>Ga0209526_10001690_pt1 | contig 14839 bp, 14 predicted proteins | sample JacPinW_OM2H0_M1_FD_188566 | JGI IMG/M metagenome (GOLD analysis project Ga0209526, IMG submission 188566) | Forest soil microbial communities from Algoma, Ontario, Canada - Jack Pine, Ontario site 1_JW_OM2H0_M1 (SPAdes) (version 2) | ecosystem: Environmental > Terrestrial > Soil > Boreal... | reverse complement strand
GCCCGCGAACTCGGCTGCTAAACAAACGCGGGGGGGAGGGGGCTTACTCGTCGGGGACGTCTTCCAGCTTGGGTGTCAGTTCGCAGACCCAGCGGCCGTCGTCGAGTCTGCGGATGAAGCGTCCGTACCCGGCGTTGCGGGCGACGTTGAGGAACTGTTCGGACGTGATCAGGGTGCGCAACCGGGCGAGGTCGGCGTAGCCGGGATCGCGCATGATGCCGCCCACCACCCCGGACAGCTCTCGCCATTGCCCTTCGCTGAGCGGCTCCCCGTAGCCCGCGATTGTCACGAGCAGGGCCGCGGTGGCGCCCGTGATGGTCTCGGGCAGGATCCGATCCTGCTTCGCGCGGGCGATTATCTCTCGACCTTGCTCGATAATTGCGGCGATCCGATCCCGACGGACCCCGATGATGTCGCGGCCGCTGCCCACGGTCGTTCCTTCGAGGTATCTCGGGCCAACTTCCATGAATTCATGGGTATTTTAGGTCCGGCATGAAGCTGGAGCCGGGCCCGGGCAACCGCGCCATTCGAGAAGCGGTTCGAGAGTTCGCCCAGTCGACAGTGAGGGCCCATGCCGAGGACGTCGATCGCAGGCACAGATTTCCGCAGGAGTCGATCGCGGGCGCGGCCTCCCTCGACCTCCTCGGAATGCTGGTCCCGGCCGCCTATGGCGGGGCGAATCTGGATCATCTGGACTTCACGATCTGCGTCGAGGAGCTCGCGCAGGCGTGTGCCAGCACTGCTGTCATCGTGGACGTCCACAACTCGGTTGCCACCGAGCCGATCGTGCTTTTCGGCTCGGATGAGCAGAAGCGGGAATGGCTGCCGAGGCTGGCCAGCGGCGAGGTGCTGGGTGCCTTCGCGCTCACCGAACCGGCCTCAGGCTCCGATGCCGCTGCGCTGCGCACGGTTGCCCGGCGCCGGGGAGGCGACTGGGTGCTCACCGGCCGCAAGGTCTTCATCACCAACGTCGGCGTGGCCGGCATGTACCTCGTGTTCGCCCGCACGGGGCCGGACCCTGGGGCGAGCGGGGTGAGCGCCTTCATCGTTCCGGCCGATACCGACGGTCTCGGCGTGGGGCAGGTCTTCGACAAGATGGGCCTACACGGTTCCCCCACAGGAGAGCTGTTGTTGGAGGAGGCCAGGGTGCCCGCGGCGAACCTGCTCCACGCGGAGGGCCGCGGATTCGCGGTCGCCATGCGAGCCCTCGACTCCGGTCGCATAGGCATTTCCGGCCAGGCGCTCGGTATCGCCCAGGCCGCCCTCGCGGAGGCTCTCGAGTACACGGGGCAGCGAGAGCAGTTCTCGAGCCCGGTCAGCTCCTTCCAGGGAGTCGGCTTCATGCTGGCCGACATGGCCACCCGCGTCGAGGCCGGCCGCCAGATGGCCTATCACGCGGCTGCACTATGCTCTGCCGGCGAGCCATTCACTCGGGAGGCTTCGATGGCCAAGCTCTTCTGCACAGATATGGCGATGGACGTCGCCACCGATGCCGTCCAGCTGGCCGGTGGGTACGGCTTCATCGAGGATCTTCCGTTCGAGCGCCACTTTCGAGACGCCAAGGCGCTCCAGATCTACGAGGGAACCAACCAGGTCCAGCGGCTCGTGATCGCGCGGCAGCTGCTCGCCTAGTGTCAGAGTTCGCCGCCCGTCAGAGGCCTGGCTGCCGATGACCTCGCTTCAGAGTCCGCTCCGCGTCACCGACTCAGGGGCCGAATCAGAGGTCCCACCGCTTCTGGACACGGCGGCGGGATCCCGGCCCCAGTGGGTCCGGCGGGCCGCTGTGGGCTTGATGGCTCTGGCGCTGGCCTGCAGTCCCACCTACGTGCTGCGGCCGCACATAGGGCCCTTCCCGACGACCGCGCTGGAGATCCTGCTCCTGATCGCGATTCCGGTCGGCCTGTACGCCTTCTGGAGGGAGCTGCCCTGGGCGAACCCATACGTGCTGCCGGGCCTGCTGCTCCTGGTGGCTGCCACCCTCGACACGGTGGTCGCGCCGGACAGGCGGGCGGCGATCGGGCTCTGGAAGGCTTACTTCATCGAGCCGGTGCTGGTCGGTCTGGTCGTTGCCGCCATGGCTCGGGACCGAAACCGCGCTCGCGTCCTCCTTGCCGGGCTGGCAGCGGGCGGGGCGGTGGTCGCCCTCCTGAACATCGTGACCGTGGTCCGGGCTCTGCTCGACCACAGCTTCAAGCTGGCTCAACCTCCGGTCGCGGTCTACAGCTATTCGAACGCCTTGCCCCTCTTCCTCGAGCCGTTGCTGGCCTTCGCTCTGGCTCTGGCGTTTTTCTCGGAGGACCGGCGAGAGCGGCTGCTGGCCGCCGGCTTCGCTGGGCTGGCCGGTATCGCGATCGGGCTCAGCTTTTCGAGAGCCGGCTGGGCTGCGCTCGTCGCCCTTGTGCTTCTCATGGCCCTGTTGACACGCTGGCGATGGTGGCTGGTGGGCGTCACGGGGGTGGCGGCGGTGGCCCTCTTCGCCGGCTCCCATCGCGTCCGTGACAGGATCCTGGTCGAGCTGAACCCCACCAGCCCGGACAACACCCTTATCTCCCGGCTCTCGCTTTGGAAGTCGACCCTGAACATGCTTCGCCACCAGCCCATCTTCGGCAGCGGTCTGGCCGGTTTCCAGAGCTCGATCCTCCGCTACAAGGATCCGACCTACCACGAAGACCTGGTCTATCCGCACAACCTGGTTCTGAACTTCTGGGCGGAGACCGGGCTGCTCGGGCTGGCCGCCTTCGTCTGGCTGGTGGTGCAGGTCCTGCGGGTTGCCCGGCGGGGCCTCAAGGCCGGCGGCTGGCCGCGTGTCATGGCCATCGGGGCATTCGGGATGGTCCTTTCCATCTTCGTCCACGGTCTGGTGGACGCGCCCTACTTCAAGAACGACCTCGCCGTGACGTTCTGGGCGCTGCTGGGCCTGCAGTTCGGAGCATTGGCAGGCCGGATCTCAAGGTAATCTCACTCGATGGACTTCAGGTTCACGGACGAGCAGCTCGCCATCCGCGAAACCATCCGCGAGCTGGTCCAGGACAGGGTGGCTCCCCGCGCCGCCGAGATCGACGAGAAGGCGGAGTACCCAAAGGACATCGAGAATCTGTTCGCAGAGAACGGCGTCCTGGCCATCCCGTTTCCCGAGCGATACGGTGGCATCTCCGGCTCCAGCGTGACCATCTGCATGGGCATAGAGGAGATCGCCAAGGCGTGCGTCACCTCTTCTCTGATCCTCGCAGTCCAGGCTCTCGGCTCCTATCCGATCCTCCTGGCGGGGACCGAGGAGCAGAAGAAGCGGCTCTGCCCGCCGCTTGCCGAGGGCAGAGTCTGCGCTTACGCCCTCTCGGAGCCAGGTTCTGGATCCGACGCCGGGGCGATGCAGACGAAGGCCCAACGCTACGGCGACGAGTACGTCCTTTCGGGCAGCAAGGTGTTCATCACGCACGGCAGCATTGCCGACACGCTCGTGGTGTTCGCTCGCACCGACGCCGAGGCGGATCACCGGGGGATCTCGGCTTTTGTCCTGGAGAGAGAAGAGAGCCCCTGGGCCGTGGTGAAGCTGGAGCACAAGCTCGGCATCCGAGGCTCACCGACCGCCTCCCTTGCTTTCGAGGAGGTCCGGGTGCCGGCCAGGAACCGGCTGGGCGACGAGGGACAGGGGTTCAAGATCGCCCTGGGCGTCCTCGACCGCTCTCGACCTGGCATCGGGGCGCAGGCTGTTGGGCTCGCCGAGGGCGCGCTCGACTACGCGGTCGGGTATGCCAAGGAGCGCAAGCAGTTCGGCCAGCCGATCGCGGCCTTCCAGGGCGTGCAGTTCATGCTCGCCGACATGGCGACGCAGGTGGAGGCTGCCCGGCACCTCGTCTACCTGGCCGCGACCAAGGTCGACGAGCAAGCTCCAGACCTGACCAAGCTGGCCGCAATGGCCAAGCTGTTCGCCTCCGACACGGCCATGCAAGTCACGACCGATGCCGTGCAGGTGCTCGGCGGCTACGGCTACATTCGCGACTATCCGGTCGAGCGGATGATGCGAGATGCGAAGATCACGCAGATCTACGAGGGCACGAATCAGATCCAGAGGGTGGTCATCAGTCGAGCCCTCTTGAGATAGCCCGCCAAAACTTGGCCCGCGGCCTGAAGGGCCTTTATAGTTCCAGCGGTCAAATGCGAACGAGGGCGGCGGGGAAGATGTTCCGTTCAGCGCCGGCCACAGCAAGGAGACCCACGCCTTGAGCCAGACACCCCCAGGATCGAATCCGCCAGGCGGATCCGGCGGCTGGCAGCCGCCGCCTCCTCCTGCCGGTCCGCCGCCGCCACCGCCGCCGGAGGAAGAGGGCTCGGGGACCGGGTCACCTCCTCCCGGCCGTCCGCCCGACCCACCGCCCGGGTATTCGCCGCCGAGCGAGCCGCCACCCGCGCCCGCCCAGCGGGAGGAGCCACTGCCGCCGCCGCCACCTCCGTCGCCACCGGGACCCCCGCCTGGAGGTCCTCCCGCTGGTGGTCCGCCACCGCCGCCGCCGCCTCCGCCGCCGGGACCACCGTCCGGAGGTCCTCCCGCTGGCGGTCCGCCGCCGCCTCCTCCGCCGCCGCCGGGATCGCCGCCCGGACCACCGTCTGGAGGCCCTCCGGCGGGCGGTCCGCCGCCCCCTCCTCCGGGGCCGCCCCCCGCCTACACGCCTCCTTCATACACGCCCTCAGGCGCGGCACCGCCGTCCTACGCGCCTCCACCCGCCTACGGCGCGGGTCCGGGTTATGCGGCTCCCAGCCGGCCAACCGACAGCGCGGCCACCCTGTCGCTGGTGCTTGGGCTGTTGAGCCTCACATGCTGCCTGTCGATCCTTGGCCCGGTGGCCTATTTCATAGGCAACAGCTCGCTCAACAGGATCCGGGCGAGCGGTGGGACCCTGGGAGGGGAGAGCCTGGCAAAAGCCGGCCGCATCCTGGGGATCATCGGGACGATCTTCCTGGTGCTCTTCGTCATTGTTGTGATCCTCAGGGTATTCACGACCATGACAACCAGCGTTTCGACCTCCGGCTAGGTATCGTGGGGGCCGCCCGGAGGTTCTCTGGGCGTCTCCTACCGCCTGGAGCCCGTGCCCTCAGCGTGTTTCCACGCGTTGTAGTAACCGTGGAGGTTGCCCGCCAGGTTGCCTGGTCCCGTTGATTCCTATCGTTACAAACCGCGCTCGTCGCTGCCGCCCCAGCGCCGCAGGCGCCGGCCGTGGGCGCCGCTCGTGGCGCTCGTCCTCGTGCTTGTCGTCCTGGTCTCTGGCGGCCTCGCGGTGGGTCGCACCTGGAGCTTCCTGCAACAGGCTGCGAACCTCGGCAACCCGCTCGAGGAATTGCAGCGATCCGTCGATCCCCAGAGCGGCACGCTGCCCTGGAAGCTGAACCACGGTCAGAGAGTGAACATCCTCCTGCTCGGCTACGGAGGCGCGGAGAACGACGCTCCATGGCTGACCGACACCATGATGGTGATGAGCATCGACCCGGCCAACCGGCGCGCGGTTGAGGTTTCGATCCCACGAGACATGGGCGTCAAGATCGACGCATTCGCAAACCGGGAGCCGGCGGTCGACAAGATCAACGCGGCCTACGCGATAGGCATGGACGACGGGACTTATCAGGGCAAGAAGCCCGAGTTCACCGGGTCCAAGGACCGGGGTGGCCGCCTGGCGGAGCAGACGGTGACCTCCGTCACGGGCGTCCAGTTCGACGGCTACGTGGCAGTCGACTTCAAAGCTTTTCGTGACCTGGTCGACGCCCTCGGCGGGGTCCAGGTTTGCCTGCCGGGGCCTCTCGACGACAACCAGTACCCGAACTACCACAGCGGCTACGTGAAGGGAGGCATTCACTTCAAAGCCGGGTGCCAGCAGGTCAATGGCGAGCAGGCGCTCCAGCTGTCGCGATCGCGGCATGCCATCCAGGCGGACGAGGCGAGCGACTTCGGCCGCGCCCGCCGGCAACAGCTCTTGCTGAACGCGATCCGGAAGAAGGCGACCTCCGTGAACGCGATCAGCAAGGCCCCCGCCTTGATGGACGCGCTGCAGAAGGATTTCTCGAGCAATCTCGGTCTCTCAGACCTGAAGGCCCTCTACGACTGGTCGGCAAAGCTGTCCGACTCCTCCATAGGCCGCGCGGCGATCACAACCTCGGACTTCGTCGACACCTACTACCAGCGCTCGGGTAGCTGCGGAGACCCCAATCTGTACACGCTCTGTCCTCTCGACCCGAGCTACAGCATGATCAAGACCTACTTCGCCAACCTGTTCCTGGACCCGAAAGTGCTGAAGGAGGGAGCGCCCGTCCAGGTGGTGAACTCCAGCCGCAGCCTCGAGGACCTGGGCCCGAGGGTGAGCACGACACTTGGGCCGCTCGGTCTCAAGATGGTGCAGCCGGTGAGGGGTAGGGCGGCAGACAAGTCGGTGGTCTATGACTACTCGGGCGGCAAGTACCCGATGACCGTCGAGTGGCTGTCCAGATACTTCAACGCGACAGTCGTCACACCCACAGCAGGATCGACCTCGCCCACCCCCAACCCCCCTGACCAGGGCGTCGCCGTCGACCTCGGCCGCGACTACGCCCTGCGCTGGATCGGCCAATAGAGTCGCGGGGGAGGCGGGCCTCCCCCACGGGCCCCCTCCCGCGGGAGTGACCTTTGGGAGTCGGGAACGGACTCACTCGGCCGGAATGAATCCGGCCTATCGAGTAACGAAAGAGACCCTAGAGTTCCTTCTCGGAGGGGGCAGGGGAATTCGGAGGGGGTCCGTAGAATCCAGTGGGTATGTCTCGGCCTGGGGGTGGCGTCGTGTCTTCGGAAGGCGCTGGTAAGCGCCGCCGGTGGGTACGGATGATTCCGCTGCTGCTCATCCTCATCCTGCTGGGGACAGTGGTCGGTGGCGGGATCTACGCCACTCAGCGGACGGGGCATTTCCTGAAGCGCGTGGTGAATCTCAACAATCCAGTCACCGTCATCCAGCACGAGGTCGAGCCGCCGGCGGGGTCCATTGCCTGGAAGATCAAGCACGGCCAGCAGATCAACCTGCTGCTGCTCGGCTACGGAGGGCCTGAGAACGACGCCCCCTGGCTGACCGACTCGATCATGGCCGTGAGCATCGATCCCCTGAGCCGGCGCGTCCTCGAGGTCTCGATACCTCGGGATCTCTACGTCCAGATCGATGCCTGGCAGGATGGGCGGAGGTATGAAGAGAAGATCAACGCGGCCTTCGCGGTGGGCAACGACCCCGCGCCGTTCGGGCCGGGAGCTCTCCGGACGGCGTTCCAGGGCAAGGACGGCGCCGGACATCTGGTGGAGGCGACGGTGAGCCGCCTGACGGGGATCACCTTCGACCGCTACGCCGCGGTGGATTTCAAGGCCTTCAGAGACGCCGTGAATTCCCTTGGGGGCATCACCGTGCAGATGAGCGGTCCCCTCGACGACTGCCACTATCCCGACTACTCGAACGGCTATGTGAACCACGGGGTGCCGCTCGGCTGGCCGTGTCCGCCGGGCTCGGGCATCCACTTCTCGGCCGGCTCCTATCAGGTCAACGGTGAGCAGGCGCTGGAGATCGCCCGCTCCCGCGACGCCGAGCAGCCGGATCAGGCGAGTGACTTCGGTCGATCCCGCAGGCAGCAGATGGTCGTCGCGGCGATCCGGCAGAAGGCGACCTCAGTCGACGCCATCTGGAAGGTCCCCCAGTTGATGGACGCGCTTCAGAACGACTTCAAGACCGACCTGGACCTGAACGACATCAAGGCGCTCTACGACTTCGGCAGCAAGCTTTCCGACAGCTCGTTCATCCGGCTGGGCATCTCCGACAAAGACCTCGTCGACGACTACGCGCCCTACCAGCAAGGAAGCTGTGGGTCGCTCGATGCCTACGCGCTCTGCCCCGAAGACCCCACGTACCAGACCTGGCACTCGGTGCTCGCCCACGCGTTCGTCGACCGGCGCATTCTCCAGGAGCATTCGCCGGTCGAGATAGTCAACGCGACGGCAAACTCTCCCGACCTGGAGACGAGGGTGGCAAACGTGCTCAACCCCCTGGGGCTGGCGGTGAGCAACGGACCGCGGCGCCCCGTAAGCGCTCAGACCGTGATCTACGACTATTCGGGGGGCAGGTACCCGCAGACAGCCGCCTGGCTGGAGGAATTCTTCGGCGCCCGGGTGGTGCCCATGCCCACCCCCCTGGCCGGAAGCGTGAGCGGCGGCCAGCAGGGCCTGGTCGTGGCGGTGGGCGGCGACTACGCCCGGCGGTGGTACGGTGGCTCCTGAGCGCCGGATCGCTCCTGAGCGCGACCTGGCTGCGGAGTTTCGCGCCGGCAACGTGCGCGGGCTGGCCCGTGCCATAACCCTCGTGGAGCAGCGGGACCCCTCCGTCCGGCATCTTCTGGAGTCGCTCGCCGACCGGATCCGGCGACCCTACGTCCTGGGCTTCACCGGCGCGCCGGGCACCGGCAAGTCGACGCTGGTCGACGGGGTCGTGAGGCTGCTCCGAGGGCGGGACTTCTCGGTGGCCGTGATCGCGGTTGACCCCAACTCGCCTTATTCGGGAGGCGCGATCCTGGGCGACCGGATACGGATGCAGCGCCATGCTCTCGATCCCCGCGTGTTCATCCGCTCGATGGGCGCCCGCGGGCACCTGGGCGGCGTCTCGGTGGCCAGCCGAGAGGCGATCCGGCTCATGGGCGCGTTCGGCTTCGACTTCGTGCTCCTCGAGACGGTGGGCGTGGGCCAGTCTGAGCTGGAGGTGGCGGCCATCGCGGATACCACGCTGGTCGTCCTGACACCGGGGCTCGGAGACGGGGTCCAGATGATCAAGGCCGGGATCATGGAGATCGCAGACGTCTTCGTCGTCAACAAAGCCGACCTGCCGGGAGCCCAGCGGACGGTTCAGGAGATTCGCAACATGCTCAACATGGGCCCGAAGCAGGCCTGGCGTCCTCAGATAATTCAGACCGTCGCTTCGAGCGGTGACGGGCTGGACGATCTGTACGAGGCGGTAGAGCGGCACAGGACGCACCAGGAGGCCTCAGGGGAGGCCCGGGCGCAGGAGGAGGCGCGGCTGAAAGACGAGGCCGCGGACCTGGTCGCCGAGTGGGCTCGGGGAGAGGCACGCCGACTCCTGGACAGTGATCCTCCGCTCGCGCGGCGCCTGCTCGAGGATCGCACTCCCTACGCCGCGGCTGAGGAGATGCTGAGACAGCGCGGGGGCAGCCTGGTGCCGGAGGCCGCAAGGGCAGAAGGATAATGGCCTCGGGATGACGGTTCGCTACAGCGCGGAAGCCGGGGAAACCTGGCGGAAGGAGTACGAAGCCAGCGCCAAACGCGATGACGGCGTCGAGACCACAACCCTCTCCGGGATGGAAGTGGAGCCGCTGTACACGTCGGCGCAGGTGGAGGACATCCCCGAAGAGCTCCCTGGCCAGTATCCCTACACGCGCGGAATCCACGCCACGGGCTATCGAGGCCGGCTCTGGACGATGCGACAGTTCTCCGGCTTTGCGACTGCAGAGCAGACGAACCGGCGCTATCACTACCTGCTCAAGAACGGCCAGACCGGCCTCTCGGTGGCCTTCGACATGCCGACCCTGATGGGGCAGGACTCGGACGCCCCGACCAGCCGAGGCGAGATCGGCCACTGCGGGGTGGCGATCGATTCGCTGGCGGACATGGAGACGCTTTTCGACGGCATCCCGCTGGGTGAGGTCTCGACATCGATGACCATCAACTCGCCGGCGGCGGTGCTGCTCGCCATGTATCTGGCGGTGGCGGAGAAGCAGGGCCTCCAGTTCGCCCAGGTCAGCGGGACGCTGCAGAACGACATCCTGAAGGAGTTCATCGCGCAGAAGGAGTTCATCTTTCCTCCCGAGCCGTCGATGCGGCTGGTCGTGGACTCGATCCAGTATTGCGCCCGGGAGGTCCCCCGCTGGAACACCGTGTCCATCTCCGGTTACCACATCCGGGAGGCGGGGTCCACCGCGGCGCAGGAGCTGGCCTTCACTCTGGCGGACGGGTTTGCCTACGTGGACGCCTGCATCGAGCGCGGCATGAAGGTGGACGAGTTCGCGCCCCGGCTGTCCTTCTTCTTCGACTCCCACATGGACTTTTTCGAGGAGATCGCCAAGTTCCGGGCCGCGCGCCGGATCTGGGCCCGACGCATGCGCGAGCGCTATGGCGCCCAGGACGAACGCTCCTGGAAGCTGCGCTTCCACACCCAGACCGCCGGTGTCTCCCTGACCGCGCAGCAGCCCGAGCTGAACGTTGCCCGCACCGCGCTCGAGGGGCTGGCGGCCGTCCTCGGCGGCACCCAGTCTCTCCACACCAACGCCATGGACGAGGTGCTGGGCCTGCCGACCGACAAGGCGGCGAGGGTGGCGCTGCGGACCCAGCAGCTCATCGCCTACGAGACCGGCGTGGTGAACACGGTTGACCCGCTGGGCGGCTCCTACTTCGTGGAGGACCTGACGCGCCGCATGGAGGAGGAGGCGGAGGCCTACTTCGAGCGCATCGACTCGTACGGCGGCGTGATACCGGCGATCGAGGCCGGATTCATGCAGAAGGAAATAGCGGATGCCGCGTTTCGGCACCAGACCGAGCTGGAACAGAAGCGCAGGGTCATGATCGGGGTCAACGGGTTCACGGCCGGGAACGAGGAGGACCAGCTGGAGATCCTCCGGATCCCGCGGGAGCTCGAGCAGGAACAGGTCGAGCGGGTCCGTGAGGTCCGCCGCGGCCGCGTCGCGAAGAGGGCTGACCGTGCGCTCGATGAGATCCGGAAGGCGGCTGCCAGCCCCAGCGAGAACCTGATGCCGCACATCCTCGAAGCGGTCCGTGCCTACTGCACGGAGGGCGAGATCATGGGGGCGATGGTGGATGTCTTCGGCCTCTACACCGAGAAGGCCATCATCTAGTGTCACCAGTGTCCCGGACCGGAAGTTCCAGACGTCAGCGCTGAGATGGCTGCCCAGGCTCCCCGAGCACCGATCCGGATTGTGATGGCCAAGGTCGGCCTCGACGGGCATGACCGGGGGGTCAAGGTGGTGGCCCGGGCCCTGCGCGACGCCGGTTACGAGGTCATCTATACGGGGCTCCGGCAGACGCCCGAGATGGTGGTCGAGGCGGCGCTCCAGGAGGACGCTCAGGTCATCGGCCTTTCCCTCCACTCGGGCGCCCACATGACGCTCTTCCCGGCCGTGGTGGAGGAGCTGGAGAAGCGCGGAGCCACGGACATCGTGGTCTTCGGGGGAGGGATCATCCCCGAAGAGGACATAGTCGAGCTCAAGCGGACGGGCGTCTCCGAGATCTTCACGCCAGGCACGCCCCTGCAGGACATCGTCCAGTGGCTAGACCACCGCTTCCCCAACTAAGAAGTTAGTTGCCGGGGCGGGACTCTCTGGAGTCAGGCGCCTTTGGGGCCGCTCAGCGGGTTGCCCTGGTCGTCGGTGGAGATCTTTGCCAGCTGCTGGGCTACCGGGCTGCCGTCGCCCTGGTAGACGACCACCGGTATCCCCACCTGCGCCCAGTTGAAGATGAAGCTCTCCGCGTTGTAGGGCAGGTGGATGCAGCCGTGGCTTGCGTTGCCCGTGTACTGGGAGCCGGGCCCCCAGCAGCAGTTTGCCCAGTCGGCGTCGTGCATGCCCTCGCCCGTGTTCGTGAACCAGACCACCATCTGGACCGTCGTGTCCGGATACCACCAGGGCGAGCCCTTGGGCCACGGTGAGTGCATCTTCCAGGGCGAGTCTTTCTTCAGCACCTTCATCGGTCCCAGATCGGTCGGGAGCTGTGGCCGGCCGGTCGTCACCAGCGTGTCCTGCACAACCTTGCTGCCCTCATAGGCCCAGAGGTGCTGGCCCGCGTAGGAGATGACGATCGCCTTGGCCGGCAACCCGGCCAGGAGTGCGTTGTGGATCTGGCCCGCCAGGATCTGCGCTCCAGCAGATCCCTGGGCGGACTGGTTCGGGTCACCAGAACCCTGCCTCTGGCCATAGCTCTCGAGCTTCGAGTAGAGCTTGTTGAGGGCGTCGAAGCCCTTGAACGGGCGTGACTTGTTCATGTAGGCCGCCACCGAGGCGTCGTTGCGGCCGGAGGAGAGAGCGTCGCTACCCGTCTTCTTGACGGCGTCGGCGTTGCCGCCGTTCTGAGCCTTGAGCTGCTCCGCGGCCTGGGCCACGGCGTCGTTCTCCGCCTGCTGCGCCGTACCCAGGGCCGTCACCTCGGTCAGCAGCGCCTGGGCCTGCTTGTTGGCGTTGCGGTACTCCGTAAGGCTGTGGGCCGCGCCCTGTGCCTTTGAGACCTGGTCGAGCCTTTGCTGCAGCGGAGTCAGGTCGGCCTCGGCGGCGCCCAGACTTCGATCGCGCTCCACGCCGGTCCTGGCCTCGCCGGCCTGCTGGCTTGCGTCGGCCTGGGCCTGGGCCAGCACCTGTCTCTGCCGAACCCTCAGCTGCCCGTCCAGGCGCTCCACCTGATCGGCGCGCTGGTTGTAGAACTGCGGGCTGGTGACCAGCAGGGTCGGTTCTTTCTGTCCCTCGATCGCCCGAAGTCCGGACGTGATGGGGGCGAGGTCCTCGGTCGTGTAGCCTTGGGCCTCGGCTGCGCGCAGGTCGGCCCGCAGCCGGTCGCGCTGCTGGTTGTACCGGTTCGAAGCCTGCACCGAGGCGAAGTCGCTCACGCCGAGAGCGGCGGCGATGACGACGACAACGGCGAGGACGCTGAGCGCGATCACCCAGCGGCGTGTGGTTAGCAGTGACATCCGGTTGCTATGGTGGAAAACGCGCTAGGCGCATCGCAAGTTCCGTTGCTTCAATCCTAACGGCCCGCGGCTGACGGTCTCAGGCACATTCAAGAGGCGAAATGCGACTGATAGCTAACAAGCGAGAGATCACCGGGAAGGCGGCTCGACGCCTTCGTCACCAGGGGCGGCTGCCGGCCGTCGTCTATGGCGACCACACGGCTGCCAGCACGATCGACGTGGACGCCCACGAGTTCGATCGGGTCTTCTCGCGCACCGGCAAGACGCAGCTGATCGACCTGGTCATCGAAGACGGACGGCCGAGCAAGGTGTTGATCAAGGAAGTCCAGCTCTCCCCGCGCCGGAACACCGCCCTTCACGTGGACTTTCACCAGGTCAGCCTGCGCGAAAAGCTCCAGGTCGACGTGCCGATCGTGGTGACCGGCGAGGCAGAGCCGGTCAAGGCGGGCGAAGCCGACGTTCTGCAGGTTCTCCACGCTCTCCGGGTGGAGTGCCTGCCCACCGACATCCCCGATGCGATCGAGGTGGACGTCAGCGGCCTGGATCACGTGGACGCCGGCATCCGGGTCTCCGACCTCAGCCTGCCCAGCGGAGTGACGGCGGTGGTCGATCCCGAGGAGCTGGTCGTCAAGCTGGCCGCCCGCAGGGTGGCGGAGGTCGAAGAAGTGGAACCAGCCGCGGAGGCTGCCGAGGAAGGGGCCGCCGAGGCTCCCGCCGCAGAGGAGGCCACCCCGCAGGAGACGGCGTAGACTTCGGCTGCCGGTGCTTCTCGGGGCGTTCGATGGTTTGATCCAAGAACTCAGTCTGAGCCGTCTGGGGGCCGCGGTCGCCGGCGTGACCACCCCGGAGAACCAGACCCTGGTGCAGCTCAGGAACGACCTGTTCCAGTGGGGCGGCCAGGTCCTCGCCGGCCTGATCGCGTTCCTGGCGGTCCTGCTGCTGGCCGGATTGATTCGAAGGCTGGTGACCCGGGCCATGGCCCGGGAGCACGTGCGGGCGGACGTGGCCCTGGTGACCGCCCGCGCAATCTACGTCGGTCTGATCGCCCTTGGCGTGTTCCTTTTCGTGACCATCGCCCTCGGCAATGCGGCGGTGGGCCTCACGGGCGTCCTGGTCGCGGTCTTCGTCACCAGCCTGGGCTTGCAGGACCTGTTCAAGAACTACGTCTCCGGCTTTTACGTGGTGATGGAGCGGACCGTGAAGGTCGGCGACCTGATCGAGACCGGTGGCTATCGCGGCGTCGTGACGGACGTGGCCATGCGGGTGACCTACCTGCAGGCCGAGGACGGGTCCCGCATCATCGTTCCCAACAGCGAGCTCTTCACCAAGTCCCTCTCGGTCTCGGTCGCGCCGCCGGGCTGGGGGTCAGCTCGTGAAGGCGCCCAGGATGACGCGGGTAAGGGCCTCAAAGCGGTCTCCCGCTAGGTCGCTCTCCTCCCGCAGCAGACGCATGATCTCCTGTGCCGCCAGTTCGGCATGGATGCCGTCCCCGTACTGGGACGCCAGAGACCGCAGGTGGAACGTGTGGTCCGGCCTCTCGCTCTCGGTGGGAAGCTGCGCGTCGACCGATTCGAGTGGGAGATACGCCCGCCAGAGCTCGATCTCCCGATCGCCCGATTCGGCCGAGTCCGAGAGGTGCAGCACGTTCACGCCGCCGCCAATGCCGTAGCGCTCACGGAGCGAGCCCGGCCGCGATTCGTGGATCCTGGTCTCGCCGAGCTCGTAGCGCATCTGCTCCAGGCCGGCCGGTTCCGCCTCGAGGCGGCCGACCACAACGGGCAGACCGGTCATGAAGTCAACCAGCCAGGGAAAGAAGGGCCGTCCCTGCAGGAAGTCGTAGTGGCTTCTCACCAGCTCGGGCGGTGGATGGAACCAGGTCAGCGCCTTGATGCTCCACTCCCTTTCGGTGCAGAGCCAGCTCCAGATGCCGGCTCGGACCGCGAGTCTGTGGGCGGCATCCGGCTTGAAGATCAAGAGCGCTTGGGCCACGACCGAATCGTAAACGAGCACGGGGGAGGCAGGCCTCCCCCATTGAACCCTCTCCAACGGCACGGGGGCGGCGGGCCTCCCCCGTGGGACCCCCTCCGAAGGCG
>Ga0209526_10001688_pt1 | contig 14852 bp, 11 predicted proteins | sample JacPinW_OM2H0_M1_FD_188566 | JGI IMG/M metagenome (GOLD analysis project Ga0209526, IMG submission 188566) | Forest soil microbial communities from Algoma, Ontario, Canada - Jack Pine, Ontario site 1_JW_OM2H0_M1 (SPAdes) (version 2) | ecosystem: Environmental > Terrestrial > Soil > Boreal... | reverse complement strand
ACGAGCCGAAGAGCTGGGCCCGCTCGTGGCGCTGACCGTCGTCGAGGCGCGCGGTGCGGAAGTAGAAGGCGCGTGCCAGCGGCCCGATGTAGGTGGGGAGGGTCGACGCGTCGTACCGATACCCGCGCCGCACGAGCACCCGCAGCGTCGTCTCCGAGAGGCTGTAGCCGGGACCGCGGAACCCGATGGGCCGCTGCCCGGTCGCGGTGCCGATGGCATCCTCGGCCTGCTCGAGCTCGGTCTCGAGCTCCTCTTCCGAGTAGAGGTGCAGCCACGGCTCGTGACGAAACGAGTGGTTGCCGATCTCGTGTCCCGCGGCGGAGAGCGCGGCGAGCGCGTCGCGGTTGCGTTCGAGCGCGGCGTCCTGGCCGACCACGAAGAAGGTGATCCGCAGGCCCCGCGCCGCGAGGAAGTCGAGGACTCGGGGCACGACGACGTCGAGGTACGAGGGATAGGCGTCCCAGCCCGGGTCCCCGTGCGTCTTCATGTAGGACCACTGGTTGTCGAGGTCCAACGAAAGGCTCGCCACCGGTTTCATGCGAACACCCCGACCCGCAGGCTACTCATGCCGGGAGGCCGCGATCGCGTATCGCCCGCCTCCCTGGCCGTCGACGACCCGCGCCACCCACGTCTCGGCCAGCTGCACCGTCTCGTCGACGTTCAGGGTCCCGTTCACGATGTGCGCGGAGTTCAGGATGTGGACGCCCTGAATGCTCGTCGCCGTCGGCGGCAGCGCGCGGGAGTATCCGATGGTGGGGATGGCAAACACTTGCCGCACACGGGAGGTGCGGCAGGTGATGACGTCGTCGGCCGTGAGCGACGGATACATCCGGAAGAGCGCGGCAAGGAAGCGGCCCTCGATCTCGTCGTCGCTCGACGCGAAGAGCGGGTCGTCGGGCGCCACGTACTTCGGGAGGTACACGAGCGAGTGGCCGCCGAAGCAGGAACGATCGACGAAGGCCGACATCTCGACGACCGCGGTGAACGGGACGTCGTCGGTGATGTACGTGAGGTAGTAGGGACCGAGCGGCCGGCGCAGCAGCACCGATGTGCACACGATGCCCTGATACCGGATCGCCTCGAGCGCACGACGCTCGCCGTCGTCGAGTCCCTCACAGATCCGGGCCGCGACGGGTGAAGCGGCGGTGACGACCACCGAATCGAAGGCGCGCTCGTCACCACCTTGCAGCCGGATGCGCACTCCCCCGTCGCCGTCGTGGACCCGCCCGACGCTCTCGACCCGGCGTCCGAGGACCAGCTCGACGCCACGCTCGGACAACACCTCGGAGAAGCGGTCGAGGATCCGGGCGTACCCGCCGGGGACGTAGCCGAACATCTCTTTCTTCAGGCCGGTGCGCCGCGCGGCATAGAGGCGCTGGATGGTCGCCCAGATGAACGCCGCGGACGCATCGCGGTAGCTCTCCCCCAGCTTGGCGCGCAGCAGCGGCAGCCAGAACCGCTCGAACGTGCGCCGGCCCGACCATCTCGTCAACCACTCCGCGACCGGCGTCTGCTCCATCCGTTGCCAGTCGCGTACCTTCGAGCCGTAGAGGATCGTCGCACCGAGGCGGGCCTTGTCGACCATGTTCAGTGAGGGCAGGCGCAGGAACTCGAGCGTGTTCGAAACCGACGACAACCGTCCATCGGCGTAGTAGCCCGTCTTGGTCTCGACCCACTTCATCTCGCGCTCGAGGCCGAGCTCTCGCAGGACACGACGGAGATGCACGTCGGACAGCAACGTGACGTGGTAGTGCCGATCCCAGACCACGTCGCCGAGCCGCCACGCCGACGCGAGCCCGCCGAGGTTGTCGGCCGCCTCGACGAGGGCCACCTCGTGGCCCACCTCGCTGAGGCGGAGCGCGAGCGTCAGCCCGAGCATGCCGCCACCCACGACGGCCCACCGCCGACCGCTGCCTTCCACGAGCGTCACCTAGACCCGTGCGACCGGGTCGAGCTCACTCACCACACCGGAGCGGACCGCGAAGCGGGAGCCGCACGAGGCGCAGCTCAGGTCGTCGCGATCCGGCGGGACCGCCGCGTCGAAGCGAAGGAACCGCTGCCCGCAACGGCACACGAGCCCGACGGAACGGGCGGGCTGACCCACCACGAGATGGAAGTCGGGGACGGTGCGCGTGACGACCGATCCCATGCCCACCATCGCGAAGCGCCCGATCGACAGTCCGCAGCCGACCACACAGCCGGCTCCGATCGTGGCGCCCTCGCGCACGAGCGTGGGGAGCGTCTCGTCGTCGGGCTCCGACGGGCGCAGCCTGGAGAGGTCGGGGGTGGTGGCGCGTGGGAACCGGTCGTTGGTGAAGATGGTGCCCGCCGCCACCATCACGCCCTGCTCGATCGTGACACCGGTGCAGACGTACACGAACGCGTTGAGCTTCACCCGGTCGCCGATGTCGACACCGTACGCGATGTAGGTCTTCTCGCCGACGATGCAGTCGGCGCCGATGCGGGCCGGGCCGCGCACGTGCACGTCGGCCCAGACCGCGGTACCGGGTCCGAGCTCGACACCGTCCTCGACCTCGGCCCGGGGATGGACGAAGGAAGGGGTCATGCCACGCCCGAGATGCGGGCTACGGCAGGCTCCTCCCCGTAGCCCTTCACCGGGATCCATCCGCCGCGACCGAGCGAGCGGTACGCGGCCTCGATCACGTCGACCGATGCGATCGCCTCGTCCGGCTTGATGAGCAGCTGCTCCTCACGGCCGACGGCGCGGCAGAAGTTCTCGACCGCGCGCCGCATGCAGTCGAGCTTGTCGTAGCCCTGGCCGAACACGATCCAGTCGGGACTGGTGGCCTGACGGAACTTCGACTCGCGCCATCCGACCCGGATCGTTCCGTTCGACCCGTACACGTTGATGTAGCTGTCGAGCTCCTTGTTGATGCTCCACGACAGGTCGACCGTGGCGGGCACGTCGCATTCGGTGCGGAGGAAGAGCTGTGCGGTGTCCTCGACCGGCAGCCGCTGAACCCGCTTGGCCTCGACCGCCATCACCTCGGCGATGGGACCCAGGAAATACCGGACGATGTCGACCGAGTGCGTCCCGTTGTCGATGAGCACCCCGCCCCCGCTGATCTCGGGGTCGGCGTTCCAACGGCCGACCATCGACACGCGCGACGCGAAGGCGTTCTCGAACAGGATGATGTCGCCGAGGATTCCCGAGTCGACGATGCTCTTGGCTCGGATCACGTCGTCGACGTAGCGAAACTTCGCCGCCATCGTGAGGACCACGCCGTTGCGGTGGGCGAGCTCGACGAGCCGGCGGGCGCTCGACGTGTTGATGGCCAGCGGCTTCTCGCACAGCACGGCGACACCGCGTTCGAGGAAGTGGGACGCGATCTTCACGTGAGTGACGGGCGGCGTGCAGATGATCACCGCGTCGCAGTCCATCTGCTCGAGCTCGGCATGGGACCCGAAGGGGATCGCATCGACACGGGACGCCAGGGCGTGCGCGGCCTGGGCATCGACGTCGACGACCCCCACGAGCTGGGCGATCTCGACCTGCTGGAAGAGGTCGGCGTAGGCACTGGCGATGCCTCCCGCGCCGATCAACCCGATCCGAAGTGGGCGGCTCACGCTGCACCTCCGCTGAGGCGGCCGACCGCCTCGGCGATCGCGTCCGCGAGCATGTCGACATGGTCCTCGACGTAGCGCTCGTTCCAGGGCAGAACGAGGATCCCGGCCAGGGCGTCGAAGGTTCCGGGGAACCGCGCCTCGGCGTAGTCGACCGCCTCGGGACGAGCGAGGGTGAACGGGAAGCGACTCGATCCGAACGTCCGCTGGTCTTCGAAGATCGCGCAGCGGAACGCCGGCTTCTGGATGTAACGCGGCGCCGACGCGATCCCGCCGACTTTCAGCTCGGCCGCGAGAGCCTGTGGACCGCCCGGCAGCCGGGACTCGTCGACGCGCAGGCAGTACTTCCAATAGGTGTGGACGTCGCCGGGGGCAGGCTTCGGCGTGGTGATCCCGTCGACCCCCGCCAGCTCGGCGGTGAGACGCTCCGCCATGGCGATGCGCTGAGCGACGCCGGGCTCGAGCTTCTCGAGCTGGGCCCGCGCGACGGCGCCCTGCAACTCCGTCATGCGGTAGTTGAGGGCGAGGAACTCGTGGTCGGGGCTCGCCTCGCCGTAGGGCCAGGCCTTGTTGACGAACAGACGCATGCGACGCGCGAGCGCGTCGTCGTTGGTGACGACCAGGCCCCCCTCACCCGTGGTGATGTGCTTGCCCTGTTGCAGGCTGAAGCACCCGACGGCACCGATCGTGCCGACGAGCCGGCCGCGACTGCGGGAGAGATACGCCTGCGCGCAGTCCTCGATCAACGGGATGCCGCGCGCGCGTGAGAGCTCTTCGATCGCGGGCATGTCGCACGGGTTGCCGAACAGGTGTGTCACCACGATCGCCCTGGTGCGATCGCTGAGACGCGCCTCGATCGTCGCCGCGGTGACGTTGCACGTCTCGGCGTCGACATCGGCGAACACGGGAATCGCGCCCTGGTAGAGGATCGGGCTCAGCGCGCCCATGTCGGTGATGGCTGTCGTCACGATCTCGTCGCCGGGCTCGGGGTCGATCGCCGCGACCGCGAGATGCACCGCCGCGGTCCCCGATGCGCACGCGATCGCGTGGCGCACGCCGAGGATCTCGGCGAAGCGAGCCTCGAGCGCGGGCACCTGCGGCCCCTTGGTGCTGGTGAGCGTGCCGCTCTCGAGAACCTGCGAAAGGAGCGCGAGCTCCTCGTCGCCGAAGGTGCGTCCGCTGGCGTCCTGGTCGGACGGCAGGACGAGCGGGGGCTGCACGACACGGAGGTCGGTCACGTCGGTTCCTCCACGAGCCGGGATCGGCGGGTCCGGCGGTGACGCCGCGCACAGCTCATTCGTCAACACCCCGCCCCGAACGGCGGGAGAACAGCCGCTCCCTGGACACTCAGAGCTTATCGGTCGTCACGTAGGGTCCCATGAGAGTCAATCTCAGGTTGTCACGCTGCGTACGCGACTGGTGCTCCGAGCCACGATGGGAGCCGGGCTGCATCGCGGCAATAGGTACCGTTACCCCTTTCCCGGCGCTCCACGGGTGGGGAGCACTCGGTCCTCGAGGCCGGGTGACGGGCGGTCGAAAAGGAGGTCTGTGACGTCCCACCACATCGCGGTCGTGTACGGCACCCGCCCCGAGATCGTGAAGCTCGCCGGTGTCCTGCGCGGCCTCGGCCCCAGAGCGCAGGCCATCCACACCGGCCAGCACTACAGCCCGGCGCTGTCGGACGTGTTCCTCGCGCAGCTCCGACTCGATCCGCCGGCGGTACAGCTCGAGATCGGCGGGACGAGCCGGGGCCGCCAGATCGGTGACGCGACGGCCTGCCTCGACGAGTGCTTCTGCCGGTCGCGACCACTCGCCGTGGTGGTGCAGGGCGACACGAACACCGCCCTTGCCGGCGCGCTTGCCGCGAACGCGCAACAGATCCCTCTCGTGCACGTGGAGGCGGGCCTGCGGAGCTTCGACCGCGCGATGCCCGAGGAGCACAACCGGGTCGTGGTCGATCATCTCGCCGACTTGTGCTGCGCGCCGACGGACACGAGCCGGGCCCACCTCCTCGCGGAGGGAATCGGGGACGAACGCATCGTCGTCACCGGCAACACCGTGGTCGACGTGGTTCCGGAGATCCTCCCCACAGCCGACGAATGCCGCGCCCTGCTGGAGGCGTACGGCGTCGAGACCAACCGCTTCGTGCTGGCCACGTTCCACCGCCCGGAGAACGTCGACTCGGCCGACGTGCTCGCGGTGATTCTGGACGAGCTCGCCGCGCTCCCCGCCCCGGTGCTGCTCCCGTTGCATCCTCGCACCGCCGCCCGCGCCCGCGAGTTCGGTCTCGACGCACAGCTCGACCGCCTGCACGTCGTCGAGCCGCTCGGCTACCGGGAGTTCCTCGGCCTGTTCGCGCACAGCGCGCTGCTCGTCTCCGACTCGGGCGGGGTCCAGGAGGAGGCGAGCGTGATCAAACGCCCCGTCGTGGTCGTGCGAAATTCGACTGAGCGCCCGGAGGTCCAGGGGACCTTCGCGCAGCTCGTCGCTCCCGGACCGGCGATCGGTGTCGTCGCGCGCCGCTGGTGGGCGGAGCTGGACGTCGTGCACGCCCGCCTCGCCGCGACACCGTCGCCCTACGGGACTGGTGACGCGTCGTTGCGCACCATCGCCGCCCTCGATCGGATGCTCGAGCGGGGAGCGTCGTGAAGCGAGCCTGTTCTCTTCCGGGGGTGGTGCCATGACGTCGGCCTCCGAACGCCGCAGGCTGCGTCTGTTGCCGCGCGAGCTGCTCGTGAAGACCAATCCGCTCGACCAGGGCGATTGGGCCTACCGACCCGTCCTGGGCGAGGTGGAACGGATGCGCTTCGGCGTCGTCGCCTCGATGCTCCGGATCCGGCCGCACGCCCGGCGGCTGCTCGAGGTGGGCTACGGCAGCGGCATCCTGTTGCCCCAGCTCGCCGGCGCGTGCGAGGAGCTCCACGGGGTCGACGTCCATCCGTGCGCGGGCGCCGTGACGAGCCAGCTCGCGCGCGTTGACGTCGCGGCCCGCCTCCTCACTGGTGACGCGTGCGCGTTGCCGTATCGCGACGGGACGTTCGACACCGTCGTGGTCGTCAGCGCGTTCGAGTTCGTCCCGGACGTACCCGCCGCGGCGCGCGAGATCGTCCGTGTGCTCACGCCGCACGGCGTCGCGATCGTCGTCACTCCCGGGAATTCGCCGATCCTCGACCTGGGCTTGAAGATCCTCACCGGTGAGCGGGCCGAAGACACGTTCGAAGGCCGGCGCGGGCAGGTCGTCCCGGCCTTGGAGGCCGCGGGCCACGTCGTGGAGGAGCGGCGGTTGCCGCCGGCGGTCGGCCTGCTGCTCCCGGTCTACCGTGCGCTGGCGGTGCGCCGCCGCGAGGAGGGCTGACCGGTCAGCTCGCCCGGTAGTGCACCAGACCCGCGTGCTCGAAGAATGCGGGGTCGGGCCGGATCAGTGCCGTGCGGTTCGGACGCAGGAAGGTGAGCGCGTCGGTGGTTCGCTCGCACTTGTCTTTCAAGCCGTTGAGTCCCGACGACCAGACGAACCAGATGTCGCTGCTTCCGGCGAGAGCCTGGACCCGCAGTGCGAACGCCGTCGGCGTCACCGCACCGGTGCGTGCCTCGTAGTCGACCCAGTTCACGCGACCCGCGGCCGCAAGGTCGGGGAACGTGACTTCCCGGTAGCCCTTCCAGTCGGGCAGCAGCCGGTGCACGTCCGGGCCCGACGAGTCGGGGCAGTACACGATGAGGTCGCCGGCGCGAGCACCGGCGACGATCGCGCTCGCGACCTGCGACGCCTGCGTGCGGTTGGTCCGGACGTTGCTGACCCCGCCGGCAAAGCCGAGCACCACCGCGAGCGCGACGACCGCGTAGCGCAACGGCCGGCTGATGAACACGCTGACGCCGAACGCCGCCACGAGGACGAAGAGCGGAAACATCACTGATGCGTACCGACTCTCGAACGCACTGTTCCCGACGTACGACACCGCGAGGCCGCACCACAGCGCGCCGATTGCGGCCAGCAGCTCGGGCCGCACACCGGGACGGGTCCAGAGATCGAGCTCGAGATGCCGCTCGTCACGCGCGCGCGCGAAGAGCGCGAGCAGCACGAGGAGCAGCAGGCCCCAGGCGAGGAAGCGTGTGCTCCCGCCGAAGCTGAGGATGGCCGTGCTCGTCCCCTTCCATGGCGAGAGCGGGTTCCCCCACGGGGTGCCGGTGTGACGCTCCTGATAGAGGAAGGTCGGGATCCAGGGGATGAACGTCGCGCACCCCACCGCGATGGCGACCAGCATGCGGACCGCAGGACGGCGACGCTCCCCGCGCACCGCGGCGAACACCAGGAACGACACGGCCATCGCGATCAACGCGAACGCCCAGTAGTGCGTGTAGAGCAGCAGCCCGGTCACGACCGAGATCACCGCGAGTCGAGGCACGGTCGGGCGGTCGAACGCCCGCAGCACCGCGAGATAGCCGCCCGCGGCGAGCAGCATCACGAGCGAATACATGCGCGCCTCGGTCGCGTAGCGGATCGCGAACGGCGACGACAGGAGCAGCAACACGGCGGCCCACGCGACGGGGAACCGGTCCTCGTGGTACATCCCGAGCAGCACGCGGCGACGATCGAGTCGGCGACCCGCGAACCAGACCAACGGCACGGTCGCGAGCGAGAACACGCCCGACATGGCGCGCACCGTGAGGTCGCCGGAACCGAACAGCCGCATCCACACGTGGAGCAGCGCGTAGTACAGCGGCGGCGCGCCGTCCTGGCGGAGCGCGGCGCGCAGGTCGTGGAGGGGGAGGTTGGCGATGTTCGCCGACAGCGCCTCGTCGCTCCACAGATCGGACCGGGTCCAGAAACGCAGCACGACGCCGACGACAATTGCGACACCGATCGCCACGCCGACCGTGGTGCGCAGCGCGTCGGGGCGCGGCGGAGAGAGCTGTGCGCCGTTCTGCATTCCGCCCTCAGAGGACGCGCGTGCCGGCACGTCCGGAACGACCCTCACCGGTGACAGTCTAGCCACGTCTCGTGGCCGTCAAACGGTCGGCGCGCGCCCCTGCAGACACGCGAATCCCGATGCAACCCTGCCTACATGCTCTCGTACAAGTACACGCGGACGGTGTTCTGGAACTGCCACTGCCGAACCCGGTGACCACGGGCGAGCTCGGCGAAGCGCTCGCGACTGCCGGCCGCGTCATAGCGCCGGAAGACCCAGAGCCGGTGGTAGTCACGGGCCATCGCCTCGGTCTGCTGCTGCGTCGGTATCCACTCGTGGGCGTCGCCGGTTCCGAAGCGACCCCAGGGCGCGTCAGGGTAGGCCGGCACCAGCACGGCACGTCGCGCCTGCCGGTCACGCGTGTAGTACTCGAACGGCAGCCGAGCCTCGTCGCCGATGAACGCCACCGCGTCTCCCGGGGCACGATGCTCGAGCACGAAGGCGACCGCGTCACGGAAGTCGTCGCTGCGGTAGCGGAAGTAGTACCGGTAGAGCCCGACCGAGGCGAGCGCGATCGTGACCACGAGACCGCCGACCATGACCCCCCGCGAGCGCTCCGTCAGCCGCACCAACCCGAACGCCGCGACCACGGCCAGGCCGGGCACGCTGATGAGGAAATAGCGGCTCGCGAAGTTCGGCGTCACGTAGGAGCTCGCGATCACGAGCGCGCACGGCACGACGACCCAGCACAGCGGCGACGCGATCGTCCACAGGTCGAGCGACCGGCCGGCCCGGCGCCAGGCCGCGACGCCGGCGGCGATGGCCGCGCACATGAAGAGTCCGTACGCGGCGATCAACGGTGGGCCGCCGCCACCCGAGAGCGCGAGCAGCGACCGCAGCACGAAGCCCGGCGTCCGGTTGCCCTCGAGGAACTGGTTCAGGCTCCCGCCGCTCGCCTGAGCCACCTGGACGACGGCCATGGGGATGACGAGCACCACGATCCACACGAAGCCGCGGACGAGCCGGCGGACGGGAAGATCGGACCGACGCGCGAAGACCAGTGACGCGGCCTCGGCGACCGTGACGCCGCCCGCGAGCGGCAGCGCGTACACCGCGAGCGCACTGCACACCACCCAGCCCACGAACGATGCGCGGCTCGGCGCCTTCACCTGGTCGACGAAGAAGGCGAAGGACGCCGCGACGAGCACGACCGTCAAGGCGTACGTCCGCGCTTCCTGCGCGTAGAAGAGGACCGTGCCGTTGATCGCGAGCAACAGGCCGGCGACGAGTCCGACCCGCTCGTCGAAGAGGCGGCGCGCGGCGCGGTACACGAGCGGAACCGTGAGCGCGGCGAAGAAGACGGACGGCAGCCGGAGCCATGTCGGGCTGTCGCCCACCTGGACCCAGAAGAACATGAAGAGTGAGTGGAGGAGTCCGCCGGCCTCGTGATGGATCACGACATGGACGAACGACGACCACGGACGCGCCGCGGTGGACCAGGTGTAGGCCTCGTCGGCCCAGAAGCTGTTGTGCCCCAGGCGCCAGAAGCCGAGGGCCGCGGCGAGCACCGTCTCCGCCGCGACGAGGGCGCCGACCGGGATCGAGGGACGCCGGCCTGCGACCTCGGTGGTGGCAACGGGCGTCGCGGGCGGAGGCGTCGTGGCCGTGCTCCTGACCATCAGCCCCCTTCGCCTCCACGGGCCGAGCCGCGCACCACCTGCCACGCGTGACGGCCCCGCCGGCCGGTCAGCACGTACGAGGCCGTCATGTTATGTCCGGTTCGGGGCTTCTCGTGACGACCCTGCGTCGTCGTAGGCCCCGAGGACACGGTCGAGATGCTCGTCCCAGCCGCCGGGCCGGGGTCCCTCGCGCGCGGCGAAGGCACCGGCATCGGCCGCGAACGTCTCCAGCCGGGCCTGCAGCGCCGCGCCGTCACCGGCCGGGTACAGGAGCGGCTCCCACTCCGGGGCGATCAGCTCCGGGATCCCGCCGATCCGCGCCCCGATCACGGGCACACCCAGCGCGCGCGCCTCGTTGACGACGAGCGGGGCCGGGTCCTTCCACTCCGACGGCACGACGAGGCAGTCGAGGGCCGAGAAGAAGGCGCGCTTGCCCTCCTCGTCGACCCAACCCATCCACTCGATCGAGGCCGCCGTACGACCGGAGAGCTCGTCGCGCACCGCGCCGGTACCGGCGACGAGCAACCGTGCGCCCTCGAGTCGGGCGGCGGTGAACGCCTCGACGAGGGTCGGTATCCCTTTGTGACGGGTGACCTGTCCGATGTAGCCGAACGTGAGTGGTCCTGCCGTCGCGCGTCGCACCACGCCCGCCATCGGCTCGACCGGGTTCGGCACGACGCGCAATCGCGGCCGGAGCCACGCGATGTCCTCGTGCTCGCGTGCGATCGCCTGCGACACCGCTATGACGACGTGGGGTGGGTGCCGGGCGATCGTCGCGTTGCGCAACGCCGAGATCGCGACGCAGCTTCGGCACCGCTCGTCGCACGCAACACCGGATCGTTTGACCATCGAGAGTCGCTGGCACAACAACCAGTAGTCGTGCAGCGTGTGCACATGAGCGACCCCCCGGTGTGACGGAAGGGCCAGCACGGCACCTGACATCCCGGGCACCGAGTGCGAATGCACGACGTCGGGCCGGAAGTCGCGCAAGGCGGCGTCGAGCGTCCGGCGCGCGCCGGCGTTGAAGAGGTCACGACTGTGGAGAAGCGCCCGCTGGGCGGCGTTCTTCGACGCGTACTCGTCGAGCCGGTACGGCCACGGCGGCACGACACCGACGACGCCTTCACCCTCGACGCCCAACGTCACCGCGCCCACCTCGTGCCCTCGCGCACGCAAGCGCGCCGCGAGATCGTGCGCGTAGAGCTCGGCGCCGCCGAGAACCCGCGGTGGCCACAAGCTCGAGACGATCAGGATTCGCGGCATCGGCATGGGATCGGTCGCGTCGGAGGAATGCGGTCGCGCACATGCGGCGGAGCGTGACCGCGAAGGCGTGGGGGCGGTGTGAGTGTAGAGGTCGTACCTCCACGCCCCGCGCCGTCTCGAGACCGCATCCGGATATCCTCGCCCGGCCCTCGAGCCAGGAGCGCGATGCCGTCCCCCAGCAACGACCGGAGCCTGCGCGTCGTCTACCTCGACCACACGGGTGCACCGTCGGGGGCCGAGCTCGCGCTGGCACGGCTCCTGCCCGGACTTCCGGATGTCGACGCGCACGTGATCCTCGGGGAGGATGGACCGCTCGCCGGGCAGCTCGATCGAGCCGGCGCCGAGGTGGAGGTGCTCGCGCTCGCGTCGGCGGCGCGGGGACTCGACCGAAGTCGGGTTGGCCCCCGCGTCCCACTCGGTGCCGTGGGCGCGACGAGCGCGTACGTTCTCCGGCTCGCGCGACGCCTCCGCGCGCTCCGCCCCGACGTCGTCCACGCCAACTCCTTGAAGTCCGGGGTGTACGGCAGCGTCGCGGCCCGCCTCGCACGCCGGCCCTTCGTGTGGCACGTCCACGACCGCATCGCCGCCGACTACATGCCCTCGGCCGCGGCCACGATGATCCGCACGATGCTCGCCACGCTGCCCGATGCAGTGATCGCCAACTCCGAGACGACGCGCGCGACGCTCGGAGCGCTGCGACGCCCGGTGGTGCGCACGATCGGCAACGCGCTCCCGGCAACCCTGCTCGACGGGGGCGTGCCCGGTGTCGAGCACTCGCCCCTCTGCATCGGGCTGGTCGGGCGCATCGCCCCGTGGAAGGGCCAGGACGTGTTCCTCAGAGCATTCGCGCGCGCGTTCTCCGGTGACGAGACCCGAGCGGTCATCGTCGGCGCACCGCTGTTCGGTCAGGACGACGTGGAACGCTCCTTGCACGCGCTCGCGACCGAGCTGCACATCGAGGACCGGGTCGAATTTCGCGGCTTCCGCGACGACGTCGCCGCTGAGCTCGCCCGACTCGACGTCGTGGTGCACGCATCGACCCTGCCGGAGCCGTTCGGTCAGGTGGTGGTCGAAGGGATGGCGGCCGGACTTCCGGTGATCGCGGCGGTGCCCGGTGGCCCGGCCGAGATCGTCGACGACGGGGTGACGGGCTTGCTGTACCCGGCCGGCGACATCAGCGCCCTCGCCCACTCCATGCGCGGGCTCGCCGACGACCGTGACGAACGGCTCCGTCTCGGTCGGGCCGGGCGCGAACGAGCACGCGACTTCAGTGCCGCGCGCATCGGTTCCGCCGTGCGCGACCTGTACACGACCGTCCTCCACCGGAAGGCCGGCGCTCCCAGTTGTGACCGCGATCCCGGGTGACCGCGGTCGCAGGTGATCAGATGAGCGGTCGCGCCGGGCCTGCCGGCACGGCGGCGAGCGCACGCTCCGGCTCGGGCGCGGGCGTCTCGTCGGCGGCGATGCTCGCCACGACCCCGAGCATCAGCCAGAACAACGTCTGCATCGGGACCATCTCGAAGTAGGTCGACACCGTCGCGGCCGCGAAGATCGCCAGCAGCTGCGCGGTGAAGGACATGACGAACCGCGCGTCAACCGTGCGACCGAGGCGTCGCAATCGTCGTTCGTCGCGCCGAGACCCGAAGAGGACCGCGAGGAGGAACAGCAGCTGCATCCACAGCCCGACCACGCCGAGCTCGAACGCCGTCTTCAGGTAGGAGTTGTCGGGCTGCAGCAGGGCGGTGCCCGGGAGATGCTTCTTGTCGGCGACCTTCGCCGCCGCGGCTCCGGTGGAAGCGATCCCGCCGCCGAACGGATGGGAGACGACCTGGTTGAAACGGTCGGACCACAGACTGGTACGCGCGTGGAACGTGCCCGACTGGAAGGCGGCGGTGCTGATCGTGCCGCTCGGGATGAAGAGCAGCGCGACGAGGGCGATGGGCACGCCGAGCAGCAGCCACTTGTACCGGTGGAGCGCGAGGTACATGAGACCGAGGCCGAGCCCGAGCCACGCGGCGCGCACGTAGGTGAAGAACAGCCCGAGGCCGAGGACGGGCAGCGACAGCAGGAACAGGCGGTTGCGGATGCGCCCGAGGTCGGACAGCGCGTGCGGGAGTGCAATGAGGATCGTGAGCATCAGATAGAACGCGAAGGGGAACGGCTGGTTGAACGTCGAGAAGGAACGCAGCCGAAAGCCGGCGACGAATCGGATCGTGTCGTTGTACGCGTAGCCCCAGCTGTTCAGCGTCACGTATCCGATGCCCTGCTGGATGATGCCGTACACCGCGGTGGCGAAGCCGACGACCATGAAGATCGTGACCAGCGTGTCGCGCTCTCGCTCGTTGAGCGGGCAGCGCCACACCGCCAATGCGATCAGCATGTCGAAGTAGTCGATCTTCAGGCCGATGCTCGCCTGGCTGCCCAACACCGTCGCGGCCGACAGCAGGCCGACCAGGAGATAGCCCCCCGCGGCCGGGACCCATCCCGGGAGCCGTCGACCCGGCGCGGCCCTGACCTCCGGTCGGGCAAGGAGGGTCAGCGCGAAGATCAGACCGACCGTGAACTCTTTCCAGCCCGCCACGAACGAGGGCAGTGGGCCGACGATCAGCAGCCCGTTGAACGGGATCAAGGCTGCGAACAGGAGCACGCCGCGTTGGGGCCGGCGCAGGATCGCGAGGACGAGAGGGACCAGGACCGCGATCGCCAGCAGGTAGAGCCCGTACCCGAGCACGAGCATGATGACGACGACCACGACGGCCACGGGGAGGATTCCCGGCGTGGGCACACGCGCCATCACTCGGTCCCGCGCGGGCGTGAGGCTCATCGGCGGTCGAGCGTAACGGTCCGGCGTGTACGGGGGTGCGCACACGGTCGTCTACGCTCCGTGACCGCTCCTTCGACGCCCGCGCGACGGAACGGGGCCGCGCCGGCGGTACGGTCCAGCCTCACGCTCCCCCGGCCGGACGGCGTCGCTGGACGGCGTCGCCCGTCTTCACGAGCCCGGCGTACAGAATCGCCGTCGTCGGATGGCGCCGACATCGCAACGGCGCGACATCCGGACGGGCGCATTGGAACGGCGCGAGATCACGAGGACGGGACATTCGGGATGGTGTGGGTGTGAAGGGTCTCGGACGGGCGGTGGTGAGCCGGTGAGCACGACGGCCGCTTCGGAGCCGGCCGACGGGCTCCGGGCGCTCCGGGTCGCGATCGTCCACGAGCGGTTCACCGAGCGCGGCGGCGCGGAGCGTGTGGTCGAGGAGCTGCACCGGATCTGGCCCGAGGCGGTGGTGCACGCGCCGCTCGTCGACCGCCTCACCCTCCCGGCAGACCTGCTCGATGCCGACGTTCGGGCCACGCCGCTCCAGCGTCTCTACCGGGGCGGACCGGCCTACGCGCACCTACTCCCGCTCCTGCCGCTCGC
>Ga0209526_10001686_pt1 | contig 14854 bp, 8 predicted proteins | sample JacPinW_OM2H0_M1_FD_188566 | JGI IMG/M metagenome (GOLD analysis project Ga0209526, IMG submission 188566) | Forest soil microbial communities from Algoma, Ontario, Canada - Jack Pine, Ontario site 1_JW_OM2H0_M1 (SPAdes) (version 2) | ecosystem: Environmental > Terrestrial > Soil > Boreal... | reverse complement strand
CGTCGGCCGCACCGGCCGCGCATCTGGCACCGGCCCGGTCGGCCGGGCCTGCCGCCAGTTCAGGATGTAACACCACGAACGCGGCGCTCAACCAGCCCGCGACGGCGTCCTCCACGGAGAGCGGTCAGTTCCCGGCATCGGCAGCGGTGGACGGCAACACCTCCACGCGCTGGTCCAGCGCGTGGAGCGACCCGCAGTGGATCCAGATCGACCTGGGCTCGGCCCAGTCGATCTGCCAGGTCGTTCTGAACTGGCAGAATCCCGCCAACGCGACCGCTTACCAGATTCAGGTCTCCAGCGACACGAAAACCTGGAGCACCATCTACTCGACCACCACCAGCGCCGGCGGCACGGAAACGCTCAACGTCTCGGGCAGTGGCCGCTATATCCGGATGTACGGGACCGCCCGGGCCAGCGGCTACGGGTACTCACTGTATGAATTCCAGGTCTTCACCGGCACCGGCACCACGCCGCCGCCACCGCCGGGCTGGACGCCGGTGTGGAGTGACAACTTCGCCGGGTCGGCCGGCTCCGCCCCGTCCTCGGCCAACTGGATCACCCGCACCGGTACCACCTCGGCGAGCGGTGCGGCCAACTGGGGCACCGGTGAGGTCGAGACGATGACCAACTCGACCAGCAACGTTCACCTGGACGGCAACGGCCACCTGGACATCACCGCGCTTAACTCGGGGGGCGCCTGGACGTCCGGCCGGGTCGAGACGCAGCGCAACGACTTCGCGGCACCGGCTGGCGGTGAACTGATGATCAGTGCGTCTATCGGGCAACCCAACCCGGCCAACGGCCTTGGCTACTGGCCGAAGTTCTTCACGCTCGGCACCGGTTTCCGCAGCAGCCCGAGCTCGTGGCCGGCCGTCGGCGAGGCCGACGTCATGGAGGATGTCAACGCCCGCAGCCAGTCATCGGAGACCTTGCACTGCGGCACGGCGCCGGGCGGTAACTGCAACGAGTACAACGGCCGGACCAGCGGCCTGTCGACCTGCTCCGGCTGCCAGACCGGGTATCACACCTACTCGGAGATCATCGACCGGACCCTGACCGATGAGCAGATCCGGTTCTACATCGACGGTCACCAGGTCTGGATGGTGAGGGAGAGCCAGGTCGGCGCCAGCACCTGGCAGGCGGCCATCGACCATGGCTTCTCCATCGTGGTGGACCTCGCGATCGGCGGTTCATATCCCAATACCGTCTGCGGGTGCACATCGCCATCCGCCGCGACCTCCTCAGGGGGCACGCTGAGCATCGGATCGCTGGCCGTGTCCCAGACGACTGGGCCGGCGCCCGCGCCGTATACCACCCCCCCGGCCCCCGCCGGGGCCAGCGTGGTCAAGGTCACCGGGAGCAATCTGGGCAGCTACGGGCTATCGGTCAACGGCGCGCCGTACCAGATGAAGGGCGTCACCTACGGCCCGCCGAACGCTGCGGCCCTCGCTTACATGCCCGACCTGAAGTCCATGGGCGTCAACACCATCCGGACCTGGGGAACGGACGCGACGACGCCACCCCTGCTGGACGCGGCGGCCCGCTATGGCATCAAGGTCATCAACGGATTCTGGCTGGGGCAGACAACAGACTATGTGAATGACGCGAGCTATAAGTCGAGCACCCTGGCCAGCATTCTGCAATGGGTGAATACCTATAAGAATGATCCCGCGGTACTCATGTGGGACATTGGCAACGAGGTCCTGCTGAACCTGCCGCATGTGTACTCGGGCACGCAGCTGGTGGCCGAGGAAAACGCCTATGTCCAGTATGTGGACCAGGTCGCCGTGGCGATCCACCAGGCCGATCCGAATCACCCGGTGACCTCGACCGAGGCTTGGCGGCCCGGGACCTTCCAGTACTACCAGGCCGGCGCGCCGCACCTGGACCTGATCGCGGTCAACGATTACGGCGACACCTGCAACCTCAAGCAGAACTGGGCCAGCGGCGGGTTCACCAAGCCCTATATTGTCACCGAATCAGGCCCGGCGGGCGAATGGGAAGTGCCCAACGACGCCAACGGCGTGCCTATCCAGGAAACAGACCAGCAGAACGCGGCCGGCTACGCCACGGCGTGGGCCTGCATCACCGGCAATCCCGGGATATCCCTGGGCGGGACGCTGTTCAACTATGGCATCGAGAACGACTTCGGCGGTGTCTGGTACAACGTCAAGACCGGTAGCTGGAACCGGCTGTCGTACTACCAGGTCGCCAAGGCCTTCGGCGGCACCCCGCAGCCAAACACGCCGCCGGTGATCTCCGGCATGACGGTGAGCCCAGACGCCAGCGTCCCGGCCGGCGGCCAGTTCACGGTCAACGTCAACGTCAGCGATCCCAACGGGGATCCCATGACCTACAACCTGATGCTCTGCAGCAAGTATGTGGACGGCAGCACCGGGCTGCAGTACGCGACGTTCACCCAGACCGGGGCGGGCACGTTCAGCGTCACCGCGCCGAAAACCATCGGCGTATGGAAGGTCTACGTCTACGTCTACGACGGCCAGGGCAACGTCGGCATCCAGACCGAGTCGTTCCGGGTGGTGCCGCCGCCGGTGAGCGGTACCGACGTGGCGCTCGGCAAGCCCACCACCGCGTCGTCCTACCAGAGCACCGGCAATGGTGCGCCGTTCCCGCCGTCCAACGCCACAGATGGCAATGACACCACCCGCTGGGCCAGCGCATGGAGCGACCCGCAGTGGCTCCAGGTCGACCTCGGGCAGGTGACGGCCATCAGCCATATCCAGCTCGCCTGGGAATCGGCATACGCGAAGGCGTACCAGATCCAGGTGTCGAACGACGGCACGAACTGGACGACGATCTACTCGACGACCACCGGATCCGGAAACGTGGAGGACTTCAACGTCACTGGCTCCGGCCGCTACGTCCGCTTCTACGGCACCGGCCGCGGTACTTCGTTTGGCTACTCACTCTGGGAATTCGGTGTCTACCATTCCTAGCATCAAGGGCGCGCTGCCCGCAGTGAGATCAACGGCCGGGCCCTTGGTGGGCCCGGCCGTGCCTTCGGGGGTTAAACGGTGACGTCGCGGTAGGCGTCCGGGGTGCCGGCCGCGGTCATTCCAGCTGTGATGGGGAGGGCTTGAAGCCTTTGACGACCAGCCAGACGCCAAAGCGACAGCTCCCAAAGACCCACCGGGAGTGCGGCGATCGCGGACAAGGGACAGACCTGGTCGTGGAGGCCGAACATCGTTGCGGTTGCGGAAGCGAGGAGCAGCCCCCGGCCGGGCGCGCGGCGCACATGCAACATCACCAAATCGGAAGTCTCTACGGTTTCAGGGGATTGCCACGAGCTCACCGCACTGCGACGAGTTCTGGGTCGGTACAGGGGGTGTGCACCACCCGGGGCGGGTTGGGGAAGCCATCGTGACGAGTCTGGTCATGGGCTTATCGGTGCGATGTTTTGGTTGAGGCGGAAGGTGTTGGTGGGGTCGTAGCGGCGTTTGAGCTCGGCTAGCTTGTGGTGGTTGGGCCCGTAGGCGGCGCGGATCCGGTCGGGTCCTTCGGTGCCGAGGTTGTTGACATACACGGCGTGCTCTAGGTGCGGCTGCATCGTGGTGAACGAGTCGCGTGCCCAGGCGATGTTGCGTTCGGAGTGGTCGTGGTCGGCCCACTGGGCCAGGATCAGGAAGTCGTATTGCGTGGCTCGGTGCGGGAACGCGGTGGCGTCCACGGCGACCCGGCTCGCAGCTCCCCGCAGACTTTGCATCCCGATCCCGCTCGAGCCGGGTGGCATCGCAGAGGCGATTTCGAGCAGGGTGTCGGTGGCAGCGTCGGTGAGGTGCCGCAGGTACCCGGACTTCCAGTAGTGCATCTGGCCGAGCGGGAAGCCTGCATCCGGGGCGCTCTGCAGCGCAAGGTAGGGCATCGGCGCGATCGTGTCGTGCATGGGAGATCCGAATGCGCGTAGTGGACGCAGCACGCTGAGGCCTTCGTCCGGGTGCCCGCTCCAGCAGACGCTGATGGTCAGCTGAGGAGCGCCGGACGGGTCGAGCGCGATGGAGACGGCTGTCACCAGTTCGTCCGGTGCGCCGGCCATGAACTGGTGGTGGAAGCGGAGTGCGTCCGCGGCCATTGCCCATGGATAGGTCAGGCCGCCTGCGAGCATGGGGCCGACCGGGTGCAGTTGGTAGGTGAACGAGGTGACGACGCCGAAGTTGCCGCCGCCGCCGCGCAGGCCCCACAGGAGATCGGCGTGCTCGTCCTCGCTGACGTGGAGCACGTCACCGTCGGCGGTGACGACTTCCGCCCCGACGAGATTGTCGCAGGCCAGGCCGTACCGTCCGTTGAGCCAGCCCAGGCCACCGCCGAGGGTGAGACCCGCGATGCCGGTCTTGGACATGACGCCGAGCGGGACAGCGAGACCGTGCTGCTGGGTTGCGCGGTCGAGGTTACCGAGCAGCAGGCCCGGTCCCGCGCGTGCCCTGAGACGATCCAGATTGACCTGTACATCCTTCATGGGGGATAGATCGAGCATGATGCCGCCGTCGCAGACGGCGTTGCCGGCGACGTTGTGGCCACCGCCGCGGACCGACAGCGCGAGGTCGTGCTCGCGGGCGAAGGTGATGCCGTGGGCGACGTCGGCGGCCCGCCGGCAGCGCAGGATGGCCAGTGGCTTCCGGTCGATCATCGCGTTGAACACCGCCCGGGCGGCGTCGTAGTCGGGGTCTTCTGGTCGGAGTACGTCACCGCGAAGGGCGGTGGTTGGCTGCGAGATCATGCTGCTCCCTTTCGCTCGGAGGAGGAGTATCCGAGTGTCGACGGCGCGGCTAACTGCCGGCTAATCGCCGAAGGAGCACCGTTGCGGCGGCTACGCCGGCAGCGGGATGCCGATCTCGGCCCGTATGGTTGCGGCGTCACTGGCGAGCTGGGTGGCAGTCTCGGTGTCGTCGGCGGCGGCGGCGACCGTGGCGAGGCCTTGCAGGGCGGCGGCTTCGCCGGCCCGGTGCCCGATCCGTCGGCACAGCTGCAATGCCCGTTCGAACGCCGCCTTGGCCGGCCCGCTCTCGTGAGCGGCCAGCGCGATCCGGCCAGTGAGATGCAAAGCGGACGCTTCGCCTTCCTCGTAGCCCACGAGCCGGTAATGCGCGAGTGCTTCGTCGGCGAGAGCCCTGGCATCAGATGCAGTGCCCCAGCGGTGTTCTAGTGAGGCGAGGACGTCAACGGCGAGACCGCGCGCGAGTTCCTCTCCTACCTCGATCGCGTGGGCCAGGGATCTTGACGCGACGGCTTTGGCGGCGTCGGGTTCGTTGCGGTCGCGGTGCAGTCGAGCCAGTTGAGCTTCTTCCAGGGCCGCGCGCCACAAATCGCCGCCTTTGATCGACGCGGTGATCGCGTCCTCGTAAAGCTGCTGGGCCCGGTCGAACTGTCCTCGCGCCCAGGCGGTCGTGGCCAGCATGGCCAATGCGTTGCCTTCCCACGGCTGGTTCTGTGCGGCCCGTGCCAGCATCAGCTGCTCTTTGGCCAGCGCCTGCGTGGCCTCGAAGTCGGCGCGACCGAGGTGCAGTAGGGCGCCGGCCGAGAGCAGCGGCATCCGGTCCGCCGGCCGGTCGGCACCGACGGCTTCGAGGCCGGCGTGCACCCAGTGCAGGCCCTCGCCACGAGCACCCCGCAGGTCCCAGTAATGCCACAGACCAGTCACTAGTCCGGCGCCGATTTGCGGATCGCCGGTTGCTCCGAACGACCACTGCAGTGCCGCCCGCAGGTTGTCGCTCTCACCATGCAACCGGCCCAGCCAGGCCGCCGATCCCGCGCGGAACAGATGCTGGCTGGCTTCCTGGACGAGGGCGAGATAGTGACGAGCATGCCGTTCCCGCAATTCGACCAATTCTGGGTCGGTCAGGTACCGCCGGGCGAATTGACGGGTCGTCTCCAGCAACCGGTAGCGCGTGCCCGCGCCAGCGCCGTCCTCGAGCGCCACCGTGCTGCAGGCCACCAGACGCGACAGCAGCGACACAACATCGCGACCGAACAGTTCATCGCCACCCGCGACCGCTGTCGCGGCGGGCAGATCGAAGGTGGCCGGGAAGACGCCGACTCGCACGAACAGCGCCTGCTCGGCGTTGGTCAGCAGGTCATAGCTCCACGCCATCGTTGTCGCGAGGCTGCGATGGCGGGCATCGGCAGTACGGACGGCGGAGTCAAGCAACCGGAACCGGTCGCCGAGCAACGCGGCGAGGTCATGCAGTGACATTGAGGCTGCGCGCGCCGCGGCCAGCTCGATCGCCAGCGGCAGTCCGTCGACACGACGGCATATCTCCAGCACGAGTTGCGCGTCGTCGGCCGTGGCGACGAATCCCGGCCGCGCGGCAGAGGCGCGGCTGGTGAAAAGTCGCACTGCCTCGCACGTGGCGATTCGGTCCCAACCCTCGTCTCCGGCCGCCAGTTGCAGTGGCCGGACCGAGTACACCACCTCTCCGGGTACCCCGAGCGGCTCGCGGCTCGTCGCCAGCAACCGCATCGCGGTACTCGCGGCCAGCACCGCCTGGACGAAGGCGGCACATTCATCGAGCAGGTGCTCACAGTTGTCAAGCACGATCATGGTTTCGCGCCCGGACAATGCTCCGGCGATCGTTGCGGCGAGTGAACGCCCCGCCTCCGCGCGGACCCCAACAGCGTCAGCAAGCGTGTCCTCGAACAGGCTCGACGTCGTCACCGACGTCAAATCGACCAGCAAGGCGTCTGTCCGGCCGCTGGCGGCGATCTGTGCAGCTGCCTCGAGCGCGAGCCTGGTCTTGCCGGAACCCCCGGTGCCGGTCAGCATGACGAGACGATGCGCGCCAAGCAACCGCGCCAACTCCCGCAGCTCCCGATCTCGGCCCACAAACGAGCTGATCTGCGCGGGCAGCGCTTGGCTTCGTCGAGCAGCGCCCGCCTTGACCGGACCGCGGAGTTGGAGATCGCCGCTGCGCCGCAGCACCGCCAGCTCGAGATCGCGCAGCTCAGGCCCAGGCTGCACACCCAACTCCGAGTCGAGCGTGTGCCGCAGCCTCCGGCACGCGGCAAGGGCGTCGGAGGGCCGGCCGCAGCGATACAAGGCCACCACCAATTGAGCGTGCAGTCGCTCCCGCAGCGGTTGGCGCCTGGCCAGCAATTCAAGCTCGGCAACCACGTCGTGATGCCGGCCCAATTCGAGTTCAGCCGCCATCCGAACCTCGGTACAGTCCACGCGCAGCTCGTCAAGGCGAACGGCCGCATCGCGGGCGAAGGGTTCTTCGAGCCCGGCCAACGCTGGCCCACGCCACAGCATCAGCGCCTCCCCCAGAACGTTCGAGGCCCGCGACGGTGCCGTGTCGGCCAACTCGCGTCCCTGGGACAAAAGTTGTTCGAACCGGAACATGTCGAGCAGCGCTGGTCCGGTGTCCAGTACGTACCCTCCGCCGCGAGTGGCGACGCGTTGCGTCGCCCCGCCGCGCGGCCTCGACACGAGGGCCTTGCGTAGCCCCGCGACCGCCCCGTGGACCATCGTCGCCGCTGTCGGTGGTGCCATGCCGCTCCAGAGCATGTCAATCAGTTGGTCCACCGAGAGCGGGTGGCCAAGGTTCAGCAGCAGCGCGGCGAGCAGCGCCTGGCGACGATGCGACCCCAACGAGAGCACTGCGCCATCCGAGTCAAACGCTGCAACGGGACCGAGAACAGAGAACGCGACGTCCGACGATCGCCGGTCCGTGAGGCCGCCCGTCGACCTGCTCATCAGCGGTCCCCCAGACTGTGCCGATCAGTGCCGACCAACCAGTAAAGAATCCCGCCATCGAGGCTGACCTGCAACACGCGGCCCTGAGCACGGTCGCTGAGAGGCGCGCCCGCGAGGCGATCAACCCTCTCCAGAAGGTGGATGCTCTCAAGCGGGCAAGGCGGGTCTTCCAGCCCTGTGCGGGTTGCGGCACCCTGACGGCAGCCCGCATGCGGCTGCATAGGTCCGTCGGCGTCAGCGGCGAATGACCGCGCCGGGTCCAGGATGGCGTGGGGCAACGAGATGCAGCAGGACTCGGCTGGATCTCACGGGACATGATCGAAAACCTGCATCGCGCTGACCAGGCACACTCCGAGACTACAGACGCCACACGGACAGAACGCGGTATTCACGCGGTGAGGAATGAGGTCGTTTTCGCAGGTGGTGGCAGGTGTTGGGTTCGAATCAACGTAGGCTAAGCCGACGGTTTTACAGTGAGCCGACCGCACGGGACGTCCCTCCTGCCCCTGGTCACACCGGCCCGGACCGGTACCCGAACCCCACGGCGGACGGTGCCCCGTCAAGCTACGCGAGCGCGGCGGCGACCTCGTCGAGGCGCGCCTCGCGGGAGGCCTTGACGAGCAGCACCTCGCCGGCGGTGAGGTGGCCGCGCAGCCAGTCGACGGCCGCGTCGTTGTCGGCCAGTGCCACCGCCCGCTCTCCCGCTCCGTCGGCGATCGGCCGGGCGGCCTCGCCGACCGCGGCCACCACGTCGGCCCGGGAGGCGGCGTACTCCCCGATGGCGCGGTGCTCGGCCTCGCTGTCGTCGCCGAGTTCGAGCATCTCGCCGAGGACGGCGATGCGGCGCCCGCCCTCGATCGCCGCCAGCGCGTCCAGGGCGGCGCGGGTCGAGTCGGGGTTGGCGTTGTAGGAGTCGTTGAGCAGCGTCGCGCCGCCGGCGAGGTCGCGCAGCTCCATGCGCCACTTCGACAGCGAGGCGGTGGCCAGCGCCGCCGCGGCCACGTCGAGGGGTACGCCGGCCGCCAGCCCCGCCGCCGCGGCAGCCGACGCGTTGAGCGCCTGGTGGGCGCCCACGAGCGGCAGCGCGACGGGAGCCGAGGCGTCGGCGGTCCGCAGCGTGAAGGACGGCCGGCCGAGCCGGTCCAGCGCCAGGTCGAGCACCCGCACGTCGGCGTGCTCCGCCCGGCCGAAGGTCAGCACCGGGCCGTCGGTGAGCGAGCGCATCGCGACCACCCGGGGATCGTCGGCGTTGAGGACGGCGGTGCCGCCGGGCGCCAGCCCCTGCACCAGCTCGCCCTTGGCCTTGGCGATGGCCTCGCGCGACCCGAACTCGCCGAGGTGGGCCTGGCCGACGTTGAGGACGACGGCGATGTCGGGCGCGACCAGGCCGGTGAGCTCGGCGATGTCGCCGATGCGGCGGGCTCCCATCTCAAGGACGAGGAACCGGGTGGCCGCGTCGGCGCGCAGCATGGTGAGCGGCACGCCGAGCTCGTTGTTGAGCGAGCCGATGGTGGCGATCGTCGGCGCGGCGCTCGAAAGCACGGCCGCCAGCAGGTCCTTGGTGCTGGTCTTGCCCTGGGAGCCGGTCAGCCCGACAACGGTCAGCCCGTCGCGCAGCCGGGCCACGACGTGGGCGGCGAGCGCCTGCAGCGCGGCCTGGGCGTCCTCGACGATGACGGTGGGCAGCGGCGTGGGCCGGGAGCCGAGCACGGCCACCGCGCCGGCCCGGCCGGCCTGGTCGGCGTAGTCGTGGCCGTCGACGTGCTCGCCGGCGAAGGCGACGAAGAGGCCGCCCGGCTCGGCCTGCCGGCCGTCGAGCACGGCCGGCGCGGTCACCGTCACGGCGCCGTCGCCCTCGACCGTCCCGCCGACGACCGCGGCGATCTCGCCGAGGCTGAGCGGGATCATGGCCAGGCGGCGCGGGGGCCGGCGATGCACAGTGACATGCTCCCGCACGCTACGGCCGGCAACATATCGTCGGCGTATCGAAAACCGCATACGTGCTGGCAACACCCGGCTGCCTTGACTAGAGGGCATGACCTCCAGCGAGCCAGCGCGACCAGCGGCCTGCCGCGCCCGGTCGGTGGCGTCCGAGTCCTCTGCGGCTGTCCCAAGCATGGAAATCACCGTGTATGGATGCGGGCCGGACGAGGCCGCTGTGTTCCGGGAGGTCGCGCCTCGTTTCGGCGTTGTGCCGACCATCACCGAGGCAGCGGTGTCCGAGGCCAACATTGAGCTGGCGTCTGGAAACCGATGCATCAGCGTCGGCCACAAAACCCCGGTTACGAACTCCACCCTGCTGGCGCTCAGCCGAGCCGGCGTCAGGTACGTCTCCACACGAAGCATCGGATACAACCACATCGACGTGAACTACGCGCAGAGCGTCGGCATCTGCGTGGGTAATGTCGCCTATTCACCCGACAGCGTGGCCGACTACACGCTCATGCTGATGCTGATGGCCGTGCGGAACGCGAAATCCGTCATCCGCCGCACAGACACTCATGACTACCGGCTGCATGACGTGCGCGGGAAAGAGCTCCGCGACCTGACCGTCGGGGTCGTTGGAACGGGACGCATCGGCTCGGCAGTCCTGGACAGGCTGCGGGGATTCAGCTGCCGGACCCTGGCCTACGACACTCGTCCGAAGACCTCGGCCCACTACGTTCCGCTCGACGAACTGCTAGAGCAGAGCGACATCGTCACCCTCCACACCCCGCTCACCGCGGACACGCACCATCTCCTCGATCGTCGACGTATCGAGCAGATGAAGCACGGCGCGTTCATCATCAATACCGGGCGCGGCTCACTGCTCGACACCGAATCCCTTCTTTCAGCGTTGGAAAGCGGCGGGCTAGGCGGTGCGGCCTTGGACGTCCTTGAAGGAGAGGACGGAATCTTCTACGCCGACTGCAGAAACACACCCATCGAAAACACGCCGCTGCCGCGGCTGCAGCAACTGCCGAACGTGATCATCAGCCCGCACACCGCCTACTACACCGACCACGCCTTGAGCGACGCCGTCGAAAACACCATCATCAACTGCCTCACGTTCGAAAAGGAGAAAACGGCGTGGACAAGCTGAAAATAGGAATCATCTTCGGCGGCTGCTCCGAAGAACACCCCGTGTCTGTCAAGTCCGCGCAAGAGATCGCGAAACACCTCGACCTCGACAAGCACGAGCCGCTCTGGATCGGGATCACGACCAGCGGCGCGTGGAAGCTGTGTGACGGCCCAGCCGCGAACTGGGAAAGCCACGTTAACCATCCGGTCGTGCTGTCACCGGACCGAAGCGTCCACGGGTTGCTCGTTCTGGAGCGGGAACGGTACGACATGGTCCGTCTGGACGTGGTGTTGCCCGTTCTGCACGGCAAGCTCGGCGAGGACGGCGCGATCCAGGGCCTGTTGGAGCTGTCGGGCATTCCCTACGTGGGCTGCGACATCCCCAGCTCCGCGCTGTGCATGGACAAGTCCCTGGCCTACATCGTCGCCAGCAACGCGGGAATCGCCACACCGAAACACTGGGTGCTCACGGAGGACGAGAAGATCGACCCGGACAGCCTCACCTATCCCGTCTTTGTCAAGCCGGCCCGTTCGGGCTCGTCCTTCGGCGTCAGCAAGGTTTCGGGACAAGAAGAACTGCCGAGCGCGATAGAGACCGCACGGCAGTACGACCCGAAGGTGCTGATCGAAGAGGCCGTCGCCGGCAGCGAGGTGGGCTGCGCCATCCTCGGGGAACGATTCGGACTGGTCGCAGGCGAGGTAGACCGGGTTGCTCTCTCGCATGGCTTCTTCAGAATCCATCAGGAGAGCGATCCGGAAAGCGGCTCCGAGAACTCCACGTTCGTCGTGCCCGCCGACATCTCGGCAGAGGCGCGCTCGCTAGTCCAGGAGACAGCAAAGGCCATCTACCGTGCCCTGGGCTGCAAGGGACTCGCGCGGGTGGACACGTTCTTGACCGACGACGGAACGGTCGTACTCAACGAGGTCAACACCCTGCCCGGCATGACCTCCTACAGCCGCTACCCGAGAATGATGGCCGCCGCAGGCCTGCCGCTCGCCGACGTCATCGACCGACTCGTGACGCTGACCCTATACGGCAAGAAGCGATGAACAGCGACTTCGTCTTCGTCGACGAGTTCGTCCCCGGCATACGGTGGGATGCCAAGTACGCCACCTGGGACAACTTCACCGGCAAACCCGTGGACGGATACCACGCCAACCGCATCGTCGGCACCAGAGCCCTGTGCGCCGCCCTGAACAGAGCCCAAGAAAAAGCCGCATCCCTGGGCTTCGCCCTGCTCTTGTGGGACGGCTACCGCCCGCAACGCGCCGTGGACCGCTTCCTGCACTGGTCACAACAGCCGGAGAACGGCCGCACGAAACGACGACATTACCCGAACATCGACAGGCCGCAGATGTTCGAACGGGGGTATGTGGCCGCCAAGTCGGGTCACAGTCGCGGCGGCACCGTCGACCTGACGCTGTACGAGCTAGCTACCGGCGACCTTGCTCCCATGGGCGGCGACCACGACCTGATGGACACGCTATCCCATCACGGAGCACGAGGAATCACGCCAGCCGAAGCGGAAAACCGGCACCACCTCTGCTCCATCATGCAGGACTGCGGCTTCGATTCCTACGATCGCGAATGGTGGCACTACACCCTCAAACACGAACCCTACCCCAACACCTACTTCGATTTCCCCATCACATAGTCGACTCGACTTTCGCACTTTTTGGGGCGGCGAGGCTGATGAAGAGTAGGGGTCCGCGTTGCGTTGCCCGGTTTGACCAGCTTGCTGCTGCCGGACGGTGTCGGCCCGGGGGCGCTTCGGCGTTGTCGGCGGTGATCGGGCCGCGGCTAGCCTGGTAGGGTCGCGGGGACCCCGAAGCGGGGCAGCACGGTGTCATCGAAGCGGGTTATTGCGCTGACGCGGCTGCCGGAGAGGGTGAAGACCAGCATGCCGGTGGCGCGGGCGACGCCGGACTGTTGGTCCGGGTGATACATGACAAGCGCGGGCTGGCCGTTGGCCCGGGTCGGGACCGGCCGGTGGGTGATGCCGGGCCGGAAGATGGCCGCGCGCAGGAACCGGGCGACGAGTTCCCGGCCCAGGTACTCCAGCAGTATCGGCGGCATGGTCATCAGCACGTCCTCGGTCAGGAGAGCGACCAGTCCGTCTACGTCGCCGTTCTCGTAGGCCCTGGTGAGCCTCCCTACCAGGGCCTCCTCGGCTGCCGAGCCGCGCGGCGGTGGCGGTTCCCGTCCCTCTGACGGCGGGAGCTGGCGCTGCAGGGCCGCGCGGGCCCGCTTGAGCGCGCTCTTGACCGACTCCTCCGTCGTGCCAAGCGTGTTCGCCACCTCGCGGGCCGGGAAGTCAAGGACGTCACGCAAGATCAGGACCGCGCGCTGGCGCGGAGGCAGCAACTGCAAGGCGGTGATGAAGGCCAGCGAGATCGCCTCGCTACCCTCATAACGTGCCTCCGGCCCGGGCAAGGCGTCCGCGAGTCCCTCCAGGAGGATGTCGGGGTACGGTTCCAGCCACGGGGTCTCGCCTAGCCGGGTCGGCTCGGGCGTGCCGATGCCGGGCGGCGGCCAGTCGGTCTGCGGGCGCCGCCGTGCCGAGCGCAGCGCGTTCAGGCTGCGGCTCGTGGCGATCCGGTACAGCCACGTCCGGACCGAGGCCCGGCCCTCGAAGCTGTCCAGGCCCTGCCAGGCCGCCAGCAAGACTTCCTGCAGGACGTCCTCGGCGTCGCTGGCCGAGCCGAGAATCCGGTAGCAATGCACCTCAAGCTCACGCCGGTGCGGCCCGACAAGCTCGCCGAATGCGTCAGCATCCCCGCCCTGCGCCCGGGCCAGGAGGTCAGCAGTCACGCCGCCATTGTGCCGCAGACTTCCGCGGGCCTGCCGCCCCTTCCGGCCGCGCGCCGGTGTCTGCATGGGTGACGGACATTAACGCCGGCGCCCGCGCCGGCACGACAGAAAGGACCCGGTCCGATGCCGCAGTTCATCTTCAGCTACCGCTCCGCGAAGGATTACGCCGCCGCCGCTGACCCCGATGGCCTGGCAGCGTGGGGTGCGTTCATCAACGAGGTCATCGCCCCCAGCGTCGTCGACCCCGGCTGGCCGGTCTTTGAGCCAGCCACAGTGCTTGGTGAGGCCGGGCAGTCGACCCAGCTGGGCGGCTACGCGATCGTCGCCGCTGACGATCTTCAGGCAGCGGTGTCCATGGCGGAGCACTGCCCGACCATCACGCGGGGCGGCGGCGTCGAGGTGGGCGTCCTTGCCGCCCTGCCCCCCGAGCACCCGGCGGAGCAGATCCGGTCGCGGCTGTCCAAGGCCTAGAGTGGCCGGACCGGAGAACGTCAGCGCCACCACCAGGCGGCCGGCCCCTGAACACCAGGGGCCGGCCGCCAGGCTGCGCGACTCGGTACGGGCAGCCCGCGCGGTGCTCGACCGCGTGCGGGCCGAGATCGTGGTCGGCTTCGGCGGCCACGTCGCCGCTCCCGCGTACCTCGCCGCCCGCCGACGCGGCCTGCCGATCGTCGTCCACGAGGCCAACGCCCGGCCCGGAGTAGCCAACCGGCTGGCGGCTCGGATGACGCCCCACGTGTTCACCGCCACCCCCGGTGTCAGGCTGGCGCACGCCACGGCCATCGGCATCCCGCTGCGCCCGCCAATCACCGGACTCGACCGGCCCGCGCTACGCCACGCCGCCCGGCAGCGGTTCGGCCTAAGACCCGATGGGCCGGTACTTTGGTCACCGGCGGTTCGCAGGACGCCCGGGCGATCAACGCCGCGGTGTCCGGCGCGGCCCGCGGCGCTCCGGGGGGCCGGGGGGGTGCAGGTGCTGCACATCGCCGGGCCGCGGCACGTGGTCGAGGTGCCGGGTGGCGGCCCCGCTGAGCTGTCCTACGTCATCGCCTACGTCGGTGAGATGCAGTACGCCTACGCCGCGGGGAAGTCGCGCTGCAGGCTATTCCTCTCGGGGCCGTGCGGCAATTCGGCTGATCGTCATCGGCCAGCGCAGGGTGGCGCGACGGGTAGTTGCACTGTGACGCAGAGCCCCCCAGCGGCCCGGGGCGTGAGGGTGAGGGTTCCGTCGTGTACTTGGGTGATGCTCTTGACGATGGCCAGACCGAGGCCGA
>Ga0209526_10001685_pt1 | contig 14856 bp, 12 predicted proteins | sample JacPinW_OM2H0_M1_FD_188566 | JGI IMG/M metagenome (GOLD analysis project Ga0209526, IMG submission 188566) | Forest soil microbial communities from Algoma, Ontario, Canada - Jack Pine, Ontario site 1_JW_OM2H0_M1 (SPAdes) (version 2) | ecosystem: Environmental > Terrestrial > Soil > Boreal... | reverse complement strand
AGGGCCAGTCCGGCCGGCGGCAGCAGCCAGCTGACCTGGCCCCCATTCTCGGCATTGAAAAGCCGGCCCAGGCCGGCAGCTCCGCCGAAGCCGAAGCCACCTCCGCCTCCACCTGAGCTGCTGAAGATCCGGCCCAGGCCGTTGTAACCGACGATCAGGTTCCAGATCGAGTTGTTGGTGCTGCCGTCGATGTAGGGCCGGTCCGCAGCGGGGATCAGCATCACGACCAGCGGCCACCAGCCGGCACTGATGAGAAGAGCTATCCCGGCACCAAGCAGGCCGAGGATCCGGCGGCCGAGCCGGGGCGGCGCAGCCACCAGGTAGACGAGAGCGAAGGCGGGCAGGACCAGGAAGGCCTGCAGCATCTTGGTGTTGAAGGCGAAGCCGAGGAGGACGCCGGTGGCGACAAGCCAGCGGATCCGGCCACTCTCGACCGCTCTCAGCGTGGTGTACGCCGACCCCACCAGGAGCAGGGTCAGGATGCCGTCCGGCTGGTTGTAGCGGAACATGAGCGCGGCGACCGGAGTGAGGGCGAGCACCAGGGCGGCGACCAGTCCGGCGACCGCCCCGGCGTGACGCCGTACGGTGAGAGAAGTGAGGCCGACAGCGGCAATACCCGCCAGAGCCTGCGGGACCAGCATGCTCCAGGAGCTGAATCCGAAGAGGCGGGCAGACAGCTCCATCACCCACAGGGCCACAGGCGGTTTGTCGACGGTGACGAAGCTGGCCGCGTCGAAGGAGCCGAAGAAGAAGGCCTTCCAGCTCTGGCTCCCGCTCATGACCGCGGCCGAGTAGAAGGTGTTGGCCATGCCCTCGCGGCCCAGGTCCCAGAGGTAGAGCAGAGCGCTCAAGGCGAGCAGGCAGAGGAGCACCGGCATCTCCCAGGCGCGGGTCGACGCCCGGCTGCGTACCAGCCTCTGCCAGAGTGGGAAAGCTGTGACCCGCGCCGGGGGGAGGGCGCTCGAGGACCCCTCACGTGTCCAACCGGTAGTTCTCATGACGTCACCTCAGTAATTCGAATGGGTTTCGAGGACGCGCCTGCCCGTGTGAACACCCAGGCGCGAAGCAGTGCGGAGCGGAGAGCGGTTGCGGCGGCGTTCGCTACGACCAGCGCTGAAAGCTCGAGGATCCGGCCGGGATGGGAGGAGACCAGACGCAGGAGCTCCAGGGCCCCGGACGTCAGGGCCAGGCCGAGGAGGAAGACGGCCAGGCCCTGGAGCTGGTGGCGTGCAACGCGGTCGCGTCCGCCGATACCGAAGGTGAACCGGCGGTTGGCGGCCGTGTTGGCCACCGCGGTGACGAGCAGAGCCAGCGCGTTGGCAAGCTGCGCGCTCAGGGCGCCACGGAGCAGCGTGTAGAGCGCGAGGTAGGCGGCTGTGCTGCAGAGCCCGATCAGGACGAAGCAGGTGAGCTGCCGGACCGTCCCGCCCCTAGGGATCGAGAGCAGGACTTTCAAGGTTCCTCCTCGGCTGGCGTCGGCGGATGTGCCGAGGACTGACGCCGGACCCGCCAGAGGCCCCGCAGGTCCTCCAGGGCAGTGCGTGGGATGTCGACCCGGCTGTCGAGGTCCTCGATCCAGTCGACGGGCACCTCGAAGATCCGGTAGCCCAGGCGGTCGGCGAGCAGCAGGAGCTCAGTGTCGAAGAACCACGACTCATCCCGCACGAGCGGGAGCAGACGCTGAGCCGCGCTCCTGGTCATCGCCTTGAAGCCGCACTGGGCATCCGAGAACCCGACTCGAAAGGTTAGGTGGACCAGGGCGTTGTAGCCGCGGGAAAGGATCTCGCGGCGGGGCTGGCGTCGGATCCTCGAGCCCGGGAGCAGCCGGGACCCGATCGCCAGCTCGCTGTGGCCGCTCAGCAGCGGCGCCAGAAGGGGCAGGAAGCACCTCAGGTTGGTCGAAAGGTCGACATCCATGTAGCTGACGACGTCGGCCTCGCTCGCCAGCCAGGCGGTGCGCAGGGCGAGACCTCGTCCTTTCTGATCGAGGTGAAGAGTGATGACCCCGGGAAGCAAGTCCGAGAGCGCCTGGGCGATCTCCCACGTGGCGTCAGTGCTGGCGTTGTCGGCGATGACGATGAGCCAGGGGATCGGAAGGTGGTCCGTCAGATAGGCCTGCAGCTTGAGGATGCTGCTCTCCAGCTGCGCCTCCTCGTTGTAGACGGGGATCACCACATCGACCGAGGCAAGTCTGGCCGCATGTCCCCTGCCCACCGCACTGCCGGCGCGCTGGTCGGCACTCGCCTCCGAGGCGACCTGCAGCGTCCACATGGGACCGGGGCTCGGCACGGCTGCGGGCGGTGACGGAAGGACGCTGACGCCACGGCTATCGGGGAGATCGGCCGGCGGGAACAGGGTGGTCGGGGTAGTAGCTGCTGATCTAGTCATGACCCGATCCTCGATCTGGCCACCTTTCGGACTGGTTACAGAGCGCTGTCTTGTGGGAACTGATGAGGAGGGCGCCTGCACACGCTGCGGCAGGAGTTGAGCTATGGCATGGACGGCCGGCTTCCGTGGAGCTGGTCAACCAGTGGAATGCTTCGCGTGCCCCCTTCTGGCACGGTGGTGGCCACCCGGTACCCGGGGACCTGCTTGCGTGCTCGTCTTCCTCCTGGGCGAAGAGCGACGAGCGGGTTGCACATCCCGGCTCTGGCCCCGGCGTACGCCCCGGTCCAGGGCAGCCGAGATCGGGCGCGTGCTGGGGGCGCCGACGCGCCACAGATGACTGAGGGTCGCCAACCCCGTCGCCGATACGACAGCCGAGCCGCCAATGTCCAATGCCCAGCCGGTGAGTTGTGTCCCGCTGCCGTGCAGTAGCCACTGCGCTGTCGCCATCGCGATCCCGTCCAGGGAGTCCCAGGTGGCGTGTAGCGCCACGACGAGGGCATACGTGCCGGCCACAAGCAACGCCGCGCGCAGCCGCCGCCGGGAGCCGAGGCCAGCGAACAGGACCCCGCCCAGAATGCCGGTCCAAAGACCGTGCCCCAGCGGTGCAGTCGCGGCCCGCAGGAGCTCGTTCCCGAGCAGGTTGGTCAGCGACCACCCAGTGGTGAATGCATAGAGCGCGTATCCGCTACTCTCCAGGGCTGCGAACCCGAAACCAACCGCCGCGCCGAGCAGAATCCCATCGCGGACGGCATAGCGCTGGAGTCCGACAGCGAAGCCGACCAGCACCGCGAGCTTCGCGGCTTCCTCGAACACACCCACCTCGACGTAGTTGGAGGTCGAGCTCAAGAACCAGTACTCGATCAGGGCCGCTGCCATGATGCCCAGGACACCACCCGCCATGAAGGCCGAAATGACCCGTTCCCCAGTGAGTGGCGTTGCGCGGGTCCGGTCGAACGCCCAGATCATGATTGCCATGGGCACCAGGAAGGTGCCGATAACGATCACGGTCGGAACCAGTATGTAATCCCAAGTCGCGACCAGGACCCCGACGGAGATCAGCCAGAGCAGAATCCCGGTGGTGAGGAATCTGAGCCAGCGCGGCAATCTCGCACGCAAAGTTGCCGGCGAGATCAGGGGCAGCCAATGGTGGGCGATCGCGTGCTTGATCCCTGAGCGTTCGTATCCCAAGGCCGTTTGGAGCGGTGACAGAAGGATGGTGATCCCCGGATAATTCTTTGACTCGGGTGGCGGGGATACGGTGGTTGGGGTGGCTGCTGATCGAGCCATGACGCGATCCTCGATCTGGCCACCTTTCAAGCTGATTACGGCCAGCTCGCTCACTTCGCCGACCTTCCGCCGTAGATTGCGGATGGTCGCGGATGCATTGGCCGCAGCAGGGTGAACCAATCGGTCGATCGCCTTGAGGAGCTCGGACTCGTGTCGCCCCGTGACGATCGGCGTCTCGTGCTCGCTGCCATCGCCCCACCCGGACGTGCCCGCGTGGCGATCGGGCAACAGGTCCGGGGGGGCGACCGGTGCCACGCTGCGGCGGCTGGCGGAAACCCTCGCCACGGGGTCGGCGGAGTATCACCTCTACTTCCTGCTGGTCACCATGCAGATATACCTCGTAGCCTGGTCGAGACCCACGCGCTTGCCTCGCAGGCCGGCAGCGAAGCTACAACGATGGTGTCCGACCAGCCGGCGGCGGCCGCCCGGCCGGTCGTCGTCTTCCTCCACAGGGTCGACGCCGGACTCGACCAGGAGGTACAGCGAGCGGCCCGCTGCCGTCGGTGAGCTCCGGACAGGCGATCCTGGTCTACCCTGCGGCTACGAGGAGTCCTGGAACGTCGGGACCTGCTGCGGTGGCGCCAGCGCGGCCGGCATCGACGACCTGGCGCTCCTGACCATGGTCATCTGCCCGGAAGCGGCCTCGTTTAGCCGGCCATGGTAAGTACCAGGTTGAACTCGATGGTTACCTTGGATTCGGAGGTCGTGAAGGGCACCTGCGGAGGCGTGATCCCGAAGTCTGTCATGGTGGCCGGCGTCGATCCCGCTAGCTGGAGCTGACTCCCGTTGACGCGCGCCTTAACCGTGGCCGTCGCGTCCTTGGTGACGCCATGGATCGTGAGCTGCCCTGGCACCGTCATCGAGAACTCCTGGCCGTCGCCGGCGCTGGTCGGCAGGCTGACTGACCCCGTCTTGAAAGTCGCCTCAGGGAACTGCTGGACGTCGAGCGAGCGGCTCACGAAACGGTCGCGCTGGGACACGTTGTAGCCCGCCACCTGGTCGACGCTCTGCAGGCCGCTGAGCTGGGCCGTGAAGGTGATGTTGCTCGCCTGGAGGATACTCCCCGACTGCTGGACCGTCAGGCCGCCGGAGACGGTGTTGGTTCGGGCTACTGCTTCGTGTGGGGAGCTCTGGCCGACGAACTGTTCCCTCACGCGGTAGCCGACCAGCGAACCCTGCCCGACCGTCCAGCTCCCGGCCAGCGTGCCCCTCTGGCTGGCGGCGGTCGAGGGCGAGGCGGAGGCCTTCGGGGAGGCGAGGGCGAGGGGTTTGGGTGCCGAGCGCAGCCCGGAAAAGAAATACAGGTAGGCCGTGATCGCGGCCACGGCCACCACGGCGACCACTGCCACGACGCCGATGGCGCCCCGCCTCATCTCGCGGCTCCAGAGTCGACCGCTGCTGCGGTCAGGGTGGCTGTCGCCTCGCCCGGTGATCTGGGGCAGCGGGTCAGGTCAGCAGGGTGAGATACCACGCAGAGTCCTCCTTCAGATGTCAGGGGGCTGGCTGCTGTGGCCGCCGTGGATGGTATGGGATGGCCCGTGCGTGTGGGTTCCATCAGGCGGCTGTGCTCCTTTCCTCGCCCGTGCGATGGACTTCCGCGGACACGGGGCGGGACAGCCGGACCGGAACCGGGAGGTAGGCCGGATGCAACCGATCTCCGAGACTGGCGACTAGCCACCAGGCAAACCACAGGACGTAGGCGATCGGTACCAGGGCCAGCAGGACGAAAAAGCTCACCAACATGACTCAACTCCTTGGATGAAATGGTCAGAAACGAGTTCACCGATCTTTTTTCCTGAGTGGCATCTCTACGCCTCACGTGGGCGGAAGCCGTAGCGGCCCAGCAGGAAGACCGCGATACCTGCGGCCACCACGTGCAGAGACATCAGGCCCAGGATTTCCGCCAGGGTGGTGCCGTAGCTGCGCTCGCTGGCATAGAGGAGCAGGTCAGGCACCCAGGAGATCACCAGTGCGATCGTCGCCACCGCGGTGAAGGCCCGGACCGGATCAGGGCGGAGGCGGGCCAGCACCGCGAAGACGATGACTGCACCGGCCACGCCGATGACGGTCAGCGGCGCCACGCTCGCCGTTTGCAGGGACCTGAACGTGGCGGGGACCTGGAGCAGGCTGACCAGCGCCTGGGCGACCAGGACGTTGGCGATCGTGCTGGCGACCACCGTCCCGGCGCCGACGACCACCAGGCGCCCCCAGCGCACGCCAGGCCAGCGGCCGGCACGCCGGACGTCTAGGTGCGCCTTTCGAATCTCGACTCTCTCGGTTGCCATCTCGCCACTCCTGTGTTTTGGTTTTGGCTGGTTGTCCAGCCGTTCATGGCACACCGTGCCGAATCAAACCTGTCGAGTTGATTACGGCTTGAGGTCTCTTGGTTATCTGTCGTGGCCCGCCACCAGGGTCACAGCCACCTGCATTCCGCGCAGGCGCGCGGCCACGGCGGCGAAGTCGGTGACCGTCTGGAGCGGGTCGTCATCCAGGAGGACCAGGTCACTTCGGTTGCCGGGGGCAACCGTGCCCTGGCCATCGGTGCTCGCAGCCAAGGCTCCGGAGTAGTCAGGGAACGCGCCGGGTTCCAGGGCTCCCGCTCGGCCGCGGAGCGGTGCACCGCGGCGGCCATGGCCAGCCATCGGTCCAGCGGCGCCATAGGAGCGTCAGATCGCATAACAAGCCGCACGCCAGCCTCGATCATCGATCGCAATGGGAAGCAGCGGTCCGCCCGGTCCGGCCAGCACCGCTGGTGAAGTCCCGGTCGTCGAGCAGGGTGGGCGGGCTGCACACTGGCCCGCACGCCGTCGGAGCGTCGGTACTAGGGGTGCCGTTAAGCGCCAGGTGACGACAGAGACGCCTCCGGGGTCGAGGCGAACGGAAAGGCAAGCGCAGCCCTTCACGATGGCGGGGCTCCGCGAGGGGGATCCCGAACTGGAGAAACACTGCTCAGGGCCTGCTAACGCGGAGATTTGTGGTTCGAGTCGAACGCAGCCCATCACGGGTGTCTAAAGATCAGTCCCTACCGGCCGGCGGCCCGGAGTGGTTTGGCGGGCTGTATCCGACCAGCCGGTGCCAGCCGTCATCGCCGCACCGCTGGCTGCTACCATTTGGTGTCTAGCTCGATCTGAGGGGAAGCCGGACAGTAGGTGATAACAGCGACTTACTTGCGAAAACTGCTGCTGTCGATCTTGGGCAAGCCAACTTTGGCACATGTAGTGCCTCTTAATCCCAAGGTTCTCGGTTCGATTCCGGGCGCGGGCACCATACATGTCGTAGCTCGGGCTAGGCGGCATCCTACATCTTGTGATTCGACACCAGTCAGAGGAGCCTTGACCGCAACGCTGACAGCATCGCGACTCATGCACCTCTAGCTCGCGAACCCACTTCGCGTAAGAAGCCATCCATCAGCTCAGCCGCCCCACGTTGCATCTGTGGCAGCACGTGGGAGTACGTGTTCATCGTCACCGAAATCTGCGAGTGACCCAGAATCTCCATGACCACCCTTGCGGGCACGCCTTGAGCCAGTAAGACCGTTGCACACGAATGCCGTAAGTCGTGAAATCGCCGCCGCGATATCCCGGCTTCAGACAACATCCGCTGGAACCGGTGCGTCATGTTAGTCCCGTCTAGCGGCCGGCCGCTAGCGGTCGAAAACATCAATCCTTGCTCTTCCCACTCCGGACCCGCCTTCATCGTTCGCTTGATTGGCGCTTTCTGTGAGTCGTGAGTACTTGCCGAACCGATTGAGGCACCGCGATGAGACGCCGGCTACGGAGACTCTTTGGCTCCACGAAACCTACTACGCCATTTACACGCTGAAGATCGCTGCACCGCAAGGCTACCCGCCTCAGAATCGTAGTCGTCCCAGCGAAGGCCGAGCAATTCGCCTTGGCGCAGGCCCATGCTCAGCGCCATCACGTACAGAGCCTCCAACCGGTCACCTCGTACTTGGTCCAGAAATCCTTGTATCTCTACTGGCGTCAGCGGTTGCACTTCTGCACGGACTACACGTGGAACGTCTATCAGCCCCGCCACATTGCGAGCCACCAACCCCCAACGAACGGCACAGCTCAAAGCTCGCCTGAGAACGGCATGAATATATTGAACGCGCCGAGTGGACAAGCCGGCCTCCAGCTTGATTCTGAGCAGTCGTTCCACGTGCTGAGGTTGAAGCTTGCTTAACCGCAGACGTCCCAGTTCTGGCAGCAGATGCAGCCGGGTGATATCTGAGTATAGCGGAAAGTAGACGCTCGCACCGATGATCGAGCGCTGTCCTCTAACCATTGCTCAAGCAAATCCCCCACGGTCAATTGCTCCGGAGTCGGTAGCACACCGCGTCTCAGCTCCGTAAGCACGCTGGCCATCCGGTCACTTGCTTCCTTGCGAGAACGCCCGTAGACGTACTTCCGGCCTCCAGTCGGAAGCGATATACCGCCAACCCAGCGCCCATCCGTGCGCCGGTATACGGTGCCTTCCCCGTTGCCGCGCCTGCGGGTTGTCACCCCAGCCGCCGCCGCCCAGGAAGACGCCAACCCGGCACCGCCGACGATTCAGTCTGTGCCTCAATCCATGCGACCCCGACTTCTGCGCCCAGTCTCGCCAGCCCGAGCGCCTCCCGCGGCTGTTCCGTCCCCGCACGATCGCCTATGGCCGCTCCAGCCTCACGTCCGCTTCCCGGAGCGCCTGCAGAACCTTGCGCTCCTGCAGCAGAGGCCGGCGGCCAAAAACGAGATAGTCCAGCGGATACCAGAGACCGACCCAGGCCACCACCAGGAAGATGCCGTCGCCGAGCAGACTCTTCACCTCGGCCGGCCAGTAGCCGGCGGCAAACTCGCTGGCGAGCCCGACCCCCACGACGAACAAGAGCAGCCCAACGACAAGCGAGTGCCGCTGCTGCCCCGCTTGGCTTCGAATACGCAGCGCGAGTTCAGCCAGACGGAGCTTGCAGAAGCGGCGGATGAGTTCGGTTATCACGGCCTCATCGGCTACGGCCGCCTCGTCGTCGAGCAGTATTGTCAGATTGACGCGCCTCGGAATGCGGCTGCCCATAAGAGTCGAGATCGCCTCGTCCATGCCGCTGATCAGGCGACCTGTTGCCGTGAACATGTGCGGCTCCGGCGTGCGGAACAAGTCCTCCAGTCGCGCAAGTCGAAGCCTTAGATCGGAGGACCGGCGGCCGTCCGTGGTCACCCCGCCACTGTATCGTCCATCCCCGCCCGGCGACATCCTTGATCTCGCTCCGCGGGACGGTCCTCGAGCACGCGGCAATCGACCTAGCGGAGCGTCATGTTGACGCCGCGTTGGAGGGAGAGCGCGGCTTTCTCCTGGGCACCGCTACGAAATGCCGTTATCAACGCGGCCCGAGATGAGCTGAAAGAGCAATGTTGCGCCACTACCGATAGAACCCGACGATCGTCTTTCATTGCCTAGCTGCCGGTGCTCCACCGGATGACCGGATCGATGAGTGGCGGCTCTATACCGCTCCGAATCACTATAGCAAGGCCAGCCCAGACAAGAATCATGATCAGTAGGCGACTACGGTTCAGACCCTCTTCGCTGTTCAGTACAGAGTGCAGTCGAACGCCAAGGAGTCCTGCCACGAGTGGAATAGCAACTGACAGAACAAGCCCAGACCTTTGCAGCTCGGCCTCCAGCTGCCGCCGCTTGGCTGCATTGTCAAAGACGGCCACTATATCAAGCCTCCGGTCATCTGCCGTCGTCCTCCATGCGGCTCGCACTCCAGAGTTCCAAGCGGCAACGGGCGTCACCGCTTGAAGTCGCTCGTCATTTGCGTCCTGCGGAGCGACGACAATGTGCACTCCTGACTCCCTGACAGGAGGAGTGGAAGCATCATTGATGGCGTTTGTAAAGTCCATATGATAGTCTTCGACGGCCTGTAAGCCGGTGCGGTCAAATGTCGACGGCAGACCGCTGTCATAGCTCAGCAACAATCGCTGCCTTCCAAAACCTTCATCCGTTTCAATTACTTGTTGCCATCGAAACCCGCCGTACGCTGCTAACAAACCCGACGTCCGGTCAGGCGGACTTAGACTTAGGCTCAATTCCGCCAAGCCACTCACCGTATCCTCCGTGCGAGCTAGCGCGACTGGAGTGGAGTACTCTTGGCTGTGGCACAGCCTTTAGTCTCCCCCACCGATAGAGGCGTAGCCCCAGGAGGTGCAAATAGGACTAGGCTTGGCCGCACTGGGGCAGTGGACATGACGAACAGGTAGACACAACCAGTCCAATCAGCCCCATTGTTAGCCGGCTTCAGCAGCAACAACTGCACGGGGTTCATCGTTGGCGGATGCAGACTCCTTGGGGGCAGGTCTTTAGGCAAAGCCACAGCGAACAGAGCCGCAAGCGGTCTACCCGACGCGGCACCTGATTCACTTCTGACAGGATTGATTTCTGGTGCCGGCGACTCTGCTTGCGCATAGCGGCGAAGTACTTGTGATGAGTCATTCACGAAGAGACCAATAGCCACAGACAGGACGAACGGAATCAGAAACCACAGCCGACCGATTCGTGTAATGTGCGATCCAGTGCCTTGTCGGCTGTGACGTTGGTCCACAATGACCCCTTGCTCACTAGCAGCTCGGGGGCTTGCCGCACCGCTACAGCGATTCACCAATTAATAATCGCCGTATGGACCTCGCAGGGCGTCGCCCGGATAGCTGTAGTGCCTCTTAATTCCAAGGTTGTCCGTTCGATTCCGGGCGCGGGTACCATACATCTGGTGCCCAACTCTTGCACCCGATGCCGCGCGGTCGGACTTTGTAGGGCCAGGTATCACTGTCAATCGAGAGTGCCACAGTAGAGTTAGGCGGGAGTGCCTCTAAGTTGGGCGCCTTCGGCGGTGTCCCCAAGACGATCTCCTCTCCAGTCCAGTGCAACCAGATGGGCACGACTCGGAGACTGTTATCCAGCCAGTTCTAGGCGAGGAGTCACTTGACGCAGTGCAGACTCTAAACCGTCCGCTCAGTCTGTCAATCCGCTGCCAATCAATGGCCCGGGACGCTCTCGACCTAGGTTGGGGCGGAAGTGATCTGCTTTTCGAACCAGTGGTGCGCGTACGGCTCGAAGTTGAAGGGGGGGACCTCGATGTAGCCGGCGGATCGGTAAAGGCTGATCGCCTCGGTGAGCGCCTTGTTCGTTTCGAGCCGGACAGTTCGGGCGCCGTGCTCGGCCGCGCGGTCCTCGAGCTCGGTCAGAAGTCGACGGCCGACGCCGAAGCCGCGCGCGGACTCGGCAACCCACATGCGTTTGATCTCGGCAGGCTCCTGGCCGTGGAACTTGAGCGCCCCGCAGCCGATCGGGTCCGCCCGGAGCGTGGCCACCAGGAGAAGGCCAGCCGGCGGCCGCAGCTCCTCTAAGTCGGCAGGGATGCTGAGCGCCGGATCGAAGCCCGCGTCGAATCGACGGTCGAGCTCGGAGAAGTAAGCGTGCAGGCACCGCTGTGCGTGAGGGTGGGCGGGATCGGTCGGAGCAACCTCGACCATCGACGCAGTCAGGAGCCGCTCCACTTCGCCCATGGCGGCGACGAGGCGAGCGCGCTGACTTGCGTTCAGGGGCGCGAGAAGCGATGCGGCCAGCTCGTCGCTGCGCTGGTCGAGTACCGCACGTTCAGCCAACCCCGACGGAGTCAGCCGCGCGATCCGAACCCGCTTGTCGGACTCTTTCGGGCCGACGGTCACCAGCCCTGCTGCTTCCAGGGAGCGCAGCAGGCGACTCAGGTATCCCGAGTCGAGCTCAAGCAGAGCGCGCAAGTAACGCACGTCACGCCCCTCGGCGCCGATCTCCCAGAGCAGCCGTGCCTCACCCAGGGAGCGATCCCCGGCGAGGAACCGATCGTTGAGCGCCCCCACGCGCTGGGTGACGATTCGGTTGAACCCGCGAACCTGCGAGACCATGGCCTGATCCATTCTCTGACTATAGTCAGAGATTCGAGAAAGGTCCACCTGCTGGGAGGCGTCCTTAACAGAAGCTTTCGAAGTCGACCAGCCCCCACGCCACTCCCCGAATAGCCTCCCTGCGGATGACCGCGCTCTCGACCGCAGGCTCACGCTGGGCCCGCAGATAATGAGCCGCCGTGCGTCTGCACACCGAGAACAGCCCGAGCGAACCACATGCCTGAAGGGCGGCGGCCCACGCCGCAGGGGCCGCTGGACGCCCGCCAGATTCCTCGCTTCGCGGGACCGGCCACGTTCGCCCGCCTACCCACGCTGGAGGCGATAGGCCGGTGCGACGTGGCCATCCTGGGCATCCCCTTCGACAGCGGCGTCACCTACCGGCCCGGCGCGCGCTTCGGTCCCAGCGCCATAAGGCAGGGTTCGCGGCTGCTCCGGGGCTACCACCCTGCGCTCGACGTGGAGCCCTTCTTCCTCCAGCAGGTCGTGGACGCGGGTGACGTCGCCTGCACCCCCTTCAACATCGAAGAGGCGCTCGCTCAGATTCAGGCCGGCGTGACGCAGGTCCTCCAGCGCAGCGGCGCCGTGATCGCGTTGGGCGGCGATCACACTGTGGCGCTGGCGATGCTGCGCGCGGTGCACCAGCGTCTTGGGCCCGTCGCGGTGATCCACCTCGACGCCCACCTGGACACCTGGAGCACCTATTTCGGCGCCGCGTACACGCACGGCACGCCCTTCCGCCGTGCGGTGGAGGAGGGCCTGCTGCTCAGCGATCGATCCGTCCACGTGGGCATCCGCGGCCCGCTCTTCAGCCGCGACGACCTCCCCCAGGACAGCGACCTCGGCTTTCGACAGATCGAGACTTCGACAGTAGTGGAGCTGGGCGCGGCCGGGGTGGCCGAACAGGTTCGCGAGCGCGTCGGCGACGCGCCGGTCTATATCTCGGTCGACATCGACGTCCTCGACCCGGCCCACGCCCCCGGCACCGGGACCCCCGAGCCGGCCGGCCTCGACTCACGGGAGCTCCTCGGCGTGCTCCGCAAGCTGGCCGGGCTCCCGATCGTCTCGGCGGACGTGGTGGAGGTGGCGCCTGCTTACGACCACGCCGAGATCACCGCCATCGCGGCGGCGCACGTGGTCTACGAGCTGCTCGGCCTGCTCGCGCTCGGTCCAGCAGCGCGCTCCTGACAGTTGACGACCTGGCACGCGGAGCTGGCCTGGCTGCAGGACGGTCTCCACGAAGGCGTCCTGATCGAATGCGAGGGCGAAAGGATCACCGGCGTCACAACCCAGCCCGAGGTCCCCGAGGGCGCGCGCAGGCTGACCGGCCTCGTCCTGCCGGGGCTCGCAAACGTCCACTCTCACGCCTTCCAGCGAGCCCTTCGCGGGCGTTCAGAACCGGAACAACCAGGGCGCGCCGATTTCTGGAGCTGGCGGGAGCAGATGTACCGCCTGGCGGGAACGCTGGAGCCCGACGTCCTCTTCGACCTGGCCCGCGCCACCTACGTCGAGATGCTTCTGGCCGGGATCACGGCGGTCGGCGAGTTCCACTACCTGCACCACGCTCCCGGCGGCGACCCGTACGAGGAACCCAACGAGACCGGATTGGTACTCGCCAGGGCCGCTCAGGAAGCAGGGCTCCGGCTCACGCTGCTCGATGCCTGCTACCTCCAAGGCGGCCTGGACGGACGGCCGCTGGAGGGTGCGCAGCGGCGGTTCGGGGACGCCTCCGCGGCCGCTTGGGCGGCGCGGGTGGGCGCTCTCTCGGAGACAGAGACCCTCAAGGTGGGCGCGGCCATTCACAGCGTCCGGGCGGTCGACGAGGCCTCGATGGCCACCGTGGCGAGCTGGGCGAGAGAGCGCGACGCCGCGCTCCATGTCCACGTCTCGGAGCAGCCTGCCGAGAACCGCGATTGCCTCGCGGCCACCGGCCTGACGCCGGTCGCGCTCCTCGACCGGGCCGGCGCGCTGGGGCCGCGGACGACCGCCATCCACGCGACTCACCTGGAACGGAGCGACATCGAGCTGCTCGGCTCCTCCCGAACCGCCGTCTGCCTCTGCCCCACGACGGAGCGTGACCTGGCCGACGGGGTGGGACCGGCCGTCGCGCTGGCGGAGGCCGGCTCGCCGCTCTGCCTGGGCAGCGACAGCCACGCCGTCATCGACCTCTTCGAGGATGCGCGGGCGGTCGAGCTCGACCAGCGGCTGCTCAGCGGACGCCGCGGCCACCACTCACCGGAAGCCCTCCTGGCGGCGATGACCGGCGCCGGCATGGCCTCACTGGGCTGGGACGCCGGACGCCTCGAACCTGGCCGGCTGGCCGACTTCGTGGCTCTTGACCTCGGCTCCATTCGGCTCGCCGGCTGGAGGAAGGAGGACCTCCTGCGTCAGGTGGTGTACGCGGCCACCGCGGCGGACGTGACCGACGTGGTGGTCGGGGGACGCCAGCTGGTGAGAAGAGGCCGTCATTTCGCCTCCGATCAGGCAGCCCGGCGGCTTCACGAGGCGATTCACCGGGCTATCGATTCGACGGAGGCCTGACTCTCTTCTAACTGTCGAGCATGGGCATGCGGACGCCTCGAGTTCGGGCGACCTCGCGCGCTTTTTCGTAGCCGGCGTCGGCGTGGCGGACCACGCCCATGCCGGGATCGGTTGTGAGGACCCGTTCCAGACGCTCGGCCGCCTCCTGGCTGCCGTCCGCCACCACGACCATGCCGGCGTGCAGCGAGTAGCCGATGCCCACCCCCCCGCCGTGGTGGATGGAGACCCAGTGCGCGCCGGCCGCTGTGTTGACCAGGGCGTTCAGCATCGGCCAGTCGGCGATCGCGTCGGAGCCGTCCGCCATCGCCTCCGTCTCCCGATAGGGGGACGCCACGGAGCCGGCGTCGAGGTGGTCGCGGCCGATGACGATGGGCGCCTTGACCGCGCCCAGGCGGACGAGGCGGTTGAACACGAGGCCCATCTTCGCCCGCTCGCCGTAGCCGAGCCAGCAGATGCGCGCGGGCAGCCCCTGCTGCTTCACCTTCTCGCGGGCCAACTTGATCCAGCGGGCGAGCGCTTCGTCCTCGGGGAACGTGCGCAGCACGGCGTCGTCGGTGACCCGCAGGTCGTCGGGGTCGCCCGACAGCACCGCCCAGCGGAAGGGTCCCTTTCCCTCGCAGAAGAGCGGCCGGATGTACGCGGGCACGAAGCCGGGGATGTCGAACGCGTCCTCGACCCCGGCCTCCTTGGCCTGGGCCCGGATGTTGTTCCCGTAATCGAAGGTCAC
>Ga0209526_10001682_pt1 | contig 14863 bp, 7 predicted proteins | sample JacPinW_OM2H0_M1_FD_188566 | JGI IMG/M metagenome (GOLD analysis project Ga0209526, IMG submission 188566) | Forest soil microbial communities from Algoma, Ontario, Canada - Jack Pine, Ontario site 1_JW_OM2H0_M1 (SPAdes) (version 2) | ecosystem: Environmental > Terrestrial > Soil > Boreal... | reverse complement strand
ATCATGCGGTCGGCGACATCGTCCTGCACGAACAACAATCGCAGCGCCGAGCAGCGCTGGCCGGCGGAGCGGAACGCCGACATCACGACGTCGTCGGCGACCTGCTCGGGCAGCGCGGTGGCGTCGACGATCATGGCATTGATGCCGCCGGTTTCCGCGATCAGCGGCACGATCGGGCCGTCCTTGGCGGCCAGTGTACGGTTGATCGATCGGGCGACCTCGGTCGAGCCGGTAAAGACGACGCCTGCGATATCGGCGTGCGCCGTCAGCGCCGCGCCGATCTGGCCGTCGCCGGGTAACAGATGCAGCGCCGATGCCGGGACGCCGGCCTCATGCAGCAGCGGCACCGCTTCCATCGCGATCAACGGCGTTTGTTCGGCGGGCTTTGCCACCACGGTATTTCCCGCCATCAAGGCGGCCGTGATTTGTCCGGAAAAGATCGCCAGCGGAAAATTCCACGGCGAGATCGCGACGAACACGCCGCGGCCGCGCAAGCGCAGCACGTTGCTCTCGCCGGTCGGGCCCGGCATGGTTTTGTCCTGCCCGAATAGTTCGCGGCCTTCTGCGGCATAGTAGCGGCAGAAATCGATCGTTTCGCGGACTTCCGAGAGCGCATCGTCGAGCGTCTTGCCGCCCTCGCGTTGCAGCAGTGCGATGAAGCGCGCCGCGCGCTGCTCCAGTAACTCCGCGGCTTGTTCCAGGATTTTCGCGCGCGAGTCGGCCGGCGTGCGGCTCCAGGCATTGAACCCGGCGCGCGCGGCGTCGACAGCCTCGTCGACGTTTTGCAGCGTCGCATCGAGGACGCTGCCGATGGATATGGCCTGGTCGATCGGGCTGACGATCGGTCGCGCCGCGCCTGATTTGATCTCACCATTGATTACGGCTGCTGCCGCGACACGTGCGGTTGCCGCGGCGACGGCACCATGCAATTCGTTCAACGCCGCGCGCTCACCGAATTCGATGCCGCGCGAATTTTGCCGTTGCGGTCGATAAAGAGCGCGCGGCAGAGGGATGTTGGGATGCCCGGCATTGGCGGCGGCGCCGATGATATCGGCCGGACGCCGCAGCAGCGTTGCCACCGGAACATGATCGTCGGCGGCGATCGCCACGAAGGACGAGTTGGCGCCGTTCTCCAGCAGGCGGCGCACCAGATAGGCCAGCAGATCGCGATGGCTGCCGACCGGCGCATAAGTCCGATAGGCCAATGCGGGGCGATCCTCGCTCAATTGCGTGTACAGCGCTTCCCCCATGCCGTGCAGGCGCTGAAATTCGAATCCGCTGTCGCCGCCGGAAAGTTCGAGAACGGTGGCGACCGTCAGCGCGTTATGGGTGGCGAATTGCGGGAAAATTCCCGGCCGCAGCGCCAACAGCTGTTGCGCGCGGGCGACGTAGTTCAGGTCGGTCATCGCCTTGCGGGTAAACACCGGATAGCCGCCAAGGCCGCGCTCCTGCGCGCGCTTGATCTCGGTGTCCCAATAGGCGCCCTTGACCAGCCGCACCATCATCCGCCGGTTCAGCGCCCGTGCGAGGTCATCGGTGTAGCCGATCACGGCTTCGGCGCGTTTCTGGTAGGCCTGGATCGCAAGCCCAAAGCCGTCCCAGCCCTTGAGCGAGGCATCCGCGAAGGCTGCGGCGATCACCTCCAGCGACAGCTCCAGCCGATCAGCCTCCTCGGCATCGACGGTGAAATTCAGGTCGTATGCCTTGGCGCGACGGGCGAGGTCGATCAGCCGCGGAACCAGTTCCGTCATCACCCGCTCGCGGCTTGGCGCCTCAAAGCGCGGATGCAGCGCGGAGAGTTTGACGGAAATCCCGGGCCGGTCGGGCAGCGGCCGGTTGTCGGCGGTGCGGCCGATCGCTTCGATCGCGCTGGCGTAGGAATTGAAATAGCGCTCCGCGTCGATCGCGGCGCGCGCGCCTTCGCCGAGCATGTCGAAGGAATAGCGCGGCGCGCCTGTCGCATGCGATTGCGCCCGCGCCAGGGCTGCTTCGATGGTCTCGCCCAGGACAAAATGGCTGCCCATCAGCCGCATCGCCTGCCGCGTCGCGGCGCGCACCGCAGGAACCCCCAGCCGTTTTGCCAATCGCCCGATCGTGCCTTGCGGGGTCTCGCCGGGCTGGATCACGCGTGCCGACATCCCCAGCGCCCACGCCGACGCATTGACCAGGAACGCGCTGGATTTGGTCTCGTGGTGGACGAAATCGCCCTGGCCGAGCTTGTCCTCGATGAACTGGTCGGCGGTGCGGGCATCCGGTACGCGCAGCAGGGCTTCCGCGAGCACCATCAGCGCCAGGCCCTCCTTGGTCGAGAGCGCGAATTCGCGAAGCATGTCTTCGACGCCGCCGAGCCGGTCGTCCTGAGCGCGAATCGCGCCGATCAGGCGGGTCGCGGTACGGTCGATCCGCGCATTCTGTTCCGCGCTCAATTGCGCCCTTTCGAGCAGGCGGGCCGCAATGGCGTCATCGTCCGGCGCGTAGGGCGCCCCGAATGGCGGAAACGGTGAAGGATCGGGGGTCATGGCATGTGCTTAAACGGTTGGGAGCGCGGCCGGCGGTCACTCTTGCCGATCGGACCCCGGGGTTTCCCGTGCGCTATCATGCCGCCGGTCTTGGCATCGCGAAACCGCTGCGATAGTTTCCGCGTGATTTTTTGGCTGGGAAGCGTGGCGAAGGATGGGGCTGACGAAGCGGCGGGAGCGGTCTGGCGGGCGCGGCAAAACCCCGGCGTTTTGCGCCGCGGCCGTGTTTTTGATCGGCTTGGCGCCGATCGCTGCGCCGGCGCCTGCTTTCGCCGTGCAATTGAGCGCGCCGCAGGAAGCGTTGTACAGCACGGTATCGATTTTTCCGCCCTCGGCGCAGCGCATGACGGTCTGCTATGGATTCGTGTGCAGACGCCGCGAGATCCTCGATTTCAGCCCCGGCGACCGCAACGCGCTGACGCAGATCCTGGGCGCAGGCCGCGCATCGGCCGCGGCGGAACGGGCGGCGGTGCAGAAAGCCGTGATCTGGTTCGATCGCCGCATGGGGCCCGTGATCGGGACCAACAAGCGCGTCGCCAAGGCGGATATCCGCGCCCTTGATGCCAGCCACAATTACGATTGCTGGGACACCACCCGCAACACCACCAGTCTGCTGCTGGTGCTGCAGGAATGGGGCCTGTTCAAATATCATGTGGTGGGCGACCCGCATTACCGGGGCTATACGGTGTTCCAACTGCCGCACAACACAGCCGTGCTGGTCGAGCGCGCGACCAAGGTCGAATGGGTCGTGGACATGTGGCCGCGCGGTTATCTGCAGCCGCCGGACGTCATGACGGTGCAAAAATGGGTCACCGAAGACTGAGCGGAGGCCGTTTTGCGGGCCCGCGCCAAAGCGCAGCCCGCCTCGGCCCGTCCATTCGGTCGCTTGAGATTTTGCTTCAGAGCTCCACTCCCGGATTGCATCCGAGAGTGCGCTGTTGCCTGCCGCGCGCCTGGCGTTAAACCTTGAGGTTCTCAGCCGAGGTCTTGCCGCGATTGGCAACTTCTTCGTATTCGACCGTTTGTCCTTCGTTGAGCGTGGAAAGACCAGCCTTCTCGACCGCTGAAATATGAACAAAAACGTCCTTGCCGCCACTGGAGGGCTGGATGAATCCAAAACCCTTGGTTGCGTTGAACCACTTCACAGTACCTTTAGCCATCACGTCGTCTCCGCGGGATCAAAAATAATAGCGAACTGTCGGTCCCCGCAAACCGGCCATGCCCGTAGGACCCACGATACGCGGTATGGGCTAAGCTTGATAGCGTAAACCACAACTCGATTTCAGCGGAAAACCATCATTTTTGCGGCGCATTGGCCGGTTTTGCCCGTTTCTCTATCATTTGATGCGGCAAAACGATGGCAAACGCCGGCAGTTCCGGCTTTATCGGATCGGAAGCAGGGAACGCCCCGCCGATTGGGGGCGGGGCCGCGGTTCGATTTTCAATCGAATTTCACATCGTGCGACTATGCATGAAGCATCGATGCAGCCTAGGGCAACCCCCGATGCGCGCGCCCCAGGATTGCGTGCGCGCGAGGCCCGGCCTCCATCGCTTCGTGGCTCTCGCGCGCCGCGAACAACAACTGCCTGAGGGCCGCGGCTGGTCTTGCCGGGCTGAAAAGATAACCCTGCATTTCGGTGCAGCCGAGGGTGCGGAGCAAATCCCGTTGCTGTTCTGTTTCCACGCCTTCCGCCGTCGTCACGATGTTGCGCGCCGCGGCAATGTTTACGACCGCCTGCACGATGCAGGATGATTCGACGATCGTGTCGACGAAGCAACGGTCGATCTTGATCTTGTCGAACGGGAATCGCTGCAGATAGCTGAGCGAAGAATAGCCGGTGCCAAAATCGTCGAGCGCAATCCGCACGCCTGCGGCCCGAAGCTGATGCAGGATTGCGAGCGCGGCCTCATCGTCGCTTATGAGCACGGCCTCGGTAATCTCCAGTTCCAGCCGGCTGGCCGGAAGACCGGACGTCGCAAGTGCCGCGACGACCTTGAGTGCAAAGGTTTCGTCCTTGAACTGGATTGGCGAGACGTTGACTGCCAGCTTGATGTTGTCGGGCCAGGTCGCGGCCTCCGCGCAGGCGGTCATAAGCACCCACTTGCCCAATTCGCTTATTAGGCCGGTCTCTTCCGCAACGGGGATGAACTCCGATGGCGGGATCACGCCCCGCTCGGGATGCCGCCAGCGCAGCAAGGCTTCGCAGCCCGTGATCTTGTCATCCCGCAGATTGAGGAAAGGCTGGTAATGCACCTCCAGCCCGCCCTCTGTGATCGCCTGGCGCAGATCCATCTCCAGGACACGGCGCGCTTTGACGCGCGCGTCCATCTCCGGTTCGAAAAAGCGGAAGGTTCGGCGTCCGGCGGCCTTGGCGGCATACATCGCAAGATCGGCGTTCTTCAGTAGCTGGTCCAGATCGCCGCCATGCTGCGGCGCCAGCGCAATCCCGATGCTGGCATCGGTGGTGACCCGGTGGCCGAGACACTCATAGGGCTCGCGGATGGCCCGGTAGATCCGGGTCACGAGGTCGATGGCATCCTGCTCGTCCTGGATGGCGGTTTGAACGACGGCAAATTCGTCGCCGCCCAGCCGAACCACGAAGTCGGATGCGGTGAGACAACTGCCAAGGCTCACGGCCACGGATTTCAAGAGCTCGTCGCCGATCAGGTGGCCCAGCGTATCGTTGACGCTCTTGAACTCATCAATGTCGATATAGAACACCGCCAGTTGCTCGCCCTCACGCATCCGCGCGAGCTCGCATTTGAGTTTCTCGCGGAACAGCGTCCGGTTCGGCAAATCGGTCAGCGCGTCGTAATGCGCCAGATGCGTGATGCGTTCCTCGGCGCGCCGGCGCTCCGTGATGTCCTCCAGCGTGGTTACCCAGCCACCATGGGGCAGCGGCCGGTACAGGACCTGGATCGTGCCGCCGTCAGGCGTGCCCAAAATCGTTTCAAACACCTTGCCTTGCGCCATCCTGTGAAACAGATTTGAACAATACTCCTCCACATCGCCTGTGAACGATCCGATATCCTTGCGGTGCTGAAGCAGGTTGCGAATGGTACAGCCTGGCTTTATCACATCGGGGGAGACGCCGAACATCTCGACATAGCGCTGGTTGCAAACCACAAGCCGCTGCGATGAGTCGAACAGCAACAGGCCTTGCGTCATGTTGTCGATGGCGGTGTCCAGGCGCTGTTTTTCCAGTAGATGTTGCTGCAACAGCTTTCGAACGATGAGGAACAGGATCGCAATGATGATGAGCACGGACAGTACGGCGCCGCCGATCAGGAACCGGGTTTGCTGCTGCCAGGCGGCCAGCGCCGCCGCTTGGGTTGTCGTCGCGATGATCGAAATCGGAAAATTGCTCAAAGCGCGCGCCGAGGCCAGTCGGTAGACGCCGTCAACCGGACTGGTCAGGCGCATCGTTCCATGATTGGTCTTCGACAAAAGCTGTTGATGCATCGGGCCGGCATGGAAATTCCGCCCGATCATCATTTCATTATGGGGATAGCGAGCCAGCAGGGTGCCGTCGCGATGGTACATGGTAATAGTGGCGTCCTCGCCAAGCACGACGGACGCGAAAAATTGTTCGAAGCTGGCTGGCGTGATCGCTCTGGTCACGAGCCCCAGAAGCTCGCCCTCCGGCCCCGTCACCCTGTGAGAGATGACGGTTGCCCAACTCCCCGAGAAACGTCCCTGCACCAATTCGACCAAAATCGGTCTGACTGCGGATCCTGATTTGAAGGCTTTGAAGAAGTTCCGATCAGCGATGTTGACCGCAGGAACCGGCCAGGCTTCTGATGAATTGATCAGCACTCCCTCTGCATCGAACACGTTGACGCCGGCGACGTCGGAATGCCCTGCGACCCTGGACCTCAGCACCTCGTGCCATTCAGGGGTGGCCATCTGCCGCCTGAAAACCTCGGGCGAGCTTATTCCGGCGCGCTGGAGTTGCGCGACGGTGTCTTTCTGAATGACGATGAAATCCTCGAGCTGTTGATCGAAGTGGCGGGCGAGCAGCAACACGGTGTTTTCCAGCTCGCGTTCGCTACTGTTCAGCGCCCGCTCGCGGAAATTGCCGACCATGACCGCGGTCCCGATCACGATCGCAGCGATCAGCAGCACCCCGCACAGGACCAGCCAACGAATCGGGCCTTGCGAAAGCGGCAATTTGAGATCGAGCAAAAAGTGTCTGTTAACCTTCATTCGGTCCTCGAACCGGCGCCAAAGCAGAATGTTCGCCATGCCCACGAGGACATGGATACCATTGCGCAATGGAAGCGCGGTTACGAAGTCAGGTTAACGATCGGTTAAAATGCCTCCGGATCTCTAAGATTCTGCCACAAGGGGCGAGAAGCGGACCGAGCCGCGGTGGTCGTTCCGCTGAAGTGTGCGCACTTGAAGGAGTGTTCAGGCGTGAAAACGTCGCAGATCGGCGCGCCGCCGTCAGGCCGCGACGACATCCACGCCGTCAACGAGCGCCGCGAGCATCTCCACGCGCGCAACAGAGCGGACAATCATCGGCTCGGTGCGCCCGCGAATTTCGACCTGCTGTTGCGGCAAAGCGTCGGCAGACAGGCCGGCGGTAACGCGAACCTCTTCCGAGACGATCGCTTCGCACGCAAGAGTCTTTGTCATGTCCTGCAGCCGTGCTGCGACATTGACGGCATCGCCGAGCGCGGTGAATACCATGTGTTCGCGGTAACCGATGTCGCCGATGATCACCTCGCCGCCATGAATGCCGATGCCGAAGCGGATCGGCTCGCGCAGATCATGCTTGAGGAACTCATTCAATTCGTCGACATTGGCCGATATCATCGCCGCGGCCTTCAGCGCCTGGCGGCAGGCGGTTTGCGGGCTTGACGAGAGCCCGAACAGCGCCAATTGCCCGTCGCCGACGAACTGGTTGGGTTGACCGCCGCATGCGATCACCGCCTGCGAGACCGCGCCGAGGAAGCGGTTGACGATGAACACGGTATCGAACGGCAACTGGTTTTCGGCGAGCCTGGTCGAGCCCCGCATGTCGACGAACATGCTGACCAGATAGCGCTCCTGGCCGATGCGGTGCGGTTGCGAGGCGGGCGCATTTGCCGGCATCGTCTGCGGCATGAACAGCTGGAAGAATGACAGATCGGTCTCGGGCCTGAGCTGGCAGGCAAGCCGGATCGACGGGTCGGCGGCGCCGACGCGGTTGAGGACGAACGCCTCGCGCTGCGACGGCACCGGGAGCAGGCTGCAGTCTCCGATCACGCGAATGCGGCAGGTCGAGCATCGGGCGCGGCCGCCGCAGACGCTTGAATGCGGCACATGATAACGCAGGCTCGCCTCCAGCACGCTGAGGCCCTTCGGCACCCGAACGATCCTGCCATTGCCGTAGGACAGATTGATCATGCCGCCGCGGCGCTCGGCGATTGCGCGCCCGCCCCTGGCGAGCAGGACCAACCCGACCAGGCCGAGATACCCGATCAGGAAAACATCCTCGATCCGGGTCAGGATGGTCTGTTCGGCCGAGGTGCCGACCTGGCGCGGCGACAGATTTTCCGTCCGCCATTCGTCGCTGTCGTTGTCGACGACGTTTCGCCCGCCCTGATAGAGGCCCAGCAGGGCCAGCGTCGGAATCAGCACCGCAGCCGCAAGCAGAAACGGCGCTGCGCGCCTGTAGAACGCTTTCATCCGCAGCCAGAAATAAAGCCCGATGCAGCCATGGACCCAGGCAATGATCATGACCGCGAACATCAGCCACATCTTGAGCGGCCATACGATCCAGTACGCAAAGATCACCTGCGGATAGAGCTTTTCATGTCCGAACAGGGTGTGGCCGAGCCGCACGCCGGCAATGTGTGTGATGACCAGCGCCGGGATGCTCAAGCCGAGCACGAGCTGCAGCGGCTCGATCGCCTTCCAGCGAAATTCCCGGCGCTCGTAAAGCGCATAGATCCCGAGACCGGTATGGACCAGCGCGGCGGTGTAAAAGGCGATCGAGATCGGGAGAAACTGCCAGAACGCGGTGTGGTAATAGACGCCGGCGGCAAGCGCCTCCATCGAGATATTGCCGAGCGCATGGTTGAGAAAATGGCTGACCAGATAGGCAAACAGCACCACGCCGCAGACAAGACGTATCTGCCGCAGGCTGATGCCGCGGATCGATGTTGTCAGTCGTTCTTGTAAAGACGAGGCCATGCGGTCCAGTCGAGCTGTCATGCGTATCAGACTCGCGATAGTAGAGTTTAATTCCCCTAGCGACCACCTTTCCGCAGGTCGTCGTCCCCGCGAAAAGCGGGGACCCATACGCCGTGAACTCTCGTTTGGCGCTGCGGTAGATACACCTTCTGTGACCATTAACGCTTGGGGTTATGGGTCCCAGAGCCTGCCATCGGCCCGGCAATAGCCGGACCCGTTGGTTTCGCCGGGACGACGATCGAGGGTTCAACAAGTTGACACCTCCTCTTCAGTCGAGGAGAAAGCGCCGTGACAATCGCCGCTCCCGATATCAGCCGCAGCAAACCGGACCCTTCGGCTTTTCCGCCGTGGCTCGCCGTTGCCGCGCTGATCGCCGCGCTGACGGCGCTGCGGGTGGTCTACGCCAGCGCGATCGATCTGCGCACCGATGAGGCCTATTACTGGACGTGGTCGAAGGAGAGCGTGCTTTCCTTCCTCGACCATCCGCCGATGATTGCCTGGTTCATCCGCTTCGGCACCGCGATCTTCGGCGACACCAATCTCGGCGTGCGGTTTGCCGGCATCGTCGCGATGCTGGTCACGCAACTCCTGCTCGCCGACATCGTCCGGCGGGTGACGCATGATTTCCGTAGCGTCGTGATCGCGGTGCTGATGCCGGAGGCAGCACTTTATTACGGGCTGCTGATGGCCAAGGTCTCGCCCGACGTGGCGCTGATCCCGTTTGCGGTCGCGATGGTGTGGGCGCTGGTCCGACTCCATGAAAGCGGCGATGGGCGCTGGTGGCTGGCCGGCGGCGTGTTCGCAGGATTGGCGCTGTTGTCGAAATTCACCGCCGTGATGCTCGTTCCGGCGGTCGCGGCCTTCATGCTGGTGCCGGCCTGGCGCCGGCGCTGGTTATCCAGCCCGTATCCGTGGCTCGCGCTGGTCATTGCCGTCGTTTTATTCCTTCCGGTTTTGATCTGGAATCACCAGCACGACTGGGCCTCGTTCAAATTCCAGTTGGTGCGGGCCACCGCCACCCATGACATATCGCTTCGCACCGTCGGCGAATTCATCGGGCTGCAGTTCGGGCTGGTCGGATTTATTCTGCTCCCGGTGGTGTTGTCGGGGCTGGTGTTGACGGCGTGGCGGGGATATCGCCGCGGCGACGCGGTGGCCATCCTGCTCTCGACGTCGGTGATCGTTCCGTTCGGCTATTTTTTCTGGAAGTCGCTGACGCTTCGGGTCGGCGATACCTGGCCGATGTTCATGTGGCCGGTGGGCTTTGCCGCCGCCGCCATCAACATCGCGATGCTGCCGCGCGAGGGTTTTCCCGCCTGGATGGTCAAATCCACCATGCGTTGGGCCCAAGCCGCGATTGTTTCCGGTATCGCCTTTGTCATTCTGGTCTTTCTTTATTACGTCGTGGCGCCCTGGAATTTGATCGGCCGAACCGATCCGATCGGCGGTGAAGCGGGCTTTGAGCAGGTCGTGGTGCGGGCGCAGGCGGAGTTGCAAAAGACCGGCGCCACTTGGATCGCGACCACGGACTACCGGACCTATGCCATGCTGCGCTGGTTCTTCAATGGCCGCGTGCCGGTGATCCAGATCAACGAGCGCGACCGGTTTTTGGGCTTTCGCGATCCCGGCATGGCTTTGATGAAGGGCCATAGCGGGCTCTATGTCGGGCGCGAACCCGATAATTTAAGCCCGCTATGGGTGGCAACCTCGGCGATCAGAGAGCCGCTGGAGCGGGTCGACCGCAGTTGGCGCGGCATCGTGATGGACACCTACGCGCTGGAGAAACTGACCGGCTGGACGCCGGAGCTTGCGCCGCCGCCGGATTCGCCGCTCTATCGCGCCCGCCCGCTGGCGGAGGATTTCGGGCCGTCATGGCATGTTGCGGCTTTGGCGGACGAGCGAACAATTATTCCACGTCATTCCGGGGCGCGCGAAGCGCGAACCCGGAATCTCGAGATTCCGGGTTCGCTTCGCGCCCCGGAATGACGGCAGTTGCAAGATTGGGAATTTCTAGATGATGATTAGAATTGCCGCATTGGCGCTCTCGCTCGGCGCGACCGCAGTGCCGGCCGCGGCCGCCGACTACCCCGATCACGCGATCAAGATGATCGTCCCCTTTGCCGCCGGCGGCGGCACCGACGTGCTGGCGCGCATCATCGCGCAAAACCTCAACAGCAAATGGGGCCAGCCGGTGGTGGTGGAAAATCAGCCGGGCGCCTCGGGCGCGATCGGGACGCGGGCGGTGATGAAAGCGCCGCCCGATGGCTATACGCTGTTGATGGCGTCGACCGGTGCGCTGATGGCGGTATCGGGCAGTGCCGATGCCGACGGTGCGTTCGACGTCAACAAGGTGCTGGCGCCGATCGTGGTCGCCGCAGCGCCGCCCTATCTGCTGGTCGTCAGCCCGACCCTGCCGGTCGCTTCCACGGCCGATTTGATCCGGCTAGCCAAAGAAAAACCGGATGGTCTGACCTTCGGCTCGTCGGGCGTCGGCGCCGCGTCGCATCTGTCCGGCCTGTTGTTCGCGAGCGCGACCGGGGCAAAACTGCTGCACATTCCCTACAAGGGCACCGGCCCCGCGGTGACCGATCTGCTCGGCGGACGCATCGACATGATGTTCGCGCCGGGACCGGTGGTGCAGCAGTTCATTCAGGCCGGCAAGCTGAAGGCGCTGGGCGTCACCGACACCCAGCGCTCCAGATTCTATCCGGATATCCCGCCGGTCTCCGAAACCGTGCCAGGTTACGAATCGGTCGGCTGGTTCGGCCTGCTGGCGCCGCCGAATACGCCGCCCGCGATCGTCAAGGCGATCAACGAAGTGATTGTCGCCGCGATGCAGAGCCAGGAATTCCGTGATCATCTGGCGACGCTCGGCGCGGAGCCCAAGCCGCAGACGCCGGAAGAATTCGGCCGCTACATCAATGCCGACGTTGCCAAATGGAGCAAGCTCGTGAAAGACAACGACGTGCAATTGCCGGGAGGAAAGTGAATATGCGTCTTGCGACTTTTGTCGATTCCTTGCTCGGCAGGGAGGCGCGCTTCGGCCTCGTCCGCGGCGAATATATCGTCGACGTCGTCGCGGCGGCGAATGCGCTGCATCGGCCGGTCCCGGCGACCACGGTCAAGATCGCGCTGACGAGCGGTGCGCAGATCAACGCGGCCCTCGAGGAATTGGCGTTGGCGGCTGAACGCGCAAAGCTGCTTCGACCGATCGACGGACTGAAATTTCTGCCGCCCATTCCCGATCCCTCGAAATTCTTCTGTGTCGGCAAGAACAACAGGAAGCACCGCGAGGAGCTCGCCGCCAACAAGATGCTGACCGAGGTTCCGAACGAGCCCACCGGCTTCATCAAACTGACCAGCACGATGTCCGGCGACGGCGACGAAGTCGCAAAACCCAGTGACATCACCATGCTCGATTACGAGCCCGAGCTTTGCTACGTCGTCGGCAAGCGCGCCCACGGCGTCAAGAAGGCCGATGCGATGGATTACATCTCGGGTTTTACATTGACCAACGACGTCAGCGCGCGCGAGATCCAGCAGCGCGAGGTCGCTTCCGGCAGCCGGTTCTGGACCGCCAAGAACATGCCGGGCTTTGCGCCGGTCGGCCCCTATATTCTGACGATGGACGAAGTCGCCGACACCGACAATCTCTGGGTCACCTGCGACGTCAACGGCGAGCGGCGGCTGCGCGCCAACACCGGCGACTATCTCTACAAGATCGCCGACGTGCTGGAGCACTTTTCACGTTATGTGGTGTTCGAGCCGGGCGATCTGATCGCGATGGGCGCGCCGAGCGGCGTCGCGGTCGGGCAGCCCAACGCGGAGGAGCTCTATCTGCAACCCGGCGATGACATGGTGATCGGGTTCGAAGGGCTGATGTCGCTGCGAACCCGGATCGTCGCGCCGGGCTAGAACCCGATCCAATTGGATCGTGCTTTCGCGGTCGCGCAATAGCGGTAGTCGCTGGTGGAAACGGTTGAGGCGAGGGGGCCCAGATCGCCGCCCGGGTCATCGGCGCGTCGTCTTGATGGCGGCGAGCAGCCGGCGGAACTTGCGCGGCCTTGCTTCAGCTGTGACAAAATGACCGAACAGCCTCTGCCTTATTGGCGACCTGTTTCATTCAGACCACGTTCAGTGCCAATCTATCTAGTAGATTCGCTCGGTCTCCTCTCGTGGGTTTTTCATGAAGCATCAACGCAATTTGGTAATGGCTTTGCTCTCGGTGCTTGTTTTCGGAGGCCTGGCGCCAGCCGGCGCCCAGGCGGCGGAGACCCGTGTCGCATTGGTCATTGGCAACGCCAATTATCCCTCCGGAGTTCTCCCGACACCTGCCAATGATGCCGGTCTGATCGCGCAAACGCTTCAGGCCGCCGGTTTCGACGTGACCGGTGTTCGCGACCTTGATCAGGATTCGCTGCGCAAGACGTTCCGGGATTTCATGGCCAAGGTATCTGCGGCCGGGTCCGATACGGTCGCATTGATCTACCTCAGCGGCTACGGATTGCAGCTGGAAGGCGAAAACTATTTCGTGCCGACGGACGCCAACATCGCACGCGATGTGAATGTCTCGTCGGAGGCCTTGCGCCTTTCGGATTATACCCGGCCGCTTGCCGCTCTCGGCATCAAGGCCAGCATTGTCGTTCTTGACGGGGCTCGCGCCAGCCCGTTTGCCAAGTCCGGCCCGCCGCTGGCAGGTGGCCTGGCGCTGGTCGAGCCGGACCAGGGAACCTTGATCGCCTTCAACGCCGCGCCCGGAACGGTGGCGCAGAACGAGGCCGGTCCGTATTCGTCCTACGCCCAGGCCCTTGCGGAGATGATGCGCGAGGGTGGCCTTCCGGTGACCGACATGTTCGACCGGGTTCGTCTGCGGGTCAACGAGATCACCAAGGGCGCGCAGGTGCCCTGGAATGCGTCGAAGCTACAGGCGCCGTTTAACTTTTTCGAGCGGGCGCCGGATGCGCCGCCGCCCCAGGTCTCGGCCGAACAGACCTCATCGATCAGGTCGAAACCGATTCGAGATTTTGACGCCCGGGAAGCCTATCTCGCAGCGCTCGATCGCGACACTCTGCCGGACTATGAAAACTTCCTCGCCGCGTATCCGCGCGATCCGATGGCGCGACGGGTGCGAGCCATTATCGCGGCCCGCCGCGAGGCGATCACGTGGCGGCGCAGTCGGAATGTCGATACGCCGCCGGCTTACTGGTCGTATCTGCGGCGTTACCCCCGTGGGTTCCATGCCGACGATGCGCGGCGCCGGTTGGCGTATTTGACGGCCGCTTTCGAACCTCCGCCGCGATTCACGGTCATCGACTATGATGTACCGCCGCCGCCGCCGGAAGAGGAGATCTATGTCGAGCGGCCGGTATTGATTTTCGACGATCCGGATTTTGGATTTGAACCGCCACCGCCGCCCCCGGTATTTTTTCTGCCGGCGCGGCCGGTCTACTTCATCGATCTGGCTCCGCCGCCGCCGGCGGTCTATGCCTATGTTCTTCCGGTCCCGGCCTATGTCCCGGTGCCGGTCTATATCAATACGCCGGACTACGTTGCGCCGCCGCCCAACAACGTCATCTACAACAACATCCACAACACCGTTGTCGTCAATAACACGACCAATACCGTCGTCATCACCAATCCAAGCGGGCAGAGCCAGACGTTCTCCCCGCAGCCTCAGTCGCCGGCAACGCAGACGGCGCCTGCGGTGGCAACCAAATCATCGCCTTCCAACGCGGCTATTGTCGGTGCCGGCATCGTTGGCGCCGGCGCTGGTGCTTTGCTGGCGCCCTCGGTTTCGCCGTCGCTCGCTCAAAAAGTGGTCCCGGTTCAGAACACGAGTCCTGCAGGCACTCCGGCGCCCGGTCAGCCGTCGCCTTCTCCTGCGCCGACGGCAACGCCGACGCCTTCGCCCACAGGATCGCCGCTGCCCGGGCAGAAGCAGGTCGTCCCCGAGACCAAAGCGGGTCAGCCGCTGCCGACACCTACGCCGACAGGATCGCCTGTTCCCGGGCAGAAGCAGGTTGTTCCCGAAACCAAAGCGGGTCAGCCGCTGCCGACGCCTACGCCGACAGGATCGCCTGTTCCCGGGCAGAAGCAGGTTGTTCCCGAAACCAAAGCGGGTCAGCCGCTGCCGACGCCCACGCCGACAGGATCGCCGCTGCCC
>Ga0209526_10001681_pt1 | contig 14863 bp, 18 predicted proteins | sample JacPinW_OM2H0_M1_FD_188566 | JGI IMG/M metagenome (GOLD analysis project Ga0209526, IMG submission 188566) | Forest soil microbial communities from Algoma, Ontario, Canada - Jack Pine, Ontario site 1_JW_OM2H0_M1 (SPAdes) (version 2) | ecosystem: Environmental > Terrestrial > Soil > Boreal... | reverse complement strand
CCCCGCCGCTGCGCCGCGAGCCGGATTCCCGCCAGCGGCGAGCGCAGGTTCTTCTCCACGTCGACCGCGAGCGCCTTCAGGGGCGACACGTAGAGGACGCGGGTCCGCTCCTTGGCCGCGGGTGTCGGTCTCGTGACGAGGCGGTCGATCGCCCACAGGAACGCCGCGAGCGTCTTGCCGGAGCCCGTGGGGGCGAGGATCAGCGTGTGGTTCCGGGCCGCGATCGCGGGCCAACCCTGTTCCTGCGCGGGTGTGGGCTCCGGGAAGCTGGTGGAGAACCACTCCCGGACCGGCGGTGAGAAGGCGTCGAGGGCCACGTGACCGAGGGTACCGGAGCGGTGTGACGGCTTCCCCGGCGGATTCCGTCGCCGGCGGGCCTCGTGATCGGGCCTCAGGCGTCGCCCAGGATGTCGTCGGCCCACGACACGTCGGGCCGGGGACGGCGGCGGCCGGCGAGCGTTGCGGGGACGTCGATCTCGAGTCGGACCAGCGACCCGCCCAGCGTCTTGCCCAGGTTGTCGGAGCGAAGCGACCGTGGCCCGCCGCCCGCGAGTGCGCCCTGCATCACGAAGTTCAGGGCGAGCACGTTGCGCGCCTCGTAGCGTGTGACGGCGCCCGTCACCATCGAGCCGAAGTGTGCCTTCACCCGTTCGGGCGTCACCTCGCGCACGATGATGTCGTAGGTCTCCTCGTCGTCGGCGAACACCGCGACGTTCGCGATGTCGCCCTTGTCGCCGGCCCGGTAGCCGCAGAGCTCGCGCAACGGCAGGCGTGCCATCTCAGGCGCTCCAGGTCTGCACGTCGCCGCCCCGACCCAACAGGACCGTCCCGGGGAAGACGCGCAGGTGCCAGGGCTTCACCCGCAGCGCCGCGAACGCGGGTGACCTCGGCCCGTCGGCCCACGGCGGGATGATCGCCGGGTCGTAGCCGACGGGCGGCGGCGCGTCCTTGAACAGGTCCCAGACCCACTCACGCGCGGTGTCGTCGAAGAGCCACTCGGCCGTGCACTCGGCGTTGCAGGTGTCGTGGTTCGGGCTCCAGTAGTTGACCGACACGAACGGGCTGTGCTCGAGGTTTGCCCGCTTCAGGGGCGTCGGACCCGTGGCGATGTAGCCGACGAGGTCGTCGCCTTCGCGCCGCCAATACGGGTGGAGGATGCGGCTGCGGGGACGGCCCCGGCCGTCGACCGTCGCGACGGTCGCCCACACGATCCGGTGGGCCATGTCGACGAACGCGTCGGCGGTCGCATCGAATGTGCTCATGGGCCGCTATGCCTCCTCGACCGCGACGGTGACGTGCGAATCCACCATCGCCTTGTCGACGAGCGTCGGCCAGATGCCGATGAGCTCGCTGGCCGGTCCGCCGCCCATGCCGCGGCCCATGCCGCTGAGCCCGGCGGCCGGGCCCGACAGCGTGAGCGGCACCAGCTCACGCCCGACGAGACCGGCGACCTTCGGGTCGTCGCAGCGCCACGCGACCCGCAGTCCGCACTCCGGTGGCTCGCACGCCGCCGACGGACGGGGCGCGGTGGGGCCGCCCAGCGCGTCGACGCCCCAGTACTCGAAGCACCACTCGCGCACGTGCAGGCCCGCCATCTCGACGCGTCGCTTGAAGATCGCGGCGGTGACTTTCGCCTTCTCGTAGGCGTCGGGCCACGAGAACGCGACGCGTGCTTCACCGGCCCAGCCCGCGTGATGGGCAAGCAACGTCTTGTACGTCGCGGTTGCGGGCCGCCCGCGTACGTCGGTGATCCGGACCCGGTCGTCTCCGAGGTCGGCGACGGTGGCCGAGGTGAAGTCGGCGACCACGTCGGGCGAGAGGTACGCGGCGGGATCATGCACCTCGTACAGCAGCTGATGCCGCACGGTGTCGAACGTGACCCGCCCGCCCGAGACCGCGGGCTTGGTGATCACGGCCGTGCCGTCGGCGTCGACCTCCGCGATCGGGTACGGCAGGTCCCACGGGTGGGGCTCGTCCCACCATCGACCACTGAAGTTGCCGCCCGCCGACTGCCCCGAGCACTCGAGGAGGTGGCCGACCAGTGTGCCCGCCGCCAGACGGTCCCAGTCGTCGAACGACCAGCCGTGCTCGAACGCGCACGGGGCGAGGAAGAGCGCGGCATCGGCCACTCGCCCGGTGATCACGATGTCGGCACCTTGCTCGAGTGCGTCGACGATCGGGCGTGCGCCCAGATATGCCGACGCGATCAGCGGTGGCCCCGGGAACTTGTCGAACGACGTACCGGTATCGGCGTGGGCAAGTGAAACCCCGGCCTCGCGCAGGTCGCCGAGTCGTGTCATCAGGTCGTCGCCCAGGACGGTCGCGATCTTCACCCCGTGAACGCCGAGGTCGCGCGCGGCGGCGAGCGCGGCGCGGGCGGCCGCGGCCGGGTTGATGCCGCCGGCGTTGGTGATCACCTTCGTCTTCCCGTCGACGATGGCGGGGAGCGCGGCCGCGAGATAGCGGGGGAGGTCGCGCGTGTAGCCGCGCGTCTCGTCGCGCTGGCGGTCCTTTTGCAGGATGGCCAGGGTCAGCTCCGCGAGCGCCTCGAGGCACAGATAGTCGACGCCGGCATCGAGGAGCGGCGCGACCGAAGCCGGCGTGTCGCCGTAGAACCCTTGACCGCCGCCGATGCGCAGGCTCACGCGCCGGTCACGCGTGGATCGTCGGCCGGCGGTCGGCCCACGGTCGGGCCCGCTCGAGCTGGCCGGCGACGCGCACCAGCAGATCCTCGCGCTCGTGATCGGCGACGAGCTGCACACCGATCGGCAGGTTGTCGACCGCGGAGAAGTAGAGCGGCACCGACATCGCCGGTTGACCCGTCACGTTGAAGGGCGCGGTGTACGCGGCGAACGGGACCGCTCGACCGGCGGCGCGGAAGAGGTCGTCGGCGTCGTGGACGACGAGGTCGCCCAACACCGGCGGCGGCTCGGCCATCGAGGGCGTGAGCAACAGGTCGTAGCCGTCGTCGGCCCACCACGTGGCCATCTTGCGCGTCCACGAATGCATCTCGTTGACCGCCTCGGCGTACTGGACGCCGAGCGTCGCCCGTCCGAGCTCGGCGTACATCCACGTGAGCGGCTCGACGTCGACCTGGGTGACCTCGCGTCCGGCGCGGCGCTCGATCTCGTGGAGGTCGGCGACGACGTTGGTGGAGAAGATGGTGATGAAGAACGACATCATGTCCTCGTCGAGCGCGGCAGGCCCTGCGATCTCGACGGTGTGGCCGAGCGACTCGAGCAATCTGGCCGCGTCCTCGGCCGCGGCGACGCACTCGGCGTCGGTCTCGCTGAGCGGCGTCGCGGTGCGCAGCCCGATGAGCAATGGGTCGGGCTCGACGTCGACTTCCGACGAGAACGGGCGCGTCGGCGGTGCCGCGCTGTAGGGATCGCCGGGCATGCGGCCCGCGATGCAGTCGAGAACGGAAGCGCTGTCGCGCACGGAGCGGGTGACGACGTGGCGCACCACCATGCCCGACCACGCCTCGCCCTGATCCGGGCCGAGCGACACGCGGCCGCGCGTGGGCTTCAGCCCGAACAGGCCGCACGCGCTGGCCGGGATCCGGATCGAACCGCCACCGTCGCCGGCATGACCGACGGGCACCATGCCGCTGGCCACCGCCGCGGCCGACCCGCCGCTCGAGCCACCGGGGCCGTGCAGCGTGTTCCACGGGTTGTGCGTGGGACCGTACACAAGGGGCTCCGTGGTGGGTTGCAGCCCGAGCTCGGGAGTGTTCGCCTTGCCGACCACGATGAATCCCGCGGCCCGCAGCTTGGCCACGAGGTACGAGTCGTGGTCGTCGACCCATCCCGCGGTGCGCAGCAGCTTGTTGCCCCAGTGACACGGCTCGCCCGCCACCGCGGCGTCAAGGTCCTTGATGACGATCGGCACGCCGGTGAACGGTCCGGCGATCGCGGCGCGGGCGTCGTCGCGGGCGCGGTCGAAACGCTCGTGGATGACCGCGTTGATCTCGGAGTTGACCTTCTCGATGCGGGCGATCGCGGCGTCGACGAGCTCGACCGGCGTCGCGTCCCCGGAGCGGACGAGCTCGGCCTGGGTGGTCGCGTCGACAAAGGCCAGGTCGTGTTCGGTCATCCCTGCACGGTACGACGGCGGCCCACAACCGTCCACACGAGCGTCTGCCCTGCTACCAACCTCGGAGGTCGACCTCCCAGGTCTCGACGACCTCGTCGCCGTCGACCACCTGCATCCGCTCGTGGTAGGCGATCGTGGGGTCGATGTGCGCCGGCCACACCGTGACCCGGTCGCCCACACGCATCGATCCGTCACCCCCGTCGGGCGAGAACGTGAGGTGCTCGTCGGAGCAGAACCACACGGTGCCGCCCGACACCGTCGGGTTGCCGTGGTCCATCCCGAGTGCCTTGAGCCCGCAGTCGGCGACGACCCAGCCGGGAGACACCGAGACGACCGTTGCGCTGATCGACAGGCCGGGCCGGAACGGCAGCGCGAGCTTGTCGTAGGCCCCGTCCATGAGCACGTAGGAGCCGGCCTGGATCTCGTTGGCCCACGTGTTGATGTCGTAGGTGCCGGTGCCGCCCGCAGAGACGAGGTCGCCACCGGTGTCGGCGTGGGCCTTCGTGAGCAGCTCCATCGCGACCGCGGTCTGCTCGACGCGCGCCGCGCGATCCTCGACGCCGACGACGTGACCCTCGTAGCCCATGACCCCGCGAACGCCGAGTCCCCGTGCACGGGCCGCGTCGGCGAGACGCCCGGCGTCACCGGGATCACATCCGCACCGTGGGAGACCGACGTTCACATCGATGAGCACCTCACTGATGCCGTTGCGCGCCGCAGCATCGATGGTCGCATCGGAGTCGACCGCGACGGTGACCCGCGCGTCGAGCGCGGCGAGCCGCGCGAGCCGGTCGTCGTCGACCACCTCGTTGGCGAGCAGGAGGTCGTCGCCCAGGCCGGCCCGGGCCATGCCTTCGACCTCACGGGGTGTGGCGCACGTGAAGTTGTGGTGTCCCGCCGCGGCTTGGAGCCGGGCCAGCGCGGTGGTCTTGTGCGCCTTCACGTGCGGGCGGAGGCGAGGACCGGGGAGGGCGGCGGCCATCGCGCCGAGGTTGTTCTCGAGCGCTCGCCGGTCGACGACCAAGGCGGGCGTCGGAAGGTCATGGACGTTCATCAGCGGCCCTTTCCGGCAAGCAGTGTGCGCTCCGGGCCGGCGCCTGGAGCGCAGCCGTTGGAGCGATCGAGCTCGCGCGAGCATGGCACGGACAGGAGCGAAGCGAAGCGCCGCGCCGGGCGTAGCCCCCAGAGCGAAGCTCCGCCGGGCGAAGCCGTCCGGAGCGGAGTGGGAGTGACCATGAGCATCTCCGCCGAGGACCGCCCACCCGTCACCGTGGATCACCACACCGACGAGCTGCCCGCGTTGCCGCAGCGCGACCGGCTGATCCCGGCGACGCGTTGGCCCGAGGCACCGCCGGAGCTGCTGAGCCTGGGCGACGACATCGGGCGGCCGGTGATCGCGTACAAGCGCCGGATCGGGCGGTACCTGCTGTGGCGAGCCGGACCCGCGGCGAAGGCCGACGCCCGCTACATGGCCCTCGCGGCCGACGACCTCGCCGAGCGCTACACCTTCCGCCTGTGGCCGGAGGGGCGGGGTGAGGGCCTCGGCCCCGACGGGGTCACGCACACGCGCTTCCGTGCTTGGAAGGAGGCGCTGCGCGACGCGAGCCTGGAGCGCGGGGTCGAGGCCGACGCCGAGCACACCTAGCAGCCTCGGCCTTGTTCCTCCCTGGCCCGTCGTTCGGCCCGTTCCACGTGCTCGTCTGCTTCCATCACGTCGCGAAGGCGAGCGAGCGTGCGCGCGAGCAGGCGTGACACATGCATCTGGCTCATCTCGAGACGTGACGCGATCTGCGACTGTGTGAGCCCTTCCTGGAACCGGAGGACCACGATCGCGCGCTCGCGTGGGGGCAGCGTCTCCAGCAGCGCGGACACCAGCATCTCGTGCTCGACCCGTTCCAGGCCGGGCTCCGATTTGCCGAGCGCGTCGAGCGGCGCGAGCGAGTCGTCGTCGTCGTTCGGTGCCTCGATCGAGCTCGCGCTGAACGCGCGGTTGGCTTCCATCGCCTCGATGACGGCTTCCTCGGGAAGCCCGGTCTCGACGGCGATCTCCCCGATCGTGGGCGCGCGGCCCAGTCGCTGCGTGAGCGGGCCCAGCGACTTCGTGACCTCGAGCACATGCTCCTGCAGCTGACGGGGCATCCGCACCGACCACCCCGCGTCCCGGAAGTGGCGCTTCAGCTCTCCGAGGATCGTGGGTGTGGCGAACGTGCTGAACGCGAGCCCGCGCTCGGGTTCGAAGCGCTCGACGGCCTTCAGCAACCCGAGCAGCGCGACCTGGGTGAGATCGTCCTGACGCTCGCTGCGCCCCGCGAAGCGGCGGGCGAGATGCTCGGCCAACGGCACATGCCGTTCGACGAGAACGTTGCGGAGCTTCCGATCCCCGGTGCGGCGGTACTCGATGAACTCTCGTCGGAGTGCATCGGCGGGTGAGATGCGAACCCCGTCTTGCTGCCCGGTCATCCCCGGGCGTTCGCCTCTTGCGCCGTCCCACGCTTCAGCAACCGGAAGCAGCGGGCGCCGTCGCGGTGGCCGAGCTCGTGCTCGTCGACCACGGCGGCGACGATCGTGCGCGACAGCTCGCTCTGCACGGGACCCACGTCGTCGCCGGGACACGAGCCGCTCACGCTCACCGCCCCGGGATGAATCTGGTAGACGAGGGTGAGCGGCGCGCCGCTGCCCTCCTCACCCATGATGGCGAAGCACAGCTCGTCGACCGCGATGCGCAGGTCGTCGATCTCCTCGTAGGTGAGGCCGACCCTGCTCGCCGCGTCCGCAGCCGCCATCCGGGCAAGACGGAGGAACTCCGGTTTGCCGGGGATGGTGAGGACGATCTCGGTCGGCTCCATGTGGTCGGCTCCGTTGCTCCTGTCGGGCACCACGCCGCAGCGTAGTTGCGACCGCGACGGGCGCGGTCCGCCGCTTCATCCTCCTGGGCGCCTGCCAACGCCGTGGTCCGGCACCATCATGCCCCTTTCCCGGCCATGGCAACACGCGCACGCGCCAATACCGGCCGCGCCGAAGATCCACCCGACGACGGTCCTCGGCCTGTGGTCGGTGACGCGGTGACCGTGGACGGGCGTGCCGCCCGGGACGTCAGGGCAGCCGACCCTCGCCCTGCTGATGGGCGCCGCGCTCGTTCATCTCGCGCTCGTGCTCGGCGACTTCGGGCTCGAGACGATTCGAGTCGGCCGCCTCTTCCTCTTCCGGTGTCGGCGCCTGCGGGGCACCCGCCTGGGCCTGTGCCTCGCGCTCCTCTTCCTCGCGGGTGGCGCGGCTGGGGTTCGTGCGGTCCGACATGACACCTCCGAGTGATGGCTCGGTTGGGTGATACCCCGGCGCCCCTTCGGGCAACCCGAACCCGGTTTCACGCTTCGGCGCCCCGGCGACTGGGTACCGCGATGGAAAGCGAGTGCCTGTCGGAATGGAGCCATGACCGAAAGCCAGTGTGTCGACCGAGTCGTGCAGCTCGTGCTGCCGCCCAGCGATCGGCACGTTCGTACCGCGCGACTCGTTGCGGCCGACGTCGCAACCACAGCCGGTCTCGACTGTGACGAGACGGAGGACCTGCGCATCGCGGTCGACGAAGTCTGTCATGCGCTTCTTCGTCGCGGCAGCGGCCCGCTCTCGTTCACGTTCACCGGCGATCCACTCGGCGGTGTCTCGATGACCGCCGCCGCGGAGGACCGCGCGCTGGCCTCCGACGACGTGACCGAGTTCGCGGCCGCGGTGCTCGGATGGGTCGCGGATTCGTTCGCCGTCACCGCTACCGACGGCGAGCTGCGGTTCTTCCTGTCGAAGCGTCATGTGGAGGGTGCCGGGTGCAGGAGATGACCGTGGACCTCGCGGACGAGGTGCACGATCGCTTCGTCGAGTACAAGCGCAGCGGCAACCGCCGCCTTCGCGACGAGCTGGTCGAGGAGCACGTCGGGCTGGCGGAGTACCTCGCGCGCCGGTTTGCCGACCGGGGTGAGTCGTTCGACGACCTGCGCCAGGTCGCGCTGGTGGGGTTGCTGAAGGCGGTGGAGCGTTTCGAGCCCGACCGCGGTCTGCGCTTCTCGACGTTCGCCACGCCGACGATCGTCGGAGAGCTGAAGCGCCATTTCCGCGACCGTGGTTGGGCGGTCCGGGTCCCGCGCCGGATCCAGGAGCTGCACCTCCAGCTCGTGAAGGTCGTGAGCACGCTGAGCCAGGAGCTCGGACGCTCACCGACCGCCGAGGAGATCGCTCGTCGTACCGGCACGCGGGTCGAGGACGTGCTCGAGGCGATGGAGGCGGGCGGCGTGTACCGGCTCGCGTCGCTCGACGCCGCGCTGGCCAGCGAGGAGGGGAGCTCGCTCGATCTGAGCGCCCGTCTCGGTGAGGACGAGGTCGAGTTCGAGGGCGTCGAGCTGCGCGAGGAACTCTCCTCGCTGCTCGGCCTTCTGCCGTCACGCGAGCGGCGGATCGTGTTCCTGCGCTTCTTCGAGGGATTGACGCAGTCGGAGATCGCAACCGAGATCGGCATCAGTCAGATGCACGTCTCGCGGCTCCTGTCGAAGAGCCTCGACACGCTCAGGGCCGAGGCGCTCGCCGCAGGACGGTCCTGATGCCGATCGCGTGCGCCGCGTGAACGGCCGGTTGCGCGAGTCGGCGCACGCCGCGGGTACGGCCGAAGACTCCCGTGCGACGACCGAGGGCGTCACGACGGTGCTGCCCGCGGTGTCGCCCAGTGTGGGTGCCGCCCGTCGCTTCGTTGCGGCCGCCATGCGGAGGCACAACGCGCTGCCCGAGACGATCGACGTGGCGTGCCTGCTCACGAGCGAGCTCGTTACCAACGCGCTCGTCCATGCGCAGTCCAGGGTGAAGCTCACGGTTCTCGTCGGTGCTGCGCACTTCCGCGTCGAGGTGGGCGACACCAGTGGACGGGCCGCGCACCGGCGAGAGATCGAGCCCGACGCGGTGAACGGTCGGGGCCTGCAGATCGTCGACGCGATGTCGTCCCGATGGGGCACCGGTTCCACGGCCGACGGCAAGCGGGTCTGGTTCGAGCTCGACGCGCCGTACATCGACTGACTTCACGTCGGCCGGCTCCATGCGGAAGTGGGGGAGGCGCTTCAGGCGCCCGCCGGCAGCGCCGATGACAACGTGGTCGATCTGTTCCGCTGGGCTCGAGAGCGAGCCGTAGTGGGGCCGCCGAGTTACCCTCGGGTCCCCGCCGGGTACGCTCGGCCGGGCGAGGTGTGTGATGCTGCGCGCCTGCAACCCAGTCACCGAAGGAGCCACATGGCCAAGACGCCGGAACCACGAGCGGTCGCCGAGGCGCAAGCGGAGTTCACCCGCTCGGGCACGGCCGAGGCGCCCGAGCTCGCGATCCGCGGCGAGGTCGACGTGTCCACCTCGGCTGCGTTGCGGGAGGAGCTCTACACCCTGATCGACAACGGGGCGACCCGCGTCGTGATCGACTGCGGGCAGATGGACTTCATCGACTCGTCGGGGCTCGGCGTGCTCGTGGGCGCCCTGAAGCGCGTCCGGGAGAAGGACGGCGAGCTGGTGCTGCGGGCCCTGAACCCGTCGGCCAAGAAGGTGTTCGAGATCACGGGGCTCACCAAGCTCTTCGTCATCGAATAACCGGACCGTCGTTCGGCTTCACGGTCCGGGCGTGGGCTCGCGCACGACCGCGTCGGGATCGATGTCGTCGCGGAGCCCCTCGTAGCGCGGATGGCGCAGAATCCCGGCCTGTGTCCATTCGTGGAAGCGCACCTGCACCACGAGGGCCGGCTCCACCCAGTGGGCATCCTTCAAACGCGGTGGGTTCGCGAAGGGGCTGCTGTCGCGTTCGATGGCCGCCAGGCGTCCCTCGATCCGCTCCCGAGCGGCCTCGTTGATGCCGGAGCCCACCCGGCCGGCGTAACGCAGCGCGCCCGTCTCGTCGTGATAGCCGACGAGCAGCGAGCCCAGGTGTGACTCGAGTCGTCCATTTCCGGGCAGCCAGCCGCCCACCACGAATTCCTGACTGCACGAGACCTTCACCTTGCGCCATGCGAGCGAGCGCCGACCGGGCTCGTACCGACTGTCGAGTCGCTTGGCGACCACGCCCTCGAGACCGAGCTCCCGGCTCGTCTCGAGCATCGCTCGACCGTCGCCGACGTGGCCCGGCGGCGTCTGCCACGACGGCCCCGACAGCCCGAGCGCCTCGAGACGCTCGCGCCGTTCCGTGTACGGCAGCCCCATCACGGTGTGCCCGTCGATCCACAGCACGTCGAAGAGCATGTACACGACGGGTGTGCGTGCTGCGAGCCGGCGCGCGGTGCTCGGCGACGCGACGTGCATGCGCGGTTGCAACAACTCGAAGCTCGGTCGCCCGTTCGCGTCCAGCGCGACGACCTCACCGTCGAGCAGTGCCGCGGTGGAGCCCAACGCGTCACCGAGCTTGTGCAGCTCCGGGTACCGCTCGGTGACGTCGTTGCCCCGCCGTGATGTGAGCCGCACCCGACCGCCCTCGACCGCCGCGAGGGCGCGAACGCCGTCCCACTTCATCTCGAACGACCAGTGTTCGTCGTCGGCGGGCAGCGTGCTGTTCGTCGCGAGCATCGGGAGCACCCCCTCGGGCATGGGCTCGCGCGTCGGATCGTCGGGTGGGCTCATCCGATGGATCATCCACTGGTCGCCCTTGGTCTGGAAGAGCACGTAGCGCCCCTGCACGCGTCGCCCGTGGAGGTCGACGATCACCTCGTCGGGTTCGAGCTTCTCGAGGTCGTACGTTCCCGAGTCCCAGACGGTCATCGTTCCCGCGCCGTAGGACCCGCTCGGGATCTCCCCGTGGAAGTCGAGGTACTCGAGCGGGTGATCCTCCGTGTGCACCGCGAGATGGTTGGGCTTGGGCAGCTGTGGGATGCCGCGTGGGACCGCCCACGACAACAGCACCCCGTCGTGCTCGAGGCGCAGGTCCCAGTGCAGGCGACGGGCGTGGTGCTCGTGCACCACGAATCGGCGCTGCGGGGCGGTGCCTCGCCGGCAGCTGCCGGTTCCACTCGGCTCCGGTGTGCGGTCGAAGTCACGCTTCGCGCGGTACGGCCCGAGGTCGGTCTGCGGAGGGTCGTCGCGCTTCGTCCGCGTCGCCATGTGGTGACGCTACCCACACCGATGAGCGTTCCGAGAGGCCGGCCTCGGGGACCCGTTCCGGGGCGGGTCGATTCGTCACTAGGATCCTTTGTGAAATATTTCGTCCGGTGTTGTGACGCTGACGGGTGGTGGCGGGGCGCCGGACGTGAGGGAGATGCGGTCGATGCCCGCTGCGCGTCGAGCGACACGATGAACCTCCGGCTCTGGGCGCATCCTCGCGAGCTCGCACCGTTGCGGAGCACATTGCGTGAGTGGGTCATGCAGAACGGAGGAAGCCGCGTCGAGGCCGACGAGGTGTCGCTCGCCGTCAGCGAGGCCGCGACCAACACGATCGAGCACGCGTACCACCACGAGGAGCGTGAGATCGTCGTCACCGGCTCGCAAGACGACGGTGTGCTCGAGCTGCGCGTCCGCGACTTCGGCGACTGGCGGGAACCGCGGCAGCGCGCCGGCCGCGGGCTGGACCTGGCCCGGGCGCTCATGGACTCGGTCGACGTCGACTCGACTCCCGAGGGAACCGAGGTACGGATTCGGCGGCGACTGGGGGCCGCCTTCGAGCGCCGCTCAGGGAGTGCCGCGGGGATCTGACCGCTCGGCATCGCGCAACTCGGCCCGGCGGGGCTTCCCGCCGGTGGTGCGCGGGATCGCGGCAACGAGCCTCACCTCACGCGGGAGCTCGGCCGCCACGAGACGATGACGGCCGAAGGCCCGCAACGACTCGAGCGACGGCGGTGTCCGCGCGTCGATGGGAACGACGTAGGCGACGACTCGCTCGCCCCATTCCGGGTCGTCGGCGCCTGTGACGCACACGTCGACCACGGCCGGGTGTTCCAGCAGAACCCGCTCGACGGCCGTGGGACTCACGTTCACGCCGCCCGTGATCACGAGGTCGCGGAGCCGGTCGACGACGTGCAGCCGACCGTGGGTGTCGATCGCACCGACGTCTCCGGTACGGAGCCACCCGTCTGGGGTGAACGCGCGCGCAGTCGCGACTTTATCCCGGTGATAGCCGCGCATCAGTACGGGTCCGCGCACGAGGATCTCGCGCTGTTCGTCGAGCCTCACCTCCACGCCCGGGAGCGAGTGGCCGTCATGCACGCACCCGCCGCCGGTCTCGGTTTGACCGTAGGTCGTCGCAACGTGAGCGCCGCGTCCCGTTGACGCGTCGACGAGATCGCGCGGCGCCGGCCCACCACCCAGGAGCACGGTGCGGAACCGCTCGACTGGCGCGCTCTCGGCGAGGAGGCGGCGCAGCATCGTCGGGACGAGCGACACGAGGGTGACGCCCTCGCCCGGCGCGCGGGCCACCGCGTCGACGGCGAAGCGATCGTGCACCACGACCGGCGCGCCGACGGTTCGCGATCGGGCCAGGATGGCCAGTCCCGCGATCGCGTGCAGCGGGAGGCAACAGAGCCACTCGTCGTCGGGTGCGAGGCCGATCGCGACGTGCACGGCGCGCGCCGACGCGGCGAGCGCGGTGTGGTCGAGCTGTACCGCCTTGGGCTGGCCCGTCGTGCCCGACGTTGCCACGACCGCCCCGACCGGCGCGGGCACGGGACGGCCTCCGGTGAGGCGCCGGGGTCCGTCACCCTCGTCGACGTGGGTCGCGCGCAGCTGCTCGAGCCGGGCCCGGAGCTGCGGGGGCGGGGTGTCGGGATCGACTGGCGCCACCGCGTCCCCGCGGTCCCACGCGCGTGCGACGGCGGTCGCGGCACGCACCCCGCGGGCCACGACCGCGACGAGGCTCGCTTCGCCGCTCGTGGACATCGCCGGGTACGGTAACCGTTGGAGTGACTGCTCCCACCCTCGAGCGGCGAATGGGGAGCAGAGCCGCCGACACCTGCATCTGGAGGATCGACGTGACCAGCCCGATCCGGCCCGCACTCGAGTGGAAGCCGACCGGTACCGAGTACTCCGACATCCGTGCCGAGCAGGCCGAGGGAATCGCCAAGATCACCATCAACCGGCCCGAGGTCCGCAACGCGTTCCGGCCCCGGACGCTGTTCGAGCTCCAGGACGCCTTCGAGCGCGCCCGGAACGACCCCGAGGTTGGGGTGATCATCCTGACCGGTGAGGGCCCGGAGGCGTTCTGCTCCGGAGGCGACCAGCGCATCCGAGGCGATGACGGGTACGTCGGCGACGACGGCATCGGACGGCTCAATGTGCTCGACCTGCAGGTGCAGATCCGCCGCCTGCCGAAGCCGGTGGTCGCGATGGTCGCGGGCTACGCGATCGGCGGTGGCCACGTGCTCCACATCGTCTGCGACCTCACCGTCGCGGCCGAGAACGCACGCTTCGGCCAGACCGGTCCGAAGGTCGGATCGTTCGACGGTGGCTACGGATCGGGGTTGCTCGCCCGATCGGTCGGTCAGAAGAAGGCCCGGGAGATCTGGTTCCTGTGCCGTCAGTACGACGCGGCGCAAGCGTTGGACATGGGCCTGGTCAACACCGTCGTCCCGCTCGAGGCGCTCGAAGAGGAGACGGTGGCGTGGTGTCGCGACATGTTGCACCACAGCCCACTCGCGCTGCGCATGTTGAAGGCGAGTCTCAACGCCGCCGACGATGGCCTGGCCGGGATCCAGCAGCTCGCGGGCGACGCGACCCTGCTGTACTACATGACCGAAGAGGCGCAGGAGGGCAAGCAGGCGTATCTGGAGCGGCGGCGGCCCGACTTCGACCGGTTCCCGAAGCGGCCGTAGCACGGTGACGACCGCGTCGCAGTGGCTGCAGGGCGCGCGGCCCCGCACACTCGCGATCTCGGTCGCGCCGGTTCTGGTGGGTACCGCGGCCGCGTCGATCGAGCGTCCGGTGATCTGGTGGCGCGCGTTCGCCGCGCTCGTCGTGGCGCTGGCGCTCCAGGTCGGCGTCAACTACGCGAACGACTACTCCGACGGTATACGCGGCACCGACCGCGAGCGGCGGGGACCGCTGCGCCTCACCGCGTCGGGGGTCGCGACTCCCCAGGCGGTTCGGCTCGCAGCTGCAGTTTCGTTCGCGATCGCGGCCGTCGTCGGACTGGTCGTGTCGGTCGTCGTGTCCCCCTGGCTCCTGCTGGTCGGTGCCGTGGCCGTGGCGGCCGCAGTGCTCTACACGGGTGGTCCGAAGCCCTACGGCTACGAGGGCCTCGGTGAGCTGTCCGTGCTCGTGTTCTTCGGGTTCGTCGCGACGGCCGGGTCTGCGTTCGTGCAGTTGCACCGCGTGCCGGCCGTCGCGTGGTGGGCGTCGGTCGCGCTGGGGCTTCCCGCGTGCGCGATCCTGCTCGCCAACAACGTCCGCGACGTCGAGACCGACCGCGTCGGCGGCAAGCGCACACTGGCGGTTCGGGTCGGAGCGGGTCCCGCGCGGAGGTTGTTCGTCGCGTGCCTCGTCGGTGCGTTCCTGGCCGTGGGCGGGGCCGCGATCGAGCGACCGTGGGCGCTTCTGGCGCTGCTGGCGATCCCATTCGCGCTGCGGCCGGCTCGACTCGTGCTCACGCGCTCCGATGCACCGGGCCTGGTGGGAGCGTTGCTCGACACGACCCGCCTCGAGCTGGTGCTCGGCGTGCTCCTCGCCGCCGGCTTCTTCTTGTCGTGAGGATCTCGTTGAGTGAGCACCGGTTGCGGATCGGCGCGCGCCACGTGACGCTGCTCGAGGGACCGGCAGGCTGGGGCGAGAGCTCACCTCTTCC
>Ga0209526_10001680_pt1 | contig 14868 bp, 15 predicted proteins | sample JacPinW_OM2H0_M1_FD_188566 | JGI IMG/M metagenome (GOLD analysis project Ga0209526, IMG submission 188566) | Forest soil microbial communities from Algoma, Ontario, Canada - Jack Pine, Ontario site 1_JW_OM2H0_M1 (SPAdes) (version 2) | ecosystem: Environmental > Terrestrial > Soil > Boreal... | reverse complement strand
CTGCACCTGACGCGGGTATTGGCAAGCCTTCTGACCTGGCCTTTTGACAGTTGTGCCGGCATATCCGGCACCCGGCGCCGAGGCCAACGTGACCGAACCGCTTGACGCGGACCAGTCACCGCACCCATCGTCATGATCTGGGCCGGGCTGTCCAGTGGAGGGATGATGTTCGATAAAAGTGGTGACTTAGCGTGCTGCGCTGGATGCACTGGGTCAGGACCCACGGAACTGATAGCGCGGCGCCGGTTACTCAAGGCCGCCGTCTTCGGACCATCGGATGGCCCGGGCCGGGCCCGCGCCGCCGACTGGGCCGCACCGCCGCACGGCCGGGCCATGTATCCGGGTGGGGTGCTCACCGGAGCGGTGGTCGACGCCAGCCCGCACATCCTCGCGATCCGCCGGGCCGACCGCGAGGAGCGGCTGACCATGATGCCCAGCACGAAAGCGTGGAGGGGCGGCCAGGTGGACCCGACCGCCCTCAGGGCCGGAGACCGGGTTGTGGTGCGCCTCGACCCATCGCGGCGCGGGGTAGCGGAGCGGGTGTGGGCGAACATCAGCCGTGTCACGGGAGTGATTGTCGAACGGGACCGGGCGAGCATCGTCGTGGACGTGGGAAAGATGAGAGGGCGCCGGGTCGTCGTCATCCCGAGGCGCGCGGAAAGCCGCATTCAGGTCCGCTTCCCACGCCTGGAGCCCGGATACCTCATCGACGTCATCGGGTTGCGCCATGGCGGCATCATCGAGGGCCTGATCCCCGCGACATCCCAGCCCGCCTACGGTGCCGACCAGGTGCCACGCCCCCCGCAGACGCTCGGTCCCGCGCTGGACCGCATCGGCGGCTCAGCCACATGGCACGAGCCGGCGAGTGAACCTGACGACGTCGAGGGGGTCGCCTATCCCCTGCTCGACCCGGAGACGGGGTGCGCCGAGGAGCCATCCCGTGGCCTTGGCTGTGTGCGGATGCCCTACCTCTCGGTGGGCAGCCTGCTCAAGGTCCGCAACGAGTGCACGGGCGGCTCCCGCGTCCTGCCGGTGACCGGCTGCGCAGCGGTGGCCCGGCTTTTCTGCGACCGCTGCGTCACCTGCGGTACCTCACCCCGCGGCCGAGTGGCCGACCTGGCCCTCGCCAGCTTTGTCGCCCTCGGCGGTGACCTGGAATGCGGGTGCTTCAACGCGACGATCACGGTAGGCCGATGACGATGCACGGCATGACCGGACTGGCCAACGACCTCAGGGAGGTCCAGGCCCCGGTCCTCGCAGCGATGCTGCTCGGCGGGTGTGCCACCAAATTCAGCCGGGTATTGCGGGCCGGTTCGCTGGAGGCCGGCCTGGGGCCTACGGAACTGTTCCCCATGCCGCTCCGGAGGCCAGCCGCCATGCTCGTGTGCGCGGTCGAATGTGCGCTCGGTATCGCCTTGACGGTCACGGCACCGGCCGCGGCCCGCAACGGGACCGGTGCCTTGGACGGCGCCGCCGCGGACGGGGCGCGGATCGCCGCGACCGCTTTCTTCCTGGTAGCGATGAGTGCCCTGATCGAACTGCGTGGCCGCCGTCCGGACGTAGGGTGCGGATGCTTCGGTGACCTCAGCGTGCGCCCGGTAGGCACCCGCGCGATCGCCCGCTCGGCGCTGCTCGCAGTGGCCGCGCTGGCGTCGATCGGCGGGCCGGGCCTGCAACTGCCGCCCCCCGACCCGGGCGCCGGGGCGCTCCTGGCCTGCCTGTGCGCCGAGTTCCTGGTCATCATGCTGCTGTCCCCGGAGGTAGGCGAGACTCTGGTCCGGCTTGGCTACGCGGAACCCTGCGAACTGCGCAACATCCCGGTGCGGCATACGCTCGCCGCTCTGCACCGAAGTTCGCATTGGCACCGGCAGGTCGGCGTGATCACCAGCGATGTGCCCGCCGACATGTGGCGGGAGTTGTGCTGGCGGTACGTGGCGTACCCGGGCCGCCTGAATGGCGCCGACGCAGATGTCGTATTTGCCGTGCAGATGAAGCAGCGCCGCCCGGTCATCCGGTCGGCTGTCGTCCCGAGGGAAACAGCGGCCGTCCCCGGAGAAACGCGGGCGCCGGGCGCCGGGAAGGCTGGGGTCGATCTGCCGCCAGGCGTTGTGCGGTTGAGCGCTATGCCAATATCTAAGGCCCTCTAGCAGGCACCGTAGATACAGCCATACTCCAGGATAGTCAGGCGGGCTGGGCGCGCAGGAACCGGCCGAAATGCGGGACGGTGAAGGCGATGAGGCCACGCTCGGAGCTGTAAATCAGCCCCTTCTTGATCAGCCCGTCCCTGGCCGGTGACACGCTCGACGGCTTGCGGCCCAGTTCCTCGGCCACCTGCGATGTCTGGACCGGTTCGTCTCCGAGCATCGCCATCGCCCGCATGTACTCGCGTTCCGCCGGGGTGGCCCGTTCGTACCTGCTGCCGAAGAACCCGACCGCGAGCTCACCCTCCGCCTGCGGGCTCGCCACGCTCACGTCCCCGGCGGTAACCGGGCTGGCGGCGGCGACATCCCAGGTCACTTTGCCATAGGCCTGAACGAAATAAGGGTAGCCGTCGGCGGCCGCGTACAGCGCGTCGAGTGCTTCCGGCTCGAAATCGGCCCCTTCACGCTGGGCGGGCGCGAGCAGGGCGAGGTCCGCGGCAGCACGATCCAGCCGGTCGATCGGCACGTACCTGAACAGCCGCTCGGAATAGCTCTTGCTCGCCGACAGGACCGACGGGAGGTGCGGCAGCCCGGCACCCACCACGATCAGCGGTCCCCCGGACTGCGACAGCTCGTGGGTGGCCGCACAGAGCGCGGACATATCCTCCGGGGGGACGTCCTGCATCTCGTCGATGAACAGCGCGATCCCCACGCCGAGATCGGTGGCGACCGACGCGGCATCGGCGAAAAGCTCCGTGAGGTCGATCTCAAGATCCCCGGAATCGGCGCGCCCGCGCAGCGCGGGCACGTCAATGCCCAGGTGCGGCGCGAACGTTCCCTTGGGCGCTTTCGGATCACGGGAGGCGAATGCCTTCAGCACGCCCAGGAACTGCTCGATCCGTTCCGGGGCGCGATGCCGCGGCGCCAGTTCGCGTACCGCCATGTGCAGCGCACCAGCGACCGGCCTCCTGATCGACTGCTCCGGCCGCGCTTCGATCTTGCCCGTGCCCCACAGCCGCTGCAGTGCCATCGAGCGAAACGAGTTCAGCAGCACGGTCTTGCCGACACCGCGCAGGCCGGTGAGCACCATGCTGCGTTCCGGGCGGCCCCGCGCGATCCGCTCCAGCACCACCTCGAACTGGCCTAGTTCCCGGTCCCGCCCGGCGAGTTCGGGCGGCCGCTGGCCAGCGCCTGGCGCGTAGGGATTCCGTACCGGGTCCACAATGTAGGAGCCTATTGCGGCGTCTAGCGCGTTCCTTAGATTTGCGTAGAAAGCACTGCCGGCGTGTCGCGCCCCGCGCGGCACGCCGACAGGCTTCCTTCGTTCAGCCCAGCTAGCTCAATTGCAGCAGCAGGCTCAATGGAGCAGGTTGAACGTGTTCGCGGCGTCGTCCACGTAGTAGACGCCCGCCCCATGCGGCGCCACGGCCAGGCCGAACAGGGCACCGTTACCCGGCGGGGAGCCCGTGTTGTCCAGCAACCTGGTGTCGATCTGCTTTCCGCCGGGGGTTGTCTCGACGAGGAACCCGTCTAGCGCATTCACGGTCAGCACATCACCGTTCGGCGCTACGGCCAGGCCCAGCGGAGTGTTGAGCGCCCCGCCGGTGGTGACGGTCTGGCCGGTCCCCGCGCTGCTTTCGCGCCACGGCGCGGCCGGAATCGCGGCGATCCTGTTGCCCACGCTGTCGGCCACGAACAGCGTGCCCCGGGAATCGAGGCCGACACCGGTCGGCCCGACCACCAGCGCCGCTGGGTCGGTCCGCTCGCCGAACCCGGAACCGATTGTCGTCACGTCGACGAGCCTCGGCGGCCGGTTCTCATCGAGCAGCAGAACGAGCCGCAGCACCGTGCCGTGGTGCGCAACCTTGGGGCTTACGGCCTGGGTTCCGTTAAGTACGTTGGCGACGAAAAGCTCGGCGACGTTACCCGCGCTCAACGCCGTCATGTCCCACGGCCCGTTGATGCCGTGGCCGGAGATGGTCTCCCGTACGTTGCCGTTACTGTCCAGGACCAGCAGGCAGCCGGCCGACATCGTGGCTGACGTGCCGTCGGTGGTGGGCAGGCTGCCGACCACAACCCATCCGCCGGGCAGGACCGAGAGCGCGGTGGTAAGACCTATCCCGCCGGGACAGGCGCCGGGCAGATGAGCCGCGGAGATGCCAGCGAACTGGGTCACAGTGCCGCCTGGCGAAACCTCGACGATCGTGGTTCCGGTGCCCTGCTGGTTCTGGCTGTTGTTGAAGTTGCTGACCAGCACGTCGCCGCGGTGGAGTTTCCCGGTGCTGTGCTTGATTACCGCCACGCCGTACGGGTTGACATCGCCATTGGCCGGCACGGTCGAGGCAATTGTCGACAGCGTGGGAAAATGTCCGATGAACGACGAAGGCGACTGTGCCTGCGCCCCTGCGGCAGGCGCCATCACAAACGCCGCAGCCGCGACAGCACTTACTGTCGCGGCTGACGCCAAGGCGATCCGGTGGATCACCGACATGTCCGCTCCCCTCTCGAATGAATGGTCCGCGGGGCGACGGGAGCAGGCAGTCAGGGCCCGCGTGGCAGCGACGGCCCGTCCTGTCGCGCCGCACCCCTTGTCACGGGCCACGCGCGCCCAGGGTTCAGCCGGCGGCTGACGGATTTTGCCGGGATCTCAGCCCTGGCGCTTCAGCGCTGGTTCTGGGTCCGGTGCCCAGGCTGGTTAAGCCGGGCCAGGTAGGCGTTGTAGGCGGCGAGATGCTCGTCATCGTCTATGCCGCCGCCGCTGGCCGCGGTGGCCGCTTTAGTCCCGCCGGCCCCGCTGGCCGGGCCAGCCTCGTCGTGTGTGGCGTGCGTCGCCACCAGTTCATCGAAGTTGGACTTCCGCACGGTCTCCAGCCAGCCGTGACCGCGCGTGGCGGCCACGTCGTCACGGCTCCACAGCAGGAAGACGACCATGATGAACGCGAGCATGATCGCGCCGCCGCCGATCCACATCACCGCGCCACCCCAGTGCACATCCTCCACCGGGCTGGGCGCGCCCGCCGGGCGGCCGCTGGCCGGCATGCCCGGCATCCCGGTGGTGGCGTAGCCGAGCACCAGCCCGGTGAACGTGTCCACTGGCATGACCAGGATCAGCACCAGGAGCCGGATGGGATATGACACGCGCCAGCGGATCGGCTCACGCCCGAAGATCGGCAGGAAGAACAGGTAGCCGACGACGAGGTACAGCGCGTGCTCGGCGTTGTGCAGCGCCGGATTGGTCATGACCAGGCCCATCAGGCCGGTCAGGTGCGTTCCGACGATGGCCGTCGCGTAAGCGGCCAGCCCGAACGGCGGCCAGGTCAGGAAGCTCACCACCCGGGACCGCATGACCCGCTTGGCCCAGGTGTGCAGCGGGTTCCTGCTCGCGTGGAGCAGCAGGGTGAATGGCTGACCGACCACCAGCAGCGGCGGGGCAATCATGATCAGCATCAGGTGCTGGATCATGTGATCCCAGAACAGCACGTCGTCGTAGGCACCGATGCCGCTCTCGGTCGCCACCACGATGACAGCCAGGCCGCCGAGGAACATGGCGGTCCGCCACCACGGCCACGGCCGGGCTGGATGACGGCGCGCCACCCGCCACGCACCCCACAGGTACAGGGCAGCGCCGGCGACGGCGATGGCCGTGACGACAGGCGCGAATTCCCAGTGGTCCAGGATCGCCTGCCAGCCGAACGGGGGCAGCATGGATGCTCCTTCAGGTCCTCCCGGTGAGCCTACTCACCCGCGCTGCGCTGGTTACTCAGCGGTCTTCCGGTCCCGGCCAAGCCAGGGCAGGGCAGACGGCATCGGACAGCGCTAGAGGACAACGAGATATGAGAGGCTTAAGCCGGCCGGGCTGTTCACGCAAGCCCGGTTGCTGGATGTGCGGGCCAGTGGCGGACCAGAGGGGCTATATGGCCCCGGTCCCGGGCGACCCGCAGCTGGGAGGGTTCGCCTAGTGGCCGATGGCGGCGGTCTTGAAAACCGCTATGGGGTGCAAGCCTCATCGTGGGTTCGAATCCCACACCCTCCGCCCAGCCTGCTGAAATGCGGTCTGACCAGCGGAAACGGTCTGACTGTCCATCGCGCCCCGGCCGAGGATGTGCAGCCGTAGGCCAGCGAGAGCCGTCGTAATGCGCTGGTCGCGGGATATTCGCGGGATGAAACCCGTCACGTTTTCCCAGTTCAACCGGCCGCTGGAGGCGCGTGCGGCGAGGCCGCCCTCAGCGTAGGCGTCTCTATCCCAGCGCCCCTCGCAAGGATTCGGCGCCTGCGAGAAAACGGGGCAGACTAGGAAGTACGTGCCGCTTGCCCGGAATCCCACGGCCGCCCAAGCCTTGTGCAGTTTAAAAGAACCACGCCATGCTGCTAGATATTGGGCGAGTCGCACGCCCCGCGATGAGGAAGATGGGTCTTATGGGCAGCGACCAGGAGGAGGAACGAAACCGGGTCTTCGGCATGCCCTTGGGACCAGATCCGCATGCCCGACAGGGCGAAGAACAGCAACGCGTGCTGGGCGTCCCTGTTGACTGGTTCGGCCCCGTTGACCGCGATTGGCTTCAGTCGCTTATACATCCCGTCCGCAGGTACAAGCATTGGGTGCAGCACCGCCGGGCCGGACGAAGACGAGCCTGAGCGCACGGGCTAGCCATCCGAGCAGACAGCCGTGGACTCTCCCACGCTGGCGGCACCGAAGCCGCGCAGCGAGCGGATGACCGACTCAGCCCGGCGCAGGCCCGCGGAGTGGCGGCCCTCGTGCAGCTTGATCACCCGCAGGCCGGTCGCCGCGGCGACCGCCTTGAACCGGCGGGACACGTAGTCCGGCGACCCGTCCTCGCGGGCGAAGATCAGGTCGTTGTTCTGCCGCGCGGTGGACGCCCGCAGCCGCGCGGCCAGCGGCGCCTGGCGGTGCGCCCTGACCATCGCGGCCGACACCGCGTCGAGCCAGACCCGCCGCTCGCCGGCCTTCGTCTTCGGCTTACCCTCGACCACCTCGCCGCCGATCAGCATGACCGCCATTAGGTGACGGTTCCATTACCTGGTGGCACATGAGGCAACCTAACCAATGGCGACGGGGGTGAGCTGCATCCGGACTGCGATCCACGCCACAGGCGCGTCCACCCACGGCTGGGACGACGAACCTGACCAGGACACGGTGGTCGTCTACAGGGTGGACTCAGACGAAGGCGTGGAGGTGCGCCCGCTCGTCGACGCCTGACAACGGCAGCGACCCTCCGTGACGACGGCCCTGGTCAGGGGCAGGAACCGGGCATATGGCGTAACGGCGTCACAACGGATGCGGCCTGTTGCGGCGTAATCTGCTGCGCACGCGGGCGATCGACCACGCGGGCCAGGCGTGCCGGGCCCTGGCGAGCGTGGCGGCCGGGATCGCGCTCACCAGGAGCCGCCCAGGATCGCCCGGACCGCGTCCGGAGACGACACGTGGCTGATGCCGCCGTCGCGGCGGGGCACTTCGAGACCGGCAGGGCAGTAAAGGATCTCGAAGCCCAGCTCGCGGGATAGCCCGGCAGCCTGATTGCGCCACCATGCGAGCGCTGCCGCCTGCGCGGGGTCGCGGTCATCCGCGTCCGGCCAGCCGGTCACTGCGCTGTCCCGTCCTTGAAACGGTCAAGGTCGCCAGGGAGCGGCCCGGCTGTGGTGGCAGCCACTAAGTGCTCGGTGAGTTCGTCCGCGCTGCCCGCGTTCAGCACGTCACCCGTGCCGTCCCACCGCCGGGCGCACCACACGGTGCCGCCGACGACGCGGGGCACGACCCAGATCTGCCACGCTGGCCAGTCCAGCTCAAGCGCTGCGACCCTGTCCTGGTCGGCGTTCATGACGCGGCGGCTTTCGCGGCGTCCAGGGCGGCCATGGCCTCGGGCCAGGTCCGGTAGCCGGTGGCGGGGTGCTCGGCGAGCCCGGCCCGCAGGTAGGCCGTCTCCCACGCCACGCCGGGATGCCCGGCCCGGTCGGTGTCCAGGATCGAGGCCAGCATGACTCTGGCGTTGGCGGTGCGCTCCAGCAGGATCTTCGTGCGCGTCTCGTCGTCGCCGACAGTCGCGGCGTGCGGTACCGCGAGCGCTTCGAGGGTGACCGCGAGCGCTTCGCGGAGGCCTGCGGCGGTGGGATCATCGTGCATAGCCGGACCTCGTTTCCGGTCAGGCCCGGGATCACGGCGTTTGCGCGCCGCCCGGGCCGCTTTGCTTTGTGACGGCGACAATACGCCTAGTCGGATAGATCGGGCTAGGGTCCGATAGCAAAGTCTGCTGTCAGAGCTGCCCGGGTAGCTTGATCATGTGACGGTTGATCATGAGGGCAAAACGCCGGTCTACCTGCAGATCGCCGCGATCCTGCGCACAGCGATCAAGCGCGGCGACTATGCGCCGGGCCGACCAATACCGTCCGAGACGCGGCTCATGCAGGAGCACGGCGTGGCGCGGCTGACCGCGCGCAAGGCCGTCCGCGTGCTCGCCGATGAAGGACTTGTCGAGGTCGTGCCCGGCCGCGGCGCCTACGTCACCGAGAAGTGAGCCCGCGCGGACGCGCGGCGGACGCACACGGCGCGGGACGAGGGCGGACGCGGCACTACACCGGTATGTGCTCGGCCACGGGGATGGGAGGCTGAGCCGTTGCGCTGGACCGTCCACGGGACCCGTGACGTCTATGCCAGCGAATGGGTGCGGGTATCCCTCGACGACGTCGAGATCCCCCGCGGGGAGCGATTCGAGCACCACGTCGTGCACTTTCCGCACGCCTCGGTGACGGCTGTGGTGACTGACGGCCACGACCGGGTCTTGCTGATACGGCGGCACCGGTTCATCACGGGCCAGTGGGGATGGGAGGTGCCGGCCGGCTGGGCCGATGCGGGCGAGGACCTGGCCGCCGCGGCCAGGCGCGAGGTCGAGGAGGAGACCGGGTACCGGCCGGGCCCAGTCCGGCCCATGATCGCCTACAACGCCCTGAGCGGGATCAGCGACATGCGGTTCACCGCATTCCTCGCCGAGGGCGCCGAGCGCATCGGGCCGCCCAGCGATCCCGGCGAGTCAAGCCAGGTGGAATGGGTGCCGCTCGCCGACGTGCCCCGGCTCGCCGCGCAAGGGCAGATCCAGGACGGCCCCTCTTTGACCGCGCTCACCTACTACCTGGCTGTGGAACGGCCACCCTGACCTATGGAACGGCCACTTTGACGGCACGTACACCAGGCGCCGCGGCCCGCGGGATCAAGGCGGTGCGAGGAGCCACCCGAGAGCCGCCGGAAGCTCCTGCTCCCACCAGACGTTGTCGTGGCCGCCGACCCATTCGTGGTGGCGGCAGGTGAGCCCCGCGCGTTGCAGGCGCTCAGCCCACGCCCGGGTCGATCGCCGGAAGCCCGGCTCCAGCGTGCCGGCCGCGAGGTAGTGCCGGACCCCCGCGATCCGTCCCGTACTGGTGATCCGGCCGGGGACGACACCGGCGCTGAAGGCAGCCACCCCGGCGAACAGGTCCGGGCGCCGCTGCCCGGCGGCGATCGACCAGACGGCGCCATTGGAGAACCCGGCCACCAGCCACGGCCCGGCCGCCACGCCCAGCCGCCCGGTGGCCCATGGCATCACCTCGCCGACCACGAAACGCATATGAGCATTGAAGCGGCGCCGGTCCTGACCGGGCATGTATTCCCGGGATCGCATGTCTGGCCATCCGGCGGCCGGGTCAATGGCGGAATGCACTCCGACTAGCGCCACGGCCGGGGCCGCGCCGGCCAGGACGGCGGGTTCGAGGATGCGTGCGAACGCGCCGACCGACTGGCCGTCGGCGACGATGCAGGCGGGCAGCGGTCCCCCCTGGCCAGACCCGGGCGGGCGGTACAGGGTCACGCCGCGCGAGGCGCCCAGCGCGGCACTGTCGATCACATGGTCCTCGATCACGCCGGCGGTGACGGAATCGGCAGCCGGCAGAGGCGTGGGCGCCCGCGGCCCCCGCCATACCATGTGGTCCGACATCTGACGGCCGAAGAGAAGTTCATCGGCCTGCTGGGGCAGCACGGAGATCGAGATGACCGCCTCGGCGAGGCGGGGTGTACGCAGCGACGCCTCCCACAGGTCGTCGCTGCCCGGTACCGGCCACATCGGCACCTGCGCACCGGAGGCGAGATGGACCTGCTCGGCGTGGCCGCGCCAGAGCACGTGCAGGACGTCGTCCTCCGCCCAGACGGCCAGCGCCGCGTTGGCGAGGCGCGAGCGTAAGGCGCCTGGGTCGCGCGGGCACCAGACCCGGGTCACCTCGTCAGCGTCCGGCGGGGTGGCAGCGGCGTACCGCTCGGCGGCGCGGCGGCGGTTGCCCTCAAGCAGTGCCCGCGAGCGTTCCGCGACCGTCTCCCGGCCGGCCGCCGCCCGCTCCTGGTCAGTGACGAACGGCTCGCCGAAGGCGATCTCCTCGCCTCCTTCGATTCGCGTCCGGACGGCCAGCGGATCCGGGTCATGTCGGATGCTCACGAGCGTCACCGTAAGCCAGAAATGCCGCCCGGAACCATCGAATAAATGCGCCCCGGCGCATATCGGGCTACTCCTGGCGTTGGAGGACGACGACGGAGCGGCCGGCGACTGGGAGAGCCCGGCCGCTCTCCAGGGCTACGCCCTCCCGGCCCGGGCCTGCGGTGTCGATGACCAGCTCCCACCGCTCCCCCCAGAGCTTCGGCAGCGTCCACTCGATGGGCTCGTGATGGGCGTTGAACAGCAGCAGGAAGCAATCGTCGGTCACCCGCTGGCCGCGCCGGTCCCGGTCGGTGATCGCCTCACCGTTGAGGAAGAGGCCGACCGTGGGCGCGGACCCCGCGTCCCAGTCGTCGTCGCCCATCTCAGCCCCGTCCGGCTTGCACCAGCCCAGGTCCACCGAACCCCGGATGGGAAGGCCCTGGAACCAGCGGCGCCGCCGCAGCACGGGGTGCTCGCGCCGCAACGCGATGAGACGGCGGGTGAAGTCAAGAAGGTCTTGATCGACGTGGTCCCAGTCTTGCCAGGAGATCTCGTTGTCCTGGCAGTAGGCGTTGTTGTTCCCGCGCTGGGTGCGCCCCGACTCGTCCCCGCTGAGGAGCATCGTGACCCCCTGCGAAAGCAGCAGGGTGGTGAGGAAGTTGCGCTTCTGCCGCTGCCGCAAGGCCAGGATGTCCTTGTCGTCGGTGTCGCCTTCGACGCCGCAGTTCCAGGAACGGTTGTGGCTCTCGCCGTCGGCCCCGCCTTCCCCGTTGGCCTCGTTGTGCTTCTCGTTGTAGGAGACGAGGTCGCGCAAGGTGAAGCCGTCGTGGGCGGTGACGAAGTTGACGCTGGCTCCTGGATGGCGGCTGTCGGCCTGGTAGAGGTCGGAACTGCCGGTGAGACGGGAAGCGAACTCGCCGAGGGTGGCGGGCTCGCCCCGCCAGAAGTCCCGCACCGTGTCCCGGTACTGGCCGTTCCACTCTGACCACAGGGCGGGGAAGTTGCCCACCTGATAGCCGCCTTCGCCGATGTCCCACGGCTCGGCGATGAGCTTGACCTGGGAGACGACGGGGTCCTGCTGGATCAGGTCAAAGAAGGCCGACAGGCGGTCCACCTCGTGGAACTGACGGGCCAGGCTGGCGGCCAGGTCGAAGCGGAACCCGTCGACGTGCATCTCGATCGCCCAGTAGCGCAGCGAATCCATGATCAGCTGGAGGGTGTGCGGGTGGCCGACATTCAGGCTGTTCCCGGTCCCGGTGGTGTCGTAGTAGAACCGGGGATCGTCCGCCAGGCGGTAGTAGGCGGCGTTGTCGATGCCTTTCATCGACAGGATCGGGCCCATGTGGCTGCCCTCGGCGGTGTGGTTGTAGACGACGTCGAGGATTACCTCGATCCCGGCCTCGTGCAGCGCCCGGACCATCGCCTTGAACTCGGCGACCTGCTCACCCCGCTGGCCGCCCGCGGCGTACTCGTTGTGCGGGGCGAGGAATCCGATCGAGTTGTAGCCCCAGTAGTTCCGCAGCCGCCGCTCGACCAGATGAGCGTCGTGGATGAACTGATGAACAGGCAGCAGTTCGACGGCGGTGACGCCGAGCCCGGTGAGGTACTCGATGGCGGCGGGGTGCCCGAGGCCGGCGTACGTGCCCCGCTGCGCCTCGGGAATATCGGGATGCCGGGCGGTGAACCCCTTGACGTGGACCTCATAGATGACCGACTCATTGAGCTGGACGTCCGGGGGCCGGTCGTTGCCCCAGTCGAAATACGGGTTGTGCACCACTGACCTGGGCACGAAGGCGGCGCTGTCGTCGTCGTTGCGGGAGTTCTCATCGCCGAAGTTGTAGGGAAAGCACGCCTGGGCCCAGACGACCTGGCCTTCGATGGCCTTGGCATAGGGATCGAGCAGGAGCTTGGCTGGGTTGCAGCGCTGGCCCGCCTCGGGCGCCCACGGCCCGTGAACCCGGTAGCCGTATCGCTGCCCCGGCGCCACCGACGGGAGGTAGGCGTGCCAGCAGGAGGCGTCGATCTCGTCGAGGACGACCCGTTTCTCGACGCCGCCGTCGTCGAAAAGGCACAGCTCGACCTGCTCGGCGACCTCGGAGAACAACGAGAAGTTCGTCCCGCCCCCGTCGTAGGTGGCGCCCAGCGGATACGGGCGGCCTGGCCAGATCTCGATGGGATCGGTCATATATGGCTGAATCCTTCGGTTACGAGGGCGACGGTGTCAGGTGGGAGGGCCACGCCCTGCGCCGTTCGTTCGACGCTGGGAGCGGACGCGGCGAGCAACTCGGCCGACGGGCCCGCCGGGAAGATCCAGGTTCTGCTGCCGAGGTTACTTGCCACGGCAACCGGTCCCCGGCGGACGACAAGCCAGCCTACGTCCTGATCGTATTCGGTCTGGACGCGGTCGAGGCGAGGATCCGTGAGCGCCGGAATCTGCCGCCGCAGCGCTATCAGCCGGCGATGCCAGGCCAGCAGGCCCGCGTGAGCGTCCTTGACGGGCTCGGCCCAGTCGAGCCTGGACCGCTCGAATGTCGCCGCATCCTGGGGATCGGGCACGTCGTCCGGGTGCCAGCCGAAGGCGGCGAACTCGTGCCGCCGACCCTCACTGACGATACGGCCGAGCCCCGGGTCGGAGTGGTCCGTGAAGTACTGGAACGGCGTGCTGGCACCCCACTCCTCGCCCTGGAAGAGCATGGGCACGAACGGTGCGGTCAGCAGCAAGGCGGCGGCCACTCGTAGCCGGCCCGCACTCATCAGCGCGCTGCTGCGCTCACCGGCCGCGCGGTTGCCGATCTGGTCGTGATTCTGAGCGAAGATCACGAACTGCCTGCCGGACAGCCCCGATGGCGGCCGGCCGTGGACCCGGTGCCGGTACGGAGAGTACGTCCCGTCGTACACCCATGCCTGGCGCAGTGCCTTGGCCAGCAGTGTCAGCGAACCGAAGTCCTGGTAGTAGCCGCTAACATCCCCGGTCAGCGCGGCATGCAGGGCGTGGTGCCACTCGTCGGCCCAGCAGGCGGCCAGCCCGTAGCCTCCCGCGTCGCGGCTGCGGACGAAGCGGGGGTCGTTGAGGTCGCTCTCCGGGATCAGGAACAACGGGCGCCCCACCTCGGTGGCCAGCGCGTCCACCTCGACCGCGAGCGCCTCCAGGAGGTGGGTGGCAGAGTCGTCGACGATGGCATGCACGGCGTCGATGCGCAGCCCGTCGCAATGGTAGTCGCGCAGCCACATGACGGCGTTGTCGATGACGAACCGCCGGACCTCGTCGCTGCCGGGACCGTCGAAATTGACGGCATCCCCCCAGTTGGTCCGGTGGCGCGGCGAGAAGTACGGGCCGAACTCCGGCAGGTAGTTCCCGGCCGGGCCGAGGTGGTTGTAGACGACGTCCAACACCACGCCGAGTCCGTGGTCGTGGGCGGCGTCGATGAGCCGCTTGAGACCATCCGGCCCCCCGTATGCATGGTGCGGGGCGAACAGGTCCACTCCGTCGTAACCCCACCCCCGACAACCGGAAAATTCCGCCACGGGCAGCAGTTCGATGATGTCGACACCCAGGTCCACCAGGTGCCGGAGATGATCGATGGCCCCGTCGAACGTGCCCTCTGCGGAGAAGGTTCCGACGTGGCACTCGTAGAGGACCGATCCTGGCAGCGGCACCCCCCGCCAGCCGCTGTCGCGCCAGGCGAAGGCCGAGTGGTCGACGACCCGGGACGGGCCGTCGATGCCCTCGGGCTGGAAGGCTGAACGAGGGTCAGGACGGGGCGGTCCGCCGTCGAGACTGAAGGCGTAGTCGGTGCCCGGGCCCGCCTGGTCCACGGAACACGCCCACCAGCCGGCCGCCTCCCTCCCCATCGGAATGCGCTGCTCACCGAGGACGACCTCGACACGCTGTGGACGCGGTGCCCACACCCGGAACTCGTGCATCCCGTGTTACCCGCTCATTCTCTGCCCAGAACTGCCACCGGAAACCGGGCCAGCAGCGCGGCCAGGCTGGTCTCGCCGCCCGGCACCGCCTCACCATCCAGAACGCTGACCCAGGCGCCGCCGGGGAGCGCGACGGTGGTACCCGACCAGTCATCCGCAAGCCCGGTGACCAGGCGGGGCACGACCACGGCCAGCCCGCCGGTCCGGGTGAAGGCCACAGCGTGGGACGACCCGGGCCCGAGGACCGGCAGCGGCTCGTAACCGGAACCTGGGCCGTAGGCAGCGGGATGACGGCGCCGGTGCCCGAGGAGGCGGTGAATCAGCCACAGCTTCGGCCCGCCTTCGTCGTCGCG
>Ga0209526_10001679_pt1 | contig 14869 bp, 12 predicted proteins | sample JacPinW_OM2H0_M1_FD_188566 | JGI IMG/M metagenome (GOLD analysis project Ga0209526, IMG submission 188566) | Forest soil microbial communities from Algoma, Ontario, Canada - Jack Pine, Ontario site 1_JW_OM2H0_M1 (SPAdes) (version 2) | ecosystem: Environmental > Terrestrial > Soil > Boreal... | reverse complement strand
GACCACCACCGCCGCCTCCGCCGATCTCGATGCCTTCATCCGATCGAGCGCGTCGCGGACGCGCCCGCCGCGGAGCAGCGCGTCCAGCTCCGCGGCCAGCTTCGGCACGTCGTCGCGGATCGATCGGAGGAAAGCCGCTCGCTCGATGATGATGATCAGGTCCACCACCGAGAGCGCGAGCAGGATCCACATCACCCACGATGCCTTCAAATCCAGCAAGGCATGCTTGAGCAGCTCGATCAGCGACGTGCGCATCTAGATCCCGGGCACGAAGAACGGATCGGCGGCGTTCTGCCCGACGTCATAGCAGAGGCCGTCCGCGCCCATGTGCATCTGCGACTGCGCGCTGAACGCCATGAAATCGGCGAGCCCGGGGATGTTGCTCGCCGGCACGCCGTTCAGGTTCGGAGTGACCTGCGCGCAGGGCCGGGTTCCGCCGCAGGTGTAACCGCCCCCCAGGGTGGTCTGCTGCGGCCCGCGATCCGGCAGAGGCGTCGTTCCGTCCGAGAAAGTGGTCTGCAGCGGCTTCGTCGCGAGCGTCCGCAGATCGAACGGATTGAGTGCCGTAGTGTTCTGCGGGGCCCATGCCGCGATGGGGTCGAAGCGCAGCTTCACGTCGGTGTGCTCCTTGAGGATGTCCCAGAAGACGTGATCGACGTGCATCGTCACCTGCGCGACCTTTGCGCCATTGCTGTCGGGTTGAATCCCGCGGCTCGCCTGGCCCGTGCCGTAATCAGGATTGTTGCAGTTGATGTGGCTGCCCGCGTCGTTCCATCCGAACATGAAATGGATGGTGGTCGGCAGCGCCGCGAATTTCGCCTGCACCGCTGGATCCGGATACGGCGTACCGCTCCCGGTGAATGTGGCCGTGCCCCTGTAGAGCTTGGTCCAACCGTTCTGCACCATCAGGGAGTAGTCCGCGAACTGATCCGCCGTGAGGTTCACCTGCGTCGCCGGATACTTCGCCCGCAGGACGTCGTAGCTGAAGGAATAGCGCGTGTTGTTGTCGAAGGCGTTGCCGGCGTCGTCCGTGTCCCACTTGAAGATGCTACCTGCCGGCTCGATGCCGTCTGCGCCGATACCAAAAGTGCTCGGCTTGTGCATGTCCACGACGTAGGGCCCCGCCATCGTTGCAACCGGGTTGCCGACTACCCGCTGGTCGGGCGACTGCGTGGCCCCGGGCGCAAGCCGGAAGTTGCCCAGCACGACGAGGATCTCGTCGAATGTCATGCTCCAGCCGTCGACAAAATTCGTGTCGGACGGATTTCCGGTAAAGGGCAGGCCAGTTTCGCCGAGCTTCTCTCCGGAGAAGGTCACTTCGATGGTGCCGGGTCTGTTGGGTGCGGTCTTCGTGAAGCCCGGATCGCAGCTGGCGTTCAAGGTCGTGGCGGTGCCGGGTTGGCAATTGGGGTTTTGATTGTGACTGCTGGAGCTGCTGCCGCAGGCGCACGCGAGCGCCAAGGACAAGACGAGGGTTTTCTTCACTGTTTGGCTCCGGATCGAAGCGGCGCGCGCGGCGCCGCGAAAGGGGCAAAGCACTCCGCTGGACTGACGCTGCGAGCTGCGTCAGGCGAGCGGCGGCGATGCCTTCGGAGCCAGACGGTAGACTGCGACGCCGTGGAGCCCGGGGCCTTCCCGAGGGCTCGGTGCGACGACTTCGGGAGCGGTGACGACGAAGGGCTTTGGCGACTGCTCGGTGGCGCGGACCTGCCCCTGCAGGCTGATGGCGCAGTGCTCGTGCTCTTCCCCTGCACCGGAGGGACCGGCGGGATCGCGCTCCGCAAACAGGCCTGGCAGGCCGGTCGACGGTTGGGCGTGCGGATGCGGCGCCTCGAGGGGCGCATCGACGAGCTCCCCGTGTTCCGGGCAGGTGACGTGACGAACCACGGCCTGGTGGAACGTCGCGAGCAGCGGCGAGGCGAGAGTCAGTAGCGCGAGTGCCGCGCCGACTCCGGGAGAGATCCGATGCAGGCGTGCGCGGATCAAGACCCGTGTTTGACGTTGCTGACCGGGGCGATATTCACCGAGATCTCTGTATCGCGTAAGCCCGCACGATCTCGGCCGAAGTAGCTCCGGCGATGCTCGACCTTGGTGCCGCAGTCCTGCGCGATCTGGGGCGCGGCGCCGCCCCCCGCGGGGGCGCGACCAGAAGCTCGCTGCGCTGGCCGCGGCGCTGCGTCTCTGAGCGCGGCGGCCAGCGCAGCCTCCTTTGGGCTGTTTGCGCGCACCGCCGGCGGCGCGGTTGGCCTTCCATCAGATCGGGCACCACCCGCCAGGGCCTCGGTACTTGTGGCCCCTGGAGCAGGTCTTCCATCCTCCCCGGTTGGAAGGCGCCATCGCTTCCTCAATGCAAGGACGCGGTGGCACCGGCCAGTGCGGGTCCCAGACTCGCTTGGACGGACTCGACCGGATAGCCACGCTCCTGCCACGCCTCGAGCCCTCCCAGCAGGGGTCGGACGCGCATGATTCCTCGCTGCCGCAGCCGCAGCGCCATGTTCGCGGCGCTCGCCTCGTTGGGGCAGTTGCAGTAGAGGACGACGTCGCGATCGCGCGGAATCTCGGCGTGGCGTCGCTCCAACTCGTGGGGAGCCATCTGCAGGGCGCCGCGTACCTTCATGTCCGCCAGCGGGCTGCGGAGATCGATGACCGTGACGCGGTCGCCAGCCTCCATCTGGGAATGGAGCTCCTCCGGGGTGATTCGAGCCACTCGCAGGTCGCGCAGGAAACCCCGGCGCCGCAGCGACTTCCAGCCCAGCCAGGCCGCGAACGCGACCAGCACCGCGAGCACCAGCCAGGGACCCAGTCTTGCGGCGGGGGCGGCGGCCCGCGTGACGGACTCGCTGAACAAATAGCCGAGCACGCTCAGCGCTCCCACCCAGAGCAGCGTCCCCAGGCCGTCCCAGGTCGCGAACCCGGCAACTGGCATGCGCAGCATGCCGGCGAGGGGGGCCGCCACGATCCTCAGGCCCGGCACGAACTTCGAGATGACCAGCGCGGTCGACTGCCGTCGGGCGAATAGATCTCCGGTGCGCTGCACGCAGGTGTCGGGTTCCAGCGAAATCCGGCAGAGCAGCGCCAGGATGCGCTGGCCTCGCCAGCGACCGAGTCCGTACCAGACGAAGTCGGTGGCGAGATGCGCGAGGAAGGCTCCCGCGATCACGCCTCCCAGCGAAAACCTTCCCGAGCCGGCCAGCACGCCGGCTCCAAGAAGGACCGGGGCCGATGGCACCGGCAACCCGAGACCGCTGGCGAACACCAGGCTGACCACTACCCACAGCCCACGCGCCGCGATCACGGTGTCCACGCCTGGCATGATGCCTTCGATTCCCGAGGAACGGGAGCGATGCTCCCGGCCCCGTCGCGCGGGCGAATCAGAACCGTCCGGCGGGCATCGTAAGCGACGCCATGAAGACACGAGAACCGACCCAGATCGTCACCGCCCATCGCCAGCTGGAAGGAGGCGGATTCGTCGTCCGCCGGCCGCTGCCCGGCGCGGAGCTGGAGATGGTGGACCCCTTCCTGCTCATCGACGAAATGGGGCCGGTGGAGTATGCGCCGGGCAAGGCAGTAGGCGCTCCCGACCATCCGCACCGGGGATTCGAAACGGTTACCTACTCGCTCGCCGGCGAGTTCGAGCACGAGGACTCCGCCGGGCACCGCGGCGTGCTTCGCGCGGGCGACGTGCAGTGGATGACCGCCGGAGCGGGCATCGTCCATTCGGAGATGCCCTCGCGCCGCATCCGCGACGAGGGTGGCCGTGTGCACGGCTTCCAGATCTGGGTCAACTTGCCCGCGCGCCTGAAGATGACCCGGCCCCGCTACCAGGAAGTCCCAGCGGCGAAGATCCCCCAGGCCGCCAGTGTCGACGGCAAGGCCCGCGTGCGCGTGGTGGCCGGAGAGGCGCTTGGCGCACGGGCAGTGATCGATACACAGACGCCCATCGTCTACCAGGACTGGTCGCTCGAAGAGGGCGCCGACGTGACCGTTCCCCTTCCCGCCAGCCACAACGCGCTGGCGTACGTGTTCGAAGGGACGGCGCTGGTCGGCGAACGCGAGGTTCGCGACGGACAGCTCGCCGTGCTGGGTGCAGGCGACGCGGTCCGTCTGCGCGGAGGGAAGGGACGCTTGCTGCTGCTGGCGGGCGAACCGCTACGCGAGCGGGTGGCGCACTACGGCCCGTTCGTGATGAACAGCGACGAGGAGATCCTCCAGGCCGTGCGCGACTTCCAGAGCGGGCGGATGGGTGAGATCACGCGCACCGCCCGCGTCGACTGACTTCGCCGCCCACATGCGCCCACCGCACGTAAACGTCGGCGGCGCGTAACAAACATGTCGTGGCCGCCGGCGGAGCGGCGCCTTAACCCATGCGCACCATGCCTCTCCAACAAAAGGACGTCGCTGAGGACTGCGCGCACTCCGGCCTGGAGCATCTCGGGAACAACCGGGACGCCCGGTTCATGCGCTGCGAGTCGTGCGGTCAGGTCTTCGTGATGCAGGCCGGTCGGGAGTGGACGCTGCCCGCGCTGCGGCCGCGCTTGAGATCGGTTGGGGAGTCAGGATAGGTCGAGGCCGCGGTGACCAGCCGCCTTCCGGGTCTCCTCCGGCGGCAGCAGGCGCGCTTCGGTCGGGGCTACCGTGAGTGCGCGGCGCTCGCGGATGGCAGCACGGTGTGCCTCAGGCGGTTGAGGCGCGGAGACTCACCGCTGGTCGTGCAGGTGTTCGAACGGCTCTCGCCGGAAGCGAGGTATCAGCGGTTCTTCGCGCACAAGCGAGCGCTGTCGACTTCGGACCTGAAGGCGCTCACCGACTGCGACGGAAACAACCACCTGGCCATCGTCGCGCTGGCGAAGGTGGCCGGCGCTGAACAGGGGATCGGCGTTGCCAGGTTCGTTCGGCTGCGCGACGATCCTCTCACCGCGGAGATCGCGCTGGCGGTGGTGGACGCGCATCAGCGCAAAGGGATTGGACGGCTCCTGCTCCGGCGCCTGACCGAAGCGGCCGCGGAGCGCGGTATCCGGCAGCTGCTGTGCTTCGTCCTGCCGGAGAATCTTCCCATGACGGCGCTGGTGCGTCAGCTGGCGCCCGAGGCGAAGCAGGACCATTCAGGATCGCACGGTGCGGCCTTCTCCACCCTCATCTTCAGGGTCCCGATCCGGAGCCAAGCCAGCGCTTGAGCACCTCGTACATCTCGGAGTGGCTGAGGAGATCCACGTGACCCATCCCCAGGCCGATCCACTGGTGCTCCGGGGGGAAGGCCAGGGTCAGCTCGGGCTTCGCATGCCGGCCCAGCGCGCTGTCGATGGGAACCAACCCGTCGCCGCGCGGCTTGCCGCCTTCCACCTTCGCGGTGGTCGCGGCGGCTGCGAAGCACTCCACGCCATCGGGGAGCGGCAGCGGGGTGCGGCGGTCGCTTCCGAACTCGAAGCGGTCGCGCCCCTGCCAGTCCTCGTCGCGCACGTTGCCATATCGCATGTCGGTGATCCCCGCGCTGCGGATCTTTCCCAGGCGCGCGAAGGGCGCGCTGTAGCCGCTGATCCCGAGCGCGAGGTCCACCAGGCTCCCGGCGCGCTCGAACGGCGCGCCGTGATGGGGCGAGGCGAGACAGACCAGCTTGCGCAGACCAGGCAACCAGCGCTGGCCCGCGACGGCGGCGGCATGGCAGGCGCTGCGCGAGACCAGCCCGCCCATGCTGTGCCCGAGGATGGCCAGCTCTTCGAGAGGCGCCGGCCATTGCTCCACCAGGGTCTCCAGCAATCCGGCCAGCGCGCGCCCATTGGTCGAGATGTGCAGGCCGCTGTTGTAGTGCAGGTAGATCGGGACGTAGCCGAGGTCCCGCGCCAGCGCCGTTCCGTGGTCATGTCCGTGGCGCTTCCATTGCAGGTCGCTCATGGACGAGCCATGGACCAGGACGAGCAGCTTCCCGCCCGCCTCCGGAATCGCCGCGCGCAGGGCCTGCCGCTCCAACTCGAGCGCATGCCCTCCTCGACGAAACCTCATTTGGATCGCGAGCGGATTGGCCGTTGCGAGGAGGTAGTCCCCCAGCACGCCGTTGAGCGCGGCCAGCACCGCCTCTCGCTCGGGACCCGGCATGCTCTCGCCGAGAAGCGGGCTGAGATGGGCGAGCGCGAGATCGATTCCCGTGCCCACCAGATCGGTCACGCGGCGGACGCTTCCGTAGACCAGGCCGGAGATGGCGCGAACGGGGGCCTCCAGCGGGTTCTTGAGGAGTCCCGGTCCGCTGGCGATCTTGCGGTGCACCGCCTCGACCAGATCGGTAACGCCTCTGGTCGCCTCGACCGCCAGGCGGCTGGCCCCCCGCAGATCTTCGACGTGGTTGCGGCCTGCCATGGCCACAAAGCATGCGCGTCGCAAGAGGGCTTGGCGAGGGATTCGAGGCTGCCGCCTCAGTGCCGGCGGCCGATCATCGCCGACCACCGGATCAGCAGAACGCGCTCGCCGTGCTGGTTGAACATCTCGCCGACGCAGGTGATCAGCCCGCGGTCGGCGTGCTTGGTGGAGGGTCGGGTCCCCACCACGCTGAGGCGTGCGCGAAGCGTGTCGCCCGGCCGCACCGGCTTGAGCCAGCGGAGCTCGTCGATCCCGCCGGCTCCAAGGCTCGCCACGTCATGAAGGAGCCCGCGCACGAGCAGACCCATGAAGAACGAGGCCGTGTGCCAGCCGCTGGCGATCAGGCCGCCGTAGATCGAGGCTTTGGCCGCTTCCGGGTCGACGTGGAAGGGCTGCGCATCGAAACGGCGGGCGAAGTCCAGGATCTCCTGCTCGCGGATGGTGTCTTCACCCAGCTCGAACACCTGGCCTTCTTTGAAGTCTTCCAGATGCAGCATCGTCAGCCTCCGCCGCCGAGCATCTCGTCGTACCCGCGGCCACGATACTCCAGCAAGCAGAACCCGTTGCCGAAAGGGTCCGCCAGGATGGCCAGGCGGCCCCATTTCTTGTCTTGGATGTCGCGGTCCATCGTGGCGCCGGCGGCCTTTGCGCAACGGACCGCGGCGTCCAGGTCCGGCACCGGCCAATCGAGGTGCACCGGGGTCCAGTGGCGGCCGTAGTCCCGCACTGCCTTCGAGCGCGCGCTGGGGCTGGTTCCGGCGGGCTCCGCGAGCAGGTCGATGGCCGCCGGCGCGCCCAGCATCTCGACCCAGAGCTGGCCCAGCCTGCGGCCCGGAGTCAGCCCGAGCGCATCGCGGTAGAAGGCGATGCCCGCCTCGAGGTTTTCCACGTCGATGCACACGCGCAGCTGCAACGCCACCGATCACCTCCGGACTGGATGGTGATCCCTTCTATCCCGGCGGCCAGGTCGGCCGCGAGCGACCGGGCACCGACACATCTCGCCACAGACGAGAGTCGCGGTCGCGCCCACCCGGATTGCGATTACGATCAACGCGAGCTGCGATTGGAGCGTGCGAAATGGCTCGACTGAGCGCCCGCCTCACGGGTACGAGCGCCCCGGCACACGCCGAGGGCAAGCGTTTTCGCGCAGCCGATCCGGGTCCCGCCAGCGCGGCTCAGGGCGAGCGCGAGCTGCTCGAATGCGCCGCGCTGCCCGTCGAGGGCGTGCTCGCCCGCCTCGGGACTTCCGACAAGGGTCTCTCTCCGGAGCAGGTGGAGGAGCGCCTCGAGCGGTTCGGACCCAACGACGTCGAGCATGCGCGAAAGCAGGGCTTCCTGGGCGAGATCCTGGAGCGCTCCAGGAACCCGCTCGTGATCCAGCTCTTCGTGATCGCGGCGGTCTCGCTCTGGATGGGAGACCAGAGAGCGGCCACCGTGGTCGGCCTGATGGTCGTCCTCAGCGTAATGCTCGGCTACGTCCAGGAGCGCCGCTCGGGACGCGCCGTGGAGCGTCTGCTCTCCATGATCAAGGCCACCTGCACGGCGATCCGCGCGGGCAAGGAGATCGAGTTGCCCCTGCGGGACCTGGTGCCCGGTGACATCGTCGCGCTGGCCGCGGGCGATCTGATCCCCGCCGACCTGCGGCTGATCGCGGCGAAGGACTTCTACGTCAGCCAGGCGGCGCTCACGGGCGAGTCGATGCCCATCGAAAAGAATGCCGCGCCGTGCGACATCGTGGGCAAGAACGCCATCGACCTCCCCAACTGCTGCTTCCAGGGCTCCAACGTGGTGAGCGGGACCGCCCGCGGCGCGGCGGTGAACACGGGCCCCCGCACGTACTTCGGCGCGATCTCGGCGAAGTTGACCGGGCGGCGCGTGCTCACCAGCTTCGACCGGGGCATCGAAAGCTTCACCTGGCTGATGATCCGCTTCATGGTGGTGATGGTCTCGGCGGTGTTCCTCATCGTCGGCATCACCAAGCACGACTGGGCGAATGCCTTGCTCTTCGCGCTCTCGGTGGCCGTCGGGCTCACCCCCGAGATGCTGCCGATGATCGTGACGGTCAACCTCTCCAAGGGCGCGCTGGCGATGTCCCGCAAGCGGGTGATCGTCAAGCGGCTCAATTCGATCCAGAACTTCGGCGCGATGGACGTCCTCTGCACCGACAAGACGGGCACGCTGACGCAGGACCGCGTCGTGCTCGAGCGGTACGTCGACGTCACCGGCCGCCAGTCCGAAGACGTGCTCCGTTACGCGTACATGAACTCGTATTACCAGACCGGCCTGCGCAATCTCCTCGACCGGGCCATCCTCGCGCACGGCGATCTCGACGTGGAGCGCACCTGCCTCAAGGTCGACGAGATCCCGTTCGACTTCCAGAGGCGGCGCATGTCGGTGGTGATCGACTACCAGAGTGTGCACGTGCTCATCTGCAAGGGCGCGGTGGAGGAGATCTTCCGCGTCTGCAGCCACTACCAGGTGGACGACGACATCTACCCGCTGATCGACATGCTCAAGCAGGACCTGCTCGAGGAGTACGAGGACCTGAGCCGCGACGGCTTTCGCGTGGTGGCGATCGCGTACCGCGAGTTCCCACGGGAGAAGGAGGTCTTCACTCCGGCCGACGAGAGCGAGCTGATCCTGCTCGGCTACCTGGCGTTCTTCGACCCGCCGAAGGAAACGGCCATCGCCGCGCTCGAGGCGCTGCGCAAGACGGGCGTCGCTACCAAGATCCTGACCGGTGACAACGCGCTGGTCACGCAGAAGGTCTGCCGCGACGTGGGACTACCGATCGCGCAGTTGGTGACCGGCGATCAGCTGCGTGGAATCACGGATGCGCAGCTCACCGATCTGGCGCAAAAGGCAAACGTGTTCGCCCGCCTCTCCCCCTCGCAGAAGGACGACATCATCCGCGCGCTCCAGCGGGGCGGCCACGTGGTCGGTTTCATGGGTGACGGGATCAACGACGCTCCGGCGATGAAGACGGCCGACGTCGGCATCTCCGTCGACACGGCGGTGGACGTCGCCAAGGAATCCGCCGACATCATCCTGCTGGAGAAGAGCCTGCTAGTGCTGGAGGACGGAATCCTCGAGGGGCGCAGGGTCTTCGGCAACATCATCAAATACATCAAGATGGGCGCCAGCTCGAACTTCGGGAACATGTTCAGCGTGGTGGGCGGCAGCTACTTCCTGCCCTTCTTGCCGATGGCGCCCATCCAGGTGCTGGTCAACAACCTGCTCTACGACTTCTCGCAGGTGGGCATCCCCGCCGACCGCGTCGACGAGGAATACCTGGAAAAGCCGCGCAGGTGGAATATCGGGAGCATCAAGAGGTTCATGATCTGGATCGGGCCGATCAGCTCCATCTTCGATTACACGACCTACTTCCTGATGCTCTACGCCTTCGGCTGCATCGCCTACACCACGACGCCGGACCCGGCGCTGAAGGCGCACTACGAGAGCCTGTTCCACACCGGGTGGTTCGTGGAATCGCTCCTCACGCAGACGCTGATCGTGCACATCATCCGGACCAACCGAATTCCTTTCATCCAGAGCCGCGCCAGCTGGCCGCTGACGCTGACGACGCTCACGGTGATCGCCATTGCCTGCGCCCTGCCGTACTCACCGTTGGCGGGCGCCCTGGGACTGACGCCACTGCCCACGGCGTTCTGGCCCTGGATGCTAGCGACGGTGGTCGCGTATACGATCCTCACGCATTTCATCAAGACCCGCTTCATCCGGCGGTACGGAGCCGACTAAGTGAAGAGCCTGCTCAATGCGCTGCAAGAAGGCCGGCTGGTCGAGCTGCCCGACACCGACAAGGGCAAATCGCTCGAGTACCTCGCCAATCTGCTCGAGGCGGTGCCGGATCTCCCGCCGGCGCCCCAGCTCTACGAGGCGATGATGGCCCGCGAGCGGGCCATGAACACCGGCATCGGAATGGGCGTGGCCTGCCCGCACGTGCGCGCGCCGGGGAGCGGAGATCTCCTCTGCGCCGTCGGCTGGAGTCCCTCGGGAATCGACTACGGAGCGCCTGACGGCAAGAAGGTGCACCTGGTGGTGATGTACTACATCCCTGAAACGCAAAAGAACGCGTACCTGAAGGAGGTCTCGTCGCTTGCCGGCGCCGTGCGACGGGGGGGCGGCATCCAGCCCATCGCCGACGCCCGCGACATCGCCACCGTCCGGGAGCGCCTGCTCGACTGGGTAAGCACGGCGATCGAGACGAGCATTCCCGAGGCCAAGGCGCGAATGATCCGTCTCGAGTCGCGCCAGGCCGCTGCCGAGGCGGCTCCATCCGCCCCCGCAGCCGGGGGGATTCAAATCGTCCCGGTCCTCGTGCTCCAGCTGGCTGGACAGAAGCCCATCGTTCTCTGCCCGCAGCCGGAGCTGGTCTCCGCCCTGGAGAAGGACGAGCGCCTGGCGAGCCTCTTGCAACAAAACGCGCAATTCGACAGCGGCGGTTACCGGCTCGTCTTCCGCTCCGCGACGCCGTACCCGGGCGCGCGATCGCTCTACGAGTACAGCGCGGTGAAGCCGGGTGCGGCGCCACCAGCGCCTCCGTCGAAGCCGAGCAGCGCCCCGTCGTAGGAGGACTCTCGCCCTCAACCGCGCAGCAACTCCCGCGCATGCCGGGCAATGATGCGGTCCTCGTCGGTACGAATCACGTACGCCGCGCAGCGTGCGCCGGCGGCCGAGATCGATGTCCGTCCCGAACGGTTCGCGCCCTCATCCACCGCGAGACCGAGGTGTTCCAGCCCGGCGCAGATGCCAGCGCGCACTTCGGGCGAGTTCTCGCCGATTCCTCCGGTCAGCACGAGGGTATCGAGGCCTCCCAGGGTGGCTGCGAACGCACCGATCGCCTTCCGGCAGGAGTACATGAAGATCTCGACCGCCAGCTCGGCCCGAGGGTCGCGTTTCTCCAGCAGCGTCTTCATGTCGGAGCTGAGACCCGAGATCCCGAGCAATCCGCACTCGCGGTCGATGAGCCGTTGGATCTCGGCGGCGCCGGCCCCTTTCGCCATCAGATACAGGATCACTCCGGGGTCGAGGTCCCCCGGGCGCGTGCTCATCACCACGCCGCTCGCGGGCGTGAACGCCATCGTGGTGTCGACGCACATGCCCTCCTCCAGCGCCGCGAGGCTGGCCCCGTTTCCCAGGTGCGCGATCACGGCGCGCCGGCCCAGCCGGGGGCCCATTTCAGAGACGATGAACTCGTACGAAAGGCCGTGGAACCCGTAGCGGCGCACCCCCTCCGCATGCAGCGATTCGGGCAAGGGCAAGCGCCTCGCTCGCTCGGGAAGGCGCCAGTGGAAATGCGTGTCGAAGCAGGCGATCTGCGGCAGGCCGGGAAAGCGGGACCCGATCGCCTCGATCGCGTCCAGCGCCGGCGGAAGGTGCAGCGGCGCGAAGCGCGCGATTCCCCGGAGCGAGGCGATCAGCGCCGCGTCCAGCCTCGCCGGCTGGTGGTGGACCGGACCGCCGTGGACCAGCCGATGGCCGGCCGCGTCCGGGGCGAAAGCCCCCAGCTGCGCGAGCGCCGTTTCCAGCGCCGGCGCGCCATTGCCGGGAACCTGCGCCTGCGAAACGCGCCGTTCCCCGTCGAAGAGCGCCAGCTTGAGGGTCGAGGAGCCTGCGTTCACGCAGAGAAGGTTCACGGCGTGAACGTCCAATCGCGGATCTCGGGGAGATCCTCGAAGTGCTCGCGCACGTACTGGCGGTGCCTGGCGAGCATCGACTCGCACTCCCGCATGAGCACGTCGGAGTCGGGCGGCTTCCGCAGCGCACGGCGCAACGCCTCCATGCAGATATGGAAGCGGCTGATCCCATTGAGCACCACCATGTCGAACGGCGTGGTGGTGGTGCCCTCCTCCGCATAGCCGCGGACGTGGAAGCGCCGCGCGTCGTGCCTGCCATGGAGCAGACCGTGCACCACGTTCGCGTACCCGTGGAAAGCGAAGACCACCTCCCGGTCGCGCGTGAAGAGGGCTTCGAACCTGTCGTCGGTCATACCGTGTGGGTGCTCGCCCGGCGCCGCGATCGAGAAGAGGTCGACCACGTTCACCACCCGGACCCGCAGCGAAGGGGCCTTGCGCCGCAGCCACCACGCCGCCGCCACCGTCTCCAGCGTGGGAATGTCGCCCGCGGCGGCCAGCACCACGTCCGGCTCGCCCCCGGACCCGGCCCAGTCCCAGATCGAGGCTCCCCGCGCGCAGTGAGAGCGCGCCTGATCGAGCGTGAGCCACTGGAGCTGGGGCTGCTTGTCGATCACGATCAGGTTCACGTAGTTCCGGCTCGCGAGGCAGTGCTCGGCCACCGGCAGGAGCGTATTGGCGTCGGGCGGCAGATAGACCCGCACCACCGAGCCCTTCTTCGAGATCAGCGTATCGATGAAGCCAGGACCCTGATGCGAGAAGCCGTTGTGGTCGTTCCGCCAGCAAGTCGAGGTGAGCAGCACGTTCAGCGACGCAATGGGCGCGCGCCAAGGCAAGGCCCGGCACACCTCCAGCCACTTTGCATGCTGCGTGGCCATGGAGGCCACGATCATGGCGAAGGCCTCGTAGGTCACGAAGAGCCCGTGGCGGCCGGTGAGCAGATAGCCTTCCAGCCAGCCCTCGCAGTTGTGCTCGCTCAGCACCTCCAGGACCCGTCCCTCCGGCGCGAGGTGGTCGTCGCCGGGCTCGATACGCTCCACCCAGCAGCGATCGGTCGCTTCCAGGACCGCGCCGAGGCGGTTCGAGAGCAGCTCGTCGGGCGAGAAGAGCCGGAAGTTGTCGGCATTGTTCCGGAAGACCTCGCGCAGCCAGGCGCCGAGCTGGCGCGTCGACTCGTGCTGTTGCACCGCGGGCGCGGACAGCGAGAGTGCGTGCGGCTCGAGTGCCGGGAGCCGCAGCGGCTCGAGCAACCTGCCGCCGTTCGCGTGCGGGGTGGCGCTCATCCTCTTCTCACCGCCGGGACACAGCTGGCCGAGCTTCGCCGCCGGGCGACCCTGCTCATCGAACAGGTCCTGCGGCCGGTAGCTTCGCAGCCATTCCTCCAGCATTTGGAGCTGTGCCGGGTCGTCGCGCACCGCGGCGAGAGGGACCTGGTGGGAGCGGAAGGTGCCCTCGACCGGCACACCGCCGACTTCGCGCGGGCCCGTCCATCCCTTCGGGGTCCGCAGGACGATCAGCGGCCAGCGAGGCCGGCCCTTCCAGCTGCCCTCGCGCGCTCCACGCTGGATCTCGCGGATGCGATCATGGCAGGCGAACAGCGTCTCGGCGAACGCGTCGTGGACGCGCGCCGGGTCGCTTCCGGACACGACGTAGACCTCGTAGCCGTGTCCTTCCAGCAGGCTGCGCAGCTCGGTCTCGGTCTTGCGCGCGAGCACCGTCGGGTTGGCGATCTTGTAGCCATTGAGATGGAGGATGGGCAGCACGGCTCCATCGCGCCGGGGATTGAGGAAGCTCACTCCCTTCCACGAGCCCTCCAGCGGCCCTGTCTCCGCCTCGCCGTCGCCGACGATCGCGGCGACCAGGAGGTCGGGATTGTCGAACGCGGCGCCAAACGCGTGCGCCAGCACGTAGCCCAGCTCGCCTCCCTCGTGGATCGAGCCGGGCGTCGGCGGACTGACGTGGCTCGGGACCCCTCCGGGAGTCGAGAATTGCCGGAAGAACCGGAGCATGCCGGCCCCATCCCGGGGCACGTCCCGATACAGCTCGCTCCAAGTCCCTTCCAGCCAGGCGTTCGCGTTGGCAGCGGGCCCGCCGTGTCCCGGCCCAACCAGCAGCAGGGCGCTCTGATCGCGCTGGACGATCAGCCGGTTGAGGTGCGCCCAGACAAGGTTGATCCCTGGCGAGGTTCCCCAATGGCCGAGCAAGCGCGGCTTGATGTGCCCTGGCTGCAGCGGCTCGCGCAGCAGTGGATTCGCTTGCAAGTAGATCTGCCCGACCGTGAGGTAGTTCGCCGCGCGCCACCAGCTTTCGAGAAGCTGCAGCTCGTCGCTCGTGAGAGTCATGGGTCTACCCTCTCCGGCGCACTGCATACCACCTGCGCCGGTCTCGGCAACGGTCGGGTCCGCCGCTCCCCGCAACTGGCGGTGCCAACGAACCGCTCCCCCTCTCGTTCTAGGAGGCCTGGGGTGGCGCGCGTGCTCGTGCCATGAAGGCCCGTCCGTAGACCTGCTCTGCCGCGTACTGGTTGTGCGCGCGGCAAAGGAGCCTGATCCCGTCGACATCGTGCCGGTGCGTGCGCGCGAATCCGTCTACGTGGTCGTACTCCAGCGCTCCAGTCTCGCCGCAGCGCCGACCCCGCTCGTCCGCGAACATGCAACGCCCTTCGTCGCGTTCGTAGACCGCTCGCTTGATCGCGTCCGGAATGTGGCGGGAGCTGCCGACTTCTTCCTTCGGCGCCTGCCGGGCTTTCCGGCCCACTGCGAATCGCTCCTTCTTGACGTCCTCGATCAAGAGATCGAGTGCTCTTTCCAGGACGGCCGCCAGGTCCCCGTCCGGTACCCGATGCCGGAGCAGATCCTGCGCCTGCC
>Ga0209526_10001678_pt1 | contig 14871 bp, 11 predicted proteins | sample JacPinW_OM2H0_M1_FD_188566 | JGI IMG/M metagenome (GOLD analysis project Ga0209526, IMG submission 188566) | Forest soil microbial communities from Algoma, Ontario, Canada - Jack Pine, Ontario site 1_JW_OM2H0_M1 (SPAdes) (version 2) | ecosystem: Environmental > Terrestrial > Soil > Boreal... | reverse complement strand
CTGAGGCGGCGATGGACCCGACTCTGCTCACCGTCGCCGAGGCGAGCCGCGCGATCGCCGCGGGCCAGCTCTCCCCCGTGGCGCTGACCGAGGCTTATCTCGACCGCATCGACGCGCTCGACGGCGAGCTGCACAGCTATGTGCTCGTCCTGCACGACGAGGCGCGCGCCGCGGCCCGCGACATCGCCGCGGGCCGTTCACGCGGCGTGTTGCACGGCATTCCGATTGGTCTCAAAGACATCTACAAGACGCGCGGCATCCGCACGACGGCGGGCTCGCCGCGGTATTTGGACCATATCCCGGAAGAAGATGCCGAAAGCTGGGTACGCCTGCGCAACCGCGGTGCAATCCTGCTCGGCAAACAAGAGACGCACGAATTCGCGATCGGCGGCCCGGATTTCAGCCTGCCGTTTCCACCGGCGCGCAACCCGTGGAACACGGCGCACTACCCGGCCGGGTCATCGAGCGGCTCGGCCGTTGCCGTTGCCGCCGGCCTTTGCGCCGCGGCGATGGGGTCGGACACCGGCGGCTCGATCCGCGGGCCGGCGGCCTATAACGGTATCGTCGGGCTGAAGCCAACCTATGGCCGGGTCAGCCGGCGCGGCGTCTTTCCGCTCTCCTACACGCTCGATCATTGCGGCCCGCTGACGCGAACCGTCGAGGATTGCGCTATCCTGATGCAAGCCCTCGCCGCCTACGACCCGCTGGACCCGGCTTCGGTCGATGTAACGATCCCGGACTACCGCGCGGCGCTCGCCAAGCGTCTGGACGGGCTGACGATCGGGGTCATCCGCCATTTCCACGAGCGCGACGCGGTCGCCGCTTTTGGCCCCGACAGCGCGCCGAGCGCGGCCTATGCGAGCGCATTCGACAATGCCTGCCGGACACTGGAGAGCCTGGGAGCACGCCTGGTGGACTTGCAACTCTCGCCGCTCGTCGATTATTTGGACACCAACCGGCTGATCATGCTCGCCGAGGCCTACGCCCTGCATGAGACCGACTTTCGGGAGCGGCCGCATCTCTTCGGGCATCACATGTTCGCTCGCATCGCGCTCGGCGCCTTTTTGAGTGGGGCGGATTACGTCGAAGCGGTGCGGCAGCGGCGCGAGCTCGCCGTTGAATTCGCCCATGCGCTCGCCGGAGTCGATGTCGCAATCTCGGCCAACACGACCGGCCCGGCACCGCGGATCGACGCGGTCTCGACCTATTCAACCTTTGAGCGGGCGTCCTATACCGGGCCCTACAATGTGACCGGGAGCCCCGCGCTTTCGGTGCCGATCGGTTTCGAGAACGGTTTGCCGCTCGCCTTTCAGATCGCCGGCAAGCCATTTGACGAGGCCGGGGTGATGCGGGTTGGCTATGCCTTCGAGCAAGCGACCGAGTTTCACCGCCGACGGCCGTCGATCGCCGCTTCCTTGCCGCAGCACCAGTAGAAGGAGAAGCCGGCATGAGCACTACACAGGGTTTTGCCCGTCCCGAGTTTTTGGTCGAAACCGACGCTCTGGAGCGTCAGCTCGGCGACGAGAGTTTGCGCATCTTCGACTGCACGACCCATCTCGTTCCCGACCCGAAGATCACCTATCAGGTCGTGCCCGGCCGGGAGGATTTCGAAAAAGGCCATATCCCCGGTGCGCAGTTCGTCGACCTGCAGGGCGACCTCTCGGACAAGAGCCATCGCCTCCGCTTTATGCTCCCCACAGCCGCGGCCTTCGCGGCGGCGATGAGCCGCTTTGGCGTCGGCGAGGGGACGCGTGTGGTCCTCTACGCCACCGCCAATCCCTGGTGGGCGACCCGGGTGTGGTGGATGCTGCGGGTCTTTGGCTTCGACGATGCGGCGGTCCTCAATGGCGGCTGGCAGAAATGGAGCCGCGAGGGCCGGCCGATCGAGACCGGCCCGGCAAAACCCCGTCCGGCCGGACATTTTGTCGTTCGCGAGCAGCGTCCGCTGATGGTCGGCAAAGAGGAGGTGCTGCAGGCGATCGGCGAGGGCGCGGTCTGCACGATCAACGCCCTATCGCCCGAGCAGCATGCCGGCACCGGCGGCAACACCTACGGAAGGCCCGGTCATATCAAAGGCAGCGCCAACCTGCCGGCGGCACATCTGCTCGATCCGGCGACCAACGAATTCCTGTCGCCGGCCGAGCTCCGCAAACGTTTCGAAGCAATCGGCGCCTTCGACAAACGCGTCATCACCTATTGCGGCGGCGGCATTGCCGCCAGCGCCGACGCACTCGCGCTCGTCATGCTCGGGCACCCCGAGGTCAGGCTCTATGACGCCTCGCTCGGCGAATGGTCGACCGACCCGAGCCTGCCGATGGAAACCGGCTGAGATGGACTGCACAGTCACTCCGCTTTCCGCGCATACCGGCGCGGAAGTCCGTGGCATCGATCTCACCCAGCTCGTCGATGAGGCGACGCGGACGCGGCTTAATTGCGCCTTTGTCGACCATTCGTTGCTGGTGTTTCGCGGTCAGCATTTAACGCCGCATCAATTGCTCGCCGCGGTCGGGCTATTCGGCGAAGTCTTTCCGCAGCACAATTCACGCTTTGCTCTGCCGGAGTGTCCGCTGGTCCATTACATCTCAAACCGGGACAGCTATCCCGACGGTAGGCGCTACATTCCCGGCGAAGGATTTCATACCGATCACTCGAACGCGATTTGCCCGCCCAAGGCTACTGCGCTGCATGCGGTCAGCCTGCCCGACTGGGGCGGCGATACCCAATACGCCAACATGCATTTCGCCTATGACGAGCTGCCCGAGGAAACCAGGCGCCGCCTCGACGGGTTGAGGGCAACTCATGTTTACCAAAGCCGGCACAGCGCGCGAAAGCTGATGGATCTCGGCGAGGAAGGGCGCAATCGCGTACCTGACGCGGTCATCCACCCGGTCGTGCGCACCCACCCCGAGAGCGGCCGGAAGGCGATCTACATCAACCCGATCCGCATCGAAGGTATAGTCGGAATGCCGGAAGCGGAAGCTTTGACGCTCCTTGCCGACCTGCTCGAGCACGCGACACAGCCGCGATACCAGTACCGTCACCAATGGCGGCCCGGCGACCTCGTCATGTGGGACAACCGCTCATTGCTGCACAAGGCGAATGGCGATTACGACATGAACCAGCTGCGCTATCTCTACCGCACCATGCTGCAAGGAGACGCACCCGTCTGAGGAGGACTCGCATGGCCATGCAGGAAGCTGAGCCAAGGCTTACGTTGACCGATGCACCCGGCGACTGGGCGCAAGCAGCGATCCGGGACGGCCTCAGCGCGTATAACCTGAAGCAAGCGGGATATCGTGATGTGCGTCCGCTTGCGGTTTTGGTCTCTGATCCCGAGACGCAGGAAGTAATCGGCGGGCTCCTCGGCCGGACCTCCATGGGCCTGCTGTTTATCGACGTCTTCTTCGTGCCCGAGAGCACGCGCAAACGCGGGCTTGGCAGCCGAGTGATTCGGATGGCAGAAGCCGAAGCGGGGCGACGGGGTTGCACCAGGGCCGTGCTGTCCACGGTAACTTTCCAGGCTCCCGGTTTTTACCAGCGACAAGGGTATGAAGTGCTCGGCCGGGTCGAATGCGATCCGCCGGGTCATACGCGGGTCTTTATGACGAAGAGGCTCGGAGCGGCGGCGCCGCCGTGACACCAGGCGAAGTGGGCCGTCGGGCAGCTTTGTTAACTCTTAATTAACCAATTTTAGTCAATTTTAGGCTAGTAGGGCCGTCCCTGTCCGCATCATCGGGGGGCGGCCATCAATCCAGGGTGCCCGGTATTCGGAGATAGGGCCAAATGACCATGCATGGAGCCACCCCGGTGGTGGACCAGACGATCCCCGGCAAGCGTCGATTTGCCTGGCCTCGGCTGCCGCACGTCAGTTTGACGGCGCGCCTGATTGTCCTCGTTCTGATCGCGGTTTTTCCGGCAATAGTGATCCAGGCCTACAATGAATATGAACTGCGCAAAGCGAGCGAGGCCGCCATTCGCCAACAAGTCGTGCAGATCACCAAACAATTCGGTGAGGAGATCGGAGAGCTCCGCGAGGGCGCTCGCCAGTTGCTGTTAGCGCTCGCGCAACTCACTCCGGTGAAATTACGGGAGAGCGAGGCGTGCAGCGCGCTGTTTGCCACATTGGGATCGCAGTACGCCAATTACAGCCTGCTCGCCGCCGCGGACACCGATGGCCGGATATTTTGTTCGAGCGTGCCCTTGGCCTATTCCTCGGTGGCCGATCAGCCATTTTTCAAACGCGCAATGGCGCAGGACGGGCTCGCCGTCGGCAATTACTGGGCGGATCCGGCGAGCGACCGCCGCATGATCCATTTCGCGCTGAAATTCGGTGATGGGGATAGCCATACAGCGGGCGTCGTATTCGCCGGACTCGATTTGGCTTGGCTCTCTGAACATCTGAAGGAACGGGGACTGTCGCCGACATCCTCGATCCTGATTGCCGATCGCGAGGGAAACATCGTCGCGCGTTTGCCAAGTCCAGAGAAACTGGTCGGCAAGAATATGAGAAAAAGCCACGAAGACATCATGGACGGTAACACGACGGGGTGGGAGGAGGCCGTCGGGGTCGATGGTGCCACGCGAATTTTCGGATATGTGCCGGCGGCCCTGCCGCCGCGCGATTTTTTTCTGAGCGCCGGACAATCCAAGGCGGAAGCGTTCGCGGCAATCGACGGCGCCACGAGACGCGGCATCGCACTGATCGTCTTCGGCCTTCTCGCCGCGACCATCGCTGCGATTGTCGGCGGCCGCCGGTTTCTGCAGGAGCCGATCAGCGGTTTGCTTCACTTCGCCACCGAGTGGCGCAACGGGAACTATGAAAAACGGGTCGAGGTGCGGCATCCCAATTCGGAAATCGGCCATTTGGGGGCGACATTCAACGCGATGGCCGACGCTCTCGACGCGCGTTACACCGCTCAAAAGCGCTTGGAGAAGGAGCTTCGCGAGCTGAACGCGACACTGGAAAGTCGGGTCGAGGAGAGGACGATCGAGCTCGCCAATGCCAACCGGGCGAAGTCGATGTTTCTCGCCAATATGAGCCACGAGCTGCGCACCCCGCTCAATGCGATCATCGGTTTTGGCGAGATGATGCACCGCGAGATCATGGGGCCGATCGGGGTTCCGGCCTACAAGGAGTATGCGCATCACATCCACGAGAGCGGCATGCACCTCCTTTCCCTTGTCGAGGAGATGCTCGACCTCGCAAAAGTGGAGGCGGGCAAGCTGCAGATCGCACACGTGCCGACGCAACCGGGCATTCTTCTCGACGAGAGCCTGATGATGCTGCGTTTGACCGCAGAAACCGCCAAGGTCGAGATCGTCGTCAGCGGGGATCCATCGACCTGGCCGGTGCTCGATGGTGATCCGGTCAAGCTGAAACAGGTGTTCGTCAACCTGATCGGCAATGCCGTCAAGTTCACGCCCCCAGGGGGGCGCGTGATGGTATCAGGGGAGATCGACGCGGACGCGCTGCGCATCCGCATCCGAGATAATGGAATAGGCATGCGAGCCGAGGATATCCCGCTGGTGCTGCAGCCTTTCTACCGCGTCAACTCGGTTCTCGACGGCAAGCATCAAGGCGCCGGGCTCGGATTGCCCTTTGCGAAATCGGTTGTCGAACTTCATGGTGGAACCCTCGACTTGGAAAGCGCGTTGGGTGCCGGGACGACGGTAACCGTCATCTTGCCCCTGGTGCCCCAGATGGCCGATGCGATGGACCCTGTTGTGTGATATCCAATGGCGGTTTGGGTCGGATGACGGAGTGGCGTTCGCGACGACCGCCCAGATTCATGGCCAGGCCGACAACCGCGATCGCCGCCGAGATCATCAGATTCGTGTCGAGGCCGCCATGTGAGATGGCTTGCCCGCCGATCAAGGAACCAAGCGAGATCCCCAGAAAGAGGGCGCTGTTGTTCCACGCCAGAACGGTCGCGCGGCCGGTGGGGAACACGTTCGCCAGTCTGATCTGCTGAGCCGGGAAGAACAGCTGTGCCACCGCCGATAAGAGCCCGAACGCGCAGCTGACGAGCACTCCGGCATCGAGCGCGAGACGCAGCAGGAGAAAGCACAGGCAGAGACCAGCCAGTCCGATCGTGCTCGTCAGCTGGGCTCCAAGCCGGTCCGTCATGCGCCCGCCTATCAGGACGCCACTGATCGCCCCGCACCCGTAGAGCACAATCACCTCGGCAATTTCCTCGGTCGAGTAGCCGAGCGAGATGAGGCCGCCGCCGAGGTAGGTGTACATGGCGTAGACCGCCGTGCTCCAAACCACTGTCAGGGCGAGCCGCGGCGCAACGGTAGCCATTGTCAACCGACCCAACGGCACGGTCGGCGTCTTGGGAGCGTCATGGTCGCGCCAGACAAGACGGTTCGCCGCCACGAGAAGCAGGCCCAGCGCCCCGAGACCTGCGAAGACGATCGGCCAGCCGAATCTTGCGCCGGTCAGCGCCCCGATCGGCGCGCCGCACGAGAGCGACATCAGCAGGCCCGATACGACGATCGCCAGCCAAGTGGCGCGCCGTTCGGACGGAGCGCTGCCCCCCACCAGCGCATAGACGGACGGCGACACCCCGGCGGCCGCGGCCCCCGCCAACAATCTCGCGGCAAGCAGCCAAGTCAAATTCCCCGCCGCCGCCGTGAGCAGATTGGCAGCGCTAAAAGCGCAAAGACAGTAAGTCAGCACTCGTCCACGCCCAATCCTGTCGGCGATATGACCGAGGATCGGGGCGCTCAGCATGTAGGTAAGGGAAAAAACGGTCACACTCAACCCAGCCAAGGAGGGTGAAATTCCGTAATCGGCCGCAATCAGGGGGAGCAGTGGGGAAACAACAAACAGGTCGCTCCCGACTACGAACATGGTAAGCCAGCCGATCGCCAATTCGTTCACTGGGCCGACCGCCAGTAGGTTATTTCGATTAGCAGTTTTCATTCGCGCCTCCGGATTGGCCCTGGGATTGGCCGAGGATTGGCCGGGCGCTGACGTTACAAACTCCCGATAAATGAGCGATTAATTCAGTTCAGGTACCGAAAGTATGCCTTTAATAACCTTAAGTTTACGTATTGGCCGTACCGTCCGAAATCGGTGCCGGGTCGAGTTTGGCAGCGCCCGCGCCGCTGCGGCACGCTTGTTGATGGAGGACATTCCAGTGAGAGATCAGGGCCAGCCGACAGACCCGATTTCGCCGCATGCAGCGCCGGCGCAATCTGCGATTGACGACTTCCCGAATATCATGGCCGCCATGCTGGAAGAACACCGCCCGTCGCGAAAGCCGTGTTTTGGACGACTGGCCGCCCTGCCCAGCACTGTAGCGAGCGATCCATCGTTTCTCGGCCACGTCCATCTGGTTTACCAGTCGGCAATGCATGCGACCCGGGCCTCAGTCTATTATCTTCCCCATCTCGACAGCCCGGCACTGCGGAAACGCAAGCTCCAGATATTCATCGACGATGACGGTCTGCCGGACGGCGACACCCATCATTACCAGCTGACCAGGGCATTTCTCGAGATTGGCGCAAAGTGTCTCCTCGACGAGGAAGAGTTCGGGGAACCCGCTGAGCTCTGCCATTATCTCGAAGCCGAAACGGCGCACTTTGTGCGGCTGGCGCCGAGACTCTATGCACGGTCGCTCGGTCCATGGTGTGCAGTGGAGATGATGTCGGTCGATTGGATGCGGGCGCTTGCCGACGCTCTCTCCGTCCATTTTCCGCACTTCAGGCACAAACAATACTTCGAGGACTGCTTCTCGCAGAAGATCGAGGAACGGCACGCCGCCGAGGCCCTCGAGGTCACGCAATTGGTTCTGAAAGCGCGTCCGGAACTGCTTCACGAGACACTGCGCGACGCCAAGATGATTGCCGAGGCGCTCGACGGAGTGTGGACCCATTTGGACAGGATCGCCCGGAACGCCAGCGCGGGGGTTGCGCCGCCCGGCCGCAGCACGGCCGAGCGCTACCGGGCGCGCGTCTTGGCGCGGCATGCGCGCGAGAGGGCCTCACCGGCACATGCGGCGACCGCCCAATACGGCCGGGTCTCTTGAAGTCGGGCTGGCTACAGCCGGGATATCACCTGCTCTTGAAACCGGCGCATTTCGGCGATTGAGGCCTCGGCATCAGGTCGTTCGAAATCGATATCGATCGCGCTGACGCCGAGGGCCCGCAAGGCTTTCAAATCGGCCACGAGGTCTGTCGTGCTGCCGGAAAATAGCCGCCGCTCACCATCGGAAGCCTTCTCCGACACTGCCTCGCCGTACCGTTTGACGCGGTAGGTAAGGGCGACGCTTGCCGGGTCGCGTCCGGCCTCGGCGGTCAGCCTGCGCAGCCGGTCGACCCCGGCGCGGTATCGCGGCAAGGTGTCGAGCGGATGCTTGTTGTTGCTGCCGATCGGATACCAGGCGTCGCCCAACCCGGCGGCGCGGCGTAGTGACGGCCCGCTCTCGCCGCCGACCCAGATCGGCGGGTGAGGCCTTTGCACCGGCTTGGGTTCAAAAAATACCCCGTCGAACTTCACCCAGGTTCCCTCGTGGCGGGGCGCGTCTTCGGTCCACAACGTCCGAAACGCTCTAATATATTCGTCGGTGACCCGGCCGCGCTCGGCAAAAGGGGTCGCAACGACCGCATCGAATTCCGTCTGGAGCCAGCCGGCACCGATCCCGACGACGAGCCGCCCGCGGGAGAGAACGTCGATAGTGGACAGCATCTTGGCGGCCAGCACGGCCGGTCGGTGCGGCACGACCATCACGGCCAGAACGAGACGAAGGCGGGAGGTCTTCGCCGCGATGAAGGCCGCCGCTGTCAGCTGCTCGTGCCGGCGTTCGGGGCCTTCCCCGAAGAATTCGCCGCTTTCGGAATACGGGTAGCCGGGCACCCGCAGGTTCGGCAGCACGATGTGGTCGGTCAACGTCAGGTAGTCGTAGCCCAGCGCCTCGCCGTGCTGCGCGATCAGGGTGACGATCTCGGGCGACGAGAGCGGACCACTGATCGGCAGGTTGAACCCTATCTGCATCTCTGGCTCCCGACGCTGCTTGCGGGTGAACGATAGCGCGGACCCCTAACGGGGTACTAGCCGGGATGCTTGATCGGGATGGGCGCCCTTCGCGCTGTGACTGGAGTGGCGGGCGGTGCTAGGGCATAGTGGCGGAGATGCAGCAGCGGGTTGCGATCGCTCAGGATCTTGTGCTCGTCGGCGGCGGTCATGCCCATGTCCACGTGCTGAAGAGCTTTGGCATGCGGCCGATGCCGGGGGTGCGTGTGACGCTCGTCACCCGCGATGTCGAGACACCCTATTCCGGCATGTTGCCGGGTTACGTCGCCGGACATTACTCGCTTGAGGAATGTCACATCGATCTGGGCCGCCTTGCGCGCTTTGCCGGCGCTCGCCTGATCCGCGACGAGGTCATCGGCCTCGACCCGACAAAGCGCTCCGTGCTGTGCCGCGGTCACCCGCCGATCCGCTACGACATCCTATCGATCGACATTGGCTCGACGCCCCGCTCGGACGATGTCCCCGGCGCCGCCGAGCACACGATCGCAGTCAAGCCGATCGACCATTTCGCCGCGGAGTGGGAGGCGCTGCTTGCCCGCGCAGGGAAGATGCCGCGCCTCCACCTCGCCGTCGTCGGCGCCGGCGCCGGCGGCGTCGAGCTCGCCCTTTCGGCGCAGCATCGACTCGCCCGGCTGCGAGAGAGTGCGATGGAAGTCACCCTCGTCACCCGCGAAGGGTTGTTGCCGTCGCATAACGGCCGGGTCCGCCGCCTTTTTGCGAGGATCCTCGCCGAACGCCGGATTACGGTGCTGACCGGCAGCGAAATCGTTTGTGTCGAACCCGGCTCGCTGGTTTGCGCCAACGGCAGACGGATCGAATTCGACGAGGCGCTGTGGGTGACCGAAGCGGGCGCGGCCCCCTGGCTTGCCGAGACCGCGCTGCCGCTGACACCGGGGGGCTTCATCGCGATCGACGAAACGCTGCGTTCGACCGGAGATCCAAAGATTTTCGCGGCGGGCGACGTCGCGACGATGATTGCCCATCCACGGGAGAAGGCAGGAGTCTACGCGGTCCGGCAAGGTCCGCCGCTCGCCGCGAACTTGCGACGCGCGCTCGCCGGCAAGCGGCCGCGGCGCGCCGTGCCGCAACGGCGCGGGCTGGCGCTGATCGGTACCGGGGACGAACATGCCGTCGCCTCGCGCGGCCCGTTCGCGGCGTATAGCCCGCTTCTGTGGCAGCTGAAGGACTGGATCGACCGGCGCTGGATGCGGCGCTACCGCGAATTGCCCGAAATGCTCCCGGAGCCGGGAGAAGACCCGATGCGCTGCGGTGGTTGCGCCGCGAAGGTTCCGGCGGCGGTGCTCGGCCGAGTGATGGAAAAGTTGCAGCCGGAGACGAGCGGCGCCGTGATGATCGGCCTCGACAGCCCGGATGACGCCGCGCTGATCGCATTCCCCGGTGCGCCCCCGCTGCTGCAGACCGTCGATTTCTTCCGCGCCATGGTCGACGACCCGTATCTCTTCGGGCGGATCGCGGCGACCCACGCGCTGGGCGACATCTATGCCATGGGAGGCACGCCCGAGACCGCCCTGGCGATTGCCACCCTGCCGCCGGCGCACCCTGACATCGTTGAGCACGACCTCTTCCACATGCTGCGCGGTGGACTCGACGTGCTCGAGCCGGCGGGGGCCGTGTTGGTTGGCGGCCACAGCGCCGAGGGCGCCGAGCTCGCCCTCGGTTTTGCCATCACCGGGCGGCCGCGGCCAGGGAAGCTCCTGCGCAAGGGTGGCCTGCATCTCGGCGACCGGCTCATTCTGACAAAGCCGCTTGGCACCGGTGTCCTCCTCGCAGCAGGAGCGCGCGGGCTAGCGCCGTCGCGGATCGTCGAGGAGGCGATCGCGACGATGGTGCAATCCGCGGCATCCGCAGCCTCGTGCCTGCTGGCCCATCGGACCACCGCATGCACCGACGTGACCGGGTTCGGCCTTCTCGGCCATCTCGTCGAGATGCTGCGCGCGTCGGGCATGGAGGCTGTTCTCGACCCCGAGGCGATACCGGCACTGGATGGCGCACTGCCGCTGCTCGGCCGCGGCGTCACCAGCTCGCTGCATGCGGATAATATCGCGGCGCTGGCGGCTCTCAGCGCGACGGCTCAAATGCATCAGATAGCCCCGCTGCTGATCGACCCACAGACTGCAGGCGGTCTGCTCGCCGGCATCCCGGCCGATTATGCGGCAGCTTGCCTCGACCAACTGCGCGAGCTCGGGTATCGCGCCGCCCTGATCGGGCGTGTCGCGAGGCTGAGCGGCGGCCAGCCGCTCGTCTATTTCGAGGAAGGTGCCGCACAGGCGCTCTCCGAACCGATAGCCGCGAAATGACAGCACCGGCTCGCAAAGGCAGGTCGGCCCTGCCGGCGGTCGACCGCGTCTTGCGATCCGACGAAACAGGCGAGTTGATCATCCGATACGGGCGGCCGCTCGTCGTCGACGCCGTCAGGATGGTCTTGGCCGAGCGACGACGCTGCGGAGGGGCCGCTTCTGTGGCCTCGATCATCGAAGAGAGCGCTGCCTCGCTCGCACGGGAGATGCAGCCATCCCAGCGCCGCGTCTTCAACCTGACCGGAACCGTGCTCCACACCAATCTGGGCCGCGCGCCATTGCCGGAGGAGGCGATCGCCGCAGCAGTCGAAGCGATGCGCGACCCGACGACGCTCGAATACGAGCTCGAGACCGGCAAGCGCGGCGAGCGCGACGACCACGTCGCGGGCTGGCTGACCCGCTTGACCGGGGCCGAGGCCGCGCTCACCGTCAACAACAATGCAGGGGCCTTGGTGCTGGCCCTCAATACCTTGGCGGAAGGGCGTGAGACGATCGTCTCACGCGGCGAGCTGATCGAAATCGGCGGCTCGTTTCGTCTGCCCGACATCATGGCGCGGGCCGGGACCCGCCTGCGCGAGGTCGGGACCACCAACCGGACGCATCTCGCCGATTACGCGGCGGCGATCGGGCGGGAGACCGGTCTGATCCTAAAAGCACACACCAGCAATTATGCGATCCAAGGTTTCACCGCCGCGGTGCCGGGATCGAGACTTGCGGCGCTGGCGCGCGATCATGCGATCCCCTTTGTCGAGGATCTCGGCAGCGGTTCCCTCGTTGATTTCGAGCGCTGGGGCTTGCCGCACGAACCGACTGTGACCGAGGCGCTGGAGCAGGGGGCCGACCTCGTCACCTTCAGCGGTGACAAATTGCTGGGTGGCCCGCAAGCAGGGCTCGTCGTCGGCCGCGCCGAGCTGGTCAAGAACCTCGCGCGCAACCCGCTGAAGCGCGCGCTGCGCCTCGACAAGATCCGCCTCGCCGCACTCGAGGCCGTGCTGCGGCTCTATGCCGATCCTGATCGGCTGGCCGAACGCCTGCCGGCGCTCCGGCTGCTCGCCCGTCTGGTGGGCGAGATCAGGGCCGTCGGAGAACGACTGCTTCCCGCCGTCGAGCACGCGTTTCGCGACATCGCCGAGGCCGCCTTGGTCGAGACGCGCAGCCAGATCGGCAGCGGCGCGCTCCCGGTGTCCTTGCTCCCCAGTGCCGCGCTGGCCTTGCGCCCTCTCGCGCAGCGCTCCGGCGCCGCGGTCGAGATATTGGCCCGCGCCTTGCGGGCGTTGCCGATCCCGGTCATCGGGCGCATCGAGGCGGGCCGTGTCCTTCTCGATCTGCGCTGCCTCGAGGACGAGGCGGCATTCCTCGAGCAACTTACCGCGCTTTCCGGGGCTTACCGTCACCCCCGCGAAGGCGGGGGTCCAGAGCCCGCCCTGACATGAACAAAGGACCCGTGAACGCGTCCTTGCCGCCCCTGGATTCCTGCCTTCGCCGGAATGACGGGAGAAAGCGGACGTCACGCCCGCTCGGGCCAAAGACATGATCCTGGCGACGGCGGGCCATATCGATCATGGCAAGACGGCGCTGGTCCGCGCATTGACCGGAGTCGACGCCGACCGCCTGCCCGAGGAGAAGCGGCGCGGGCTGACGATCGATCTCGGCTTCGCCTATGCGACATTGCCCGACGGCACCGAGCTCGGCTTTGTCGATGTCCCGGGGCATGAGCGTTTTCTGCCCAACATGCTGGCGGGAGTGCTGTCGATCGACCGGGTGCTGCTGGTCGTTGCAGCGGATGACGGGCCGCGCCCGCAGACGCTGGAGCACCTCGACATCCTAGAGCTGATCGGGGTCCCCGAAGTCACCGCCGTCATCACCAAGATCGATCGCGTCGAAGCGAGCCGCGCCGGCGCGGTCGCCGCCGAGGTCGAGGCGCTGCTTGCGGCGGCCGGTTTCGCCGAAAGCCCGATCTTCCCGGTGTCGAGCCGGTCCGGCGAGGGGATCGCGGCTCTCGCCCAGCATCTTCAGAAGAGCGCCCAAATCGCCGAGCACAACCGCGCGGCAGCTTCGGTATCGGGTCTGTTCCGTATGCCGATCGATAGGGCGTTCACTTTGCCTGGCATCGGGCTCGTGGTGACCGGCACGGTGGCAGCAGGCACGATCGCGGTGGGCGAGCGGCTGATGATCAGCCCTGGCGGCATCGCCGTACGCGTTCGTGGATTACATACGCAGAACCGGTCCGTCGAGACCGCGGCCGTCGGCGAGCGCTGCGCCGTCAATGTCGCGGGTTCCTTTCCCGAGGGCGGCGAGCCCCGCCGCGGCGACTGGATCCTCGCGGCCGAGCGGCACGCGCCGGCCAAGCGGCTCGACCTCTACCTGCGCGCCTCGCGGTTTGCCGCGGCGCCGCTGCGCGACGGGTTGCCGGTCCACCTACACCTCGGCACCATCGATATGGTCGGCCGGGCCGCCGTGCTCGGGGCTCGCGCGATTGGCCCTGGCGAGAGTGGTTTCGTGCAGATCGACCTCGAGCATCCGGTCGGGGCGCTTTGGGGCGACCGGGCGGTGCTCCGCGACCACGCGGCCCGGCGTCAAGCCGAAGCCGAAACGTCGCGGCAAGGCGGGTCAGTAGGATGCAGCGGCCGATGAGTACTCCGCACCGGACCCTGGTGGGCGCTGATGGCTGAGTACAGGCTGCTGACGAAGGATTTCGGCGCGGACGGGCTCCAGACGCTCAAGGGGTACGAGCGGGTTGGGGGTTACCAGGGACTGCGCGATGCGTTCAAGAAGTTCACGCCGGAGACGCTCGTCGCCGAGGTGAAGACGAGCAACATCCGGGGCCGGGGAGGGGCGGGGTTCCCGACGGGCATGAAGTGGTCCTTCCTTCCGAAGGACGTGTTCCCCCGCTATCTGTGCTGCAACGCGGACGAGTCCGAACCCGGCTGCATCAAGGATCGGTACCTCATCGATGAAAGCCCGCACCAGCTCATCGAGGGGTTGCTGATCGCCTCCTACGCGCTCCAGGTGAACATCTCGTTCATCTATATCCGTGGCGAGTACCACGATCAGCGGCTGCTGCTCGAGCGTGCGGTGGAGGAAGCGCGGGCGGCCGGGTACGTCGGCAGGAACATTCTCGGCAGCGGATTCGATTGTGACGTCATCGTCCATGGCGGTGCCGGGGCTTACATCTGCGGCGAGGAGACGGCGCTCATCGAATCGTTGGAGGGGCTTCGAGGTCAGCCGCGGCTCAAGCCGCCGTTCCCCGCGGTGAAGGGCCTCTACGGGCAACCGACCGTGGTGAACAATGTCGAGACGCTGTGCAACCTGCCGCACATCGTGCAGCGCGGTGGCGAGTGGTTCAAGTCGCTCGGCACTGAGAAGAGCGCCGGGACGAGAGTGTTCTGCTGCAGCGGGCACATCAATCGACCCGGAAATTACGAGATGCGACTCGGGACGCCGATTCGCGAGCTCCTCGAGGAGGAGTGCGGCGGCATCTGGCGGGGTCACTCGCTCAAGGCCTTCCAGCCG
>Ga0209526_10001677_pt1 | contig 14872 bp, 13 predicted proteins | sample JacPinW_OM2H0_M1_FD_188566 | JGI IMG/M metagenome (GOLD analysis project Ga0209526, IMG submission 188566) | Forest soil microbial communities from Algoma, Ontario, Canada - Jack Pine, Ontario site 1_JW_OM2H0_M1 (SPAdes) (version 2) | ecosystem: Environmental > Terrestrial > Soil > Boreal... | reverse complement strand
ATCGAAGAGAGTGCAAATCTCGCGTTGCGCGACGCGGGACTCGAGCGGAGCGCGATTTCCGCTGTTGGCGCGGGCCTTGCCGGTACGGCCAAAGCCGACATGAGAGACCGGATGAGCTGCGCGTTAGAAAGATGCTTTCCTGGCACGACGATAACCATCCTGACCGATCTCGAAGCGGCGCTGGCGGCTGCGGGTGACGGACCCGCAATCATCCTTGTAGCGGGAACGGGTTCTGCGGCGTTCGGCCGTAATGGCGATGGCGAAATTGTACGGGCTGGAGGGTACGGCCCTTCCTCGAGCGATCAAGGCAGCGCGTACGACATTGGGAGGCGTGCCATTGCCGCCGCGATTCAGCAGCGCACCAACGGATTAGACTCGGTGCTGGGCACGCAAATCCTCGCCCAACTTGGTTGCACGGAGTGGCCGGTGGTGCAGCATCGCGCACAGACCATGCCCGATGAGATTTTCCCGCCGATTTTTCCCGTGGTTGCCTCCGCAGCGGACGTCGGCGAAGCTACAGCGCAAGAACTCCTGCTCCACGCGGCGCAGGAGTTGTCGGCGCTGGTCGCCGACGTTGCGGGCCGGCTGCATCTCACTGAGAGTGAGTTCTTGTTGGCCAAGATCGGAGGCACCATCGGACGCTCGCGGTTTTTCGACGCGCAAATCGATGCCGCGTTGAAGCAAAAGGTGCCCAGCGCGCAAATCGGCAAATTGCGGATTTCTCCCGCGGAGGCCGCGGCGCTGGTCGCCAAGGAATCGCATGCCGGCTAACGAATCCAATCGCGAACGCGCGCGCGCGGCGACCGGAGAAGAGCTCGCCGCACTGTTGCACCATCACGCGCCGGATGTGCTCCTGGCCTTGCTCGATAATCCTGCGCTCGACGAGACACAGCTCTGTTTGCTGCTGGATCGAAAGGATCTCCCAGCCGAAATTCTAGAGGAAGTGGCTCGGCGTAAGCCTCTGTTGAAGAATTACCGCGTGAAGCGCGCCCTGGCTTTTCACCCGCGCACACCAAGACTGGCGAGCCTGCGGCTGATCCGTGAACTTTACCTGATGGATTTGGTACAGCTCACGCTTCTGCCGGGAACCCCTGCGGAACTTAAGCGCATTGCCGAAGAGCAACTGGTTGCGCGGCTTCCGCAATTGCCACTCGGCCAAAAGATCACGATGGCGCGCCGGGGCACCGCGCGTGTTGCCGGCGCGCTGCTTGCAGAAGGTCATACCCAAGTGCTCGCAATCGCCTTAGATAATCCAGGTCTTACGGAAGCGCAGGTCTTGAAGGCGCTCTCGCGCGAGAGTCTTCCTGTCGGCGTTGTGAAAGCCGTAGCGCAGCATCGTAAATGGTCGCGCACGTACAACGTCCGGCTTGCGCTCGTGCGTCATCCTAGCTCGACGCTCTCGATAATACTCGCGTATCTGCCTGAGCTCACCGTTTCCGATTTGCGGGAGCTTGCCGCTCCCGGGATCGTCTCCGAAAGTCTCCGCAGATACCTGCTGGCGGAGATTCAGCAACGAATTCGCAGGGGTGAAAAATCAGCGAAAATCCTCGACACGGGCGAGCCCGGCGCGCCTAATTCCGATTGAATTCAGGTCGGCTCAAGCTTTCGATGGCACGCCTTTCATGCGTGCGTCACAGAAATAGTGTTAGGTTTGCGAGAGCACGACAGGATGCTCCAGGATTCGTGTGTACAAAAGGAGCGGCGGGCATCGGTGCCTCATGGAGACGGCGATAAATCTTGAGCCGCAGGGTGAGATCCTTGGCAAGGGGTTCGTTCAAGTCGATGAGGTTAGCTGAGAATCCGCCGCGGCATTTGGAGCGCCGCTGGGCGACGCGTTATTCCTTTCGCGCCGAGTTGGAAATTGAGTGGGGCTCCGCGGTTTTGCGGGGAAAAACCCGGGACATCAATGCAAACGGGATATTCATCGAGTCTGCGGATACCCTCTGGGTCGGGGCCGGCTTCACCGCGCGTCTGGCGCTTGCGCGGCCCGTGCAGTTGGATTGCGCAGTGAAACGCGTCGAGCCTGGCCGCGGCATGGCTGTCACCGTTACCGCGCCGGGAGAGCAGCACCATCAGCGTTATCAGGATCTGATTGCCTCGCTTACTCGCTCCCAGTCTTAATCGCGTCTGCGGGGCGCACTCCTCGTTCTATACTAAACAGGATGTCGCTTGCTGGGGTTGTCCACGGGACGTGGCCGCCGTTTGGGTCATTTATTGCGGTTCCTTCATGACGCGATGCCTTGATTGCGGCTCAGAGCGCAGCACGGATCAATGCCCTTCGTGCGGTCTGACCACGGCCGCCGCGGAATTGATGTTCCGCCGTCGGCTCATGCGGCAGACAGGAATTTTCCTGCTGGGTTCGCTGGCGTTTCCGTATATCAGCCAGATTTATCCTCCGCTGGATTTGGACCTGATCCTGGTGTTTTTCGGACTGATTTTTTTTGGCGCGCTCACATTGGCCGTTATTTTGGAGCGGCGGGCGCGCAATCATCAGGAAATCGAGCTGCTGAAGCGCGTCTACAATGGATTTATTCCGCTGCCGTGGATTTTGGCGGGCACGCTTTTCATCAACGGGCGGCTCGATTCGCAGAAAAATGTCGTTTACTACCCAAGTGTAGTTGTGGGCCGCTTCAACATGAAAGGAATTGTGAAGGGGAGCAGGCGATTGGTGGTACGTTCCTGGCGCGAAGGACAGCGCGTCGAGCGTCTTGCGGTAGACATGGACGATTTCGATCGCTTTCACGAAGGTGACGCAATTGTCGTTGGAGTCGGGCCAGGGGCGTTGGGGATTCCGTGGTATTACGGCGTGTACCGCCGCCGCTGAAGACAGCGACGAAACATCAATATGCCGGCTCGCGGTTGCGCAGTAGCGGTATCTGAATGTCCAGATAGCTGCCGCTTTTGCCGAACCGGAATCGGACGCGCTGTACGGGGCCTACGTCTCGGATTTTCCAATCGGACGTTTCAACCGGTTGATCGGGAATATCGGAAGGCGACCACTCGACGTTTTCTCCTTTAGGCTTCACCTTTGCGGGGTCGACTTCGTAGACCTCTTGCTCCTTCACATCTACGAGCATGTAGCGCTTCCAGAGGCGCACTAGAAGTACGCCGCGCTTTTCACCGTGATAGATATTCCATGATGCGGGCGCGTCGTCGTTAAAGCGCACGATCGCGAATTGAACTGGCTTCCAGACAGCTTTCTCCGCGCTATAGAGCGAAGGCGCCGCAAGGGTTGAAGCCAGGGCTACCAACGGGAGGAAGTTTGCGAGGCGCATGTGGATTTAGAGTAGGTGTCCGGTTTTGGCCGGTCTTAAATTTGCGGCCGCTAATTTCTTACTTCGCCAAAAGCTTTGTCTAGGAGGCGAACGCCTTCATCGACATCGGCTTTGGAAATGTTGAGCATGGGTGAGAGGCGAAGAACGTTGCCGAACAGCCCGCCCTTGCCAATGAGCAGGCCGTTGTCACGGGCGCGCTCCATTACTTGAGCTGTCGCTTCCGGCGCAGGCTCTTTCGTTTTGCGGTCTTTGACTAGCTCAAGAGCTTGCATCAATCCCATACCGCGAACTTCGCCGATAAGCGCGTACTTCGCATGCAGCTCTTCGAGCTTTCCGCGGAAATAAGAGCCTACGCTGTGCGCGTTTTCGAGCAGATTCTCTTCTTCGATGAAGTCGATCGTAGCTTTCGCGGCGACACTCGTAACCGGGTTACCTCCAAAAGTGGAAATGTTCAATCCCTGAAAGCTCGAAGCAATCTCCGGTGTGGTGACCGTCAAGCCGATCGGCACACCATTGCCCAAGCCTTTCGCGCTGGTCAAAATGTCAGGAGTCACTTCCCACTGCTCGATACCGAACCACTTCTTGCCCGTGCGGCCCCAGCCGGTCTGCACTTCATCGGAGATGAAAAGGCCGCCGTATTTCTTCACAATTTTGAAAACGATCTTGAAATATTCCTTGGGAGGCGTAATAAAGCCGCCGACGCCCTGGATCGGCTCGGCGATAAAGGCGGCGATGCTTCCGCTGGTCCCGGTCTGGATAAGATTTTCGACGTCGTTCGCGCAAGCCACTTCGCAGGACGGATAGGTCAAGTGCAAAGGGCAGCGGTAGCAATAGGCGTTCACCGCGTGCGAGATGCCAACGCTAATCACGCCGCTCTTGCGATAGGGCGCGTGTGCAGTCACAGCTTTGGCGATCGCGGAGCTGCCGGCATACGCATGGCGCAGCGCCACGACGTCATAGCTGCCGGTGGCCATTCGCGCAATCAGGATCGCGGCTTCATCGGCCTCTGTTCCGGAGCTGGTGAAGAAACTCTGTTGCAAATTACCGGGTGTAATTTGTGCAATTTTCTCTGCTAACGCGACGATGTGTTCGTTGGGATATAGCGTGGAGGTGTGCTGCAAGCGGTTGACCTGCGCGTTGATCTTGCTCGTGACCTTGGGATTGCAGTGGCCGACTGAGACAGTCAAGATTCCGCCGAAAAAATCCAAGTACTTGCGGCCTTCCAGGTCCCAGAGGTATTGCATTTCGCCGCGATCCGCCACCAGCGGCCGTTGATAGTAATTCGTCACTGACGGCCAGAGATATTTCTTGTGCTTAGCAACTACCTCGTCGCTGCGCGTCGTAGCCGGCATTGGTGTCGCAGGAGTCGTCACGGTTTGATCCTCGCTAGCTCGGTAGGATGCACCGAGTTTAGCGGAAAGAGGTCGCGGCCGTCGAATGCCATTGTGGCCTGCAAAGCTGTACCAGCCGTTGCGGATGAATCGCGCGCAGGTTATCCTCCTGCACTTCGAGGAGGTGACAGGGATGCAGTCTCGCGCATGCAAAGTTCTGGTGGCCGGAGTGCTTGCGGTATTGGCCGTAGCGATTCCGGCGTCGGGGCAACAATACGACCCGAAATTCTTCTCAGAGATGCGCTGGCGCTGCATCGGCCCATTCCGCGGCGGCCGCACGGTGGCCATCACTGGCGTGCCACACCAAGCTAATATTTTTTACATGGCCGCTGTGAACGGCGGTGTGTGGAAGACGACGGACTTTGGTCACACCTGGGAGCCAATTTTCGACGAACAGGGCACCGGTTCCGTTGGTGCCATCGCCATCGCCCCTTCCGATCCAAACATAGTTTACGTCGGTAGCGGCGAGGGCTTGCAGCGACCCGACCTCGCTACCGGCGACGGCGTTTACAAGTCGATGGATGCCGGGAAGACGTGGACACAGCTCGGGCTTCGAGACGCGCAGCAAGTTACGGCGATTATCGTCGACCCCAAAGATCCGAGCCGGCTTTTCGTCGCAGTAGAAGGCCACCCTTACGGGCCGAATGCCGAGCGCGGCGTGTTTCGCTCGACGGATGGCGGACAATCCTTTCAGAAGGTTTTGTACAAGGATGAAAATGTAGGCGCCGCCGACCTTGCGTTTGATCCCAGCGATCCGCAAACGATCTATACGACATTGTGGGCCGCGCGCGTCGCTCCATGGGAAATCCGCAGCGGAGAATCGTTTGTTGCGCCAGGTAGCGGACTTTACAAATCAACTGACGGAGGTAGCACTTGGCGCCAATTAACGAAAGGTCTTCCATCTTCGGACGACGGCGGCCTTGGGCGCATCGGCGTAGCGGTCGCGCCGAATCAATCGCATCGCGTGTACGCCACCGTGGAAGCAAAGAAGGGAGCGGGAGTATACCGGTCCGATGACGCCGGAGAATCCTGGAACTTCGTTAACGGCGATCGCCGTATCGGTGGCCGCGGCCCCGGCGCGATGGGCATCGCCGTGTCGCCCGACAACCCGGATTTGATTTACGTAGCGAACACGACCACCTGGAAATCCAGCGACGCCGGAAAAACGTTTGTCGGTTTCCGAGGCGCCCCTGGCGGTGACGATTATCAGCGCATTTGGATTAGCAGCGAGCATCCGCAAACGATCGCGCTCTCGAGCGATCAGGGCGCAGTGATCACCGTGAATGGCGGAGCTTCGTGGAGCACCTGGTACAACCAGCCCACCGCGCAGTTCTATCACGTGACCACGGACAATCGGTTTCCGTACTGGGTGTACGGCGCACAGCAGGAAAGCGGCTCCGCGGCGACTCTCAGCCGCAGTGACTATGGCGAAATCACATTTCGCGAGTGGCACCCGGTCGGCGTGTTCGAGTATGGCTACATCGCCGTCGATCCGCTCGACTCAAATCTTGTCTACGGCGCCCGGCTCACGCGCACAAACCAAGCCCTGGGCGAAGTCGCCGACGTGACTCCCGAGCCCGTCCGCCGCGGCGAGTATCGATACGACCGCACGCTGCCAGTGGTGTTTTCGCCCGTTGATCCGAAGGCGCTGTATTTCGCGGCCAGCGCCCTCTTCAAATCCACGGACGGCGGAAATAGCTGGAAAGTGATCAGCCCCGATCTTGCGCGGCCTTCCTACGACACGCCGCCAAATCTCGGCATCTTTGCCGCTTACGACCCGGAGAAAGGCAAGCACCGAGGCGTGATTTATGCCGTGGCGCCGTCGTTCAAGGACGCGAATACAATTTGGGCCGGCACCGATGACGGGCTGATTTACATCACGCAGGACGCCGGAAAATCCTGGCAAAACGTCACGCCACCCGAACTCAAGCCCTGGAGCAAGGTTTCCATTATCGAAGCGTCGCATTTTGACGCCGGCACCGCGTACGCCGCCATCAACAGCTTTCGCCTGGACGATCTGCGCGCGCATATCTATCGCACGCGCGACTTCGGCGAATCCTGGACGGAAATTACCAGTGGCATTCCTGCCGGTGGAGCGAGCAACGTTGTGCGCGAAGATCCCGTCCGCAAAGGTCTGCTCTTTGCCGGGACCGAAGGTGCCGTCTTTGTTTCCTTCGACGACGGCGACCACTGGCAGGCGCTGCAGCTCAACCTGCCTCACACCTCGATGCGCGATCTAACTATTCATGGCGACGACCTCATCCTCGGCACGCACGGGCGCTCGTTCTGGATTCTCGACGACATCACTCCGTTGCGGCAGATGAGCACGGAGATCGCGAAAGCTCCGGTCACCTTGTACAAGCCGCAAGAGGCGATTCGTTTTCGCTGGAACCGCAATACGGACACGCCGCTTCCGCCGGATATTCCTGCCGGAAAGAATCCTCCTGACGGCGCAATTGTTGATTACTACCTGTCTGCCGCCTCCGGCAAACCCATTACGCTGGAAATTCTCGATGCCGGGAATCGTCTGGTCCGACATTACTCCAGCGCTGACAAACCGGAGGCGCTCGAGAAAATCGCCGCGTCCAATCCAATTCCCATGTACTGGGTGCGTCCGCAGGAAATTCTGTCCGCCGAAGCTGGCATGCATCGCTTCGTTTGGGACATGCACTACGTGCCACCCGACGCACTCAATCGCGAGTTCCCCATCTCCGCCATCGTGCACGATACTGCGCAGGTGCCACTAGGCGCATGGGCGTTGCCGGGAAAATACACCATCAAGCTAACCATCGACGGCAAGGCTTACTCTCAGCCTCTCACCGTTCTCATGGACCCGCGCATCAAGGCGTCGGAAGCCGACCTGCGGAAACAATTTGAGGTGGAAGACGGCATCGTCAAAGGCATGAACGAAACTTACAAAGCTCTTCAGCAAGTTCGCTCCTTGCGGCCTCAAGTCATAGATCGCGCCGGAAAAGTAAAAGGTGCTATCGCTGACTCGCTGAATGCGCTCGATAAGCAAGCTGCGGAACTGGAAGGCACGTCGCAAGGCGCTTTCTTTGGCGTTCCCCCCAGCGGCAAGCAACCAGAGAATCTCTCCACACTCAACCAGCATTTCGGCCAGCTTCTGAATGTGGTCGACAGCGCAGACGCCGCGCCCACCACGCAAGCTTCCTTTGTTTATCTGGAACTGGAAGAGGCCCTCGGAAAGCTACTCGCCCAGTGGAAGAAAGTGCGCGAATCAGACCTGCTTTCGATCAACGCCTCGTTGAAGAAGGCCCACATAGAGGAACTTGATCCAAACAAAGGGTCGACGGCAGCCCCAGCCGCAGATTCAGACCAAGACGACGAGCCGTGAGCCATTTTGATGAAGGGAAGTAGGAGGTACCCTTAGTTAACCCGCCTAGCCTCGGCTACTTAGACGCGGTGGCGCCTTGCAACTGTGCAAGAGCTGCCAGCACCTCTTCGCTGTGCTTGTCCGGCTTCACTTCGAGCCACATCTTTTGCACTTTGCCTTGCGGATCAATCAAGAAAGTGTGCCGCGCGGACAACTTTGCGTCGTTGTGGGTCATCACGGAATCATACTGAGTGGAAACTTCTTGCTTCGTATCCGCCAGGAGTTTGAAGCTGAGCCCTTCCTTCGTGCAAAACTTCTGGTGCGAGTCTTCATCCTGCGCGCTGACGCCGACAATCACCGCATTCTTCTGCTCATATTGCGCCAGGTCGCGCTGGAAATTGTGGGCTTCGATCGTGCATCCGGTGGTGAAATCCTTCGGATAAAAATATAGCACCACCCACTTGCCCTTGAAGTCGTGCAAGCTAACCGGCTTGTTCTCCTGCGAATTCAGCGTGAAGTCGGGCGCTGCTGCTCCCACCGCTGGCGCACCACTTGCGCCCGAAGAAAAACCAATCGCTGACGCAATTGCGAGAACAGCGATGACAACGAACGCTATTGAAAGAAGCTTCATTTTCCACCTCATTTTTCCTTGCACGATTCATCTCAAATGATAGTGCGATGCTCCTTGAAACGCCAGCTTCCGCAGGCAGGTGACAATCATTTTACTTTGGCTGGGTAAAGAGCCCGAACCCGATGCGCACCTGAATGGTGTTGATACCCGGATTCGGCGTGGCCAGGCCAGCATTGGAAATATGCATGAAGCGCACGTCCGCGCTCCAGTTGTATTTGCTGCGCAGGAAATGTAGCCCCACCGCGCCCGAAGTCGTAAAGTTCACGCGCGATGTTCCCGGCGGCACCTGCGTGTTGCTGAAAAGTGTGCCCCCTGCAAGTTCTGCGTAGGGCCTCACCGCACGCCGACCGGCAAAATTCCATTTCAGTGCAAACGGATTCAAACCAAATCCGTAAGCCGTGCCGCTGCGCTGCGTCGACAAAAATACGGGGACAACGTCAATCGCATATTCAAATCGTCCGCGTAAAGGACCGGGCCCGATGGGGTCAGTTAGCACCCATCCGTACCGCGCCCCCAAATTCCACACGCCCGTATCGGACGTGCCCCCATTCAGTCCACGCCCGCCGCCGGTCCACACTTGCAACTCATGCTCCCCGGGTTCGGGCCCGGACTGCGCCTTGGCTGCGGAGAGAGCCAGTCCGTTGCAAAGGCCGACTGCCAGTAGTATCCGGCAAAGTGTCTTCACGGAATTTCCTGGATGCGGAAACCTGCACACTATACTCTGCGACGCTCCGATAACATAGAGCACCGCAGCGCACTCGGTCACTTCAAATACGTTCTTACGATCTGAATCACGTCGTCCGCGGCTTCGGCGGAAGACTTCGAATTGCGCGGCATGTGATTGAGAATGTGATCTTCCATCAATTCGGCCATAAGGCTGTTGATCGCGCCGCGCGCCGCGGATAGGCGCTGCAGGACGTCAGCGCAGGCTTCGTCCTGATTCAGGGCGCGCAGTACTCCCTCGAGTTGGCCAACGACTTTCTTCGTGCGGTTTACCAAATCCAATTTTTCTCGCGAAGTATGGGACATTTTTATTGACTACCCTATGGGGGTATGGTATCAAGGTTTCGGCCGAGAACCAAGGCCGTATAAGCAAGAAGGAGCACACGGACGTGGCAATTCAAGAACCAGAACCTCCGGGTAGTACGAGCCTCCCGGACTTCCGCGAAGTGCGAGACTAGGATCAGGCTGTTTTAACCCTTCCTCTTGCTCGCTCCGACGGGAAAACGAAAACCCGAGCGAGTGGGAATCTTTCAGCTCTCGACAAGATCTCCACCCGGAAAAAATAGAGTATCGCGAAGGTCTCCTGGCTTCCCGTGTGAGCGAGTGTGTCTTCGCGAGGGGAGGGAACATGTTCAGGACCGAAAATACTTCACAGGGTTTGGCTACCAGACAAGCGTTGTACTGCGTCTGGATTCCTGCCAACGGAACTCCCGGCGCGCCGCTAGTTTCTGTTTGGATGGATTCGATGATGCGCGTGTTCGAATGCCAAGTGGAAGAGGCGAAGGAGACGTCGGCGGCCAGCGTCGGTCTCGGCTTGGCGGAAGAAAAGTCCGAAAACAGCGCGGTCGTTGACGGTCAGCGGTATTAAACATAGTATATGGTGGACATTCAATGCAGTTAATATGGTATGGGGACGGAAGTGGGCCGGTACGGCAGTTTACATTGTTCATCGCCCGGCAATCCTTCGCGGTTACTTTGAGTTACTAGTCGGACGGAGCGGAACCCAACTCGCGTGAGCTACGGACAGGAATAGAGAGAATAATGCAGCGCTGTTGGTCGCAAATCCGTTTCTGTTTGTTGGTGTCTCTTGCGGCGTTGTTTTGGCCGGCGGGTGGACTGGCCCTGGCGGCGCGGCAGACGCCTGCGCAGGCTCCCACCAGTGCTCCCGAAAGATCCGATGATCCCGACCCGGTTCTCGTGATGCTTCCGCATCCGGACACCGATCGGCTGTGGATTTCGGGTCAGGCCAACTTCATTTCGCAGTGGCATCCCGCATTCCATTCCCCCTACCAGGGCCCAAACAGCCTCTCTCCGCAAGCGCAGGACGCCACTTCGCGTGTCCTCACTCTTTACACCGGCTTGCGGCTCACCAATACGGCCGAGCTCTTGTGCGATGTCCAAGAAGCTGGAGGGCACGGAATCGGAGAGGCGCTTGGACTTGGCGGGTTTACTAATCTGGACGTCGTGCGAAATCCCAGCCTAAGTAAAACGCCTTACATCGCGCGACTCATGTGGCATCAGGTCATCCCGCTGAGTGATAAGAGAATTCCCGCTCAGCGCACACCATTTTCGCTATTCAGCCAACTTCCGGAACGGCGTTTGGAAATTCGCTTCGGCAAATTCACATTGGGCGATTTTTTTGACCTCAATACATACGGAGCGGACAGCAACTTCCAGTTCATGAACTGGACGGTGGACAACAATGGTGCCTACGATTACGCGGCGGATACCCGCGGGTTTACTTTCGCAGCGATGGCGGAATACCACGACCGGCATTGGGCTGTTCGCTTCGCCGAAGGCCTGATGCCCAAAGTGGCGAATGGAATCCACCTCGATGCCGATTTGAGCCGCGCTCACGCAGAAAATGTGGAAATTGAATTGCGGCGGACGGTTGTTCGGCACCGAGAAGGCGCCTTGCGGCTGCTAGCCTACGTCAATCACGCGAACATGGGGAGTTACCGCGAAGCTGTGAATAATTTCCGCGCCGGGCTCACCCCGGTTCCGGATATCACGGCGCATCCTCTGCAAACAACTGTTAAGTATGGCTTTGGGATGAACTTCGAGCAGCCGCTGAATAACTGGCTAGGACTATTTGGCCGCTGGGGCTGGAATGAAGGCCGCCACGAATCCTATGTTTATACGGAAGTCGACGCCACAGTGGAGGTGGGCCTTGGCGCTTCCGGCATGCCGTGGAACAGGAAGTACGATCATGTCGGGCTGGCCTTCGTCTCGAACGGAATTTCCCGCGACCACCAGCAATATTTCGCGCTTGGCGGCCTTGGTTTTATTCTTGGGGATGGCCGCCTTACCTACGGACGCGAAAATATCGTCGAAACTTATTATACGCTGCACGCCTGGCGCGGCGTTTACCCGTCCTTCGGTTTTCAGTACGTAGCCAATCCGGGGTACAATCGCGACCGCGGCCCCGTCCTGGTGCCGTCGCTTCGCTTGCACTTGGAGTTCTAAGCGCATGAATAATGTCTTGGTTCGCTTGCTTGCCACGCTGTCGCTTTCTGCGGCCGTATGCGCGCAAAGTGCGCCGCCGCCCAAATCCGTTGCGGAGCGCCTCGGCTATCCCGCGAATGCGCGCTTGCTGGTGATTCACGCCGACGATTTCGGCATGGCGCACTCCGTAAACCGCGCCATTGAAGAAGCGCTCGAGCAGCACTGGGTAACCTCCGCGAGCATTCTGGTGCCCTGCCCGTGGTTTCCGGAGGTTGCGCGCTGGGTCAAAGCGCATCCCGATGCCGATCTCGGCGTCCATCTGGCCCTCAATTCAGAATGGACGGCCCTTCGCTGGGGACCGGTTTCGCCCCAGCCCAGGAGTTCCAGCCTGCTCGATTCCGACGGTTACCTGCCGCTCACGACGGAATATGTCGCGAGCCACGCCAAAGTCAGCGACGTAGAAACCGAAACGCATGCGCAGGTCGACAAAGCCAAAGCCGCGGGCATCCATCTGACCCATCTCGATACGCACATGGGCGCCATCGTCACCACGCCCGATTTGCTCAAGGCTTATGTCGGCTTAGGCCGAGCTTACAAGTTGCCCTTGCTGCTCGATAGTCGAGCAGAAGCGCTCGCGCCGGGCTCCGTGCTGCTGAACGAACTCTTGGAAATGAGGCCGGGAACTCCAAAATCGGAGTGGCTCGAAGCCTACAAAAAAATGCTCGCGCCCCTTCCTCCCGGCTCCTATCAGCTAATCGTCCATCTCGCATACAACGACGATGAGATGCAAGGCGCCACCGCCGACCATCCTGATTGGGGCGCCGAATGGCGCCAAAACGATCTGGACCTGGTGCGCGGCCCGGAGTTCCAGAAATTCCTCAAGGAACAGGGTTTCATCCTAGTCGCGTGGAGAGATCTCGCTAAGGCGCTTCCCTTACAATGAAGTGGACCCAGCGAGAGCTCAACCGTTCTCGTTTCCCCCGCATTGGGCGTGATTCGCCCGAAATACGCTGGGCTGTTTCCGGTCACCCCCGCAACAAGGCGACCGGAAACTTGATACGCCACCATTTCGGGCGAACTCCTCATCCTCCGCCGTAAGAGTCCGCTGCGGAGTCGCTGTCCGCCCCACCAATCATTGGACAGCTAGCGAACTCCTTCCAGGACTCCCTGCCCTTTAGAAGCCCGTTGCCATTCTTCAGCTTTAGCAGGAACACTCGCTGGACTTGACTGCTGCCTTGTTTCTCCGTCCGGCCAGTCAAGCAAACGTAAATTCCAGATTTGTTTTCTTCCAGTATGTTGACGGTAATTTGCGAACGTCCCTGCGGGGACTCGACGAGTGCTTCTTTTTCGTCGAGCTTCCGCGTGACATAGCCATAATCGCCGAAGGTCTTTTTCCCCTTTTCTTGCTTCGGCCAGATCGCAGGCGGTATCGACGTTACGTCCAGTTTCTCGACCACAAATTCGGCTATCTTTTCCTTTGGGTAAGCCTTGTCACTCTTCGCCACGGCCAGTGGCATGCACACCAGCAAAAACAGTCCAGACATTACTTTCATTTTCGCTCCTCTTGTTTCCAACCGGTACAACGAAGCTCAGTGTCACGCAGATGCTGTACATCCTTCTCAAGGCGCTGGTCGTTCATTCTTTGCCGGTCTTCCTCATTGATTGTGATCGACCATTTCGATTCAGCTCGATGCTGAAGCGCAAACAAATAGACTCTCCAGACACGAAAATATTCCATGCTGTTTTTTTTGCTCGGAAGAGGAATAAATCAGCAGGAAGTTTAGTCACTGCCATTAGACGGAAGTGAAGTGTCTTTAGCGGAGTAAGTGGAGCCTTTGTCTTTAGACGTGCGCCGCCACCGTCGAATGCAGAAATGAAAGGAAACCTCTGATGTCAAAAATCTTGATTGTGTTCGCACTACTCTGTGCTGGTCTTTCGGTACTGGCGGGCGGCTCTTATGGTGGTACTTCGTCTATTGACGAGCATCAAGATGCACGCGATTCGTCTGCTCAGCCGGTGAACCCGGTTGTTCAATGGAATAGAACACTTCTCATGATTGTTCGCACTCCTAAGGCGCAGCTGGCAACCATCCACCCTACCCGCAGCTTCGCGATCATGCACGCCGCAATCTACGATGCGGTGAACGCCATCGACAGGACCCATAAACCTTATTTGGTTCGCCTCACGGGAGTATCGCGTTTTGCTTCTCAGGACGCGGCGGCCGATGCAGCAGCACACGCCGTACTCGCAACGTTATATCCGAATTTCCAAACAACGCTTGACGCGCAACTTCAGCAGTTGCTGGCACAGATTCCAGATGGGGCAGATAAGGCGGAGGGCATCCGTATCGGTCAAACTGTCGCGGATCGCATTTTGGCTCTGCGAAGCGACGACGGATCGGCTAATGCGCCAATTCCTTTCGTTTTCGGAACTGCTCCGGGGGATTTCCAGTCGGCGCCACCGAACTTCCCCAAGCAGCCTCAATTCACAAACTGGTCCCATGTCACCCCTTTTGCCCTGGAGCGCGCGAATCAGTTTCGCCCCGGGCCCCCTCCCGCGCTGACCAGCGATACCTACAGCGATGTCTTCAATGAAGTGAAATCACTGGGAATTGCCGCAAGCATCACCGCAACTCCTGACCAGGCGCTGACAGGTCGCTTTTGGAATGGAGCAATTCAGAACTACTGGAACGAGATCGCCCAGACGGCCGCGGTGGCGCACACCCTGACGACGGCACAGAACGCCCGCCTCTTCGCGCTGCTAAATCTGACATTTGCAGATGGCGTCATCGCTTTCTACGACGCGAAATACACATATAACTTCTGGCGACCGGTAACCGCCATCCGGGAGGCGGCCACGGACGGCAACCCCAAAACGCTGCCCGATCCGAATTGGCTTCCGGAGGTTGGCAACACGACACCGGATCCCGCCTATCCGGGCGCACACGCTGTTATCAGCGCTAGTGGGGCTTCCGTGCTGATTTCTTTCTTCAGAAGAAATCATTTCGACTTCAGCGTTACTTCTGAAGTTTTGCCCGGAGTAGACCGCTCGTTCACGAGCTTTTCGGCTGCAG
>Ga0209526_10001676_pt1 | contig 14873 bp, 9 predicted proteins | sample JacPinW_OM2H0_M1_FD_188566 | JGI IMG/M metagenome (GOLD analysis project Ga0209526, IMG submission 188566) | Forest soil microbial communities from Algoma, Ontario, Canada - Jack Pine, Ontario site 1_JW_OM2H0_M1 (SPAdes) (version 2) | ecosystem: Environmental > Terrestrial > Soil > Boreal... | reverse complement strand
GTCAATGCCAGTGCCGCCGCTCCGAACCAGTTCATACGCATGCATTCTCCCAGAGCGCAGAGGCGCTCACAACAAGGTAGTGTAGGCTGGGGGTGCGAGGACGCCGACTGTCCTAAGGAACGGATTTTGGGCCAGTTATTTATAGTTCTAGTACCCTATGGCCTGAGGGCCGGGAGCCGTCCCATATATGAGACTCGCATGAGCAACTTAATTGTAGGCACCGGGTTATATCCACTGGGAGTGTCAGGCAAGACCAAGTGCGAACGGATGTGCTCCCGATCGGCCGAGCTTCGGGAGATGCGGCCGAAGACAGGGGAAACAACATGAAGGCCATTTTCGCCGGGAAGAGCAGGGCGCTCGTGCTCATGTGCTTATCCGGCTTACTGCTTTTTGTCGCGCCCAAGGCGCGAGCCGATGAAGGCGATCCGCCGTCGCGCGTTGCGCGCGTCAGCTATTTGGATGGAAACGTGTCGTTTCAACCGTCGGGAACCGAAGACTGGGCTGCCGCTGCGAAGAATCGCCCCGTAACGGTGGGCGACAAGTTGTGGACGGATCAGGATTCGCGAGCGGAATTGCAGGCTGGGCAAGCTTCGCTGCATTTGGGCAGCATGACCGCATTGTCATTCTTGAACTTGGACGAAAACATCCTGCAAGCACGCATCGCAGAGGGCGCAATCAACTTCCGCGTGCGGGAAATGCGCGAAGGCGATTTATATGAGGTAGACACGCCGAACCTCGCATTTACGGTGAAGGAAGCGGGCGCGTTCCGCGTCGACGTGAATGAAAATGGCGACGGCACGCGCGTCACGGTGATTCGTGGAGAAGGCGAAATCACAGCGGGAGGCAAAACCTACGAGGTACATGCCGGCGAGCAGGCGGAACTTAATGGCGTGGACGAACCCCAATACAATGTCGAGAGTGCTCCAAGTCCAGACGATTTGGATCGCTGGGCTTCGGACCGCGATCTGAAGGAAGAGGATTCGGTTTCGGCGAAGTACGTTTCGCGAGATGTTCCCGGCTATTCGGATCTGGATGATTATGGATCATGGCGTGAAGAGCCGGACTATGGTCCAGTGTGGTACCCACGCTCCGTGGAAGTTGGCTGGGCACCTTATAGCTACGGATATTGGAACTGGGTTGGCCCGTGGGGCTGGACCTGGGTGGACTATGCACCCTGGGGTTTTGCGCCATTTCACTATGGCCGCTGGTCGTATATCAACGGCGGGTGGGGCTGGTGCCCGGGACCTGTTTATGCGCGTTCCTTCTACGGACCGGCGTTCGTCGGCTTTGTGGGAGGAGGACATTTTGGCGCGGGGTTCGGATTTGGCGGCGGATTCGGTGAAGGCATCGGTTGGTTTCCGCTTGGCTTCCGCGAACCGTTCCATCCTTGGTATCACACCAGCAACGTTTACGTTCGCAACGTGAATATCACGAACACGCGGATCACAAACGTCAACGCCCTAAACAATCACAACAATTTCAATTATGCGTACGCGCATAACGTTCGCGCCGTAACGGCGGCTTCGCACGGCGCGTTTGTGAACGGACAGGCGATCAATCGCGGATCGATGCGTGTGACGGAAGCATCGCTGCGTGGCGCGCACGTAACCACTCGGGCGGACTTCACGCCTACACGGACCAGCTTCACCGGCGCAGCGAATGCCCGTGGACGCGTTTTCACTCCGCCATCGTCGGTAACGAACCGTTCGGTAATGGCGCGTACAGCTCCGGCTGCGGCTGCTTCACACATGCCGGTGCGAACGATGGATACACGCGGACTCTCTGCGGGGCACGCAGGTAATAGCGCTGTGAATGGCGGAATGAATCGGGGAGGGACCAACGGCGGTTTCGGCGCTCGCAATGGCGCCGCAAGTTCTGCGTCGCCGAATTATCACTCCGGTCGCGAAGTGAACAATGGAGCGATGTCTTCGCGGCAGCAGGAACTCTCTAACAATCGGCCGCCATCAGCGAACGCAAGCGCTGGTGTCAATGGACGCGCATCGGTGAATGGCAATGCGTCGCCGAACCGTCCGGGCAGAAGCGGGTCGCGAAACTGGTCCGCGCAAGGAAATGCGACGGATCGTGGCCGCGCGCCGCAGGGATTCGGCAGCGCGTCGTCCGATCGCCCGAGCGGCGCCAGCCAGGCAGGAAGGTCCGCTCATGCGGATCGGCCGTCATGGGCGGGTTCTGGAAATAGCCGGATGGCTGAGAGCGGGAACTCACGCTCAAGCGCACCGGCGTACAACAGCAACCGGCCGTCGTCTTCGCCGTCGAATGGTGGCCGCGGCTACTCGAATGGCGGGTACTCGAACGGGAATCGCTCGTATCAGCCGCCAGCGCGCTCGAGCGCTTCGTCAGGAAGTAATCGACCGGCATACTCGAATGCCCCGTCTTACAACAACCGCGGAGCCAGCCGCTCGTACGAGGCGCCTTCTCGTCCCTCTTCCGCACCGAGCCGCAACTATTCTCCTTCGCCGCGTTCATACTCGGCACCAAGCGGGAATTATTCAGCTCCATCGCGGTCGTATTCCGCACCAGCAAGCCGCAGTTATTCCGCACCTTCGTATTCTGCACCGAGCCGAAGTTATTCCGCGCCGAGCCATAGCTATGGTGGCGGAGGCGGCTATAGTGGAGGAGGCGGAAGTCGCGGTGGAGGCGGGGGTGGAGGAAGTTCACAGAGCGGTGGAGGCGGCTCGCGAGGCGGCGGAGGCTCGCACGGAAACGGCCCACACGGACGCTAACCGCTACACCTAACTGCCCGCCCCAGAAATTTGGGGCGGGCTTTTTTTGTGCTTGGAAGATTTAGAGGCTTCTTTTCCCCTTACAACTCTTTGGCCCCGCAGGTGTTTACTACGAGTGAGAGAGGTCGGGCCTTTCCCGATTGGACATAGGGAAAATGCCCGATAGAGCGAGGTTCCGAATGCGGTTCATACTCGTAACATCGGCTCCCAGGCAGTAGACCCCATCAAGTAGAAATAAACGCGGCTGAAGAAAAGCATAGTGCCGCGTCAGGTTCAGGAGAGAATCTGATTATGAGAAAACACGCGCTCAAAATTACAAGCCTGATCGCTATGGCATTGGCGGTGACAATTTTTGGTCCGCAGCGAGCCGCGGCGGACGAAGACGATCCGCCGACGCGTGTCGCTCGTCTTAGCGTTGCTGAGGGTTCTGTTTCCTTTGAGCCGGCCGGCACAGATGAATGGGTAAGCGCCGCGATAAACCGGCCTCTCACTACGGGAGACAAGCTTTGGGCCGACCATGATTCCCGCGCCGAACTCCATCTCGGCTCCGCGTCGATTCGTCTTGGGGCCAACACTGGCTTTTCGTTTTTGAATCTCGACGACAATACCACTCAACTGCAGCTCACCGAAGGCACGCTGCGAATTCGTGTGCGGCGCTTGACTCGTAACGAAATTTTCGAGGTTGACACACCAAATCTGGCTTTTACGGCGTCGCGTCCCGGCATTTACCGGATCAATGTAAATGATGCAGGCGACACTACCGTGGTCGTTGTTCGTGACGGAGAGGGAGAAGTTACCGGTGGCGGGCAATCGTATCGAGTGCATTCCGACGAGACCGGCATTTTCACCGGTACTGACCAATTGAATGCCGATATCGAAGGAGTTGGCAGTGAAGACGACTTGGAGCGCTGGTCTTACGAGCGCGACCGCCGCGAAGATCACTCTTCGTCTAGGCGCTACGTTTCCGACGAAGCCATCGGATATGAGGACCTCGATGAGTATGGCGGATGGCGCGCCACTCCAGAATACGGCACGATCTGGTTTCCACACACCACCGTCGTAGGATGGGCGCCATATCGCTATGGCCATTGGGTGTGGATTGCACCTTGGGGATATACGTGGGTCGATGATGAGCCTTGGGGCTTCGCACCGTTCCACTACGGCCGCTGGGTTACCGTGAGTGGCTCTTGGGGCTGGGTGCCATGCCGGCCTGAACCCATAGGTGTCGCGTATGTGCGCCCTGTTTATGCGCCCGCCCTGGTGGCCTGGGTAGGCGGGCCGCACATTGCGATTGGTATCGCCGTCGGCGGCGGCGAAGCGGTGGGCTGGTTCCCGCTGGGACCGCGTGAAGTCTACGTGCCCGCCTATCACGTGAGCCGCGCGTACGTGAACAACGTGAACGTGACGAATACCACGGTGAACACGACTGTGGTCAACAACTATTACAACAACGTGGTCGTGAATAAGACGACGGTTAACAACGTTACCTACGTCAATCAAAGAGTGCCAGGCGCTGTGACGGCTACATCGACACAGGTCATGACAACGGCGCAGCCTGTCGGGCGGAACGTCATGCGGGTGGACGAAAGGCAAATCAGCAACGCGCAGGTCACGGCCAGAACACCGGCAGTCGCCCCCGAGCGGCAAGCTTTCACAGGGGGCGGCAGGCCGACTCAGGCCCGTCCGCCCGAGCAAGTTGTGACTCGCGGTGTCGTCGCAAGGACAACGCCGCCACCACCTCCTGCGCGCGTGGATAGACAGCAAGAGCTCATCCGGCAGAATGGTGGCCAGTCGCCGGCAATTTCGCAGATGAGGACAGCGGAGACTCAACAGACGAGGGCTGCAACTCCGGTGCGGATGGCTCCTCCGTCGCGACCGGCAACGTCCCCTCAACGAAATGTGGATAACCGGGCTGCGCCCGCGCAGAACAGTGACCGTCCGGCGCAGCAGCAAAGCAACGTTCAGCCAAATAACCGGCCGTCACCGTCGCCTGCGAACTCAGACCGGCCGAACAACAATGCGCAGCCGAATCGTCCGCCGAATTCTGAGCGGCCAAACACGGCACCCCCGAACGCGCAGCCCAACCGACCGCCGAGCGCTGACCGGCCGAACGAGCGCAACGACCGTCCGCCGTCCGCACGGCCTGCCAATCCGAATGCCGAGCGGCCAAACACTCCGCCGCCGAGCGTGCAGCCCAATCGACCATCGAATAATGACCGGCCAAATGCTGAGCGGCCGAACACTGCACCCCCCAATACACAGCCGAACCGTCCAGCGAATAACGAACGGCCAAATACGCCTCCACCGAATGTTGAGCGGCCAAACACTCCACCGCCAAACGTGCAGCCAAACCGGCCGCCGAACCCTGACCGGCCGAACGAGCGCAACGACCGGCCTCCATCGGCTCGGCCCGCGAATCCGCCGCCGAACGGCAATCCGCAGCTCGAGCAGCAGCACCAGCGAGAGCTGGAGAATATGCGCCGACAGCAGGATCAGGAACGCCAGCGCGTCGAACAGCAGCAAACACAACAACGCCAACGCGCGGACCAGCAAAGGGCAGACGATCAGCGCAGACAGCAAATACAGGAGCAGCAGCAGCGTCAGCTCCAGGACCTGGAACGAAAGCACGAACAGGCGCAGCAGCAAGTGCAACAGCGCCAGCAGCAGGAACATCAGCAGCAGCGGCCGCCTCAGGCGGAGCGTCAGCAGCCACCCCCACAGCAGCGTCCACCGCAGGCTGAGCGCCAGCAGCCACCGCCTCGGCAGCAGCAACAACAACCGCCACCAAGACAACAGGACAAACCCAAGGACAAGGACAAGCCTCCGAAGGGTTAATCGTCTATTTCAGGTATAGGTTTGGGCGGGGCATTGGCCGAAAGGCGGGCCCCGCCCTGTTTTATTGTGGAACTCCACCGATTGCTCTTTTTAGTCCGGTCCGGTTGAGCGATGCATAAGAGGCGAGCATCGCATAAACTCTTCTCACCCATCATGGCGAAGAGCACGAGGGCGAGAGCATCTAAGCAGCGGTTGCCAAGTCGCATCGACCTCATACCAATTCCTGGTTTACCGGAGATTCGTGAAGGTGATGATTTAGGGCAACTGATTTTCGGGGCAGCTCGCAAAGCCCGGTTATCCTTCAGAGACAAAGATATTTTCGTGGTTGCGCAAAAGATCGTGTCCAAGGCGGAAGGGCGTTTCGCGAGGCTATCCGCTGTTGAACCTTCGGCACAGGCATCGGAACTTGCCGCGAAACAGCGAAGAGATCCTCGTTTGGTAGAGATTATTTTGCGGGAGTCGCAGAGGATTGTGCGCGACCATCCTGTCTTGATCGTCGAAACGCATCACGGCTTTGTTTGCGCCAATGCGGGGGTGGATCACTCGAACGTGCCCGGGGACGATGTCGTGACATTGCTTCCCACAGACCCGGACCGTTCAGCGCGCGCATTAGTCTCGGCATTGCAGAAACTGAGCGGGAAGCGCGTCGCCGTGGTGATCAGCGACACGTTTGGCCGTCCTTGGCGCCTCGGATTGACGAATGTCGCGGTGGGCGCCGCGGGCGTGCCCGTGCTGCTGGATTTGCGGGGCACGCGCGACCGCAACTTGAAACCATTACGGGCCACCATTCTGGCCGTCGCTGACGAGCTGGCGGCCGCCGCCGGCTTGGTCATGGGCAAGCGCGAAGGCATCCCTGCGGTTATCATCCGCGGTTACAAGTACCGGCCCGCGCAAGAGCCTGCGACGCGAATCATCCGTCCTGCGCGAGAAGACTTATTTCGCTAAGATGGAGTTGAAGGATTGCCGCCGCCTCGGACCACGACGCAACCACAATGGAACTGCAGCCGCAACGCGAAGTAACAAGCCTCGCCAATCACGCGACCTACGAGAAGGTAAGCGAGATCCTTGCGAGTGCGCGAGAGGCGGGCTCGCTGGATCGCGAAGGCGCTCTCCGTGTTGGCCTGCAAGCCCCGCTTTCAGAACTTCTCGCCGGGGCCACTGCGTTACGCGCTCGCGGCAAAGGAACGACCGTTTCGTTCTCAAAGAAAGTCTTCATTCCGCTGACCACGCTCTGCCGCGATTACTGCGGTTATTGCACGTTTCGGAAGGATCCGGGCCAGCCGGGCGCGCACTTTATGACCCCCGACGAAGTGCTCGCGCTAGCCGAGCGGGCGCGCGCCGCCGGATGCAAGGAGGCGCTATTCAGCCTCGGCGACCAGCCGGAGCGCATCTTCCCGGAAGCTCGCGATTTTCTGCAGCGGCAAGGGTATTCGCGCACGCTCGATTACACTGCCGCGATGTGCGAAATGGTGCTGAAGCGCACGGGTCTGCTGCCGCACGCGAATCCCGGCGTAATGGATCGCGCGGCGTTAGAACGATTCAAGGAGTCGAACGCCAGCGTGGGTTTGATGCTCGAAACGGTCAGCACGCGGCTACTACGCAACGGCCTGGCGCATTTCAAGGCTCCTGACAAAGTTCCCGCGCTGCGTTTGCGCACGATCGAGGAAGCGGGAAAACTGTCGATAGCTTTTACGACAGGAATCCTCATCGGGATTGGCGAGACTTTCGAGGAACGAGTCGATGCTTTGTTCGCGATCCGCGCACTGCACGAAAAGTACGGGCACATTCAGGAAGTAATCGTGCAGAATTTCCGCGCCAAGCCGGACATCCTGATGGCACATCACTCGGAGCCGTCAATGGAAGATATGCTGCGGACCATTGCCATAGCCCGCCTGATCCTGGGTCCGCACATGAACCTGCAGGCCCCGCCTAATCTCAGCTACGCGGATTTTCCGCGACTTCTCGAGGCAGGAATCAACGATTGGGGCGGCATTTCGCCAGTCACGAAGGATTTCATCAACCCCGAAGCGGCGTGGCCGCAAATCACCAAGCTACGTACGGAAACCGAAGCGCATGGCTTCACTTTGCGGGAACGGCTGGCGCTCTATCCCGAGTTCGTGATGAGCGGCCACTTTCTATCGGATCGCGTGCGTGAACGCACTCAGCATCTAGCCGACGCCGACGGCTTTGCAGCATAGCGGCTGCATATCTGATGCCCTCTAAAAAGCATACAAGTATCACCGCGCTGGCCGGCGGCGTGGGCGCTTCCAAACTCCTGCTGGGCCTACATGATGTAATCGACCCGCGCGATCTGACGGTCATTGTAAACACCGGGGACGATATCACCCTGCACGGCCTGAAAATCTCGCCGGACCTGGACATTGTCACCTATACCCTGGCAGGCATCGTGGATGACGCAAAGGGCTGGGGCTACAGCGGGGAGACGTTTCACACTCTGAAACGTTTGGCCGCATTCGGCCGCATCAATTGGTTCAACCTTGGCGACCGCGATCTGGCCACGCACATTCATCGTTCGGCGATGCTCGCCGAAGGCAAGTCGCTGAGCGATGCGGCGGAAGCGATTCGCCTCGCAGTGGGCGTGAAGGCGCGCATCTTGCCGATGTGCGATCAACCTGTGCCCACAATGATTGACACCGCCGAGGGCGAGCTGCACTTCCAGGAATATTTGGTGAAACGCCGGGGAGAGCCAGTGGTGCGCGGAATCCGCTTTGACGGCGCGGACAAGGCGCGTCCCGCGAATGGCGTGCTCGAGGCGATTCGCGATGCGGATCGAATCCTGATCTGCCCAAGCAACCCGCTCATCAGCATTGGGCCAATTTTAGCGGTGCGTGGCATTCGCGAAGCTTTGCACGCGCGCAAGGAAAACGTGATCGCCGTTTGCCCGATTGTGGGCGGAAAATCACTCAAAGGCCCGTCCGACAAGATGCTCGCTGAGCTTGGCCATGAGCCATCGGCGATGGGAGTCGCGAAACTCTATGCCGACTTCACCGGCACCTTTGTCATCGATCCAGCGGACAAAGCGCAGGCAGAGCCTATTCGCCAACTAGGAATGAACGTCGAAGTCGTCCCGACCGTAATGAAGACCCGCGGACAGAAGCGCAAACTTGCCCGTGCGCTGCTCGCGTTGAAAACGTAGGCTCAACCCGCGGTGTGCGATTGCTGCTGCTCGAACGCAAAATCAAAACTCATTTGCGCCAAGCGCAAGAGTTCCTTCTCTGTCATGCCGAGCTGATAAGCGTGCTCGTACTCTTGCAGCAGCGTGGTGTGGAACATTGTCGGATCATCGGTGGACAGGACGATCGGAATGCCGTGCCGAAACAGAGCAGGCAACGGATGATCTGCAATGCGCGCCTCTGCGCGGCGCAACTGCAGCGCCAGCGCGCCCGTGCGAATATTGCTCTGCGGGCAAATCTCAAGCGGAATGCGGCGATCCGCCAGCAGGTCCATAAGGTCCGGGTCATTCATGGCGGCAATTCCGTGCCCAATCCTTTCGGCGCCGAGTAGCTCGATAGCCTCTCGAATCTTTTCTGGACCGCCGATTTCCCCGGCATGGATGAGCCGGTGCAGTCCCAGGGCCGCGGCTCGGTCATATACAGGCCACAGGTCTCGGGTAGGAACGCTCAACTCATCACCGCCGATGCCGAAGGCAACGATCGCTTTCGACGCGCACTGTTTGGATGCTTCGACGACGCGCATCGCTGCGTCCGCGCCGAATTGCCGAACCGCATCGAAAATCCAGTTCATACGCAGCCCGCGGGGCTCAAACGTTTCAGCCGCGCCGAGAATCGCCTCGAAGTTTCTCTCTGGGCCCTGTTTGCGCAGCAGCATCACGCCAACGGAAACCGTAATTTCTGCGTAGATGACGCGCTGCGACAAAAGATATTCGCCCAAATCGCGGGTGATCAGCGCGTAATCCTGCGGGTCGCGCACAAAAGACGTGACCCACTTAAATGTTTCCAGGAACTCCGCAAAATTCTGGTAAGCATAGCGGCCTCGCACTTCGTCTTCCGTGACACTAAGGCCGTGCCGCGCGGTCAGCGCGCGGACGGTGCTTGGCTGAATAGAGCCTTCCAGGTGGAGGTGCAATTCCGCTTTGGGAAGTGAGGTGAGGCTGTCGGGGAGCATAGCGGCGACCGGCAGCCCTAGTGTGGCGGCGTCGGCTTGCCCGCATTGGTCCACGCGGTGAGCCAGTAAGAGCCGACATCAGTCGCCGCATCCGAGAGTTGGCGAATCAGCGTGCCCGCCGACAGATTATAGAAACGATCAAAGTATTCGTCATTGTATGACTTGCTTTCCAAGCGCGCGTTGCGATCCGCAAGCTGGATGACCTCGAGCCAACTATGCGCGCTCAAGCAGGCTTCGAAGGCGTGGTCTGTGGGATCGTTGATGAACGAACCGTCGTTCGGGCGCATAGGGAAAAAAGAAGAAAAGCGATCGATGAGTGTGGTCCCAAATCGCTCGTTGATTCCTGTTTGATTTGTCAGATGGCCGTCAAAATTGTCCGTAGTGTTGAAAGGATCGTGCGCTTCGGCGACGTAGAATGCGAGAATCGCGGCGTTAAGCCGTGCATCGTCCCAATGCCCCTGCTTCATCGCTTCGGTGAGCTTCTGGCTATAGACGCCAATCTCCCAGGGAAGCAGGCCATTGGCATCAATTTTCGATTTGCCGAACTTGTTCACGGCCCCTTTGTAGCTGCGGGGCAGAGCGTCAAAAGGGAAGCGCCCGTATTTATCGAGCCGGATGAAGTGGTTGTGCCGCGCGGTGGGATTTTTCGCCTCGGCATCCAGCGGATCGGTCACGTGTTGTACAAAAAAGGAGCGATTGTTTTCAAAATACGCTCTCAGGTCTCCAGGCAGCGTGTCGATCGCCTGATTGACAACGACCTTCTGCCCATTACCTCCCCAAGCGGAAACGCCGGTCGGAACCAATCCGAGACTCAGCATAACGGCGAGCCCGGCATGGACGCACTTTCGGATTGGATATAGAAACATGCGCCTCATTTCAAAATGCGTTTAAGCCGAATGGGCGGCGCGCAACGTACTGCGCCTCCGTCCATAGTTGTAGTAAATCACGAGTCCGATGGCCAGCCACACAAAGAATCGAATCCAGTTCATGATAGGCAGGCCGGCCATCAGCAGCAGGCAAGTCACAATCGTAATGATCGGCGCAATTGGGCCACCGGGTGCTCGGAAGGCGCGCGGACGATCAGGCTCGCGATAGCGGAGGATCAGCACGCCCGCCGCAACTAAAGCGAATGCAAAAAGTGTGCCGATGTTAGATAAATCAGCGAACGTTCCGATATCAAGAAGACCTGCCGGAATGCCCACGACAAACCCGGCCATCCACGTTGAAAAATCCGGAGTGCAGAAACGTGGATGCACGCGGCCAAAGATGCGCGGCAGCAAGCCGTCGCGCGACATTGCGTACCACACACGCGCCTGCCCAATTTGAAAGACGAGCAGAGAAGAGATCATTCCCATGAGGGCGCCTAGCAGGACAATGAGTCGAACTCCACCAAAGTGAAGCTTCTTCAGCGTATTGACTACTGGCGCTGCATCGTCCATCAACGTCTGCCAGGGAACAAGTCCGGTCAAGACCACAACCACGCCAACATAGAGAATCGTACAGACCACCAGCGTAGCGATGATGCCAATAGGAACGTCGCGCTTCGGGTTCTTGCATTCTTCGGCGGCCGTCGAAACGGAATCGAAACCAATGTAAGTGAAGAATACGATGGAGCCGCCGGTGAGAATCCCGGGCCACCCGTTGGGAGCGAATGGATGCCAGTTGGCAGGGTGAATAAACCGCGATGCGAAGGAGATGAAGACGAGGATGGCGACGATCTTCAGCAAAACCATCACATTATTAGTTTCGGCGGATTCGCGTATGCCGCGAACGAGAATCATCGTAAGCAACATAACGATGATGAAGGCGGGCCAATTGAAGCCCATGTGCCAGCCCGGCGGATAGAGCATGTTCCCCTGAAAATCGGAGAGGCCGCCGGGAAGATACGCGGGCGTAATCCAGCGCAGGCTCGGGTGCACGCCAAACCAATCCAGCAAATCGACGACGTGCGCAGAAAAGCCAACGCTTACGGCCATGTTGCTGACCGCGTATTCGAGGATGAGGTCCCAGCCAATAATCCAGGCGACAAGCTCGCCCATAGTCGCGTACGTGTACGTGTACGCGCTACCGGCGATCGGGATCATGGCCGCCAATTCCGCGTAGCAGACGGATGCGAAACCGCAGACGATCGCCACCAGAATGAAGGACAGCGCGATGGCTGGTCCAGCGCCAGGCCGTCCGAAGGAAGGAGAATGGTAAATCAAGTATTCCAGCAGCGGCGCGTTCAGAACGGATTTAACTTGGAGTTTCTGACCGGCGATAGCCGTGCCGATGATGGTGAAAATTCCCGAGCCAATCACGGCGCCGATTCCCAGCGAAGTGAGGCTCAACCAGCCAAGCGACTTCTTCAATCGAACTTCGGCGTTCTCGGAATCCGACAGCAACTGGTCGATGCCCTTACAGCGGAAGAGAGGTGACGCCACTCGTACTCTCCGATTCGCATCCGTGTGAAATAAGGCTCGACTGCCGGACACGCTGTGCTAGATGGGATTGCGCGCCTCAATGTACATTGAGAGGCGTAGCAGCGCAACACTGCTTGCCCGAGGCTACATCTGTTCCAGTTGGGCATAGCGTTCGACGAATTTTTTTGTGCCGCGACCGGGGAAACTGACGGAGAGACGACGATCCTCGTCGTCGCCTTCGACGCCGACAATTGTGCCGACGCCGTAATTCGGGTGACGCACCTTCTGGCCGAGTAGCGGGTTCGCATCGGCGCCTCGTCTTACTGGAGGACGCGCGTACGTGCTCGAACCAGCGGAGCGGCGCGGGGCGGAGGGCGGAACGGACTGACCTCGCACGCGCCGGAGAAATTCCTCGGGCGAGTACGAATATTCCGGATCGGGCTCGTAGCGACGGGTTTGACCGATCTCGGCCATCGAGCCGCGCACCGTGTCCACCAGCTCGCTCGGAATTTCCGCAAGGAACCGCGACGGCAGGGAAGCCCGCAGTTGCTGCTCGTTGCCGAAAATACGGCGATACACGGCGCGCGTAAGTGTGAGTGATTTCCGCCCGCGCGTCATTCCGACGTACACGAGGCGGCGCTCTTCCTCAATTCCTTTTTCTTCGTTCAGCGCGCGGCTGTGCGGGGAGATGCCTTCTTCCATGCCAGTCAGAAACACGTGGTCGAACTCGAGGCCCTTGGTGCTGTGCAGCGTGATCAGTGTCACGCCGGGTTTGCCTTCAAAGGCGTCCGCGTCGCTGACGAGGGCGGCGGCATCCAAAAAGTCGGTGAATGATTCGCCGTTTTCTATGCCCTCAGCGACTGCCCGAACTAGTTCCTCAAGATTTTCGATGCGCGAGACGTCATCCGGCGTATTGCGGTCCTTCAGCATATCCATGTAGCCGGTTTCGTCGAGAACAGCGCGCAGAAAATCAGGAGGTGCGCTTGTCGCAAGCGCCTGCTGCAATTTGGCGATGAGTTCCTGGAAGGCGCGAAGCGGCGCTACCGCACGGCCGCCCGCCGCTCCGGAAACGAATTTCTCGATAGCCGACCACAAACTGGAACCGTCGGCGCGGGCGGTGGCTTGCAACGCGTCCACCGTGGTTTTTCCGATACCTCGCGGCGGCACATTCAATACACGCAAGAGTGAAACGTCATCTTCAGGATGCATCGCCAATCGAACGTATGCCAGCGCATCCTTCACTTCCGCGCGATTGTAAAAACTAAAGCCGCCCACCAGCTTGTAACGTAGCCCGCGGCGGCGGAAAACCTCCTCAAATGCGCGCGACTGAAAGTTGGTACGGTATTCCACCGCGCAGGTCTGCGAGGAATCTTCACCAAGGATGCGCTCTAGCTCGCCGGCGACAAACTCCGCTTCTGCATGCGCATCGCGTCCCTCGAAGTATTTCAAATTGGCGCCGGTGCCGTTCTCTGCGCTAAGCGTCTTGCCAAGGCGTTCCGGGTTGTTAGCCACGACCGCGCCAGCGGCATCGAGAATTTGCTGCGTGGAACGGTAATTGCGCTCTAGCTTGATGATGCGAGCGGAAGGGAAGTCGCGCGAAAAACTCATCAGGATGGAAACATCCGCGCCACGCCACCGGTAAATCGATTGATCCTCGTCGCCGACAACGCAGACGTTTTGCTTCGGGCTCGTAAGGAGACGCAGCAGCTCGTACTGCACGCGGTTGGTGTCTTGATATTCGTCGACGTGAATATATTGGAAACGCGACTGCCATTTTTCGCGAACTGGAGTTGCTTCGCGAAGCAACTTGACGGTGCGCAGCAGGAGATCATCGAAATCGAGTGCGTTGCTTTGGCGCAGCAGTTTCTCGTAGGCGGTGTAGATGTCAGCGACACGCCGGCCATCTTTGTCTATAGCGTCGCTACGCATCTTCTCCGCGCTTTGGCCGTGATTCTTGGCGTAGCTGATGCGGCTCAGAACATTTCGCGGCGTCAGCGTGTCGTCGTTGATCTCCAGATTTGCCATGACGAGCTTTACCGCCGCGAGTTGGTCATCGTCATCGTAAATGGCGAAATCGCGGGGCAGACCCGCACTCGCTGCCTCGCGCCGAAGCAAGCGTGCACAAAGTGAATGAAAGGTGGAAAGCCAGGGTTGGGCAGGCGGAATACCTGCACGGAGTAGCAAATCCGAGACGCGATTCCGCATTTCCTCCGCGGCCTTGTTCGTGAAGGTCACCGCGAGTATTGCCTCGGCTGGCACGCCGCTGGCGATGAGCTGCGCCATTCGGAACGTGATGGCGCGTGTCTTGCCGGTTCCCGCGCCGGCGAGAATCAGCACCGGACCATCTGTTGTTTCCGCTGCCGCGCGCTGTTCAGGGTTTAGTTCTTGGAGAAAAGTGAGCATGGGTCCCGGGGACGAAAAGATTTTGCTGCACAGTCATGGTAGCTGAGGGGAGCGACGCACGCAAACCGACCCTGCAATCAAGCTGAGGATAATTGTCTCGATGCAAGGCAGACTTGCGCAAAGCTTTAGCGTTATTGGCTTCCGCGCTGGCCGAGATCGATATCGAAGTACGTTAGCGCCCGATTTCCGCGCATCAATACCAGATCGGGCACGTAGAGGTGAGCCGTTTCGAGCAGATCAAACTGATTTTGCAGATCAAAGTAGAGCAACCCTTTCACCGTACTGTGCGGTGCGATAACGCCGGTTGGGACGCCGGCCTCTTGGGCTTGCCGCTGCAACTCATCAA
>Ga0209526_10001675_pt1 | contig 14877 bp, 16 predicted proteins | sample JacPinW_OM2H0_M1_FD_188566 | JGI IMG/M metagenome (GOLD analysis project Ga0209526, IMG submission 188566) | Forest soil microbial communities from Algoma, Ontario, Canada - Jack Pine, Ontario site 1_JW_OM2H0_M1 (SPAdes) (version 2) | ecosystem: Environmental > Terrestrial > Soil > Boreal... | reverse complement strand
GACAGCGAAACCTATCCCATCAAGTTCTACCGCGCGTTCACGCGCAGGGACTGTCAGCCGTCGGATCTCGCGCTCTTCCGCCGAACCGTGGCGGACCTTCGCAGCTTCCTGCTCGACCAGGACGTGATCTACGTCGGCGGCGGCAACACCGCCAACATGCTCGCCATCTGGCGAGTTCATGGCGTCGACGCCATCCTTCGTGAGGCGTGGGAGGCCGGCATCGTGCTGGCAGGGATCAGCGCCGGCGCGATTTGCTGGTTCGAGGCCGCGGTGACGGACTCATTCGGCGTCCCGCCCACGGGTTTGCGCGACGGCCTGGGTTTGCTCCCGGGAAGCGCCTGCCCCCATTACAACTCTGAGGACCAGCGACGACCCGTCTACCGCGGCCTCGTCCTTCATGGATTCCCGGGCGGCTACGCCGCCGACGACCGGGGTTGGCCTGCATTTCGTCGATCGCGAACTCGCTGAGGTCGTCAGCGAAGTTGAGGGTCGGTCCGCCTACGAAGTCCGGCTCGAGGGGGCGGCGGTCCGAGAGCGCCCGCTGAAGCCGAGGAGCCTGAGCTAGCCTCCAGGAAGCGAATCCTCATACTCCAGAACAACCTGCGATCTCGTTCTGTATAGAAGACCTTTTCGATCACGTGCCAGAGCTGGTCCGCGCTTCCCTGCCCGAACCTCCATCGATCTCCGCCCTGATCCGCAGTGCCGTGCGGCCCAGGACCTCGACCCGGGATGATCTAAAGCCCCGCAACTCCCGCTCCACGGACGTCACGTCGAGATTTCGGAACGTGATCGGCTTGTCTTCCTCGTCACGTGGGTCGCTGAGGTCTACGGCGAGGTTCCACGTCCCAGTTGGCATGCCTATCGCTGCATAGTAGGCGACATCGGCTGGCCAGGCAGACCGCCTACAATGTCGCCTGATCCGGCGGCAATGAGGGGTTAAGGAGGTCGGGCAAATGGCTCAACTGAAGGACTTGACGATCGAGCTGGAGGAGAAGGCCGGCACGGTCGCGGCGGCGGCCGAGGCGCTGGGGAAAGCGGGCGTCAACATCGAAGGGATCTGCGGCTTCGTGGTCGGTGGCAAGGGCGTCGGGCACGTGCTGGTCGCGGATGCTGGTAAAGCTCGCCAGGCCCTTCAGAGTGCAGGCGCCCGAGTGACCGGCGAGCAAGAGGTCCTGGTGCTCGACATCGAGGACAAGCCCGGCGCGCTAGGCAAGCTCACCCGCAAGATCGCCGACGCCGGCGTCAACCTCAACGTGGTTTACCTGGCGACGAAGACCCGGGTGGTGATCGGTGCCCGCGACCTGGAGAAGGCGCGCGCAGCCATTGGCGAAGGCGCCGCGAGTCGTCCCTAGTCTCCAACCTGGCGATCGAGGAGGTGTTCTCACAGGGTGAACACCGTCGCGAATGGGTATGGATGGTTTAAGGCACCTCGGGGGCGCTTTGACGCCCCTCCATCCTCAGGGTTGAGCTTGAGCCTGGCCTTCAAGGTCGATACCTCGACCACCGACGACTTCCGAGTAGGGAGCCGGACAAGGAGATATCACATGTCGACAGAACAGAACAAAATGATCTCGCGGCGCATCCCCGTTGAGGTGTTCTCGCAGGGCCGCCTCGACGTGATCGACGAGATCGTCGCGCCCGACCTCAAAGAGCACGGCGACCTTCCCCCGGGCATTCCCGCGGGCCGCGAGGGTCTCCGGGCGGTCGCTTCGGCGCTACGGAAAGGATTTCCCGACCTGACCTACAAGATCGACCTCCAGATCGCCGAGGGCGACTTCGTGGCTGGTTACGTGACGGTCAGCGGGACCCACAAGGGTGAGGTGTTTGGCATGCCGGCCACCGGAAAGCGCGCCGAGTGGGCGGAGACGCACATCGTAAAGATCGTCAACGGCAAGGTAACCGAGCACTGGGGAATCGTGGATCAGCTGGGGATGCTTCGGCAGCTCGGCCTGGCCCCAACCCCCGAAGCGGTGCCGGCTGGCCGCTAGAGACATCAATTCCCGTAGGAGAGGCGGTCGAGAGACCGCCTCTCTTACGTTTCGGCCTGGCGTGCCCAGCGTCGTAGAACGGCACTGATGGCCCAGCCGGCGAGCCAATTGGCCGCGACACCCGCGCGGTCCGGAAACCAGGAGACGTAGACCGAGCGCTGGTTGCGCTCGACTGCATTGGCGACGCGGCGTGCGACCTTCTCGGCCGGCACCGGTGGCACCCGCTGATGAGCCCCGCGGCCCCTGAGGCCGAGACGGTTCTCGCCGAAGCTGGAGCGCGTCGTCCCGGGGAAGACATTCATCACCTTGATGCCGCGATGGGCCTCTTCCATCCGCAGCGCGTCACCGATCGCGGTCAGCGCGAACTTGCTCGCCGAGTAATAGCCGATTCGCGGAACCACGATCTGGCCGGCGATCGACGAGATGTTGATCACCATGCCAGCGCCCTGCGCCCGCATGGTGGGCACCACCGCACGGATGGCGGCGGCCGCCGCGAGCACGTTGAGCGCAAACAGGGCCTCGACGTCGGCACTCGAGGCGTCGACGATGGGGGCCTGCATGCCGACGCCGGCGTTGTTCACCAGGATGTCGATGCCGCCCAGCTGGCGGATCGCATCTCCCGCCATCTGCCCCGCCGCGCCCTCCGCCGTCAGGTCGGTCGGGATGACGACGGCCGAGCCACCCTGGGCCGTGATCAGCCCGGCCACCTCCTCGAGGGCGGGTCGATTGCGGGATGCGAGCGCCAGGCGTGCGCCGCGGCGTCCGAATTCGAGCGCGATCGCCCGACCGATACCGCTCGACGCCCCCGTCACGATGACGCGCGCTTTACTCAGCCGCACGCGTTAATGCTGACAGCCACGACAGAAATCGGTCGCCTCACCGCGCGCGGTCAGCTCCGAGATGCGGTGGCCGCAGCGCGGACATTGCGTCTTCGCCTTGCCATGGACCGCCAGGAAACTCCGATCCTGTTTGTGCGGCACGTACCCGGGCTGCGCCTTGATCGACTCGATGGCCGAGCTCAGCACCTTTTTCGTCGCTGCATGCAGCTTGACCACCTCCTCCGATTTGAGAGTGGTCCGCTTGCGGAGCGGCAACAAACCAGCTTCATGCAGGATCTCATCGGAGTAGGCATTGCCGATGCCGGCAATGAACGCCTGGTTGCGCAACAGGTTCTTCAGCTCGCCGGGATGCCGGCGAATGCGTTGCGAGAATTCGGAGAGCGAGACCGTCAGCGCGTCGGGGCCCAGCTCTGCCCACCCGGGAATGGTCGGCAACGCGCCCGGCACGACCCAGTAAACCCGGCCCATCTTCACGGTATCCAGGAAGCGCAGCTCGTCCCCGCCCTCGAAGGTGATCCGAAAGACGGTGGCCGCCGCCACCTTCTCGGTGGCGGTCGTCCACTGTAGCCGGCCGCCCAGCATCGGGTTGATGACCAGATGCTGTCCGCTCACGTCGAAGATGAGGAACTTGCCCCGTCGCCAGATCCGCTCGAAGGTGCCGCCGGTCAACTGCCGCGCGTACTCGTCGGGCGGTGTGCGTAGCAAGAAGCTCAACTTGGGCGACGTCCAGACGTGGGCGATCTTCCGGCCCTCGATCTTGGGACCGAGGTACTCGCGCAGCACTTCGAGCTCAGGGAGTTCAGGCACTGGCGGTCAGGCTACCGCATGGCGGCGCCAGAATCTAAAGCTTGACAACACTAGACGCTCAGTCTAGCCTTGTCACTAAACGCTCGATGCCATCGGCCACACTGTCCAGGGAGCGGATCATGGCGGCTGCGACCAGCCTTCTGTCGGGGCGCCGGCAACCCTCGGTCCACGAGATCGCGGGCGCCGCCGGCGTTTCGCGGACCACCTTCTACCGGACGTTCTCGTCGCGAGCGCAGCTGCTCGCGGCCCTCGAGCTCCAACCGGAGCCCGAGACGGGCCAGCGAATCCTGGACGCTGCCCTTAGGTTGCTCCGAACCCAGACGCTGGCGACGCTCTCCATGGATGAGCTCGCTTTGGCGGCCGGGGTATCACGGGCCAATCTCTATCGCCTCTACCCTGGAAAGTCCGCGCTCTTCCGAGCCATCCTCATCGCCTACTCCCCTTTTGAGCCGGCGATGGCACTCTTCGCCCGCATGGGTGACCGGCCGCCGGAGGAGGTGATCCCCGAGTTGGTGCTCGCCGCGTATCGGACTGTCGCCGGACGCACGGGGCTGGTGCGCACGTTGCTGCTCGAAGTCACCTCGCTGACGCCCGAGACCCAGCAGGCCTTCGGTGAGACCGGCGTGCGCGCCTTCAGCACCTTCGCACAGTACTTATCCGCGCAGATGGCCGCCGGCCGCCTGCGACGCCTGCATCCCATGCTCGCCGTCCAGAGCCTCGTCGGCGGTGTCATGTTCCATTTGCTCGCCGCCCCGGTGCTCGGCCAGGCCACCGTCGATGTCCCGGCGGGCGAGGCGGCCGCGCTCCAGTTCGCGCAGGTGTGGCTGCGCGGCATGCGCCCGGAGGCTTGAGGCGTGGCGACCCTCGCTTACGCCGTCGAGGTCGATGCCGTGTCCAAGCGGTTCGGCCCGATCGTGGCGCTGGACAAGGCCACCCTCCAGATCCGACGGGGGGAGGTCTACGGCCTGCTAGGACCGAACGGCGCGGGCAAGACAACGCTGATCCGCAGCCTGGTCGGGCTGGTGGCTCCCGAGGCGGGGACGGTGACGGTGCTCGGCCAGCGGATGCCTCGCCTCGACGTGCTGGCTCGCGTTGGCTACATGACCCAGCAGGCCGCCCTGTATCCGGATCTCTCGGCGGAGGAGAACGTTCATTTCTTTGGCGCGATCAATGGCCGGGTCGATGGCGTCCGTGACGCGCTCGAGTTCGTGGATCTCTGGGATCGCCGGAAGTCGGTGGTCGGCACCTTGAGCGGCGGGATGCGCACGCGATGCTCGCTGGCTTGCGCGCTGGTCCACAAACCGGAGCTGCTGCTTCTGGATGAGCCGACGGTTGGTGTCGACCCGCTGCTCCGGATCCAGCTCTGGGATCGGTTCCGGAAGATGGCGGCTGGCGGTACATCCATCCTGATTTCGAGTCACGTGATGGACGAGGCTGAGCGATGCGACCGGCTGGGACTGATCCGATTTGGTCGGCTCCTGGCCGAAGGCACTGTTGCCGAGCTGAAGGCGAAGGCCGGCGTCGAGCGGTTGGAGGACGCGTTCCTCAAGCTATCCGAGGTCCGGGAGCCATGAGCGCTCATCGCGTTCGCGCCATTACGCGACGGCTGCTGCAGCAGTTCCGGCGTGACCGTCGCACGCTGGTTCTGCTCTTCGGCGCGCCACTCGTCATCCTCTCGCTACTCGGCTACCTGCTCCGCGGTGGTGGCGACGTCCCGAAGATGGGCGTGGTCAACCTGGACGGCGGCGGGCTGGGCAGCGTCGTCGCCGCGGCGCTCGAGAGCTCGAAGACCGTTTCCGCTTCCGCCATGTCTGCGGCCGACGCCGAAGCCAGGTTGCGGTCGGGTGACATCGCCGGGTACGTGCTGCTGCCGTCCGACTTCTCGGTGAAGGCGCAGCAGTCGCGGCTGATCGCACCCGAGGTTCACCTCGAGGGAAGCCAGCCGGGTCTTTCGCAGAGCATCCTGCAGGCGGTCAGTGAATCCTTCGCGGCCCTCGCCGGCCAGGCGGGTGGCGTTCGCTTCGCGCCACACGTCACGTTCCTCTACGGCGGGCCCAACTTCGACACGCTCGATTACTTCGGCGCCGCCTTCATCGGCCTGGTGGTCTTCTTCCTGGTCTTCGTTATCACCGCGGTCGCGTTCCTCCGGGAGCGCGGCCAGGGGACGCTCGAGCGCCTGATGGCGAGTCCACTGCGCCGGGCCGAGATCGTGCTCGGCTACATGCTGGGCTTCACGGTGCTGGCACTGGTGCAATCGGCCGAGGTGCTCGCCTTCAGCCTGCTCGTGCTTCACGTCCACAACGTGGGCAACGTTGCGCTGATCTTCGTGCTCGAGGCCTTGATGGCGATCGCCGCCGTCAACCTCGGCATCTTCCTGAGCATGTTCGCCCGCACGGAGTTCCAGGCGGTGCAGTTCATCCCGCTGGTGATCGTGCCGCAGATGCTGCTGGCCGGCATCATCTTCCCGGTCAGCACGGAACCGGGTCCGCTACAGGCGCTGTCGCACGTGTTGCCCCTGACCTATGCCGTCGAGGGACTGCGCAACATCATGATCAAGGGCGCCGATCTGGGCTGGTCATCGCTTCAGCTCGACTTCGGCGTGGTGCTGGGCTTCTGCATCCTCGTGATCCTGGCCGGCGCCACGACCCTGCGCCGCCGCATCGCCTGACCTCGACAGTCCCTCCGCCTCTGGGGGAGGGCAGGGTGGGGGCTAGCTGAACTTCTTGTCCTGGTCGAGGCGGTAGAGCCGGATCGTGACCGCGAACAGCACGATGCTCCAGCCGGCGAGCCAGGCGAGTGCAACCAGGGTTGACTCGTCGTTCAAGCCGATCGTTTTCCAGGCCAGCTGCGCGTAGTGGTAGGTCGGCAGCACCGAGCCGATGTGCTGGATCGTGCTCGGGAGTTGCTTGAGCGGCACGAAGATCCCGGATAGAAAGAGCATCGGCAGATACACCATGTTTGCCAGCGCGGGTGCGGCGTTGGGGCTCGCACCATAGCCGATTGCCATGCCCAGCCCGATCATGGGGAATGATCCGACCATCAAGCGCCAGGCGAGGTCGAGCCAGGTCCCGGGATCGAGCCGGACCCCACCGATCACGGTGGCGACCAGGCCAAGGAGGATCAGGCTCAGCAGTCCGAAGATCAGCGCGCCGATGACGTAAGCCAGCGTCGCAACCCAGGGCGGCAACGGAGTTGCCCGCTGCAGAAGGTCCAGCTTTCGACCCCGGTCGTTCGCCAGGCCGATGCCGAAGTTGTAGACCATCACGTTGCCCACTCCGTAAGTCGCGTAGGAGACGAGGATCAGCTTGGTCGTGCTGATGCCGGGGGCCGCCTGCAGATTGCCAAAGATGGCGTTGAAGAGCAGGAAGAACATCACCGGGAGACCGAGTGACAGCACAGTGAATGCCGGGTTGCGCAGGCGCGCCACGAGTTTGGCGCGCGTCTCCATCCAGAGCATCCGGCCCAACGGAGCCATCGGCAACGTCTGGATGGTCGCGGTGCTCACGGCGCCATCTTCTCCTCAGCTTCGTGCGTCAGGGAAATGAAGGCTTCTTCGAGGTCGGCACCCACCACCTGGAGGTCGCTGATGTCGACGCCTCGACGGAAGAGTTCTCTCAGCAGGGTCTCGGGGGCGTTGCTGAAGAGTTGCACTCGGTGGTCCTGGATGGATAGCTTGGAGACCGGGAGCCCCGCAAAGTTCGCCTCGGATAGCGGCGTCGGCGTCGTGAAGGTGACCCGCTTGGCGAGCACCCGCGACTTGATCTCCTGCGGACTCGCGTCGGCAACCAGGACGCCCCGGTCGATCACGATGATCCGTTCGGCCAGCTGGTCCGCCTCCTCGAGATAGTGCGTGGTCAGCAAGATCGTCTTGCCCTGCTTCGAGAAGTCGCGAATGCTCTGCAGGAAGAGGCGTCGCGACTCGACGTCCATACCAACGGTTGGCTCATCGAAGAAGATCACCTGCGGATCGCCGGCGACCGCCAGCGCGAAGTACAGCCGCTGGCGCTGGCCACCGGAGAGCTTGCCGGCCTGCTGCTTGCTCTGCGGCTCGAGGCCCGCCAGCGCGATCGCCCGGTCGGGTGGCATTGGGCTCGGGTAGTACGCGCCGAAGAGCTCGACGAGCTCGCGCACCGTGAGCGTGTCAGGGACACCCGATTCCTGCAGCATCACGCCGCAGCGGCTGCGGGCGCGGCGGTCGGTCGGCTCGAGTCCGAAGAGCCGCGCCTGTCCGGCAGTCGGCTTGCGCAGTCCGAGGAGGACCGAGATGCAGGTGGTCTTGCCGGCCCCATTGGGCCCGAGCATCGCGACCAGCTCACCCTCGTTGACGACAAAGCTGACGCCGCGGACGGCTTCAACCGAGCCGAAGCGCTTGTGAACCTGGTTGAGCTCAACGACCGGCTGCCCTGACGTTCCCCCACGCTAGCACAGGGCTTTGGCGGAATTCTTAGGCGGTAGTCAGCTACGACGAAGAAGAATCACGAGAACGACCGCACCTACCACGGCAAGGATGAGGACAACAGGAACCACGGGGGAGAACTCGACACCCGTCACAGTCCGATTCTGACGGATCAGCGGTAGTTGCGGGAGGACGGGAAGACGTCCTCGTCGGGAAGTGACGGCGCGGCCTCAACATGGTCGACGAGAACGCTCAGCACGCCGTCCTGCTTCTGCAGCCGCCCGTCCATGATCAGGATCGGTTCCAGGTTCGCGACCTGCCGGTAGCGCTGGTAGATCGGCGGTCGGAGGATGACATCGACGTGGCCGAACTCATCGGCCAGGGTGAAGAACTTGAACTCCTTGCCGGTCGAGGGCGACTGCCTTGTGATGACCAGGCCGCCCACTCGGACTTTGGCACCGTCGCGGATGTTCGAGCGGATCGTCTTCGAGTCGATGACGCGGAGCTCGTTGAACTGCGGCCGGTAGAAATGGATCAGGTGATCCGTCGTCGAGAGCGAGAGCAGCCGGTAGTCGGTCGCCACCCGCTCCCGGTGGGTCATGGGCGCGAGCTGCACGGTCTCGGACGGCTCGGCGAGCATCGGCGAGCGCTGCCAGTCGTCGGCATGCTCGTTGAACCGCCAGACCGCTTCCCGGCGATTCGGCTCCAGCGCATCGAAGGCTCCGGCCAGCACCAGGTTCTGCACCTGGGCCCTGGTCAGCCCGTTGCGAGACTGCGTCGTCAGCCGGATCCGGCGGCAGAATTCCTCGAGAGAGGCGACCGGTCCTTTGAGCTGGGCCTCGTCGAGCACCTCGAGCGCTTTGTCACCCACGCCGTGCACGTAGTTGAAGCCGAGCCGCAGCGCGCCGCCTTCGACCGTGCATCGCACATAGCTCTTGTTGATGTCGACCGGCAGGATTTTGACGCCGTGCCGCTTGCCGTCCTCGACGAGTACGTGCGGGTGATAGAAGCCCATCGGCTGGTTGTTCAGCAGCCCGGCGTAGAGCGCGGGCGCGTGATGCAGCTTGAGCCAGGCCGTCTCGTAGCAGGTGCGGGCGAAGGCGGCGGCATGGGACTTGGTGAACCCGAACTCGGCGAACGCGGCCAGCTTGGTGAAGATCTCCTCGGCGATCGGTTGCGGGATCTCGTTCTGGACGCAGCCGCTCAAAAACCGCTCGCGGATCGCCGCCATCAACTCGTGCGAGCGATGGCTGCTCATCGCCCGCCGGAATCGGTCGGCTTCGGCGCTCGAGAAGCTGGCGCATTCCATCGAGATCTTCAGAATCTGCTCCTGGTAGAGGACGACACCCAGCGTCTCCTCGAGGATCGGCTTCAGGCGCGGGTGGATGTACATGACCGGCTCCTTGCCCTGCTTGCGCCGCAGGTATGGGTGTACCGCATCGCCCTGGATCGGTCCGGGGCGGATGATGGCAACCTCGACCACCAGGTCGTTGAAGGTCTCCGGACGCGAGCGCGGCAGCGTCTGCATCTGCGCCCGGCTCTCGATCTGGAACACGCCGATCGTGTCGGCCTGCGTGCACAGCTCGTAGACCTCCGGGTCTTTCAGGTCGAGCGCATCGAGGTCCGGGCGCACGCCGGTATCCGCCTCGATAAGGTCCAGGGCTTCGGCGACCACCGAGAGCATGCGCAGGCCAAGCATGTCCATCTTGATCAAACCCAGCTCTTCGACATCGTCTTTGTTGAACTGCACTACCATCCGGCCCGGCATGGTCGCCCGCTCGACCGGCACGATATCGATCAGCGGCTCGCCGGTGACCAGCATCCCGCCGACATGGATCGACAGGTGACGCGGGAAATCGAGGATCTGGGTGGCGAGATCGAAGAGCTGCTGCCAGGGCTGCGCGACGTTCGCCGTCGGGTATCCGGCCGCCTGCGCGATCGTCTCTGGACTCTCGGGGTGCCAGGCCGACGCCGACTTCGCCAGGTGATCGATCGTCTCTTCCTTGAAGCCGAGCGCCTTCCCCACTTCGCGGATCGCGGAGCGCTGGCGATAGGTCACGACGTTGCAGACCATCCCGGTGCGCTCCGGCCCGTACTTTTCGTAGACGTACTGAATCACTTGTTCCCGATGCGCGGTCGAGAAATCAATGTCGATGTCCGGCGTCGTCGTCATCTCTTCGTGCAGGAACCGCTCGAAGAGCAGGTTGTGCTCGATCGGATCGACCCGGGTGATGCCGAGCAGATAGGCGACGATGCTGTCCGCGGCCGACCCACGCCCCTGACCGGGGATGCCACGCGAACGGGCAAACCGCATCAGGTCCCAGTTGATCAGGAAGAATTCCGCGAATCCGGTCTTGTTGATGACGTCGAGCTCTTTCTGCAGCCGGGCCGCCACCTCTGAGGTGACGGGACGGTATTTCTCGCGCACCGCGTCCTGGCAGAGCCGGTAGAGGAAGGAGAACGGGGTCTCGCCGGTGGGGACGTGGAAGCCGGGAAATCGGGCGCCGACCAGCTCGAAGCTGAAGCGGCAACGCTGCGCGATCTCCGCGACATTCGCCAGGCCTTCCTCGACGACCCGCCGCGGGTACCGGCCGAAGACCTGCCGTAACTCGGCGCCCGACTTGAGGTAGTGCTCGGCGTTCGGATGCAGGTAGCGCTGCGCCTCGTCGAGCGTGGTGCGATGCCGGATCGCGGTGAGCACATCGTGCAGCCGGTGCCGGTCCGGCGTCGCATAGAAGACCTCGTTGGTGATCAGCAGGGGTGCGCCGTGCCGCTCGGCCAGCTCGAGCAACCGCTGGTTGCGCGAACGATCATCGGGAGCCAGGTGGTCGTGCAGCTCGATGAAGACCCGGTCGCGGCCGAAGACCTCCTGGTAGAAGGGCAGCCGCTCTTTCGGATCGGCGACCAGCGCAAACAGGTGCCCGCTCAGGGGCGCCAGCTGGTCCGCCGGCAAGCGCGCCATGCCTTTCGCGTTGGGCATCTGCGCCATGCTGATCAAGCGGCAGAGGCTCGTATAGCCGACCTTGTCTTCGACGAGTAGCAGCAGCCGGTCCCCCCAGCGGTCGTAATCCACCCGATCCTTGGGTGGCGTGGTCCCGTCGTCGATCGTCAGCTCGGTGCCGATGATCGGCTGGATGCCCGCGCGCTGTGCCGCGCCGAAGAACTTGACCGCGCCGTAGAAGCCGTTGCGGTCGGTGATGGCGAGCGCCGGCATCTCCAGGTCACGGGCACGCGCCACCAGTTCATCCGGATGCGAGGCGCCCTCCAGGAAGGAGTAGTTGGAATGGCAGTGCAATTCGGCGTAGGCGCTAGTCATAGACGCGCTCGATAAACCATTCCGTGTTGACGCGGTCGCAGTAGCACTCCAGCGCGATGTCATCGTCGATCAGCAGCCGCCAGTACTCCCGGGACACCGGGCTGCGCCACCAGTCGCAGTCGATCCGCCAGCGGTTGAGCACGCGCGTCACCGGCTGCCACCCGGCGGCCGACTCGAGGTGCGTCGGCACGCCGTCCGCATCGACGCGCACCCGGATAGGCCGTACCGGCGCCAGCAGCTCCGTCATGCGGGTTTCCAGAGGATCCGGTGATCGGGCAGCGGCGCGGCATCGCTGCAGACCTCGGCCCGCTGGACCAGCGACGGCCCATATTCCTCCTGCAAGCGCGCAATCGCATCGGCGATCGATTCCTTGAAGCCGTCGCGACGGATCAGCAGCCCCGGCTGGCGGATATAGGCGGGTTCGAGCCGGCCCGCGCGCAGCGTGATCCGTTCCAGCGGCGCGGTGATGGTTGCACGCAGCAAGCGCGGACGGACGCCGTCGAAGAGCTCGCCCGCGGTCGTCATCGGGTAGGCAAAGCGCACCTCGATCGCGATCGGCGGCGCAGCCTCCTGGTCGAGCTTGATCCGGATCGCTCGGGCGCCGAGGCCTTGAGCGAGCAGCGATGCGCTGACGCGCTCGGCCAGCGCCCGGGCGATGAATTGCAGCGCCTCCGTGTTGTCGACCGGCGGATCGAGTGGCTCGCTTTCCTCGATACGAACGGCGGGCCTAAAGCGCCGCAATCGACGTCGGTCGTCGCCCACCGCCAGGTCATAGACCTCGAGGGCTTTCGGGCCGAACTGGCGACGAAAGGCCGGCCGCGAGATCGCCTGCAGACGGCCGATCGTCTTGAGCCCGAGAAGCTCGAGGTATTCGCGCAGGTCATCGTCGAGTGGCAGGACATCGATCGGGTAGCGCGCGAGATAAGCCCGCGTCTTGTCGTTATCGACGATCACCGGAACACCGGCCGTCGCATGGGCGGCCGCGACCTTGCTGACGAACATCGATGAGGCCACGCCCATCGTGGGCCTCACGCGGATCGCCGCGTCGATGGCGCGGCTGATGGCGGCCAGCAATTTTGAACGGTCGGGCCAGCGCAGGGCCAGCCGGTCGAGACGGAGGAAGGCACAGCCAGGATCCTCACCGGCAGCCACGTCGGGGGTGAAGTGGTGCAGGGTCGATAGCAGGGACTGGCGAACCCTGGCTGTGGCCTCCTCGTCGACCGGTTGGAAGACGGCGTCCGGCGCAAACTGTTGAGCCTGGTTGAGACTCATTCCCTCGAGTACGCCCTGCGCCTGCGCTTCGGCCGATGCCGTCGTAACCGAAGCCCGCTCGTGCGCGAGCCCGCCAAGGACCAGCGAACGACCGCGCAACTCGGGTGCCGTCAACCAGGCGGCGACCAGCGATGGGTGGGGCGTGCGGACACAGCAAATCATGGGATCGGGTATGGAACGATCCACCGCTTTCTGAGGCCCGGCGCCGCCAGCCGATTCTTGATGACGGCGGCATCGACCTGCAGCCCTTCGAGATCGCCGTCGGCGCGGAAGACCCAGGCACAGCGCTCGAACGTCAAGATCAAGCTGGCGTAATACCGGATCGCATCCTCGGCCTCGGCATCGTGGATCAGCAGCAGCGTGCACTCGGCTTCCGCGGCGCGATGCAGCAGGTGCGGCAGCTCGGCATCGAGCCCGGATGACCCCGCACGCGACAGGTCGATACAGATGAGGTCGACCCCGGCGCGCGCCAGCACGCGAACGCTGGCCATCCCTTCCTTGAGCGATTTCGGTCGAACCACCAGCAGGTGATCGAGCCGCGCGTCGAAGTAGTTGAGGAATTCCGGATCGAGACGCTTCGGGAAGTCGACGTAGGCGACCACGCCCTCGCGGCTGGCGCTCGCAACACTGCGCTGGGCCAGCGTCCGTTTCCCGCAACCCCTGGGGCCGGCGAGCAGGCTCAAGCGCCCCACCGGCCAGCCGCCGATGCCGGTCAGCGCGTCGAGTTCCGGGATTCCGGAGGACCGCGCGGGACAGGGAGGGGCGGCCGGCCGCGGCGCGGCGCTCCCGAAGCGGGTCTGGAGCACCGTAATGGCTTGTTGGAGACGATCTGGCATCTGAGCACGCCCCAAAGGAGAGTTGCCGAGAACCGCGGTGACATCTGGCCTCCCCGGGGACGCAGGAGCAGATCGCTGAGGCTGGTCAGATCTTATCGAACAAATGTTCGGTCGTCAAGACGCTGCGCTACTTGCGGAAGTAATTGATCGGAAAGTCGATCTCCCACTCATCGCCGGCGTCCCCCATGCCGCGCTCCCACCGGCCCTCGATCGTTTTGCCGTCGGCCGAGATCTCGCCGATGAAGCGCTGGTTGAAGCCGGGGCCGTCGGGGCCGTTCCAATCCTCGCCGGCGGCCCGCCAGATCTTCCAGGTGGAGCCTTCGAGGGCCATCATGAACAGTCGCTTGACCCCTCGAGCGTCGAAGTAGTGCATCGGCTGCGGCTCGCCGTCGGGCGCGCCGCCGATGATCGACACGCTGTTGGGCACCTCCGCGGGCTCGCCCACCGAACTCATGACGATGAACTTGCCGAGGCGCTCGATCTTCTCCTGGACGGAGATCCTCATCGGAGGTTCCATCGGAATCTCTCCTTCGCCGTGCCACTCGCCGATCAGCGGCTCGAAGTCCTTCATCGCCGGTCTCCTTTTCCGGGGGGATCGCGTTCAACAATAAGACGCGGCCGGAGGCCCGAACTCATCGCCGCCCACTCCGTCGAGGCGCGCGAAAGCGCCTGGCTGTTAGTGGGCTTCCTGCAGTCCGACGCTGAACATCGCCTCGAGGTCGTGCTTCGAGTAGACCTTGAAAGCGACGTGGGTGTGGGTCTTGATGATCCCGGGTACCTGCGACAGCCGTGAGGTCACCACATCGGCGATCTCTTCGTGATTCTTGACCCGGAGGATGGCGACGAAGTCGAACTCCCCCGTGACCGAGTAGGCTTCCGCCACCCCCGGGACGTCGGCGAGGGCCGGACCGAGCTTGGCAATCGCGGACCGCTCCGCCTCGATCAGCACGATGGCGGTAACCACGCACCGGATTCTCTCATGCTCGTTTGGCAGCCCTACGAAGCCTTGACACTACGAACATATGTTCGTATAATGTACTCATGAAGATGGGGGTAGGGGGAGTCTCGGCGAGGACCAGCGACGGGCTCGAGGATTTGGCTGAAGCCCTTGACGAGCACATTCGTCGCACCAACCAGCGGATTGACGACGAGGTTGTCCGGGTCAGCCGCCTCCGCCGTGCTCGGCGCCAGCTGGAACTACGGATGTGGAAGACGTCACCGCTCTTTTGCAAGACCCAATGAGCGCCGCCGCAGCCGCGGCCGGCCGCAACCCTCTAAACGCGGCACTTTCTGACGACATCGATCGGTTCCGGACGTTGATCGTTGCGGACCTGCCCAGCGACGTCACGGGCCGGCTCAAGCGGCGCCAGTACGTGATCGACCTTCTCAAACTCGATTCCTCGAAAGACGCGGCCGAGCTGGC
>Ga0209526_10001674_pt1 | contig 14882 bp, 15 predicted proteins | sample JacPinW_OM2H0_M1_FD_188566 | JGI IMG/M metagenome (GOLD analysis project Ga0209526, IMG submission 188566) | Forest soil microbial communities from Algoma, Ontario, Canada - Jack Pine, Ontario site 1_JW_OM2H0_M1 (SPAdes) (version 2) | ecosystem: Environmental > Terrestrial > Soil > Boreal... | reverse complement strand
ACGCCTTTGCCGTAATCAGAGATGATGACCACGGGATGGTCCGCTACAAGCTCGCAGGCGAGCCGCAGCAAATCCTCGCGGATATAGGGGTCGAGCGGGATCGCGCTCTCGCGATCGGCCCGCAAGAGCTGCTGATTGCCGGCGATGTACCGCGTCTTTACCGTCGTCGTGCGCTGAGGTTGCACGAGAACGTGGGCCTCGGCCCCGTCCTGTGCTTCCACCAGACGCCCGATCTCGCGGCCTGCCTCGTCATTGCCGACGACGGAGATAAACGAAGATGCCGCTCCCAACGCCCTCAGGTTCCGCATTACGTTGCCGGCCCCGCCGAGGGTCTTCATCTCGCGCTCGATCCACAGCACCGGGATCGGCGCTTCGGGCGAGACCCGCTCGACCTGACCGTAAATGTAGTGATCGAGCATCACGTCACCGATGCACAGCACGCGCGCTGTCTTCAACCGGTCGATAAGAGGAAGGAGATCGCTGTTGTTAACCATCGGCAACTCTTGATTGCAGAACCTGCATCATCTTTTGACGGCGCCGGGAAACGCGTGCAAGTGAAATGCCGCGGGATTTTTCCGCTATCGCTCGAAACGCGCAGCTCCGTCGCGTCTCCTCACCGGTATCGGCGCAACAGCAGATAGGTCGCACCGGGACCTCCATGGTGAGGTTGGGCTGGCGCAATCGCGAGAACATGCCGCCGCAGCTCCGGTTCTTCCAGCCACCGCGGTACCGAGCTCTTGAGCACCCCGGGCCCGCTTGGGCCGAGCCCTCGTCCAGTGATGACGAGTACGCAGCGCCGTCCAGCATCGCGTGATGCCCCGATAAAGGCGGCAAGTTCCCGGTGTGCCTCGGGTTGGGTCATTCCGTGCAGATCGAGACGTGCTTCGATCTTGTGCAGCCCACGCTTCAACCGCTCGGAATTTGCGCGGTCGATCCCGGAAAACCGGTCGAGCGGCGCCGGGGCGTGCGGCAAACTCGGATGGTGTTGCTCAACTGGGGTCGGTCCCGGCTCCGGGACCTGTGTTGGTGCTGGCAACACAGGCGTGTTGCGACCGCGCAACGGCCGCGTGTCGCGAATGACTTCTTGCCATAAGGCGCGATCACTCCACCGGCGCGCTGCGTTGCTCGTCGTATTCGACACTTCTCGTCGCCTGACCGTCTTCGACGAGAACTATATGGAGACGCCGGGGTCCATGCGCACCGAGTTCGATGTGCTGCTCGATGTCCGCAGTCCGCGACGGCCCGGTAATGAAATTGATCACCCGCGGCAGGGCTTCCGATCCTGCGGCGGCCCGTAAGCGGTCCAAGCCATCCTCGTAGGTGGCGACCACTTGGTCCCCCCGCACAACAACAATGTGGGTATCGGGCAGGAAGTTGAGCGTCGTCGGGGTCTGCGGCCCGGAAGCCAGTAGCAAAGTACCGGTCTCGGCGATTGCGGCATGGCACGGCGTGAGGCTGACCTTGTCCTCCGCCTCGGCCCGGCCGCGGCGGATTCGCAGCAGCGGCCGCGCCTCCCACGGGATCGCGTCCAGGCTCGGGTCAGGCGCCATGACCAGCTCGGCCGGAAGGTTTTCGGCTGCGAGATAACGCGCGACCGCCTCGGGCACCGCAGCCGGTGAAGCCGCCCGGGATACGGTTGTCTGCACCTCCTCGGCCATAGTGATGAAAAGTTCGACCCGGTCCCGTTGATCAAGGGCCGTCGCCCGGGCCGGCACCAGGTTGCGGCGATGCGCCGCGACACGAGCGCGCAATTCCGCTTCAGTCTTGGGATCGAGGCGGCCGCGGTTCAGCGAGCTGCGGATGCCAGCCAGGATCCGTTCGCGGGCCTCGCTCACTTCCGCCGCTCCGCCCATAGGCTGTGAAAGCTGCGGCCTTCCGGCGCCGGCATGTCACGTACCGCGGTCCAGCCGGTGGCCAGCGGCAATGAGCGAAACCGGCCATGGTCTCGGCCGGCCCAGCCGAGCACGCGGCTGGCGATCCCGGCGAGAGCATGGTAGAGGGCCGGCCGGCGCGCCACCCAGGCCCATAGGGAAAGGCCGGTTCGGTAGACCGGTGGACTCAGCTTCTTGGCGTGCTCGCGCTCGCGCCAGTGCCTCATCATCTTGGGCAACGGGATCTTGACCGGGCAGACGCTCTCGCAGCGCCCGCAGAAGGTCGAGGCGTTCGGCAAGTGACCAGCCTCTTCGATCCCGATCAGGATCGGGGTCAGGACCGCGCCCATCGGGCCGGGGTAGACCCAGCCATAGGTGTGCCCGCCGACCGCGGCATAGACGGGACAGTGGTTTATGCAGGCGGAGCAGCGGATGCAGCGCAGCATGTCCTGGAATTCGGTGCCGATCAGCTCGCTGCGGCCGTTGTCGAGCAGCACCACGTGGTATTGCTCGGGGCCGTCGAGATCGCCGGGCCGCCGCGGACCGGTCGAGATAGTCGTGTAGGCGGAGAACTCCTGGCCCGTGGCCGAACGCGCCAACAGGCGCAGCAAGGTCGCCGCGTCCTCCAAATTCGGCACGAGCTTCTCGAGGCTCGTCATGACGATGTGCACACGCGGCAAGGTCTGGGTCAAATCGCCGTTGCCCTCGTTGGTGACGATGATGCTGGACCCGGTCTCCGCGACGAGGAAGTTGGCCCCGGTTATTCCGACATCGGCGGCAAGGAAACGCGGACGCAGCACCGCCCGCGCCTCGTCGCACATCTGGCGCGGTTCGGCGAGTGAGCGGTCCGGGTCGAACGAGCGATGTTCGGCTCGAAAGGTCTCGGCGACCTGCTCTTTGATCAGATGAATGGCCGGCGCGATGATATGGCTCGGCGGCTCATGGCGCAGCTGAATGATGTATTCGCCGAGATCGGTCTCGACGGGGGTGATGCCGTTCGCCTCGAGGAACTCGTTGAGCCCGACCTCCTCGGCGATCATGGACTTGCCTTTGGTGACGGTCTTGGCGCCGACCGAACGGCAGATCTGCAACACGGCGGCGCAGGCCTCCTGGGGCGTGCGTGCCCAATGCACCTTGCCGCCCGAGGCCACCACCTGGCTTTCGTAGAGCTCGAGATAAAAATCGAGATGCTCCAGCGTGTGGTCCTTGATCGACCGGCCGTTTTCGCGCAACGCCTCGAACTCGGGGAGCCGTTCGATCGCGAGGCGACGTCTCAGCGGAAACCCGGTCCGCGCGAGGCCGAGCGCATGCTGCAGATTTTCGTTGGCAAGGCCGGCACGGGCATTCGCCACGAAGGTGCGGCTGGTCGCGAGCATGGGTTCTTACCGCGCCGCGCCGATTGGACGCGCTTCCTCGGTCATACCGGCGAGCACCTCTGCCACGTGACGAACCTCGATGCGGCGGCCTTGACGATAGAGTTTGCCAGCCATGTTCAGAAGGCAGCCGAGATCGCCGGCCAAAACCGCTTCGGCCCCGGTCGCGACAATGTCGGCCTCCTTGTCGGTGACCATCTTGTCCGAAATATCCGGGTATTTGATGCAGAACGTGCCACCAAAGCCGCAGCAAACCTCGGCTCCCGGCAATTCCCTCAGCCTCAGCCCGGCGACTGAGGCGAGGAGCTGCCGCGGCTGCAGCTTGACCCCGAGCTCGCGCAGTCCCGAACAGCCATCGTGGTAGGTCACCTCGCGATCCCACTGCGCGGTAACCGTCCGCATCCCGCATACGTCGACGAGAAAAGACGTGAGCTCCCAGGTGCGCCCGGCAAGCTCCTGCGCACGCGGCAAGTTCATCGGGTCACCCGCGAAGAGCTGAGGGTAGTGCTGACGGATCATCCCAGCGCAGGAACCGGAGGGAGCAACGACATGGTCATACCCGGCAAACGCATCAAACACCTGCAAGGCGATCGCCTTTGCATTGGCGCGGTCGCCCGAATTGTAGGCCGGTTGGCCGCAACACGTCTGGGCGCGCGGGACCTCGACCGTGCAGCCGGCCTGCTCGAGCAATTTGACGGCGGCAAAAGCGACTGTCGGCCGGAACAGATCGACAAGGCACGTCACAAACAGCGCCACACGCACAGTTGGCTCCGCATTTCGGGAGGTTCCGGAAATTAGGGGATCTGCGGTCGGCAAAATCAATCCGTGCGCTGCTCGCCGGGGCCCTGCCGCGGCAACCAGCCGGGAGCGAGACGGTCGGCCACGCTACGCGGCAGCAAAAGGTAGCACCGGCCGCGTGCATTCATAACACCGGCGCGGTCGCCCGCAGCATTGCCGGTGCCCCAGAAAACATCGCCGCGCACCGGACCCTTGATCGCGCCCCCGGTATCTTGAGCCACGACCAGGCGCCGCACGCTTTCAGCTGCGGCGAACCGCTCGTCCGCTTCGAGCCAGATCGGGATGCCAAGTCCGATGAAAGCCCGGTCGACCGCGATGCTCCGCTCGGGGGTTAGAATGGCGCCTTCGGCGCCGATCGGACCGTCACCGCTGATCTCCCGAAAGAAGACGTAGGACGGGTTCTCCCGACGCAGCGCGGACCCGGCCTCTGGATACTCCTTCATCCAAGCTCGAATCGTGGCCATTGTCAGCTTGTCGCGGGAGATCGCACCGCGTTCGATCAACAACCGCCCGACCGCGATGTAGGGGTGTCCATTCTGCCCGTCATAGCCGACCCTGACGGTACCGCCGCCGTTCAGCCGAACCCGGCCCGAACCTTGGATCTGCAGAAAAAATGCATCGATCGGATCGTCGACCCAAAGGAGCTCGAGGCCGCGGCCCGCAAGCGCACCATCCTCGATCTCGGCACGCGTCGGGAAAAGCCCCGAACCAAGATCGGGCGGCTTCCGGTAAATCGGCGTCTGGTAGCGGCCATGCTTTCGCCGCGACCCATTGAGTTCGATCTCGTAATACCCGGTGAATAGCCCTTCGCGGGCTCCATAATCTGCAACGGCAAACGGGACAAACCCCGCTTCGAAAAATCTGCGCGCGGCGGCGTCATCTCGCGCGGGGAGCGCCTCTGCCGTCCGGCACAGCGCCCGCCAGTCGCCCACCCGCCCGAAATCAGCGCTCATTGCGGCCGCATCGAACGCCGCGGTGTCGGCGCGGGTCAAAAATCGGGCGCAAGATTTTAGGAACGCGGGGATCGTTGCCGAAAAGCGATCGTCGGCCCATCCGGAAAGCCGCTCGAAGCCGACCGGGGCGACCGCAAAGCGCGTCGGACCGGTGTCACGCCCGAGCGTGACTACGAGGACGAGCACCAGAAGCCCGACGGTCGCGACTGCTATAGCGCGGCTGGTTCGGGCGGCTCTTGGAGTACGGTCAGCCGCTGCTCGTCGCGACGAGGACCCAGTTTGGATCGGAGGATCGTGAATCGCGTGCAAAAGTCCAGTAATCGGTCTTCTCGATCGGGTGTTCCGGGTCGCCGTCGACGATGCTTCCATCCATCGCGCGCGTTACATTGATCTGGTGGGAGACCAGCTTAACCGTTACCTGCGCGGTGCGGGCGGCGAGCTCGGCCTCGACGATGTCGGCGCCGTCAAGCCGAAGGATTCGCGTCTCGAGGGTCTCCTTCGCAGCGACACGCTCGTCGATCGCCGTGGCGAATTGCTGGAAGACTTCGTCGCTCAGCAAAGGCCGCAGCGCCGCCTTGTCGCCGCCGGCAAATGCCGTGACGATCATTTCGAATGCTATGCGGACACCATCGAGAAATTGAGACGGGTCAAAGCTCGGGTCAGCATGACGTATTTGATTCAGTCCCTCAGCGACCGAATCCATAGGTGCAGCACCAGCGACCAGCGGTGCCACGCCGTCGCCCGGTTCGCCGAGGGTCGGTGCCTTGTCAGGCGTTGGCCTTGCACGCCGGACGAACAGATCACGGCGGCGCTCGTTTCCCGTCCGCCGACCAAGGACGCTGCGCAATCGCAGCACCAAGAATGCGGCGACCATCGCGAACAGGATGATGTCGAAGTACTGAAACTCGCCCATCTCCTTCCGCGCCTTACCGCCATACCAAAAAGTACCGGGCACCAGCCCTCACCTGCATCCAGGACTAGATGGCGTCCCAGCAAGCACGTTCAAGCGCAAGCCTGCGCAACTCCGTTTTGGGCTCTACCGCCCGCAACCCGAAGTGCTTGGGCTTTTTCTCGTGCTTCCCGCAGGATGATGAAAGAATTAGGGTGATTTTGATCCGCCACGGCAAACCAATTTCAACCGTGTGATTTCTGTTACCCGGCGTGATCCCGGCATCCGGGACCCGCATCTCACCGATCTTGGGCGGCGCCAGGCGACGGCGGCCCGAGCACTGCGCCCCTCGAGCCTCCGGAGGCTGATTACCAGTCCCTATGCACGAGCTATTGAGACCGCAGGAACCATCGCCGAGCACCTGAACCGGCCGATTAACGTCGCCGTTGTCACGCATTGGGGGCTTTATCCGGGCGTTGACCGGGCTCAAGGTGCCGAATGGCACGGTGTTGCCGATCGATCCGACCGGACCGGACAGCGAGGCGGAGATGGTGCTTATCCCCGAGACAGGTTAGCGCAGCGGACCGTTGATGCACCGTCTCGTTCCGTGTTAGCCACCCCATTCCAATGCCCAGGAGAAAGTCATGGCGGAAGAAGCGAGAGGCAATGGCCAAAGCAACCTGCCGCCGGCTCCCGAGCCTCAGCAACTGATCTTCAATGCCCAATACATCAAGGATCTGTCGTTCGAGAATCCGAGAGCACCGCAGAGCCTGATCCAGCAGACGGTGCAGCCTTCCGTAGACATCAATGTCGATGTCAAAGCCCAAAACCTCGGGCCCGAGGTTTTCGAGGTCATCCTGACGATCAATGCTACAGCGCGCGCACAGGACCAGCCGGTTTTCCTGGTCGAACTCGCCTACGGAACTGTCGTGACCGTCAAGAACGCGACGCCGGAAATGCTGGCGCCGCTGATCCTGGTAGAGACCCCGCGGATCGTCTTCCCTTTCGCCCGCGCCATCATCGCCAACGCGACCCGTGACGGCGGTTTTCCGCCGCTGATGATCAATCCGATCGACTTTGCCGAGCTGCTGCGCCGCCAACAGGCCGACGCCCTGGCTGCTACCGCGTCCGGCAGTGCGGTCGTGTGAAGCTCAGGCTTCCGTCAGCCAAATCGGATCGGTGATGAGCTGCAGCAGCGCCTGGTGCGCGATCAGCTCTTCTGCCGAAGGCATATGCGGACGTGGCACCCGCGAAATTCGCTCGGCGGCGACCGCGATGTCGGCAGGCAGCGCGAAGTCAAGACCGGGTTGTCGGCCGCCCAGCAATTCGAGATAGACGGCAGCGAGCAGCCCGCAATCGATTTCGGCCCCATGCTCGACCCGCAGTGAGAGGTCGATGGCGAAACGGCGACACAACGCGTCGAGACTTGCCGGCGCGCCCGGAAACCGGATTCGGGCCAAACCCAGTGTGTCAACAAACGGACAGCTGATCGGCTCACGCTCTAGCCGAGCCAGCTCAGAGTTTAGAAAAGCGATATCGAATTCGGCGTTGTGGATCACCAGCCTGTCCGCTCCGATAAACGCGAGGAGTTCGTCGACGATGGCGCCAAACGGCGGCTGGCGGGCGAGAAATTCCGAGGTTATTCCATGAACCGCCAGCGCATCCTCGGGCATCTCGCGGTGGGGGTTGACGTACCGATGAAATTTACGGCCGGTCGGAACGTGGTGAACCAGCTCTATGCAAGCGATTTCGACGATCCGGTGGCCCTCCCTGGGGTCGAGACCCGTGGTTTCGGTATCGAGTACGATCTCCCGCATCACCGTCTTCCCGATCTTCCGCAGGCCGCGCGCCGGCTGCCACCGGTGAAGCCCGACCTCTTGCCGCGGAGGAGTCTGACAACCGCCTGCAATCGGCGCAAGGTCAGGTTCCGACCCAACCCGGTCGGCACGACGAAATCGGCGCGCCGCCGTTTCTCGGGATCCGGCATTTGCTTTTCCAAGATCGCGGCCAGGCGAATCGCGGTCATGCCGGTCCGCCACAACACCCGTTGACGCTGCACCAAGGCAGGTGCCGATACCACGAGGACATAATCACACCGACGATCGCCGCCGGTTTCGAACAGCAGCGGGATATCGAGCACGGCGAGCGGCTCGCGCCGGGCTCGGGCGCGATCGAGAAACCGTCTCTCCGCGGTGGCGACCATCGGATGAAGGATTTGTTCGAGCCGCTCGAGCGCAGCCGGATCCCTGAATACCCGCTGCCCGAGAAGCCCCCGATCAATCCCTCCGGATGCGGTTTGAACGCCAGGAAAGGCAGCCGAGACCTGCTGGACGGCAGCACCCCCCTGCGCCAGCAGCCGGTGGACGATTTGGTCGGCGTCGAACAGCGGAACTCCAAGCTGCCGCACCATCTTCGCGGCAGTGCTTTTGCCCATCCCGATCGAGCCGGTAAGGCCGAGAATGATCAACGCGGTGGGACCAATGTCGCGACAACAGCCGCCCGTAGCTCGGGAGTGACCCGCACCGCGGCGCCAAACCAGGCTTCGAACCCGGGACGGCCCTGATGGAGCAGCATACCGAGACCATCAACGACCGGGTGCCCTCGTTGCCGCGCTGCCGCCAGCAAGCCCGTTTCGAGCGGCACATACACAATGTCGACCACTGGCGCCGAGGGCGGCAGCGATAACAGATCCAGCACCAGCGGCGGCTCCCCGGTCATGCCGAGGCTCGTCGTATTGACAAGAAGGCCGGCGTTGCGTTGGACTTGGCTCGCCTCGACCCACGAATGGACGGTGATACGTGTGGTCGATGTCGAAAGATCACGGGCCAGCGCCTCGGCCCGTGTCAATGTCCGGTTGACGATCCGGATCTCGGCGACGCCGGCATCGGTAAGCGCCGCCACAACTGCCCGAGCCGAGCCGCCGGCTCCCAGAATCACCGCAGGACCAGTCGCCGGGTGCCAATCTGGCACGGCCTCTCTCAGGTTCTCGCGAAAGCCGAAAGCATCGGTGTTCCGGGCCTCCAGGGTTCCGTCGGGCGCGACGATAATCGTGTTCACAGCACCGATTCGACGCGCCAGAGGCTCCACCCGATCGACGACCGAGAGAGCTGTCTGTTTGTGAGGGATCGTCAGATTACAGCCGCGAAAACCGAGGATCGGCAGCGCGCGAAGCGCCTCTCCGATGTGTTCCGGCTGCACCGGCAGCGGCAGATAGGCGCCGTCGACCGCGGTCTCGTCCAGCCAGAAGCCATGCAGCAAGGGCGATCGTGAATGCGCAACCGGCCATCCCATGATCCCCGCGAGCCGCGTCGTGCCGGTAATTTTCACGACAGGATGCTCACGCCTCGGCCAGGACGCCGAAGGCCGAGCCCGGGCATGACAACAGGCATCGGCCAACTATGACGGGAGCTGACCACACCCGCGCAGAAATTCGAGCAGCTCCAGAAGCGGCAGCCCGAGGATCGCAAAGTGATCTCCTTCGACGCGCTCAAAAAGCTGCACGCCTCTACCCTCGAGCCGATATGCGCCGACCGTCCCGAGAACCGCCGTCCCTTCCACCGCAAGATAGTGGTCGAGGAAAAGGTCACTAAATTCCCGCATAAGGAGGTGTGGTTGTTTCACGGTATGCCATATCCGTGTCCCGTTCTGAACCACGCAAACTGCTGTGGCGAGCTCGTGAGTCCGACCGCGCAGAGCCGTGAGCTGCGCACGGGCTGCGCCGAGATCCGACGGCTTGTCAAACCATAGGCCATCGCAGACGAGAATCTGGTCGGCGCCGATTACAAAGGCTCGATCGTGGCGGCCCGCTACGCGGCATGCTTTTACCTCGGCAAGCGCAAGCGCACACTCGACCGCAGCACAGCCCTTGGCCCAAAAGGTCTGCTTGACGGCCTCTTCGTCCACCGCGGCGGGTTCGACCCGGACCTCCACACCGGCGGTCGCGAGCAACCACGCCCGCGTCGGACTGGCTGAGGCGAGGATTAACTCTTCAGTCAATCACGCCATGCCGCCGCGCCAACAGTTTCATGATCGCTGCGGCGGTCTCCTCGATCGAGCGGCGCGTCACATCGATCACCGGCCAATGCATTTGAACAAAGATCCTCCGCGCCTCCCGAACCTCGGATCGCACCGCCTCGATATCGGTATACTCGGTGGTATCGTCGTGATGCAGCATGTCCAGCCGGTTCCGGCGCAGCTGGATCAGCCGCTCGGGATCATTTGTCAACCCGACGATCAGCGGGCGTTTGACTTCTATCAACTCTGGGGGCAGCGGAACCCCAGGTACAAAGGGGACATTCGCGGCTTTGATCCCACGATTGGCGAGATAGAGGCAGGTCGGGGTCTTCGAGGTGCGCGACACCCCGACGAGACAGACATCCGCATCATTGAGACCCCAACTCGATTGCCCGTCATCATGATTGAGGGCAAAGGTCATGGCGTCGATGCGCGCGAAATACTCGCTGTCGAGAAGATGCTGTTTCCCCGGCACGCCTCGGCTCTCGCGGTGGAGAAATGAGGCCAACGCGCCGATCACCGGATCGAGCACGGGGATCGCCAAAACCTGCATCCGGCGGCACCCTTCCTGCAGCAATTGACGCAGGGGATCGTTGACCAGGGTGAAGAGAACCACTCCAGGATTGGCCTCGACCCCAGCGATCACCCGATCGACTTGGCTGCGCGTGCGCACCATGCTCCAGACATGTTCGACCGCCTGGGCATCGTCGAACTGCACTAGGCAGGCCCGCGCGACGGAGTGCACCGTTTCTCCGGTAGAATCCGAAACGAGATGCAGATGAAAGCGTGTCACGGGGACGCTACGCCCGACAAACGCGTTATCCCCACGGCGGTGTGCATCACTCGACGATCATCAGGGAAAACCATGTCATCCGGCGTTCCCTCATCAAATGTTCCCCGGTTTGCCTCTGCTACCCATCTCGTTGCCTGCATCGGGATCAATGTTTTCCATGGTCGGAATTATCCTGAATAAGGCGGATCGCGGGTCCCATTGTCCCCATCATTCTTTCCTTCCACAGCCACGTGTTTCCTAATGCTACCCGTGAAGCCGCCCTCTTATGCACACCGCCTTCTCGTGCTGACAGGTCATTCCGCAAAACCGGGTAACACTGCGGGATAGCTTTCAATCCCCGGTATCCCCAAGGATCCTCAACTCACCACTTCTTTAAGAAAAAGATATATGAAGGAAGGGAAATTTCCATCGATGGAAACCGATCGAACAAAGCCGCTATTGCGTGCTCTCGCGGGAGAAACACTGGCTACACCCCCTTGGTGGCTGATGCGACAGGCCGGGCGCTATCTACCCGAGTATCGTCAGATTCGTGCCAAAACGCGAGATTTCATCGAGCTGTGCTTGACCCCGGCGCTTGCGGCCGAGGTGACGTTGCAGCCCGTACGGCGTTATGGCATGGACGGCGCCATTTTGTTCTCCGACATCCTGATGCTGCCTCACGCTCTCGGCCAACGACTCGCCTTCCGGGAAGGGGAAGGGCCGGTGCTTGAACCCATAGAAGATCACACCGGGATCGCGCGGCTCGATCTCACCCAGGTTATGCCGAGGCTAGAGCCGGTGCTCGAAACAGTGGGGCGGGTACGCGCGGTGCTCGGTGCGCAGACGGCGATGATCGGGTTTGCCGGTTCGCCCTGGACAGTTGCGACTTACATGGTCGAAGGCGGCGGAAGCCGGGATTTTCGGCGGGTCAAGAGCTGGGCATATAGCGACGCGCAGGGTTTCGACGCGCTGATGGAGGTGCTGGTGCAGGGCACGATCGAATATCTCGCCGGCCAGATCGAGGCCGGCGCAGAGCTCGTCCAGCTTTTCGACAGCTGGGCCGGCGTCCTCCCTGAGGCGGCGTTTACGCGTTGGGTGATCGCGCCGACACAACGCATCGTTGGGGCTCTGAAACAGCGGTTTCCCGACTGTCCGGTCATCGGTTTTCCACGGTCCGCCGGTCTTCTCTACGAACGCTATATTTCGGAGACGGGGGTCGACGGGATCGGGCTCGATACAGTGGTGCCGGCGGACTATGCCCGTGAACGACTACAGCCGCTGGCGATGGTTCAGGGGAACCTCGATCCCGTGCTGCTGATCGCAGGAGGTGCTGCTCTCGAAGACGCGGTCTCGGAACTTCGCCGAGCACTCGGCGGGGGACCCTACGTCTTCAACCTTGGGCATGGCGTGCTGCCGGAAAGCCCTCCGGAGAATGTCGCAACGCTCGCCCGGCTGCTCGCCGAACCGATTGCTCCGTGATATGGCGCGCACGGCAGTCGTGCTGATGAACCTCGGAGGACCCGATACTCTCGAAGCAGTTCAACCTTTTCTGTACAACCTGTTTAGCGACCCCGCCATCATCCGCCTGCCGTCTTTTCTGCGCTTGCCAGTGGCGCGGCTCATTTCGTGGCGTCGGGCTGGAGTAGCGCGCGAGATCTATGCACGATTGGGTGGCGGGTCGCCGTTGTTTGCGAACACGGAGGCGCAAGCCCAGGCACTGGAGGCGGTGCTGGGACCGGAGCATCGCTGTTTTGTGGCGATGCGCTATTGGCATCCGACGAGCGCGGACACCGCGCGTGATGTGGCCGACTGGGCACCGGACGAGATCGTTTGCCTTCCCCTTTATCCGCAATTCTCGACGACCACGACGGTGTCCTCGCTGGCCGCCTGGCGAATTGCTGCCGCACACCAAGGGATCGACCGCCTTGCCCGGGTGATCTGCTGCTACCCCTCGGACAAAGGCTTTGTCGACGTGGTGGCCGGCCTGATCCGGCCGATCCTCGACCAGATTGCTGGTTATGATAAGCCTCCCCGCCTGCTCCTTACGGCCCATGGTTTGCCCGAGCAAATCGTGCGCGCAGGAGATCCTTACCCCGATCAGGTGCAATCGACCGCTGCCGGAGTGATCGCTGCCCTCGAACGTCCTGGGATTGACTGGCGAGTCTGTTATCAGAGCCGCGTCGGGCCGCTGGCATGGATCGGTCCGGCAACCGACGATGAGATTCGTCGTGCCGGCAGAGATCGGGTCCCGCTTGTGGTAGCGCCGATTTCTTTCGTCTCGGAGCATTCGGAGACGCTGGTCGAACTCGACCTCGACTATCGTCATGTTGCCGAGGCATCGGGTGTGCCGGCCTATCACCGGGTGCCGACGGTAGGGATCGAACCCGGTTTCATTCAATCACTCGCATCTCTGGTTCGTCGTGCTCGCAGCGGCGAGCGGGTCGGGGGGTGTATTTTACCGCAGCCCCGGTGCGCGCTCTCCGGAGCCACCGGTTGAGCCTCTGGCTTCCCGCAGCCTACCCTTGGATCAAGTCGCTGCACATCGTGAGCATGGTTGCTTGGATGGCGGGGTTGCTCTATCTCCCCCGCCTATACGTCTATCATTCCCTGGCGCCGGCCGGTTCGGATCGCTCGGAGACGTTCAAGGTTATGGAACGTCGCCTGCAACGAGGGATCATGACGCCCGCGATGATTGCGACGTGGGGTTTCGGCCTCGTGTTGGCAGGTACGCCGGGAGTTGTCGATTGGCGGATGGGTTGGATCTGGGCAAAACTCACGTTTGTCGTCGGGTTGACCATTTTCCATATCGTGCTCGCCCGCTGGCGCGGGGCCTTTGCCGCGGATCGCAATCGGCATCCGACACGGCTATTCCGCATCGTCAACGAACTGCCGACGGTTGCTCTCATCGCGATCGTCGTCCTCGTGGTGATTAAGCCATTTTAACCCGGATGCTATGCGGTTCTTGATGCGCAAAGAGCTTGCAATCCCATTTTGACTTGCTTATCTGACGTGGATAAGGGGATTGCCGTACCGGCTACCGGTTCTTCCTGCCAATCCCTGTTAATTCCCGCCTGAACCTCAGACCTCTGCTGGACGCGTTCTCCACAGTAGTCCCCTCAACAGGCGGCCCCGTGCCCTCACTCACGCGAACCCCCATGAACCTACAGGAACTGAAGCGTAAAACCCCCGCCGAGCTCTTGGCGTTCGCCGAAGAGCTGGAAATCGAGAACGCGTCCTCGCTGCGCAAGCAGGACATGCTGTTCGCGATACTTAAGCAACTTGCCGAGAACGACGTGCCAATATCGGGCGATGGCGTGCTCGAAGTGCTTTCCGATGGCTTTGGATTTCTACGGTCTCCGGAAGCCAATTATTTGGCCGGTCCCGACGACATCTATGTGAGCCCGAGCCAGGTCCGCCGTTTTGGCTTGCGCACGGGCGACACGGTCGAAGGCCAGATCCGCTCGCCGCGCGATGGGGAGCGCTATTTCGCTCTGCTCAAGGTCAACGGGATCAACTTCGACGAACCCGATCGCCTGCGCCAGAGGATCAACTTCGACAATCTGACGCCGCTCTACCCCGAAGAGAAATTGACGCTCGAATTCGACGACGCGACCCGCAGGGATCTGACGACCAGAGTCATCGATCTGATCACGCCGCTCGGCAAGGGACAGCGTGCGATAATCGTGTCGCCGCCACGTGCCGGTAAGACGGTGATGCTGCAGAATATTGCGCATGCGATCGGGGCGAACCATCCCGAGGTCTATTTGATCGTGCTGCTGATCGATGAACGGCCGGAAGAGGTGACCGACATGGCGCGATCGGTCCACGGCGAAGTCATCAGCTCGACCTTCGACGAACCCGCCCAACGCCATGTCCAGATCGCTGAGATGGTGATCGAGAAGGCCAAGCGCCTCGTCGAGCATAAGCGGGACGTCGTCATCCTGCTCGACTCGATCACTCGTCTCGCCCGTGCCTACAACACTGTCGTGCCTTCGTCCGGCAAGGTGCTGACCGGCGGCGTCGACGCCAATGCACTGCAGCGGCCGAAACGCTTCTTTGGCGCCGCACGCAACATCGAGGAGGGAGGTTCGCTGACGATCATAGCGACCGCGCTGATCGACACCGGCTCGCGGATGGACGAGGTGATCTTCGAAGAGTTCAAGGGCACCGGCAATTCGGAAATCGTGCTCGACCGCAAGGTCGCCGACAAGC
>Ga0209526_10001673_pt1 | contig 14887 bp, 15 predicted proteins | sample JacPinW_OM2H0_M1_FD_188566 | JGI IMG/M metagenome (GOLD analysis project Ga0209526, IMG submission 188566) | Forest soil microbial communities from Algoma, Ontario, Canada - Jack Pine, Ontario site 1_JW_OM2H0_M1 (SPAdes) (version 2) | ecosystem: Environmental > Terrestrial > Soil > Boreal... | reverse complement strand
CGCTCTACCGGGGCCTGCTGCAGCGCGCGCTCTACTGCGTCCTCTCCGACGATGACGCCGGCCGCTGGGCCTTGGAGGCGGACAGCTTCACGCTGACCGCCACACCGCTGCTCGGCGCGGTGCTCGCCGCCCAGCTCGAACAGAAGCTCGGGCCCTCCTGGTGGAACGCGCCCCAGCCGGCTCTCAAGCAGCTCTGGGCGGGCGGGAGATCGCTGACCGCGCTCGAGGCGGCGCACGCGCTCGGGCTGGCCCAGCTCGACCCCGCGGCGCTTGCCGCGGTCGCCGACGCGCGGCTGCGCTACTCGGCGCCGGACGCCCCGCCGGTGGCTCCCCGGCCGGACTACAAGTACATGCAGGGCGACAAGAAGAAGCGTCGCAAGGCGCGCAAGAAATAGCACTACGCCCGCGGAAGCGAAAGCGCGAACACCGACCCCCGTGGCCCCGTCTCGCGCAGCTCCGCGCGTCCGCCGTGCAGCTCGGCCACGGCGCGCACGATGGCCAGGCCGAGCCCGGTGCCGCCGTCGCCGTGGCGGGTGGTGGCGAACCGCTCGAACAGCCGCCCCCGGATCGCGGGATCGACGCCGGTCCCGTGGTCGCGCACTTGCGCCACGCACTCCGAGCCACCGCTGATTTCCAGCTCGACGCGAGCGCCTTCCGGCGAGTGCTGCACCGCGTTTCCCAGGAGGTTCTCGAGCGCCCGCCGCAGCCAGACGGGATCCCCCCGCACCGGCGCGGACGCTCCCGCGCGCAGCTCCACCCGCACTTTGCGCGCCGCCGCCGTCGGGCCCTGCGCGTCGACGGCCTCGCGGGCGACCGCGCAGAGGTCCACCGGATGGTCCTTCGGCTCGATGCCCCGGGCCTCGAGGCGGGCCAGCGAGAGCAGATCCTGGGTGAGCTGCTGCAGCTTGTCGGCGCTCTCGCGAATCCGCAGCGCGAAGCGCCGGGCGGTTTCCGGCTGGTCGGCCGCGCCCTCGGTGAGCACCTCCGCGGAGGCCCGGATCGCGGCCACCGGGTTCTTCAGCTCGTGCGAGACGTCGGCGACGAAGGTCTCCAGCGCGTGCCGTTCCTCCAGCTCGCGGCGCATCGATTCGAGCGCGTGCGTCAGCTCGCGCACCTCGCGCCCGCGGGGTTCCGGAAGCGGCCCCTGGCGTTCTCCCGCGGCCACCCGCTGCGCCGCGCGCGTCAACCGCTCGATGGGCGCTGCCACGGCGCCGCCGATCAGCATGGCCAGCGCGGCGGAAGCGACCGCGAACATGAACGCCAGCAGCGCCACCTTGGGCGCGACGTCGCTCATCAGCTGCACCATGCCGAAGGTGGCCTTGCGGACGCGGACGCGGCGGCCGCCAGCCACCGGCGCCTCCGCCGACACCCGCGCCACGCCGGGATGCGCCTCCCCGGCCTCCAGCAGCACCTGTCCGTCCGAGTCGAGCAGGGCGACGTCCGTGTCGATGGCGTTGCGCGTGAAGGCCTGGAGGATGGGCCGGAGCGAATCGCGCGGCGTGCGCGCGGCGAGTTCCGCGATCGCGCGCGCCTCGTCCTCCGCCGCCCGGATCGCGAACAGCGAGGCGCGGGCGGTGAAGCGGTCGATCACGATCATCGCGAAGACTGAGGAGAGCAGCAGGGTGGTCGCGGCCAGCGGGATGAAGACTTGAAGGCGCAGGGACAGGCCGGTGCGTCGCGCCCCGAGAAGGCGCACGGCGGTCGCGCCCACGCCGAGGAGGAACAACAGCGCGAGGGCGAGCAGCAGCTCCTGCCTATCCATCCTTCAGACGGTACCCCACCCCGCGCACCGTCTCCAACACGCGCGGGTCGCCACCCGCCTCCTCGATCTTGCGCCGCAGCGCCTTCACGTGCACGTCCACCGTCCGGTCGCCGACCACCACGTCGCTGCCCCACACCGCTTCGAGGATCTGGCTGCGCTCGAACACCCTCCCCGGGCTGCGCAGGAACAGCGCTAATAGATTGAACTCCGTCCGGGAAAGCCCCAGCTCGCGATCCGCGATCGCCGCCTTTCGCGTGCTCGCGTCGAGGGAGAGGGGGCCGGCGCGGATCGGCTTGTCCTCCGCCTGGGCCGCTCTGGACGCCCGGCGCAGCACTGCGCGCACCCGCGCCGCAACCTCGCGCGGCGAGAAGGGCTTGAGCACGTAGTCGTCCGCGCCAAGCTCCAAGCCGACCACGCGGTCCGTCTCCTCGTCCCGGCTGGTGAGGACGATCACCGGCACGTCGCTCCGTTCCCGCAGCGAGCGGAGGAACGGGAGCCCGCTCCCGTCCGGCAGCACGAGATCGAGGATCACCAGGTCAGCGGCCTCTGCGAGACTCCGCGCCTCGCGCAGCGTGGAGGCCTCTTCGACCTCGAAGCCGTCGCGTCTCAGCGCGAAAGCGAGACTCTCGCGGATGGCCGGCTCATCGTCGACGAGGAGGATCGCTGCCATCTGCGTCTAGGGAGGCGCGCCGAACTGACCGGGCTTCTCCGGCTCCTTCGGCGGCGCCTGCTGCGGCTGCTTGTCGTCCGGCTTCTCCAGGACCGCGAGCACGAACTTGTTGTTGCGCGACTCCACCACCCGCAGCCGCGCCGATCCTCCCAGTGCGGTGCGGAGCGCCCCCACGCGCGCCTGCTCCACCAGGAGCCACTTGCGCGGGCCGGGGCTGGCCACGAAATCCTGCAGCGAGGCGGAGGGCGCTGCCCGGCCCACCTGCCGGACGGTGTTCCTGGAGTAGAACGTCTCGCCGCGCCAGTTCATTAGATACGCCCCGATGGGCTCGCCCGGCACGCTCTGCTGGTAGTACTCCCAGAAGAGATCGCGCTGGGTCCAGTGCGGCGAGAGCCGCCGCCAGTGGAACCAGCCGCAGAAGATCGCGAAGGAGATCGCGAGAAGCACCAGCGACCAGACGGCGACGTTGCGGTCCTGCGCCGGCTCGGCCGTGGCGAGCGGCGCGCCTTCCATCCGGTCGCGCCACGCGGCCCGCAGCTCGGCGCGCCTCTGGCCGGACGGCAGTGCGCGCAGCCAACGCCAGAGCTGGGCCATGCGGTCGAAGAGCCACGGCGAGAGCGCGACGGCCGGCGCAGCGTAGAAGAGGATGGTGAAGATCTCCCGCGGGTCGGTCTCCTTGTCCGGGTAGGGGCGGTCGTAGTTGTAGACGAACATGTCGGTCAGGCGCTTGGGGGTCAGCGCCAGGTCGCGCGCGACCAGCGCATAGAGCAGCCCGCCGGCGAACACCGAGCCGGCGTGGGCGCGAAGTCCATCGGCGAGGACCCGCTCCAGCCAGATGGCGCAGAACAACAGCAAGGGGGCGAGCACCGGCAACGCATAGTGGTGGAACTTCGTGGCCGAGAAGGCGAAGACCGCGAAACCGATCAGGAACCAGAAGAGCAGGAACAGCAGGGCGCGCTCCCGTGGGGTCTGCGGGCGGAGGCGCACGCGCGCGAGCACCGTGGCCGCGCCGGGAAACGCGAAGACCCAGGGGAAGCAGTCGTATCCGACCTGTTCGATGAAGTAGGTGAAGCTGCCGCCCGGGGTGGTGGTGTGCACGCCGAGGGCGAGCCGCTTGAAGTGATCGTGCAGGATGAAGCGTTCGAAGAAGGTCTTCCCCTCGTCGTCCCGACCATCGAACGCGAACATGGTGCCGTACCAGGGAGCGCAGATGGCGAGGACGATCAGCGCTCCGATGCCGAGGTGCAACCGCCGGAGGCGGTGCCACTCGCCGGTGACGACGCAGTAGACGAGCGCGACGGCCCCCGGGAGCGCGAAGCCGAGCAGCCCCTTGGAGAGGGTCGCGAAGCCCACCAGGCAGAAGAAGGCCGCCGCCCAGCCTTCGCGAGGCTCATCCTCGAAGAGCACGATCATCAGGCAGGCCATCGCGCCGTTGAGCAGCCCCACGAACACCGGATCCGGCACCGCCTGGCGAGCGAGGAAGACGAAGATCGGGCTGGTGAGGATGGCGACCGTTCCGATCATGGCGGTCCGCCGTCCCAGCAGCCGATTCGCCATGACGAAGAGGAGCAGCGCGCCGAGCGCGGTGAGGACCGCGTACGGCAGCCGGACCGCCCATTCGGTGTAGACGCCGGTCCAACGTTCGGGCCCGTTGGTGTTGGCGACCAGCATGGATGCCGCCATCAGCCAGAGATCGAGCGCCGGCTTGGAGAAGAACCACGACGACTCCCACCAGGGGTGGACGTAGTCGCCCCGCGCGATCATCTCGCGCGCGACCTCGCCGTAGTGTGGCTCCCAGGGGTCCCAGAAGCCGGTCGCTCCAAGCCAAGGCACGAAGAGGAGGAGCGCGAGCGCGGCGAAGGCGATGGTGAGGCGCTGTTCGGGGTTGAGCGGCGAAAGCCAGCGGAGCCAGGTCACCTCCCGCACGAACTGCGGGAGGGTGTCGCCCCAGTCTGTGGACGGTTGCGGTTCTTCGAGGCTTTTCTGAATTCGCGCCATCGAGTCCCCGCGCCCGTAACACGCAGGGGCGGCGAGCGGCAAGCGCGCTTTTCTACTTCTTGCCCGGCCAGGAAACCGTGACGGCCATCCGCTCCATCAGTGACGCGCTGGCACCCGAGGGCTGCAGGACGACCAGGGCGGCCGGCGCGCCGTCGCGCATGAAGCAGGCGGCGCTGACCTGTGCCTGGCCGTCCTCGCCCTCGAGCAGCCCGTCGATGCGGGAGGCCAGGACCCCGCGCACCGCCGAGGGTTCACCGAGGTGAAGATGCTTGAGCCGACCGACATCGCCCAGACGCCAGAGGTCGTCCTGCACCGCGGCGCGCACCGCGCGGTCGCACGCGCAGGCTGTCCCATGGCACGGCGTCGCCTGCACGAGGCTGGCGGACCTGCGGAAGGTGCCGGTCAGGCCGTTCGAGTAGGACACCGAACCCGGAGAACTCGCGGCGCGGCGCCATCCGAGCGGCATCTTGACTTGAAGACCCGCGGGGCCGTCGCGATATTGCCCCAGCGCCGGAAGGGCCGGAGCGGCGAAGACGCCGAGCGACAGCGTGCCCAGCAGCGCGCCGGCCGCCGCCGCGAGCCTGCGGGCGGCCGCGTCACCGGGCCAGCGCCGGGGCGTGAGAAAGCACCCCACGAGTGCGCCGGTGAACAGGCCGCCTGCATGGCCCCAGTTGTCGACGCCAGCGGATCCCAGGCCCGCCGCGAACAGGGCCAGGAGCCAAGGCACGATCCGAAGCCCGAAGTACGACCGGAGCGTCCCGCAGACGCCGCGCCGCCAGCCGAAGGTGGCCGAGGCGCCAAGCATGCCGAAGGCCATGCCGGAGGCCCCAAGCGAGATGGAATCGGCCCCGATGGCCGACACCAGCGTGGTCCCCAGGGCCGTGAAGATGAGGAGCGCGATGTAGTCCGCCGGGCGTACCGCGCGTTCGAGCGCGCCGCCGACGTTCCAGAGCGCGAAGGCATTGAAAGCGAGATGCAGCGGGTCCTTGTGCAGCAGGTTCGCCGCGAACAGCCGCCAGGTCTCCCCCCGGTCGAGGATGAGCGGAGTGGCCTTGGCGCCGTACACCAGAAGCGAAGGCATCGCGACACCGGATCGCAGCCCGCCGGCGGCCACCAGGACCCAGACCGCCGACAGGAGCAGGCCGATGGTCACCCAGGGGACCCCGGAAATGGACAGGGTCTCCGTTGCCGCTGGTCGCAGCGTGGCGGGATCGCTCGCAGGTTGTGGAAAAGTGGATTCTTCCGTCCACGCCGGCATTTGCTCTAGGATGGCCACGATGAGGCCAAGGCGGCAGGCCCCCGCCCGGATCCGAAGGAACGAGACGAGATGAAGCTCATCATCGAGGACGACGAGGGTCGAAAGACCGTCGTTCCTCTGGTTCGCGACGAGATCACCATCGGACGTCAGGAAGGCAACACCATCCGCCTGACCGAGCGCAACGTCTCGCGCCGGCACGCGCGGCTTGTGAAGGAGAACGGGCACGTCCTCATCGAGGACCTGGGCTCGTACAACGGCGTCCGCGTCAACGGCGAGAAGATCACCGGGCCCACCCGCATCAAGGAAGGCGATCTGGTCGAGATTGGCGACTACGACCTGGGCATCCAGGGCAAGCTCGAAGCCTCGATGGCGACGCCGGCCGCCGGAAGCCTCCGCCCGCCGACCGTCCCGCCAGGCGGGATGAAGACGCAGCCCCCGGTCCGCCCTTCGACGCTGCCGCCGCAGTCCACTCCGGTCCCCGGCGCCCTGGCGGCGGCCACCGGTCCCGCCGAGAAGGCAGCCGCCGGGGAGAAGCCGCCGCCGACCCCGGGCACCACGCCGAACGCGAGCGCGGGGGGAGCCACCGCCATCATCCGTGTCTCCGACGTGATGAAGGCGGGTCCGCAAGGGGAAGCCCGCGAGCTCGAGCGGTCGGAAATGCCTCGCCTGGTGGGCCTGGCCGGCCCGTTCCGCGCCAAGGAGTTCTACCTGATGCGGAGCGACGTGAAGTTCGGCCGCACGGACGAGAACGACATCGTCGCGGATCACCAGTCGGTCTCGCGCGCCCACGCCCGCTTCGTGCTCGACGACGGGCACTGGAAAGTGATCGACAACAAGAGCGCGAACGGCGTGCGGGTCAACGGGGAAGAGTACGCGGTCTCGAACTTGAAGCCTGGCGACGTGATCGAGCTGGGCCATCTCAAGTTCCGCTTCTGCGCCCCTGGAGAGAAGTTCTCGCCTCCTGCCGAGAAGGGCGACGATGGAGCGCAGAAGGGCGGCCTCAAGCCCACCACCGCGGAGCTGATCGCCGGTGCTCAGGGGCGGCAGGCGTCGGGCCCCCGCCCGGGCAAGTCCAAGGCCGGCGCGATCGGTGGCGTCGCGGCGGCGCTGGTATTGATCGGGGTGGTGGGGTTCTTCGCGACGCGCTCGCGCAAGCCGCCGAATCCCGACGAGGCGACCGGCGAGGACGCCGTCAAGCAGGGCGACGCCCTCTTCAAGCAGCACAAGTACCTGGCTGCGATGGACATGTACGACAAGGCCGGCCCGAGTCCCGCCCCCAACAAGAAGAAGGCGGACGAGGAGGCTCGCGGCGAGGAGGCATACAACTCCCTGCGCGGAGCCATCGCCGGGGGAGATGGGGACAAGGCGCGCAACCTCTTCGAGCGCTGCGGCGGCGAACAGACCTGGTGGTGCCAGAAGTCGCAGGAGCTCGGCGATCAGGTGAAGGCGGCCTACGCGAAGAAGCACCTCGAGGAAGCCACCGCGGCCAAGTCAGCCGGCAAGCTCGACCGCTGCCTCGCGGAGGTGAACAAGGTGCTCGGATTCGACTCCTCGAACGCCGAGGCGCAGGCGCTCCAGCCGCAGTGCCAGCCGAGGGAAACCGCCCGGGCGGAGCCTGCCCGGCAAGAGGCCCCCAGTCCCAAGGAGCGCGAGGGTAAGGCTGCGCGCCTGGCCAAGGCTTCGTCCGACAAGCTGATGGCCCGCGACTTCCCGGGCGCGGTGAAGGATGCGCAGGCGGCGCTGGCGCAGTCGCCGGCCGACAAGAACACGCTGATGCAGGCGTACCGCAGCCTCGGATACGGTTACGCGTACCTGAACGACAAGGCGAACGCCATGAAGTGGCTGGAGAAGTACCTGCCTTTCTGCTCCAACGACTGCGACCAGGTGCACGCCTTCATCGGCAAGTAACGGGACTCGGCTGGTTGGGCGCACCCCCGGGGTTGCGGTAGGCTTCGCCGCCGCATCCCGAGAGGTCGTCCATGAAGCTGATCATCGAAGACGACGAGGGGCGGAAGACCGTCGTTCCGGTCCTCCGCGATGAGATCACCATCGGCCGCAACGAGCAGAACCTCGTGCGGCTGGCGGAGAAGAACGTCTCGCGCCGGCACGGGCGGCTCTTGCGCGAGGAAGGCCACTACTACATCGAGGACCTGAACAGCTTCACCGGCATTCGCGTCAACGGCGAGAAGGTCGAGGGCAAGCGGCTCGTCCACGAAGGGGACCTGATCCAGATCAGCGAGTACGACCTGATCCTGATGCCCAGCCCCGAGGAGCGACCGGCGCCGGCTGCGGTGGAGGTCGCAGCGGAGCCCAGCGTCACGCCTCCGGCGCAGGAGGCGGCCGCCGGGATGCAGACCGAGGCAAACGCGGAAGCCCAGGCGCGCCGCATGGCCGAGACCGCGACCATCCGCCTCTCCGACCTGAAGGGCCAGAGCGCAGAGGTCCCCGTTCAGGAAGTGCCGGAGGAAAAGCGGCCGAAGCTGGTCGGCATCTCAGGAAAGTACCGGGGGGAGGAGCTGGTCCTGGATCGCAGCCCCATCCGGCTCGGCCGCTCCGACGAGAACGATCTCCAGATCGAGCACCCGTCGATCTCCCGCAAGCACCTGCGCCTCCATCTCGACAATGCGATCTGGAAGGTGATGGATGCCGAGTCTCGCAACGGCGTGCGCGTGAACGGCGAGTCGTACGCGCAGATCGGGCTGCGACACGGGGACACGCTCGAAGTGGGGCATCTGCGCTTCGCGTTCGTGGAACCCCGCAGGTCATTCCAGCTTCCGCCCGAGCTCACTCCGCTGGCGGGCGGCGTGGGTCCCCTGGCCGCATCTCCTCCGCGCACCGCGCTGTGGGTCGGCGTCGGGATGGGCAGCGTCGCCCTGCTTGCCGCTGGGATCTTCCTCCTGCTCAGGCACGGGGCGAACGAGGAGGTTGCACAGCGCGCGAAGGCGGAGCGGGACTTCGCGCTTCGCACCGCGGGGGAGTCCGCCGCCGCTCACCGCTACAGCGAAGCGCTGCACAGCCTGGATGCCGCGCGCCGAGCGGGAGCCAGCCCCGGCGAGCTGAAGGACTACCCGGCGGTGGAGCGGGAAGCGCGCAGCGAGGAGCTGTACCGGGAGATGGAGGCGGCAGCGGCGTCGCAAGACTGGGAGCGCGCTCGCAAGCTGCTCGACACGCTCACCCCCGGGCACACGTTCTACGGAGGGAAGGCCGCGGAAAAGGCGAGCGCCATCACCGCAGGCTACGTGAACCTGCACGTGGCCGCCGCGGCAATGATGAAGGGCAAGGACAACGCGGGCTGCCTCGCCGAGACGCAGCTCGCCCTCGCCGCCAATCCGGAGAGCGCGGACGCCCGTTCGCTCGCGGACGCCTGCAGGGCGCCCACCGTGAAGACGTCGTCGGTGGCTGCGCCCCCGGCGCGTCCCGCGGCAATCTCGTCCCGTTCCACGGCAGTCTCGTCCCGTCCGTCGCGGCCGCGTCCCTACGACGAGGCCGAGGCGCGCAGGCTGCTGAACGAAGGCAACCAGAAGCTGCTCGCGCAGGATCCTTCCGGCGCCGTTGCCCTCTTCCAGAAGGCGCTCACGCTGAAGCCGGGAAACCCGACCTTGGGCGGGCTGTACCGCAGCATGGGGATCGCCTTCACCCGCCAGGGGAACATCGAGGAGGGTGCGCACTATTACCGGCTGTACGTACCCCTTTGCGCCAATCCAGCGGAAAAAGCGCAGCTCCAGAAGGTGCTCGACGATTACGAGGCCCGCCGGCGGTGATGTAGGCGCAGGTCCCACCGAGATTGCGGTAGACGGTAAGTGCACTCCCACTGTAAATTCCACCTCTAAAGGGGCTAACGGTGGACATTCGCACGCTCGTCGTCGATGACGATCAGGATTCCTGCGATCTGATCGAACGGATCCTGAAGAACGAAGGCTACCGCGTCGGGACCCTGACGGATCCCCGCAAGGTGGAGGACGAGCTGCGCAAGGCGGACGTGCACCTCGCCATCGTCGATCTGAAGATGCCGGATCTTTCGGGGCTGGACGTGGCCCAGATCATCAAGCGGTATGACTCGGATTGCTCGGTGATCCTCATGACCGGCTACGCCACGCTCGATTCGGCCGTGGGCGCCCTGCGGTACGGCGTGGTCGACTACCTGAAGAAGCCCGTGCGCGAGGACGAGCTGGTGGGCGCGGTCAACCGCGCGCTGGCGGCGAAGGGGCTGACGCTGCTGCCGGAAGAAGAGCTGCACCGGAACATCGGTACGGCGATTCGCGACCTGCGCAAGAAGCGCGCGCTGACGCTGAAGCAGCTGGCGAAGCGGACGGGGTTGTCGGTGTCGCTGTTGTCGCAGATCGAGCGGGCGGAGAGCAGCGCCAGCGTCACGTCGCTCTACAAGATCGCCCACGCGCTCAAGATCCGGCTGCCGGAGCTCTTCTCCCGGGTCTGACGCTCCGGCTACTTCAGCACGACCAGCACGTCCCCCTCGTTGACCGGCTGCGACTCCTTGCAGCGGATCTCCGCCACCTTGCCGTCCTCCGGCGCCTCGACGGGCATCTCCATCTTCATGCTCTCGAGGATGACCAGCACGTCGCCGGTCTTCACCTCCTCGCCCACCTTCTTCTCGATCTTCCAGACGGTGCCGGTGATGTGCGCGGGAACGTCGGGCATGTCAGATCCTTTCCAGGAAGTGCGTATCCAGCTCGCCGCGGGCGAATGCCTCGCTGGCGAGCGCCTTGAGGTGGGTGGGGATGTTGGTCTTCACGCCTTCGACGGCGAAGCGCTCGAGAGCTGCGCGCATGCGCGCGATGGCCTGCGCCCTCGACTCGCCAAAAGATATCACCTTGGCGAGAAGCGAGTCGTAGTAGGGCGTCACCGTGTCCCCGGCGCGATAGCCCGCGTCGATGCGCACACCCTCGTGGAAGGCGCCGTCCGCCGGCACCGGCGTGTCGAATCGCTTCACCAGGCCGGGCGAAGGGAAGAACTTCACCGGGTCCTCCGCATTGATCCGGCACTCGATGGCGTAGCCGCGGGGGCGGATGTCGTCCTGGCCCATGGCAAGCTTCTCCCCAGCGGCGATCCGCAGCTGGAGCTGGACCAGGTCCAGCCCGGTCGTCGCCTCGGTCACCGGATGCTCGACCTGCAGGCGCGCGTTCAGCTCGATGAAGTAGACCTCGTCTCCCACCAGCAGGAACTCGCAGGTGCCCGCATTGCCATAGCCGACCGCGCGCGCAGCCTTCAGCCCGGCATCGAGCAGCTTCCGGAGGACGCGCGGGCGCGGCTCCGGCAGCTCGAACGCGGGCGGCGGAGCCTCCTCGAGTATCTTTTGATGCCGGCGCTGGATCGAACACTCGCGCGCGCCCACCACCAAGGTGAGGTGGCCGTCGCCGACGATCTGGACCTCGACGTGGCGCGGCTTCTCGAAGTAGCGCTCGAGGTAGACCGCGTCCTTTCCGAAGGAGGCGCGCGCCCGGTCGGAGCAGGCGCGAAGCGCCTTGAGCAGCTCGCCCTCGTCGCGCGCCACTTGCATCCCGATCCCGCCGCCGCCTGCTGCCGCCTTCACCAGCAGGGGGTAGCCGACCGACGCGGCAGAAGCCTTCGCGGCGACTTCCTCGCCGACGTGCCCCTCGGAGCCCGGCACGACCGGAACGCCCGCTCCGCGCATCACGGCCCGGGCCTGCGCCTTGTCCTTGATCGCGCGCATCGCGGCCGGCGGCGGGCCGACGAAGACGATGCCGTTCTCGGCGCAGGCCTGGGCGAACTCCGCCTGCTCGGAGAGGAAGCCGTAGCCGGGGTGGATCGCCTGCGCTCCGGTCTGCTTCGCCGCCGCGATCACCTTCGCTCCGTCGAGATAGCTCTCCCTCGCCGGCGCAGGGCCGAGCCGCACGGCCTCGTCGCACGCTTGCACGTGCAGCGCGTTCGCGTCCGCGTCCGAATACACGGCGACGGTCTTGACATCGAGCGCCCGAGCGGCCCGGGCGACGCGGCAAGCGATCTCGCCGCGGTTGGCGATGAGGATCTTTTCGAACACGCAGTCAAGTCCTCCGTGAAGGGCGCGCAGTCTACTCCAGAAAAACCATCGCCGGCTGCGTTGACCGCGCTCGCGTCGCAGGCATAGTCTCCAGCCCGACGCGATGCGCACGGCAAAAGCCAGACACCAGCGCAGACGGACACGGCGGGCGCCGGCCCTGATCGTCGACCTGTCCTCGGTGCGCGCGCAGAAGCGCCGCGAGCAGGCGGAGACGCGGGTGCGCGACGCGATGGAGGAGAACCGCGCGGCGCTCTCGCGGCTGTTCTCCACCGGGCTCATCTTCACGCAGAAGGGTGCCCGCGCCGGGCGCGATCTGCTGCTCGCGCACCAGGCGCTTCTCCGCAGCGCCGACCTGTTCGCTCGGCTGGACGAGCCCAGCGCGCGCGATGACGCCGCGCTGAAGCACCGGGCGGAAGAGATGTTCGCGCACCTCGACGCGCAGCTCGCGCGGACCCTGCAGCTCACGGCGCGGACCGGAGAGTTCCTCTCCGGCCGCGGCCGGGACTAGCCCCCGCGCCGCTACATCTCAGGGGCTACGCTTGAGCGAGGTCATTCGCGTTTATCGCGTACAGACCGCTTCGACGTTGTTGCCGTCCGGGTCGAAGAGGAACGCTGCGTAGTACGTCGGGCTGTAGTCGGCGCGCAGGCCAGGGCGGCCGTTGTCGCGACCGCCCCCCTCGAGACCGCCCTTGTAGAAGCGGTCGACGGAAGCCCGATCGGCCGCGCGGAATGCCACGTGCACGCCGGGACCTGCCGGGCCCTTGCCCTGGGCGTAAAGCCAGAGAGCGGGTTCGCCCCGGGGACCGAAGCCCGCGCCGGATTCGTCGCGGGAGCAGAGAACGTAGCCGAACGCCTTGAGCGCGTTCTCGTAGAACCGCACGCTGGCGTCGATGTCTTTCACCTTCAGGCCGATGTGGTCGTACATGAAGACCTCCCTTTCGATGGAGGTCATCCTGCAACGGCCGCGGCAAGCCGCTCTTGGAGAATCTTGCGATCTCCTTTCGCTGCCCGGCGGAACCTGCCCGGCGAGACTCCGGCGGCGCGGTGAAAGGTGCGCACGAAGTTGGAAAGGTCGCCGAACCCCACGTCGAAGGCGACGTCGGTGATCGAGCTGGCGTCCGCGGCGAGAAGGCGCGCCGCGCGCCGGAGCCTCGAGCGCACCAGGTACTGGTGCGGCGTCACGCCGAGGACCCTTGCGAAGAGTCGCAGGAAATGAAATGGCCTGAGCCCGACCTCCCTGGCTGCGCTCTCGAGGTGGACGGGTTCGTGCGAGTGCGCGTCGATCCAGAGCGCCGCCTTCACTGCCCGGCGCCGGTCGAGCGCGCCAGCTTGCGGCGGTCCCCTCTTTCGCCCGGACACGACCTCGATGAAGCGGCTGGCGAAGAGCATTCCCACCTCGCCGACGGCGATGTGGCTCCTGCCCTCGGCCGCCGCCTGCGCCAGCTCGCCAAGCACCATCATCTCGGGCAGGGGAGGAACGGAGCCGGTCCGCCAGATGCTGCTCCGGCCTCCGATCGATTCGGCGAGCTCCGGAGCGAGATGAAAGGAGAGACACTCGTCACCGAGGGCGTGATGATGCGTGCACATGTACTCATCACCGGGATGGCCGACCAGGATCGATCCGGCCACGAGCTCGAACGACTGACCGCGGGTCCGATAGCCGAAGCTCCCCTTGCGCACGTAGGACGCGGAGAAGCTCAGGTGCCGCTCCGGGAAAGGCGGGTCGGCCGGCCCGGCTTCGCACCGGTAGTCGATCACCTTGATGCTCTCGTCTTGTGAAAGCGTCCTGGCCGCCATCCCGTCGGAGTCTGCCCGCGGCGGCGCGAGCCCGCAACCGCGTTTCAGCGACGCTTGAACAGCGGTTTCATCCGCTGACCAGGGCGAGGATGTTGCCGTCAGGGTCCTTGAACCAAGCGGCTTTCATGTTCCCACCGACGTGCACGTCGCCCTCTCGAGTCATTCCCGGCATGTCGTAATGCTCGAAGGTGACTCCCTTTGTCTTGAGCGCCTGCACGATCCTTTCCATGCCGTCTTCGATCACCCAGGTTGCCGCGGTCGCCTGGTTCGTCCCTGCGTAGCGCGACTGGTACACCAGGATCCTCGAGCTCCCGCTCTGGTACACGAGCGCTTCCGGCTCCCCGCCGTCCGCCAGCTTGAGACCGAGCGCGCCTTCATAGAACTTCTTGGCTGCCTGGAGGTCCTTCACTGCAATCGTCGCCATCACATCTTTGCTTCCGAGCATGATCGAGCTCCTCGGGCTTCAGCGGCGCTTGAAGAACTGCACTGCCTGCTCGTGCCGTCTCGCCGCGGCCAGGGTCCGGAAGGTGCCCAGGTTCCTTCGCTTCCCGGTGCGCGGGTCCTTCTTGCGCGAATAGAGGCGGTACTCGCCGGATCGCAGCTTCCGGATCATGTCCCCAAGATGGCTACACATCGGCCCGGATGCGAGGCGCGCCGGGACCCAGGACGAGCGATCGATGGCCCGTCCTACCGCCCGTTCATCGGGACGGTCGCCCGGTCGCAATCGCATGCTCATGTTAGGCGGTCAAAAGAAGGGTTGGGACCATGCCCGAGAAGGAAACGGTGGAGAGGGCGAAGAAGGACCTGCGCGAAGGCAAGAAGCCCACGACCGCGGCAGGCGAGTTCGTCCGCGAGGAGTTCGAGCACATCCGCGAGGGAAAGCACGGCGCGCGCTCCACGAAGCAGGCGATCGCCATCGGCCTTTCCAAGGCCCGGCGGGCCGGCGTGCCGCTCAAACCGCCGGCCAAGCGACAGGCAAAGGCGAGAACGCGGAGCTCGGCCAAATGATCAGTCACATCTTCTTGCCGGTATGAGTTCCTGGACTCGACTCGGGGACTCAAGAACGAGTTGGAGCGAAGCAAGTCGCAGGGCGTGAATCCGATCGCTCTGCCGACATGAGCTGCATTTGGCTGTTCGTGGATGGGGCGGAGCGCGGCAAGTGTGCTGGCCGCTGAGGCTAGTTCAACCGGTTGAACCAACCTCTGGAGAGCTGTATGGACCGAGCATTGACGCGCTGCGTCCCGTCCCGGGACGAGCGCGAAATGGAACCGTCGGATACCAAAACCAGACCCTGAAACGTCAGCCCCGGGTCGGGTTCAGCGCTGCCGTGCTCGGACAACGCCCGCAATGCGGCGCGCTCGGCGTACACCGCCGCGAACACCCCGA
>Ga0209526_10001672_pt1 | contig 14893 bp, 19 predicted proteins | sample JacPinW_OM2H0_M1_FD_188566 | JGI IMG/M metagenome (GOLD analysis project Ga0209526, IMG submission 188566) | Forest soil microbial communities from Algoma, Ontario, Canada - Jack Pine, Ontario site 1_JW_OM2H0_M1 (SPAdes) (version 2) | ecosystem: Environmental > Terrestrial > Soil > Boreal... | reverse complement strand
CCCGTTTCGCAGCCCCGAAGGAAGAGTGGCGCTCGTGATCGCGATCGAGAAGGCGCGATACACCAAGCTCCCTTTTGAACATACGCCGCCCAAGTAGTGCGGCTTTCTCCGGGCCGCTCCTTGTGACTGAGGCAAATACTGTAAGTCTGTGGTCGGGAAACTTCGGGATGATTCGAAATTCGATGTGACGGTTGTGAGTGCAACTGGTGCAATCAACGGTTTTTGTTGAGAGCCCCAAAACCACACATCAGGATCGACTCCGCGCTCGCGTTCGAACAGTTCCTCCCGCCGGGGCACTGGGAATGCCTGCGTTTGCCAAGGGGCAGCGGGGCGTACCATTGGACATGAGCAGAATACATCCAGAATGCCCCGACTCAGGCGCTTCTGTTCGGTCGGTAGCTGCCGATGTCCTTGTTCGAGAAGCGCCAGACGAGGAAGAAGACGAAGAGGAAGACGAAGGCGACGGCAAAGAAGATGACGATGATGACGACAAAGATGACGACGGCTACTCGGAGTAGGGTGCCCTCCCCTTTCGATTTCTGCCCGATCACTGCCTGTGCGCACTCTCGCCTTTGCCGCACTGTCCGCCGCGCTCTAGTACAGGCAGGATGTAATCGTTGAGGACGTTATGCAGCGAAAGCGGCGTGGCCGTCCGAGTTGGAAACATCACGCCCTTTTCGGGATTGCCCATTGCCAGCCGGTGCAGGTCCAGCGTCTTCGCACTCGGCTCGATGAGAGGTACGGTGTCCCTTCTGGCCTTCGCTTTTGGCTCTCCACGCTTGCCGTTGGGGACGGAGGACAGAATCGCCAACTCGGTGCCGTGGTAGGCTTCCCACACCAAGCCCCGAATCTCGGTCTTCGGATAGCCCCGCGTATGCGGCGAGCGCGATGATCACTCTGCACTTGTTCGGGACAAGTGCCAGGATCCCCCTGATGGTTTGCAAGTCGTAAGCGTGCGTCTCCTGAACTCCAAGGGCTTTCGGCAGGGTAGTTTCGCGCATTGGATTGGGCCCCGGGCGATAGTCCTGCTGAACTGCCAGCTTGAACACAGCCGACAGGATCGACTTGAGCTTGTGCAAAGTCCCGGCCCGCATCGTGGGATTTTGGCGCGCGACCTCATCGAGCAAAGCCTGGCCGAGCGGCGTGTTGAAATCGCGCAGCAGCTTGTCGCCACAGGGGGGCTTCAGGATTTGATTCCAATAAAAGTTGTACACGTTTAGGGTTGACGAGGAATGCCGGTTTCCGATGAACGGCAGCCACACGTCATCGACGAACTGCGCAACGGTCGCGCATCTTTCCGGCGCGTTGCGCCCGGAATTAACTTTGTTCATGAACTCCCTTTGGACCTTTCCGACATATTCGGGCTTGTGCTTGAGGCGACAGTGCTCCGGTAGGACAGCGGACAATTTGTGCGTGAGTCCCTGTTTGCGGATGCGCTGGCCAGTCTCGATTCGCCAGTCCGCATAACGCAGGCACCAGAACTCGCCGATGCGAACCACAGAGCCCTTCTGCTGACGGTCACGTTTCATTGATTTTTCCTCATTGGTGAGACAGCGCGCTTCGACACTATTCCCGGGATGGAAAAAAGGGCAGCGCCACGCGCGATTCTCCTCGTACTCTTGCCGTGCTATCCTGAATTCCGTGACGCGAACCCTCGTTCTTCTCGTTGTCAGCGTCGCGCTGGCGACTACTCTCCTCCTGGCGCTGTCGGCTACGCCGCGTATAGAGCTGCCAGCTTCAGCGAACAGCATCGGACAAGCCACACCCATTACTCTCCACGTGAGCGACCGACACGGAATCCGCAGGATTGCCGCGTCAGTCGAGCAGAATGGCGTCTACTACGGTGCTTGGGAAAGGACTCAACCGGCAAGACGCATCCTTTGGCAGCGCGGCCTTGCAGACACAAGCTGGAATTTTAGGGTAGGTACTCAGACCATTCCACAACTGAAAGACGGCAAGGCACAACTTGTTGTCGAAGCTACCTCGAATGACTTCCGTGGAAAAACAGAGCGGGTAGAACGTGAAGTAACCGTGGTGACACGACCGCCGACCCTCACTGTTGACCCGGAGCAACACTACCTGTATCGCGGCATGGCCGACCTGGTCACCTTCAGTGTCTCTGGATATTGGACCGAAGCCGGTTCGCGTGTCGGCGACCAGACATTTCGTAGCTGGCCCACGCCCGGAGGCAAGCCCGGCTTGTTCTCCCTGTTCGCCTTTGCATGGGACATGCCGGCAAGCACTGTGCCGCTGGTTTACGCCACAAACCCCGCGGGTAACCAGGTGACCGGCCAAATTGCGGTCCAGTTTCCGAAAAAGGAACAGCCCAAGTATCGCGCGCGCGACTTGCAATTGGACGATCGCTTCATCCAAAAAGTCGTCGAGGAACTGGATCCGAAGGGGTCCGGTGATCCCGTGTCACGATTTGTAAAAATCAACAACGAAATGAGGCGTGCAAACAACAAGATTTTGTCTGATCTACGCCTAAAGACCGAAGGCCGGTTTCTCTGGTCGGAGCCTTTCCTCCAGCAGCACAACTCCAAGGTGGAGGCGAATTTCGCCGATATCCGGAACTACTTTTACAAAGGGCAGAAGATCGATCAGCAGGTCCATCTCGGCTACGATCTTTCCATTACGCAGCACGTAGACGTAGAGGCGTCAAACGACGGCCGAGTGGTGTATGCCGCGCCATTAGGTATCTACGGAAACTGCATCGTCGTGGACCACGGCTACGCTCTGCAATCGATCTATGGACATCTCAGCCAAATTGGCGTGCATGAGGGCGACATAGTGAAACGTGGCCAAATCTTAGGCAAGAGCGGCCAAACGGGTATGGCCGGAGGAGATCACATTCACTTCAGTATGCAGCTCGAAGGAGTCCAGATCGATCCGAAAGAGTGGTGGGATCGCCACTGGATCAACGATCACGTCAGGAAGCGCGTGGACCTGTTGGCACTTAATTGAATTGGAATCGTGACAGTGGGCTGTTGTGAATGAGCAACCCACTATCCAGTGTGCGATGGATCCACGATTCGGAACCTACATTCTTGTCGGACCATCAATGGAGCGTTTAGCCTGAAGTCGAGAACCGCGATCATTCGGCTCGACAGATCTGCGCAAGAGCTCAGCAACGCGTTCGCAAACGAAGTAGGCAATGCCGGTTTCCAGGTCGTGATCGATTACGTGTGGGGTCGCCCCACACAGAAGCGTTCCTGGCCGCGATAAGACGCAAGGAATTTGTCGTTGTTACATCCGAGTGTACCTCTTGAAAACCTCGAGATGTCCCAGCGGACGGAAATTATACTTCTTTGATAATTCTTTCTTCCGATGCTCATTTCTCTCACGACACTCCTCTCCACCCTGTCCTAGATCTTTCGTTCACAAGCCGCACTGAGGCTGGAGAACCTGTCTCTGCGTACTGTCATTCGTGAGAACATCACCGCCTAACTACGAATGTGCTTTCTTGGTCGCCTACTGGCGCTGGGCGCGTCGGGCGTCTCGTCCTTAATTAAGGATGAAGGCATCTCAGCACTATAATCAACATGTTCAGCATCCTTTCTCCCGAGCCTTTGGTCGTATGCACTACCAAGTGTATTCGGGTCGAGGGGGCCGACGACTTGATGAAATCAACAATATAAGGAGGCAACAATGCCGGATCTTTCGGGCACTTTCTCTGGGAGAGCCACCTCGCAGTCAACCATTGCTTTGCACGACGTTTCCAACCACGATCTGAACCTGCTCGAAGTCAGAGGCGTCCAGAAATCACCTGATGAGGAGTGGAACAACTCCAAAATCACCTACTGGGGCACGGCCGACTTGATCGCTGGCAACGGTCCGCAGCGCGGCTACTTCGTCAACGAGCATTCTGACGGCGACCGCGACTTCGGCACTTTTGAAGGCAGGATCGCTACTTCCGGCGGCCAAGTCACCATCGAGGGCGCCTGGAAATTTACCGGCGGCACGGGAAAGTTCAAGGGTCTTACCGGTGGTGGCAAGTACAAGGGTCGGATGACTTCGCCCGTGGAAGTTGAAAATACATGGGAAGGAACGTACCAGATCGCTGCAAAAACTCATGCGGCATGATTCCCTAGGCTGCGGCCAGAAGTTATAGACGCTTGCTGTAGTCTCATTTCGGGATGTGCTGGCTCACTCCGCCGACCTGTGGGAGTGGGCCTTTTCTTGTCTTTAGCCCTCTGGTTCTAAAACCAGCTTAATGCCTCCGAGCTGCTTCTCTGTTTCCTTCGAGGGTTCGAGGTACTTCTGCGTCGCCGCAAGCGACTCGTGGCCTAGCCATTCTTGCACGGTACGCACGTCAATCCCGGCGCGCAGCCAGCGAGTGGCGAACTGGCTGCTATTACCTCTTGAAGTTTTCAGGAGATGCGGGTCGCTGGTTTTGTGTGGGTTTGTGCTCCGCCAAAACGTTGCGCGCTACCTATGGTACTGCGTGTAACCTTTCGGTTTGGGTTTGGAGGCTGATTCGTGGGTCGGTGGAGTGGTTTGCTGGGAGCGGACAAGGCTGTCGGCGTAGTACAAGGAGGAAGAGTTTGATCATCAGAGAAATAGCTCTTAAATGGCAGTCAATCGACGGCGAGGTTGTTTGGCGTGCAGAGCTGGCAACTGCTGACGGAGCGCGCTTTCCGTTCCCGGGAGGACCTCGTGCTCGAAAATCTGGCTGACCATCCAGCCGAGGAGATGCCGGAGCGACACGATCATGACAAGAATCTTATCGGAACAGTCCGAATCGAGCTCTTCGCCAAGTCATTCATTTTGCGGGTGCACCACGCTGTGGCGAGACGCAGGTGCTTGCGTGGTACATCAGCAGGTTACGGCAGCGATTTCAAGCGGTGGCTAGTGCTGCGAACTGCAACCCTTAGAATTTGATCTTCAACCCAAACTCCATCTGTCGAGGCGCTCCGAGCGCGAACACACCCGAACCCGCGCCGACGCGGTTACCAGCCCGGTTGGCGGCCGTGGCGCCGTTCAAGAAAGCGGCCGAGGTGCCACCATTGAGAATGCCGAGCAGCTTGTTGACGGACCCATCGAAATTGGCAAAGTTGAAGACGTTGAATGACGAGATGCTAGGCTCAATCGTGAAATGCTTTGATCTTGAATGGCCATGCGAACGTCAAATCGAACCCCTTCAGCCATGCGAGACCGACGTTTCCCGTAGGGGCGGTAGCGACACGTCGCCACGGGCGTGCCATCCGGGTTGCAGGCCCCGGGTGTCACTGCCCCCAGGCTGGCCAGCTGTTGCTGCGTAAACAACCCTGCAGTCACCAACGCCTGCCCAACGGGTGTCAGTCGCCCGGCAGAATTGCTCAAATAGTTGGCTGATGGTGTGGTTCAGCCCGCCCGCATTGATATTGCGGCCAAAGTCGCCTACCTGAGTGCCGGGCAGGATATCTCCGTAGACGTTATTGCGGGTCTGGCTTGCGCCCCCAAACGCTCCGTCACCGCCGATATCGGTACGGAAAATTTCGCCTTGCGTACCTGCACCGGAAGGCAACCACAGGGACTGAGCAAAGGGCGAATTACAGTGGCCGATGAAGCTCAGCCGCGCCGCTAAAAGCATCTCTAGAATCGTGCCGAACGAGATCTGGTGTTTGCGATCCTGCGAGGCGGGACCGAAAAATTTTGTCGGATTGTTGAAGTCTGCCCCCAGTGGCAGGAAGTCCTGGTCTCCGATACCGCCGCCGTATGGCACGTTGCTCTTGAAACTCGAGAGCGCGTAGGACACTTGCACATTCATCCCCTTAATACCGCGCACCGGGTCGTGAATCCGGCTGCGCAGCGACATTTGAAAGCCGTCGTACACCGACCGCCCGGCTGGGAAGTACATGGTGTTGCGTCCCACCAGGGGGTTGATTCCGGGGAAGGCGGCGCCCGTGTCTGGGGTCAGACCGGCGTAAAGAGAGTTGCATCCTCAGTCATCCACTTGGCAACCATAAAAACGGGCTTAACGATTACGACAATGCTTTGCCGAACACCTAGTCGGGTTCTGGTTCAATTGGAGTTGGGGTTGGTTCGGGTTCACGGTCAGGTTAGTTTGTAGAAGCATTTGCGCGGGTTCGTTACCGGGAATGAACCGCGAGCACGGCCCGCGCCCGTAAATGGAAGGCGGCTTTGCCACATTGCGTACCCGTTCGGAAAAGGTTGGCGTCCGACAGGATTTGAACCCGTGTTAACCGCAGTGAAAGCACGCTAGACCTCCAAAACAAATCATATATAACACCATGTCTTTCAGTGTCTTGTAGTGTGAATTAGGCCGCTAGTTACTAAAAACGAGAGATTCCGCTGCCATCTCTATGAAATGTCATAAGGAAACTGCCAGTTAGGCTAAACAGTTCCGTGGTGTGGCAGAATGCGATAAATGCTTCTAAACGACTTCGGTCACGGAGTGGAGCTATACAATCGAGCTGACTTTTTTGACGCCCATGAGGCGCTTGAAGACGTCTGGCGCGGCGCCCCAAACCGGAGAAGAAGTTTCTGCAGGGACTGATAGGTTTGCAGTGGCGTTGCACCGAAATGGGATCCCGCCAAAACCCTCAGGGTAGCGAGCAAGATTTCGCAACGCCCGTTTTAGCACCGATCGCGCACACCAATTCCCAATATTGTTAAGCAATTTGACAATGAATTCGAGATTCTCGCGGACGGGCGTTTTAGTGCTGATCGGGGTCATCCCGATCTGCGATCGCGGCGAAGAGCGCGAGACAAGCGTGTTTGTGGAACGCATCGAATTGTCGTTTGCACGTCCGATCTAGCAGTCTTCCAGCATCCGCATGAACTCATCTGGGAAGAGGAGAAGCTTACGAGGGCCTCGCGCAACATCGGCGGGCGCAGGTCTGGTTCGGGACGGCGCAGCTACTCTCTGCGGGTTCGTCGACATAATTCCTGCCGGCATGCGCTAACGGGAATTGGTAAATTAAGCGTAATGGGAAGCAGCCCGCTGACCGGCCGCGAATCGCTCGTTAGTGGCAGTGCCGCCCCCAATTCGAAAGCCGAGATCGAGAAACGAGTGGCGCTGGGGCAAATCACTTGGACTGGTCCACTGATTGTTGTGATGGCACGCAGTTTCTTCATGATCACCGCCCAGGCACTGGTCGCGGCGGTATATCTTGTGCGCCATCATCCAGCTCCCTGGAACGCCGCGGCTCCGTGGTGGTCGGTCTACGGTACGTTGGTCGATATCGGATGCCTGGCTCTCATGGTGAAGTTCACGCGTGGTGAGGGGATCGGCTTTCGAGACCTGCTCGGCAGGGTACGACTGCGCTGGGGGGCCGACATCTTCCTCGGGGTTGGGTACTTGCTCGTCTTGCTCTCCTCCTTCAGGATTACGAGCCCGTTGGTCAACAAACTGGTATACGGGTCAACCCAGTTCAGCATGTACCCGGGGTTGCTCACGGCGCGTACCTTGCCGCTGTGGGGAGTAATTTACAGCCTCAGTTTGTTTTGGATCACCTGGTCTCCGACGGAAGAGATGACTTACAACGGATACTCGCTGCCCCGAGTCCAGGCGCTTTCCGGGCGCGGGTGGGTCGCGGTGGTTGTTGTGGGCTTCTGGTGGACGCTGCAGCACAGCTTCTTCCCACTCGTCTTGGACTGGAAATATGTGCTCTGGCGCTTTTTCTTTTTCTTGCCTGTAGTGATGTTACTTACATGCATCAATCTATGGACCCGACGGTTGCCTCCGCTGATTGTCGCGCACTGGCCGATGGACTTTGCAGCGGCGATTTTAAGCCTGAAGTTGTGAGAAGTTGCGACTGCGTTCCGCCCATTACTGATCCTTTTGTTTGAACATGTATTTTCTCCCGCCTCTCTGCTGAGCTTCTACCTAAATGACCACAAGGCCACTTCAATATCCGAGAATGTTAGCCATACCTGCACGCCCGGGACCTGGATGTCAAGGTTGAGTCCCTGTTAACGAGTGCTTCCACCTGAGAACTAGTCTCGCCTTCATCACGATCGAGCAGGGTCCTGGTGTTTCCGTCATTTAGTTTGCGACCAATCGGTCTCTTTTGCCATCTGAGTACTGCAAGAGGGAACATGACGGCTGAGACTACTGAATTCTGGCATCGGCCAGAGAGGCGGTGTCAACCCCTGGCTGATCGCGATCACGGTTACGCTCGCCACGTTCATGGAGCTGCTCGACACCGCCATCGCGAATGTGTCCCTCCCCCACATCGCAGGCGGTCTCGCCACCAGCTACGACGAAAGCACGTGGGTGCTCACCAGCTATCTTGTGGCCAATGCAGTCGTTTTGCCGCTCAGCGCCTGGCTTAGCCGGGTCTTCGGTCGCAAGAACTACTACATGACTTGCGTGGCGCTCTTCAGCGTGAGTTCGCTGATGTGTGGCCTCGCCCCCAGCCTGGGCATGCTGATCTTTTTCCGAGTGCTCCAGGGCATCGGTGGCGGAGGGTTGGCGCCGGTCGAACAGGCGATTCTGGTCGATACTTTCCCTCCGGCGAAACGGGCCGCAGCTTTTGCGCTCTACAGCATGGCCATCGTAACTGCCCCAGCCATCGGACCGCCGCTTGGCGGCTGGATTACCGACAGTTTTTCCTGGCGATGGATCTTCTTCATCAACATTCCGATCGGGATCGTGTCGCTGGTGCTGACAAGCCGAATCGTTTCCGACCCGCCGGAATTCAAGCGCGAGCTACAAGCGGCGCGCGCGGCGGGCAAGCTCAACATCGATTACATGGGGATTCTGATGGTCGCGATCGGATTCGCCTGCCTGGAAGTTGTCCTCGACCGGGGGCAGAGAGAGGACTGGTTTGAAAGCAATTTCATCGTCGGTTTCTTCGGAGTCGCAATCGCGGCGCTGGTATTCGCGGTGGTCTGGTTTGACCATCCGGACCCTGTGGTCTTTATGGCTCGACCGTATGCTCGGCGCTGTACGCCGATTGCGCGATCTTTGACAGCAGCTGAGCAGCAGCATTCTGGGGGTTCATTGAAAAGTGGGCGCAGCGGCATTTACTTGTGGGCTGGCTTGCGACACCATCGATCTCCGGTCTTGGGGAAATGAGCTTTCATGCTCTAATACGAAAGGGACCATACGGTCTCACTAAGGATCAAATAAGAAGAAGCGATGTCAAAAGGCGAAGAGACACAGGAACGAATTGTAGCCAAGGCGGCAGCATTATTTAATCAGCGCGGCCTTGAAGGAACTTCATTGGCAGATTTGATGGAGGCCACCGGACTTGAAAAAGGAGGAATCTATCGGCACTTTCCGAGCAAGGAGGCGGTAGCAGTCGAGGCCTTCGATTACGCCTGGCACTTGGCTCTTGAGACGAGAATGCATGACCTCGACACCATTTCAAACAGCGTGGACAAGCTGAAAAGGTTTGTCGCGAATTTTATCGACCGTCAATCCCCGCTTCCAGGGGGTTGTCCGCTGCTCAACTCAGCGATTGATTCTGACGATGGTAATGCCGCGTTGCGGGACCGGGTGGAACGGGCGCTTCGCCAATGGCGCGCGCGTCTTGCCTCTATCGTTCGCACCGGAATCAAGAACGGCGAGATCAACAGTCGCGTGGATCCAAAGAGGGTGGCCGTTCTCGTAATTTCATCTCTGGAGGGGGGGTTGATGATCAGCCGTCTCAACCGCGACAGAGAATCCTTGCGTGTGGTTCAAACGCACCTTGAGCAGTATCTCGATAGCGAGGTACGCGTTCGTAACACGTCAAACGGTTCCACCTTGAAACGAACCATCAATCCAGCCAGTTGACCCTGAGTACGAAAGTTGTCAGCGAAAAGGAGGATAAATGAATCTCGCTAAATGGAAAGTCGGGTTCCTCACGGTTGCGATCGTGACGCTCCTCGTCACCGGGACGAATTTCAGAGCATTAGCAACGGCAAAGAAGCCTATTCAGAATGTACCATCGGATGGGAACGATACTGAGCAAGCCAAAATAGCCCGGGCGATGTCGGCCGGACCAACGGAGGTCGTCAGTTCAGCAAGAATCGTTGACACAGACCCAAAGGGCACTATGGCAGTGTTGCGCGAGGGCTGTAACGGTTTTACCTGTATGCCGGGAAACCCAAAGGTAATTGGTGAACCACCGATGTGCGCAGATGCAGCGTCGATGCAGTGGGCCGCCGACTTCAAGGCCCACAAGCCTAAGCCAACCAACACTGTGCCGGGCATCACCTACATGCTCGCTGGCGCCACGCAGAGGAGCGATTCCGACCCTTATGACGAAACGAGCGAACCAATTAGTGTCGGACCACACTGGATGATCATGTGGCCGTTTGATCCGAAGACCACAGCCTGCCGACCACTCACAATGCGACCGGCGCCTACATTATGTGGGCAGGCTCGCCGTACGCGCATCTGCGTGTGATGGGGCGTCCCTGAAAGGGCGGCAAACATGACTGCACGGAACGGCAGCGCCGAGTGGCCCTTGCATCGCCTGCACGTCGATTCGAAGGGAGAAACGAATGCCAACCGCCGCTACGGTAAGTACTTCGCTGAAGTGGGATGTTCTCGTTACAAAACGCCAAGGCCTCAACCGCGACCTGCCGTCGGGCAAGGAACAGTGGATGTGGGTGCCGACATCGGCGACCCTCATCTATGGCAAACGGGACGCTGTTCTCGTCGATGCCTTTCTTACAGTCGAGCAGGCACGCGCCTTAGTGGAGTGGGTCGCGGCGAGCGGCAAGAAGCTAACCACGATCTATATCACCCACGGCCACGGCGATCATTTCTTTGGCGTCGGAGCCCTCCTGGATCGGTTTCCCAATGCCAAAGCGGTTGCAACGCCCAAAGTTCTGAAGGTCATGCGCCAGCAGACCGCGCCAGAATATGTCGCGAGCTTCTGGAACGTGCGTTTTCCCAGCCAGATTCCGCAGCGCCTCGTACTTGCCGAGGAGCTCAAGGGAAATGTGATCGATCTCGAAGGCTGTGACCTTGTTGTGGTCGAAGTTGGGCATACAGATACCGACCATACGACGTGTCTGCACGTCCCGTCAGTCGGTTTGGTGGTCGCCGGGGATGCCGCTTACAACGACGTTCACCTCTATCTCATGGAATCAAACGTACAAACGCGCAGGGAATGGATCGCTGCGCTCGACACAATCGAGACGCTCAAACCGCGCGCGGTGATCGCCGGACATAAGAAGCCCGAGAAAGACGACAGCCCCAGAATCATTGAAGAGACCCGGCAGTACATTCGCGATTTCGAGCGCGTGGCCGAGATGACGACGACGGCCCGAGAACTTTACGACAAGATGCTGGAGCTCTATCCAGATCGAGCCAATCCGGGCTCGCTATGGGGTTCGGCGCACGTGGTCAAGCCGTAATTTACGAGCTGCTTATGAGTGAACTCTCTTGACTTGGTGTTACAAGCACGGTGGCTTGATCGCCGAAATAAATTCGGGGAGCCGTCGATCTTGAGGAGGAAATATCGATCTTCTCATGGGAGTCCGCGTCGCGCTTCCCGCAATATTTCCTTCGAGAATGCCTCGTCGTCTACGGCTCGGGCCAGGATCAGCGCTCCCACTATGGTGGAAAGCATGCGAATCGTGTCTCCTCGTGCAGAACGTTTCGATCTCCGTGGCTTCTGGCTCTACTCGCCGCTGTCAAGGAATCTGCGAAGATCGTTGAAGGTATCAAGTTGGGCGCTCAACTCGTCGCCGATGGCAAGCTCAGCGTACCCATCGCGGCGACCTATCCGCTGACCTCGGCAGCAGCGGCTCTCACGCACGTAAAAGGCGGCAAGGTCGTTCTTAAGATTTCCTAAGTCGGAGCGAAACCCGCCAATCCCGAAAGGAGAAACATGGTCGAGAAAGGCGCGCCGAATGTTTCAGAAACTGTTCATCCGCTCATCAAGAAAGTACTTGCTTCGAAGCCTCCCATCGCAGCACTGATTGGCTTTGACGTCGAAGAGATTGGTCAGGGCCGCGCGGTCGGGTCACTGCAGGCGGGGCCACAACACGCCAATCCTATGGGCACTCTTCACGGCGGTGTGCTTTGCGATCTGGCGGATGCGGCCATGGGCATGGCTTTCGCGTCTACGTTGGCGCCCGAGGAATCCTTTACTACGATGACGCTGGGCATCAATTTCTTCCGCCCTGTTTGGCAAGCGCGGTTACGGGCCGAGGCCCGTGTTGTCAACCGGGGAAAGAACGTGGGCTATGTTGAGTGTGAGGTTGCCGATCAGGACGGCAAACACGTCGCCAAAGCAAACTCGACTTGCTTCGTCTTGCGCGGCGAACACGCAAGAGAGCGGTGAACTTCCCTCAAATCGCGAGATTGTTATATCGGCTTTGCTGGGGCTCGGCTAATGTCCCAGGTTGACCTTGCCCGCAATTGTTGACCGCACGCCCCTTACCGTTTCGTAGCGTTTCTCTCGCGTCACCTGGACCAGGACATTCCGACGTCGTACAACGGATTTGCGCTCCTGATCCGTGGCTCGGTCACGATCGGCGAGGACGCCGCCACGGCGAGCACATGAAGACGAAGGGAAAAGTTCCACTGCACCTCGCCCGCTTTGATCACCCCCCTTCATCGCGATCATAGATGGCACCGTCGAGGATGAGCGTCACGGTTTCGAAGCCATTACCGAAGGATCGGCGATGGACCAGCACCAAGGTTTCAGACAATCCACACTGATGCCGTGCCCGTCCGCCGTGAGCCTGGTGTGGAGGTCCGGATACGCGGGTCCATCGTAATCTCCGTCATCGGATGGCTCGATCGCCGTGAGGGCGAAGGCAGCAGTGTGCTGCACGTGGCTGCCGGCGAAGAAGGCACGCGCCTCGTGCTGTATGCTGGCCAGCCTCAGGGTGACGCAATCGTCTCGCACGGGCCTTCATTGGAGACTCGAAGGATGATATCGTCAGGCTCTACACCGAGTACCGCGCCGGGCGATTCGTGCGGATGAGCGACATTGCGAGGCAAGAGTCTGAAGCGAGTAGCCGAGAAAAGTAAAGTCACTCGTAATCCATTTTTTGTTCAGGGCTTCGATGGTCGCCTTGTTAACCAAATGCAACATGCCAAGATCGTCCGCATGAATGACCAGCAAACGTGAATTCGCGGGATAGCCTAGTCGCTCGGCGACCGTCTTAGGAATTTGCGCAGCAGCAAGCACTTGGCGGTTCTTGTGACGCTACCGCCTGTGCTAGTGCTGTCGCAACTAATACCGTGCGAATCAGTTTGCTGGCCGTCCCCATCGGATCCTCCTGCAGTACTGCAAACACTTAGACTGGGACACTAGTCTGCCGGTGAGCGACACCAATGAAAAAGGATGGCGGAGGGCGGCATTACCTGGCGAATTGCACTCTACAGAGGCCGAACTCCCAACAAGCGGAATCCACGTCGACTGCGAGAGCAAATGTGTACGTTCCGGCCTCCCTATGAGGAACAGGAGTAGGCCAGTGACGCAGTGCCGCAATCAGAAGTGAGAAGGGCGCCAGGAGAAACACCGATAAAGTCGTGAAAGTCAGCGATCATGTGCGCTTGATCGTAATAGCCGGCATCCAACGCCACTTGAGCCCAATTGTCGCATTTCCCTGAACTACGTAGGGCGCGCTGAAGCGGTAGGATTCGGTGTCAGATGCCGAGCGCATTCACAACTCGCACTTTGCCAACTCGAGGTACGAATGAAAAAAGAGCACAGACAATGATGATGACCAAGTGTGCATCCGGCAAACAGTAGTGCGTACGCGGTGCCCGCGCTGCTTCGTGCAGAGCAAGAGTTAAGGCGTATCGCCGCTCAGGTTGACCCAAAGCTGGCTGCTTATCTGCTCAATCACGCCGAGCCAATCTCCCAACTGGAGTCCATGATCGTTGCAAATAAACAGAGGGCCACATCTGTCGATGAGGAGGCTGTTGGTGTCATTCGCCAAAACTAGTGGAGCCACCCGCTTCGCCACGCCTTCGCGGCAGTTGGGGGTCATGAGACCGGAACCGGAAGCCGTCCCCCCAAGTGAATTAGCCTCCGCGCTCTTGTCATCCCAGCACCAGTGGATCGCTTCGCGCCCCCCTTGCCGTTCGTAGTGGCCCTGTCACACCAGTATCAGCTAGGGCTTTGGGCGTGAACTTGGGCTTCTCGGACGGCTTTGCCTCGTATTCGCGTCTAAACCCACATCGACGCGGAGATTGCAAGATTTCGAGTCGTTTCCTGGCACGATGCATCCAATCACTATCAGCTAAGTTTGGTTCATCCGCAGTTGAAAGTCGGTACCGCCGACCAGCGTCACCCTACTCATCCGCAGCAACCCTTCTCAGCCGAAATTCAGAATGGAAATAGGAATATCAATGGAACAAGGAACAGTAAAGTGGTTTAACGACGCCAAGGGCTATGGCTTCATCAGCCGTCAAAATGGCGAGGATGTCTTCGTGCATTTCTCCGCCATTCAGGCTAGCGGCTTTCGCAGCCTGCAAGAAGGGCAAGCCGTCCAGTTCGGCGTGACGAAAGGCCCAAAGGGCTGGCAGGCCGAGAACGTTCAGGCTGTCTAAGTGGCAACCAAGAATGCCCGTCATCCGAAAGGATTTCGGGCATTTTCCTTTCTGTTTTGGTGATACCGACTGTTCTCCTAAGCACTAATCCTTCACTCATTCGCATCAAACCTAATGTAATAATTATTTACGAACTTTTGACAGTCCGAAGCGTCCAAGGTCGTCCAACCATTTAAGATCAAGACTATGAGCCAAACGTCAATATGCGCATTCGAGCCGCGCCTAAGCAGTCAGGATAAGGAGCCAAAGTTGAGGTTGAGTCTCGAAACCCAAGTAACCGAAGACGTTACTGTGATCTGCTGCAACGGCAGAATCGCTTATGGCATTGAAGCGGCTGCGCTGTCCGGCGAAATTGCCGAGCTTGCGCCCCAAACCCGTCGAGTCGTGATCGACCTCAGCGGCGTGGAAATGATCGACGCCGCTGGCCTCGGAGCA
>Ga0209526_10001671_pt1 | contig 14893 bp, 6 predicted proteins | sample JacPinW_OM2H0_M1_FD_188566 | JGI IMG/M metagenome (GOLD analysis project Ga0209526, IMG submission 188566) | Forest soil microbial communities from Algoma, Ontario, Canada - Jack Pine, Ontario site 1_JW_OM2H0_M1 (SPAdes) (version 2) | ecosystem: Environmental > Terrestrial > Soil > Boreal... | reverse complement strand
CGCGCGTTCGTTTCTGGCTTGACTTGCTGGCCGATTTAGCAATCTCGGTCCCACGCCAGTACCGCTATGTCCGACGGGCGCTGACCGGCGCCGCAGTCCAGCAGCGTTCGGAGCGCGCGCCAGCCTTTTTTGTTCTCGTCGATGAATCACCCGGTCCCGAGGCACTGATTTTTGGATGTGCCCTCTCGACCATCGCCTTAAGTTTGTTCTCGATATTCCTCGGCCATGCGGGAAACCACCGGCCACTGAGTGGTTCAGTCCATCAACGGGAATATGCAACCGATTCGCGCCCGTCCGCCTTGGGGCACGCGACGGGACAGGCCCCGGGCGATGCGGAAGACGTCACTATGAACGCAAGCCACATGAAGCCGGGCGACGCCAAGTCAAACGATTCGCAATCGAAGGTGCTGCTCCCACCTGCCCGTTCCGGATTCCCCGAAGAGCTACCTCCGCAACTGCAGGATGCCGCGGAACGGAAACGTTTGATGAATGCGGTGATCGATAATCTAAAGAAACACTACGTTGATCCTGAGATTGCGGGGAAGACGGCCTATGCGCTGTTGGCGCATGAGAAGAACGGCGATGACGACAAGGTGACCGATGGCGGAGCCTTTGCCGATCTGCTGACCAAGCAGATAAGAGCGGTGAGCCACGACATGCACCTGGAGGTGGTCTATAGCCAGGAACCTTTGCCTGATCTCCTGCCGGAACCGACAGCTGAAGACCTTGCGCGTTATCGAAAGGCGCTGGAGCAGGACAACTGTACGTTCAAGAAGGTCGAAATCCTGCCGCACAATATCGGCTATCTGAAGCTCAATGCTTTCCCCGATCCTTCCGTATGCCGGGCAACAGCCACCGCGGCGATGACTTCTTTGAACCACGCGGATGCGATCATCTTCGATTTGCGAGACAACCGTGGCGGTTACTCAAGCATGGTCTCGCTAATTGCCGCCTACCTCTTCGACCATCCGGAGTACATGTACGATCCCCGGGTAAGTCCGACGCCGCAATCTTGGACGCTCTCGCCTGTTGCAGGAAACAGACTGGCGGACAAGCCGGTATATGTGCTGACATCAGGCTCGACCATCTCCGCTGCAGAGCAGTTCTGCTACGACCTGAAGATGCTGAAACGTGTGACGCTTGTAGGTGAGACGACACGTGGTAGCGCACATGCGGGGGTTTTTCATCGGATTGATGATCACTTCGGAATGGGAATTCCCGAGGTGAGAGCGATCAATCCCTTCTCAAAGACTGACTGGGAAGGGACCGGCGTGGAGCCGGATGTAAAGGTGAAGCCCGCGGATGCGCTGAAAAAAGCAGAGAATTTGGCTGAGCGTAAGCTGTCGAAGAAATAGGCAATCTGGAACGTTCCCGAATAACGGCCCACCCCTAAGAAATCCACATGATTGCATAATAACGTCGGCTCCTTGACCCGAGTAGACGGTGCTGATTCGACGACCGCAGGCTCGGGAGAACCCGTTGGAAGTCCCAGCGACTGCAATTCGCTAAGATTCCATTCTCCGAGAGCGTCAGCCAGGCGTGATTTGACGGAGGAAAAAACATTCCGGATGGAAGCCAGAATTCCAAACAAATTCTCGACTGATTTTTCTGCACGATTTTTGACGTCAAAATTCGGGCGCGGATACGCGGAACGGTCGAGTGGTACTGATCTGTTTTATCCAAAACAATTTTGCTGATATGCAGAGTCACTATGTCCCGAGAAGAGTTCTCTTTTTTGTGGGAAAATCCGACTAGGCGTAACGTTAATCAGGCATCAGTCACAGTTTGAACGCATCCTGCTCTTGGTGTTGACAGGACATACGTGCCCGCACACAATGAGGCCGTCGCCTAAGTATAGGCATCTTTGGATGTTCCGAGAACAGCGACAAGCGAGTTCGGGTGCTAGTTGACGCGACTCAGGACCTATCACAGCAGCGATGCGGTTTCAGAGTCTTAGCGGCGATAGCAGTCGCTACAAGCATTCTGCTGCTTCTGCTTCCTTCCGCTTGGGGTAAGGTCCAACCGGAATTATCGCAATTTGGTTGCTCGCAATATGAAAACCGACAAGGTTTTCTGGGCTCTCAAAATCGCGGACTATCATCCAATTGAGACTTTCGAAAGAGTATTTTTCGAGCCCATTACTACTCGGCACCCGCAGGTGTTATTCGTGAGCTCGACGCCTCAATGTCTGAGGTAAGGTGACAATATGGGGTTCATTCTTTCGGCAAGATACAGCCAGTACGGATAAAGAAGGTTTGAACGATATGCGGTTTTTCTTTGGGAACATTCCGGCGCAGAAACGGTTCTGCAGAACGGCGAAGTTAGGTCAAAGTCTATAGCAAGAGTAAGTGTTTGGAGGCTTCCAGAAGTGCTTACCGTATTGTTGGCAACCCGGAATCGCAGTCGTATTTTGAAGCAAGTGCTGGCATCTTTCTGTCAGCTTCGTTCACCCTCGTCCGGTTGGAAGTTAGTCGTTGTAGACAATGGAAGCACCGATTCGACCTATGAGGTTCTCCGCTCTTACGAGAACCAGCTTCCGCTCGAGTATCGGCCCGAACCAACTTTAGGGAAAAACACGGCATTGAACACGGGACTCGCTGCGGTGGAGGGTGACCTGATTGTCTTTACGGATGACGATGTGTTTCCAAAACCGAATTGGCTCGTCGAAATGCAAAGTGCTGCGGACAAGCATCCGGAATATTCGATCTTCGGCGGGCCGATTTTGCCGCGGTGGGAAGTACCTCCACCACGCTGGGTTCAGTGGGTAGAGCAGAGCCCGGCTTATGCGGTTACCGACCCCTCCCTTGAGGCAGGGCGCGTGTCCCCTCGCCTCGTTTATGGGCCGAACATGGCAATTCGCGCCGGCTTGTTCACGGCGGATACTCGCTTCAATAGTTCCATTGGGCCGCGCGGAGCCAATTACGCGCAGGGCGGCGAAATGGAATTGATAATCCGGCTGAGTCGGCAAGGACATAAGGCCTGGCATGTGCCCGACGCAGCCGTGGAACACCTGATTCGTCAGGAGCAGCTCAAGAAATCCTGGGTGATGCAACGGGCGGTTCGTTTTGGCCGTGGTGAGTTTCGCCTTGGTTATATCGAAGAAGGCAACGATCCTGACCAGTCGCTAGGCGTCCTTGATGAGTTAAAACGAGAATTGATTAAAGAAGGATTGAAGATTGTGAAAGCGACTCTGCTGTTGCGGCGTGAGCGAGTATTCCGGTGTTCATGGCGTTTCCACTATCTACGAGGGCAAATCATAGAGGCACGAAGTTTGGCGCGCAAACACCGTTTCGCGACCAGGCTGGCGTCGATAGACAACTGACAGACTCGCCGCCGCGTAACCGCGCGCGCGCTCGTCAACAGCGGAGTTTTTTTTACGCTAACCCCGATTGTCGGACGGATCGTAACTTTCGGGTAATATCTTGCTATCTCAAGAAGCAGGGCGGTCTGGTTGAATGGACTGGCTTGCTGGTAATCGTTGTTGGTTGGAGATGGTGGCAGTTGTACCGTCGAGCTTGGTAAAATGGACGGTGAACTTCTCGTTGAATGTCTCCGCCTGGTCCTGAAGGAAGCTGATCGCGGTCGCCTCCCCTAGGACCATCGAGACGTCGCTGTCGCTACGCCAGTGGATTCCGGCGTGGATCCCATGACCAAAGGTGATGTTGTGTGCGAGCTTGTTTAGCTCGCCATTTACCGTGATCTGATTCCTATCCGAACCTATGTACGGCACCAGCGAGAGTCCATCATCTGTCGGCACTAAAGGATTCGGGATTATGAAGTTACCGTCGAAGAAGAACTTAAGAATGGTAATGCAAGCGCCCGCGACAACACCGTGGCCCGTGGGGTACGACGGGTGCGTCGGTGCGCCCTCGGGGAAGGCCTGCGAAAGTAGGTAGCTCCCATATTTTTTGAAGCTGCTCTGCACAGCCTGCGAATTCAGGACATTGTTGTTCACGCCACCGCTGATGCTGGCTCCCTGCCCAGTCTTGATCAACTGGACGATTCCTCCTCCCGACTCCGGGCGATGACGGCGATGGACAAACCACTTCTGGTACCAACTGCGCTCCAACGCACGGCAAGCCACTTCACCAAGCATCCCTGCGAAGTGCGGGCCGCCGAAGGTGGCGAAGCCGACCTGTGTCCTCGAGGTGCTGTACAGGCTTCCCGGGTTCGCCGGCGCGCCGATGGTGTTAAGTACAAGCATCGCCACGAAATATCCTTGATAGAGCACATCGGTGTGGGTCCAGGCGGAAAGGTCTCGCCCGCTATGTTCGAAGCGCAGCTGCGGATCGTCTTGGTCTTTTAGACCGCTGCTGCCGCCATTCTGGATGAGGGCCCAGGAAGAAGGGTCGGTTAGATAGTCCACGTCCTGCTGGTAAGTCACCTGTTGCTGGCTGATGGGCTGCTGGCCGAGAAACGTCGGCGTAATGAAGAACTGTGAGATGTATGGCCCTACCGTTTCACCCGGGAAGGTGCCCCGGAAAAGCAAATCAGGGATGACTTGACCAGCACTCTTGGGGCCCGCGTAGTCCGGGAGCCCCGAAAGTTCTTTTGCCGCTTGAGCGGCCACCGCATTCGAGGAGTACTCGGTGAAAGGAACGTCGCGCAACAGGGAAGCCCAATACAATTCGATCAGTTCCGTTCCGTACGCAGTGCTGGCCAATGCGGGCGCAGGAGGGACAATCACTACAGTTTCCTGGTTCCGTGGTGAAGAAGTGTTGCCGAACTGCTGCGAATCGGTACCCTCCAAGTCGAAGGCCAACCCGCCTTGCGGACCAGTCAGCTTACGTCCGCCCCCCAGAATGATATTCTCGAAGTCCGCAGGGTTGCCGCTGTTCAACGCGGTCTTGAAACTTTGGTACGCATTCATGTTCACGCGCCCGGGGCCGTCTTGCAGAAGGGCTTTGGTGTAGGTGCCACACTTGTCGGCATAGCGCTCTTCGTCGCCGTTTGTCGTGTGTCGTGGAATAGGAATCCTTCGCTCGGCCTTCGCGACCTCCATGCGGACTTCCTCCGCTTCTTCGGCGCGTTCGGATCCCCTCAAACTGCCATTAGCCTCGTCCGCCCTGGCGACCGAGTACTTAGAGCCCAGAAGCGGCTCCAAGCCGAGTGCACCCGCAGCTGCGGCGGCCACGGCGAGACCGCTTACGTTTCCGAGGAACTTGCGACGTCCGCCTGAGTGCAGCATGTCAGAACGGTCAGGCGAATCGTTTGGATTGGCTACATTAGCTTGTACGGGGGAATTCTTCTCGACACTGCGGAGGTGTTTTTCGTCCATCTCACTCTCCTTCATCTAACGGTCATTCAATCTAGGCAACCGTCGATATCAACCTGGCCACTTGCGCCAGCCGTACGCGGAATATGAACACAGGAGTCTGATCCATTCGTAGATCGAACTGGGCTGCTTTGAGCGAGAGGTTACATTAGCAGAGAGATTTATGTCATCTGGTTCGAGGGACAGTTTTGGGTCAGGGAACCTAGTTAGGTTATGAGAGTTCCCTTACTAGCTTGGCCGATTCCAGTGCGTTATCTCTAACGACGCCGGCCATTGCAAGAGTTTTTTCTCTTGCTTAACGCTGAAATTCGAGCACACTTCTCCGTGGGCGCATGAACTGCGTCTTTTTCTGCCGCTTCTGTTCATCTGTGTCACCCTAACTTGCACAACCGTCTGTGTTCATCAACTCGAAGCTGCCATTTCGGAACATGAATGGGGTTCGCATATTAGATGGTGTTGCATCGACTGGTTGAGCTGGCAGCGTTTATCCGGAATTAGCGGACTCAGAACGGGAGGTATCGACCTGGCTATCGGCAACCCTGCTCCACGAGGCTGGATGTTTGCTGAGCATGCATCGCCACGTATTGCGGTCTCGCAAACAGTGTTGCGATTAGGCCGCAGGCGGCAGCGAAGGACAACCACAGGCCTGGAATTGCCCGATTACCCGAAATATGAATGAGGTACGTGCAAAGAGCGGGCGTGAAACCTCCAAAAATCGCCGTCGCCATGCTGTAGGCAAGGGCGAACCCGGAGGTTCTGAAAGGGCGCAACAATTTTCAGTTCTTTGAGATGGCCTCGCAAGCGGCGGCAGCCCACCGTGCGTGCTGCAAAGTTAAACTTCACCAAGTCCTGAGTCGCATTACCGGATATCATATGAAGTAATATTTTACTTTCATTTGAATGCTCTATACGTCCAGCTGACCAGGCGTGGCCCATCAAGGCTGGTGCGCTGCAGGGACGAATGGCGCAATCTCTGTTCCAAAAGGGGGTATGCCCTTGCCTGACGAGCCCAGCCCCGATTCCATCACGGAAACACCAACCGGGGAGACACCCGTCTTTGGCTCGGATCAACTGAATGCGGCACGCTCGGAGCAGCCTAGGCCTTGGGGACGCCCCGATCGTAATCGGCTGCTCATCTGGGTGGGAATCGGGTTCATTCTTCCGGCGCCTTTTGTTATTGCGCTGCACCTTTCGGCCAAATCGACCGGCCCTGTCTTCAGCGTGCAGAGCGAATTACCGATCAAGGCCATCACCGCATTTTTCGTCGTCCTGGCGACCTGGATCGTATCCCGCATGGAGAAACGTCCTCTTAACGATTACGGCATTCCTCCCCGCCAGGTATTCCACAGAAGATTTTGGGAAGGGACTGCATGGGGCTTCGCAATGCTTTCCGCCCTTCTGCTGATTCTCCGCGCGTCAGGTCATTTTCGAATTGACTCCGTGGCTCTCACAGGAGGCGCAGTTTTCCGGTACGGTCTGGGCTGGGCCGCTGTATTTCTTGCCGTGGCCGTAACCGAAGAGTTTGAGTATCGCGGTTACTTACTTTTCTCATTATCCAGGCGGATGCGCTTCTGGCCCGCTGCGCTGATCACCTCGGTCATTTTCGGCATCGCCCATCTGGGCAATCCCGGAGAAAATGCCTTCGGCATTCTGCAGATTGTTGCAACCGGATTGCTTTTCTGTCTGATCATCCGACGCACCGGAAATCTCTGGTTCGCGGTTGGCTTCCACGCAGCCTGGGACTGGGCGGAAACTTTTATCTACGGGACGCCCGACAGCGGCCGGATTGGCATCGGCCGATTCCTTAACACCTCCATTCAAGGCCCGAGTTGGCTCGCCGGAGGTTCGGCGGGACCCGAGGGCAGCGTCATCGTATTTTTCGTCCTGCTTCTTTGCGCGCTACTGGTTCATTTCCGATTTCCGAAAACGATCTATCCGGATCGTCCCATTCTTCGGGAAGTATTGTCGTAATAGCCCATTGGTGTTTTCGTTCGAGCCACGCTGCCAAGGGCTTTGCTTCAAAAGTCACATGCAAACTGCCACGCACGCCGCGAATAAACTGCAGAATCGTTCCGCCTTCGTCTCGAGAATGACTTCCATAACCAGCTTGCCGGCAGAGTCCAAAATGGCCACGGAGATCGTTGCCTGATGCACGTCGTTTAATCGCCTAGCGTTGACCCACCGCCGGATCACCAGTGGGTGCTCCCGCGGTCCTCCACGCAAACATCAAGAACGACGGAGCGGTGAGGTCGATGGCAGGTTCGTTCGTCGAGTAAAACTTGACATTGTCGCGGTACATGGCCTCTCTGATGTTGAACTGAGAATAAACATCCTCTTCTTTGCGGGGGCAGGCAACCACATCGTGCGGCGCACCGGATTCAGCCTTGCGGATCGGGCCCTCGACGACTGCACCGGCCAGGATCGGCGAATGTCCGTCGTTAGAGCCGACGAGGTTTGCGACCTGATGATGGACACAGTGCGGGAAGGCAGTGCCATCACCCACAATAAGAGAAAGACCCCACGCGTTAGCTCCGAGAATGTTGCCGAGCCATTTATCAGCATACGGGAAGTAAGTCGAGGATCGGGTGAGGTAGTCGTAGGCGCTGGCGAGCACAGCAAGGCTGGCGCCGTGGGTCGGCGTGTCGCCGCTTCCCCAAGGAACACCATAACCGAAGGGGTCACTGGCGGATTGAGCGAGTGCAGCATCGAGAGTTTGCTTTAGGTCCGCCAGTAGGTCAGCTTGCGAAACCGCCAGCTTTGGCGTGCTGGGCGCCCTGGCAAGGGCGCGATAAAGATCGAAATGGGCCAGGGTGCTGACATCTCGCAGGGCCAGGATACTGGAAGACTTGTCGCGAGTGTGGATGTACGCGGCGGCCCAATCGGCGGCGGCGCGAAGATAAAAATTGGGATCGGCATGAGGTAGGTCACTGGGGAGAGGTCCGCTTTGGGTGGCAAAATAGAGTTCAACGGCAGCCAATTCGAGATCGTCCCGCCATTGGGTTTCCCCGTAGAAATCGTAGGGTGCGGCGGTGAGAAGCCGGCCCGAGGGTGCGGTATCGGCGAGATCGAAAATGTGCTCGGCTACAGCGAGGCACTGATTGGCGAACACGGCGTCACTAGTTTCATAAATGCGGAAGCAGAGCGCGAAATCCGCGGCCAGACGTCCAGCGAGATTGGGGCTGATTTTGGATCCTGCGGTCCCGGCGATAAAAACGGGGCGATTGCGGATGTAGCGATATTTCGGTTCACTGCCATGAGAGATGTCGTCGTCCTGGGGGAGTCGCCAGACGCTATGGTCGTTTTCATAGTCGGAATTGCCGCTGCCGATACCGACTTGATAGTAGAGAGTTCTGGATTTGTCGTCCCACATGCGGAGAAGCCAGTCGAGACCGAATTTAGCTTCCTTGGTGAAGTCCGATTTGGGAGAGCTAGGTCCCAGTTGATTGGGAAAATCGCGGACACCGACGAGCATGAGAGCGACGGAGTAGCTGGTGGTATGGACGAATTTGAGATAATCACCCGCATCCCACCACCCGCCTGAGGCATTGATGACGGCGCCCGTGGGAACGAGGTCACCGTTGATGTGAGTTCCCTCTCGAGAAAACTGGGGAGTTTGATAGACCTTGGCAGTTTTGTCGTTGAGGTGTGCTGGCGCGGTGCGCAATTCTGAAGGAATAAAGTCGGAGCCGTCGCGTTGGTTGGTGAAGAAGGAGAGCGCATTAGAAAGGGCGGTGGAATAAAGATTTTCGGAAGAGTCGATGCGAAAGTCCGGTGATTTAGCGGAGAGAGAGCCGGAAACGGTGATGGAGTATGTGCCGGGAGTTGTGACGGTGAAATCCAGCGCATAGACACTGAACTTGCCCCAGGAACCGAGGGCAGGGCCGACCGGGGCGGAAGATACGTAGACCGCTTGTTCGTTGCCGACCGAGAAGTTCGTTCCGGAAGCGGAACCGTTGGTCATGAGATAGCCTCGAGCGGAACGGCCAGTTTCGTAGCCGAGTTGGTTCACGCGCACGTAGCTGTTTACCTCACTTGACCGGGCGGCAGGAATGACAAGCAAGATCGCACTCAAAAACAGGATTGGAATCCCGGAGGCGCGCAATTTTTTTGGCCGAGTCAAGCTGTCCATGACGACTCCTGATAGCATCGGTTCCATTTCCTGTTGCCAGCGCTAAATAATACGGAACTTATATCAGCGCATGTGGCACAACAGGCAAGGGGCAGCTGCCCCGGCCTGAAAGTTCAAAACATCAGTGACCATGATGAGCAGTCGTTCAGTTGTATAGCACACAGGCCACCCAACTCCTGTGTAGTCGGTGACCAAAGGCCCCGCCTCGAGGATGCACCGGTACCGATCAATTTGCTAGGGGTTGAGAACGCGTAAGTTATTCATTTGACGAAACGCTAAAAACGCTGAAATTCCAAGATTCGGATACGCGGAGCGGTGCAGCGATATCAATCTGTTTTTATCCAAACGAATCTTGCTGATATGCAAAGTCACTAAGTCCCGAGGAGAGTCCTCTTTTTTGCGGGAAAATTCGGCGGAAAATTCCAAGGGGGGATTATTTGGTGGTGCTAACGCTTCCCCAGTTGAGGATTAATTCTTTTTTCTGATGGCCGTTAAGGGAGCAAAGTCGCGCTGGATCCGGAACGCATTTTAGCTGCTGCAAAGCGCCAATCGCGCGCCTTGCCTCGCTGAAGTTCGTGAAGCAGCTCACGCAGCCGCGTGCGTGCCTTGTGCAACTGCGACTTCGAAGCGCCTACCGAGCATCCCAATATCCTGGCAATCTCACGGTGTGTATATCCTTGGACATCGTGTAAGACAAATATTGTGCGGTAGCTCACGGGCAACTGCTTGATGCGGCGTTCGAGATTTATTCGGTCAATCAGTCCTTCCATCAACAAGTCGGGCGCTCCAATGTCGATGCTCGGCGAGCCGGTTTCCTTGTCCGGGCCGGGAGTCCCTTCGATCGAGACCGCTTGTAATGACTTTTTACAACAGGTGTTCCGCACGATGTGCAGCAGCCAGGCCCGCACATCTCCGCCACGAAAGCCATGAAAGAAACGGTACGAGCGCAGCATCGCTTCTTGCGCGGCGTCTTCGGCATCCGCACCGCTGCGCAAGAGCCAGCGGGCGAGATTAAAAGCGGCATCGAGATGCGGTAGGACGAGCATCTCGAAGCGCACCTGATCCTGCGAGTCCAGCACGTCCGAACCTTTCCCTTGGACAGGATTGCTCACTAGTAGGAACTGCCTCAGAGATGGTTTTATTCCCATTCGCTTCCTCTTTGTTTGATGAGTTAGAAAACAGGTTCATCGGGGCTTGTCGGGAATAAAGAACCAAGGCCTCCGGTCTACACGGCAGGAACACGTCCAAGAGCGGCGCAGGCACCTTTCGAGTATCTCGATCCCGCGCCGCTCGTTCTAGAGAAATACATCTGGGCGAAAGCAAGAAGGATGAGCAACCCACCACACTGACCTTGGCCACTCAGGTTACTAACCCACACGGACCTTATGGCGTGATCGCACGCCTGCCGAAGAATCCAATTGCGCCCCTCGGCTTACTTTCTGCCACCGTGATAGTGCTCGCCCTGCTTCGCTGCGGCTTCGCGCTAGGACCATCCCCTCGTGCGCTTCATTTGGGAACCCCTAGCCTCATCCTCGCAGCGTTGTGCATGCTCTCACTGAGCGGATGCGGCGGTTCCAGTGGAGCAGTGGGCACACCAAAGGGCACTAGCACCATGATGGTTACCGCCTCTTCCAGCAGTATCAGCCATTCCACCACCGTGAACTTAACCGTGCAGTAGGACAACACCGTAAGTGAGAAGGGACTGGGATCAAAGCGAAACATTGCGCCAAGGCGGCCTAATTCCTTGCAGCCGGAATGTTTCGCGGATCAATTCTGGCTTTCTGCCAATGCAGCGTTAAAGGCGTCCGTTCGTAACTCGTTAGCGTACCCGTGAAACGAACCGGGCTATCCGCTGGAATACCTCCGGCTTCCAGTTGGCCTGCAAGATCGACTTTCATGTTCGGCCTCCGCGCATTCTGGAATTCCAAATTGCTGGTGACAATCGCTATGTTCAAAACCACGGGATCGCGCTTCGCGACGTTAATTACCTTGCCGGGTACATCTGGAAATTCCAAACCACAAGCCGCCAGCCAAGTCGTTTCCGCCTTTTCGCCGCCGGCTTTTAGGTCCGTCATAACCGTGGCTACTGTCATATTTTTTCTGGCTGCATCCAGATCGCTTTTGCTCGGCATCTTGTAGCTTGCTGGGCGCTCAGACGAAATTCCCGCCATTTGGATCAATTCGCTAAGCTGGCCGTCCACCAGGCTGGGGCATACCGTTTGCTCGTAGTTCTGAATTAATTTCCTCAAGTATTCTTTTATCTCTTGCGATTGCGCCTCACTCATGCCTTTTGCGGTGGTGGAACGCGCTATGGCCCAGAAGCCGTCGAGGTGCCGAGGAGGACTTATTCCCAAGTAAGCGAGTCCCAGTCGATAAGTTGCAACTCCTTCTTCTGGATTCAGATCCAGCGCTGCCCGGTAGTCATCGAGCGCACCTGCATAGTCCTTCAGCCTCATATCGGCCGCTCCCGCCGTCTCGTCCAAATACACCATCACCGGCTTCAGCTCCGATGCAAATGCTGCCTCCGTAACGTTCCCGGGTTTCTTGATCTCGCTGAGTGTGCGCAGACCTAGCGCGACCGCATCTTTGGCCTGCCTCGCCTGCCCCGGATCATTGGAACGCAGCGTGTTGTAAGCAATCGCGCGCGAATATAGCGCCTGGAATCGCGCATTGGGATCAGCCTTGTTTCCGAGCGCCACCAGTTTGTCCGAGTACTCAATCACCTTCGGAAAATTCTTTAGTGCTCGATAATCCCGCAAGTACAAACCGTAGCTATCGGCAAGCAACTCGGACTCCGGAAACTTCGCCACAAATTCATCCAGCCGTTCTATTTGGCGAGCCTCGTCCTTCTCGGCTTGCACCGCATTGAATCCATCTTGCTCATCTGCGGTGTAGTTTCCGGTTTTTGCGGGCGCCGGGGCGGACAACAGCTTATCGTTAGAAGGCGCCAGAGGTGCGGCAGCGCTCTCCCTAGAATAATTCTCCGGAACTTCCGTAGATCCGATGGACTTTTCTTTCTCGGTTCCAGGCAAAACGTTCGCCTCCTGAACTGGGCTATCCCTTTCCGCCTTTCCTTTCGGCGAGGTTGCTGACGGCGCGGGGTCTCCACCGTCTTTCACCACCGGTGTCACCGAGCCAGGATAGAGCCACACGCCCATTAGTACGATCGCCGCTATGACGAGCGACGCGGCCCAGGGTGTCCAGCTGATCTTCGAACCCCATGAAACTTGCTGGCCTGTAGGCCCAACTGCAAAGTTCGGCGGCTTGTTTGACGATGAGGCGATGCCCGCCGACTGCGAAGTCAAGCGCGCTGCCTCTGCAGAACCCAGCGTCGCCCCCCTTGACGCAACGGGAGGCTTCTTTCCCTCTTCCTTTTTGTTTTCTTCGAATTCCCACTTTTCCAGTTCATCAATGATTGCCCGCCCATTCGCGGGCCGGTCCTGCCGATTCTTTTCCAGGCACTTCATCACGAGGATAGCGAGCGGCTCGGGAATTTTTACCCCTGCTCGCGCCGCTTGGATGTGTATAGGAGGAGTCTGGATGTGCGCTAACACGATTTGTAGCGGAGTGTTGCCTTTTATCGGGAGCTCGTCGGTCAGCATTTGGTACATCACGCTGCCCAGCGAATAAATGTCTGCACGGCCGTCGAGTTCATTGCCTGGGGCCGCCATAGCCTGTTCCGGAGACATGTAGGGCGGCGTGCCCACAACCATCCCTGTGTCCGTCACCGATGCCGCGGCCGTTCCGTTCTGCAGTTGCTTGAATTTGGCGATACCAAAGTCCAAAACCTTCGCGACATTTTTCTGTTGCGATTGAACCAGCACAATGTTTTCCGGCTTGATGTCGCGATGAATGATTCCCAGGCTATGCGCCGCATCCAGCGCGGAGGCCACTTGCCGAATGATCAAGGAGACCACCATCGGCGGCATCGGGCCTGCCGCGGAAATCACTTTTCTCAGGTTCTCTCCCTCGATGAACTCCATCACAATGAACGGCTGGCCGTCTTCGGTTTCGTCAATGTCATCGACTCGCACTGCGTTTGGATGCTGCAGTTTCCGCGCCAGGATAGCCTCTTGCTCGAACCGCTTGACGAACGCCTTGTCTTTCGAAAGCTTTGCGGCAATCACTTTCAGCGCGCGCATTTCCTGGAAATGCATATGCAGCGCTTTGTAGACCGTTCCCATCGCTCCTTCGCCGATTTTTTCGATAATCTGGTATTTTCCCCGCACCATCATCCCGGCAGCCCATTCTTCCGACTGCATGAGGGGTGTACCGTCCTGGGGACAGTTCGCGAAATGAGTGGAGTAACTCCGCTGACATACACGGCAGGTTTTCATGGCAATTCCAGCGACGTTTCGTGGTCACAGTTTACCACGGAGATCGCCGCGTTAAACGCCCCTTCAACGGCTCCGTTTCCTATCGGTCCTCCGACTGCGGCTGAACACGCAGTATTCGCGGATCTCGAACAACGGATCGGGACGCAATTCACAATGTAACGCGACGTTTTGTCCAAAGACGTTGCCGTCCTCAATGACACCATCGCAAAAACAGTGTGCCGCGGTCGGACTGTCCGGGAATCTCTTAGTACCAGCTTCGGCAAGACATCCAAGGCCGACTTCTTTTCGAAATATCAGTATTCCCCTCAAGGAAAAGCGCTCGGGGTATTGCGCTATCACACTGATTCGGATGTGGTGCTACTGCGGGATACGACCGCCAAGTGATCTCAACCGACAACCTAGAACATCGTCGAACTATGCTGCGCCCAAATAAACGCCCGACCACGCTCGTTCACGAACTTCGACATCATGAATGACGAGGCGGCGGCTGTGAAGTCTTTCGGTCAATCGACCGCGGCAGCTAAGCCCTGACCAGCCGCGTTTATCAGGAGTTTGGAGTCTACAACCCACACCTCACGGCTCCCTAGTAACTGAGGGCAGGGGGGATCGAATCGAGAAGTGTTTAGTACGATCCTCCCATACCTCCGCCATAGCCTCCTGCTCCAGCCGCGGCCGTTTTTTCTTCTCCCTTAAAATCGGCGATGAGGACTTCTGTGGTGAGCATCAAGGAGACGATGGACGCAGCGTTCTGGAGCGCGAGACGCGTGACCTTCGCTGGATCAATCACACCGGCCTTGACCAAGTCGCCGAATTCACCGGTCTCCGCGTCGAAGCCAAAGTATTCATCCTTCGATTCGCGCACGCGTCCTACAACCAACGCGCCTTCATGCCCGGCGTTTTGGGCGATCTGGCGCAAGGGTTCTTCGAGCGCTCGCTTTACGATGTTTACGCCGATGGCTTCATCGTCGTGGAGCCTGAGCTTCTCCAGTGCCGGCAAGCAGCGCAAAAGGGCAGTACCGCCGCCGGAGACTATGCCTTCTTCAACTGCCGCTCGAGTAGCGTGCATGGCGTCCTCGACGCGAGCCTTTTTTTCCTTCAACTCGGTTTCAGTTGCCGCACCCACTTTGATGATCGCGACGCCGCCGACGAGCT
>Ga0209526_10001670_pt1 | contig 14894 bp, 8 predicted proteins | sample JacPinW_OM2H0_M1_FD_188566 | JGI IMG/M metagenome (GOLD analysis project Ga0209526, IMG submission 188566) | Forest soil microbial communities from Algoma, Ontario, Canada - Jack Pine, Ontario site 1_JW_OM2H0_M1 (SPAdes) (version 2) | ecosystem: Environmental > Terrestrial > Soil > Boreal... | reverse complement strand
AAGGGTGAACAGCTCACCCCCCCCGGCAAAAAAGAGGCCAAGTTAACTGCATTCAATTGCCAGCCGCCCGTTTCGGCTCCCTTGCGGATCATGGGAAGCGTGACACCGGGAAGAAAATTCTGGTTCGGGTCCGAATTTCCGAGAATTGTCTTCTGGTTTCCCGTGATGAAGAAGAAAGTCATGTTGTTGCGATCGTAAAAGGTCCCTGCCCCGGCACGGATGACAGTCTTATTGTCAGGCGCATAGGCCAACCCGACCCTCGGTTGGATAGCTCCCCAGTAGGAGTCAATCTGGTCACTCAGACCGGTTTCAAAGTCGTATCTCGCCCCGTAATTTAAGGTGAACTTGGGAGTGATCCGCCACTGATCCTGGGCAAAAAAACCGTAGTAGCCGTGGTTGAGTTTGTACTGATAATTGTTCCTCAGCCCCGGGGCGAACGCATCCCCCCAATTCGTGGTGTCAAGCGGGGTTGCGTTATTTAGCGGAGGCTGGCCATCCACGTAGTTGTTTCTGGCGAGCGCGACTCCATAGAAAGTAACGGCCACGCCACTGGCAAAGGGAGGGAGAGGGCACGGCCCTTGGCTCGAGATTTGGGGAAGCGGGGGTCCGGCAGGCTTGTCCACAAAGTTGGCAAAATCCACCAGACAATTGAGGCCGGGCAGAATGATCCGCGCCGGTGTGAATCCGGGATAGATCGTGGAATCCCAAATGTTGTTCGAATCGAACCCGAGCTTCAAATAATGGTTGCCCTTAACCCATCCGACTGTATCCGAGAACTGGATGCGGCTCTCGTAGATGGAATCCAGAGTCCCGAAATTGTGTCCCAATGAAAGGTCGTTGGGAATGTCCAAGTCGGGCTCGCCCGTCACTCCGGGGAAGTTGTAGTGCCGTCTGGCGTACTGAACCAGAGCGGTATTCACCAGTTCCGGCTTGAGCAGGGTGTTGATCGTCCCCACCACGGATTGATCGCGAATGAAGAGATCACGACCACCGCTGGAAGTCCCAATGCCGCCGCCATCCTCCGTGTTGCCGACCAACTGGTTCAGATCACGTGCATCCTCCACGTTGTAGCGTACCGAGAGACGGTGGCGGTTGCTGAGTTGGTGATCGATTCTGACAAAGCCGTAGTCGTTGTCCTTGGTCTTGAGCGGGTTGGGATTTTCAGACGGAATTCCCAGATACGCCTTTGCTTGGTTGATCGCGGCAACGTTGCTTCTAAAATCAGGCGGGAGGACAGGGGCCTCACCGCGCCTCTGTCCTTCATAGTTCATGAAGAAAAAAGTCTTGTCTTTCCGGATAGGTCCGCCGAGTGTACCTCCGAATTGGTTTTGCCGTAGCAGAAATGGCGCCGGTTTCGGCTGCAGCAGTGAGCGCGAGTCGACGGCGCTGTTCTGCAGGTAATCATAGATCGAACCGTGAAGTTCGTTGGTACCCGACTTGGTGACAACGTTCACGATACCGCCCAGTGCCCGGCCATACTCCGATCCGAAACTGTTGTTCACCACGCGGAACTCGGACACGGATTCCTGAGGTGGCGTGGCGCGCTGCACACCGGTATTGGAGTTGATGAAGTCAGCACCGTCCACTGTGATGATGTTGCTGAAGGAGCGCATGCCGCCGAAAGAGATTTGCGTGATCTCAAACTCGGTGAACGTGGTTCCCAGGCTGGTCCGGCCCGTGGCCACTCCGGGCGTAAGCAGGGCAAAATCCGTGAACAGCCTTCCGCTGACCGGCAGGTTCTGGATCTGTTGCGTGTTGATTACATTGCTGATCTCAGTGCGCGTGGTCTCCACCGTGGGAGCCTCGGTGGTTACCGTGATTACCTCGCCGAGCGCCGCGACTTTCAACGCGACGTTCACGGTTGCGGTCTGGCCCACGCTCAACCCGATCCCATTCTGCGTGTACTTGCCGAAGCCGCTGTAACTTGCCGTCAGCGAATATCGACCCGGCGGGAGAGCGGGAACCACGTAGAAACCAGCCTCGTTGGTGGTGGCGGTGTAGGTTTGGTTGGTATCCATTTCGCGCAGGGTGATGCTGGCTTTGACCAGGGCGCGGCCGCCTTCGTCAAGGACAGTTCCGTTGAGCTGAGCAAAGCTGACCGTGGCCTGCGCGAAGGCCTGGGAAGAGGAAAAGCTGGTGATCGCCACTAGAACCAAGACTGCCAGAGACGAACGTGGTCTCATAAGGCCTCCCTGTTTCTGCTTATCAACTGGCTAGTTCTGAGCTACTTACCGGGAAATCACGCGGCCCAATTGTCTATTAACTCTATCGAACGTACGTTCGCATTCTGTGCCGCAATATTCTTCACAAGATGGGGTCACTGTCAAGACAAATAGTTTTCTTAAGATAGACGCACTGGAAAACCTGTCAGGGCGCGGTTCCCGGTTTCTAAATCCGGTTAGCCGCTCATACTCTGGAGTTTGCCCGCGACCGCTGGTTGTCCCCATACTTCCCTCGCTGTCTCCGCCACCAGACGCAGTTTAGCCTCCTGATCCGCGGCAGTGATCAGGTTCCCCTCCAAGGTTGACGCGAAGCCACACTGAGGACTGAGGGCCAGCCTATCCAGGGGAACGAAAGCTGCCGCGGCAGCGATGCGCTGCTTCAGTTCATGCTTGGCCTCGAGCGCGGCTTTTTTCGAACTGACCAGTCCCAGAACCACGGTTCTATCTTCCGGAACCTGGCGCAGCGGTTCAAAGCCACCGGAACGCTCGTCGTCGTATTCCAGCAGGAAGCGCTGAAATCGGGTATTGCGAAAAACCTTGGTGATAGGGCCGTAGTCGCCAGCAGCGTAGAACTTGCTCTGATTATTTCCTCGGCACAAGTGCAGCCCAAACACAATGCCGGGATGGTCGCCAATCACTGCATTGTCCATTTCGATGGAAAGATCGAGCAGCCGGTCGGGATCGTTTCCGCGTTGACGGTATCCTTCCCGCAGCTGGGGGTCGAGCAAGGCAGTGTATTGCGGTGAATCAATTTGGATGTAGGTGCAGCCCAACCGGATCAGCTCCTGTACCTCATCGCGCAGAATGTCCACCAGGTCCGCCAGGTAATTTTCTATCTTTGGATACGCCGCCTTTGACTTTTCGCTGTCGTAGTAGGCCGCAGCCTGTTGTGCGCTAATCAGCGTGGTCTTGGCCGGACGATCGGTCCGGGCGCGTAGGTAGGTGAACTCCTCCGCGCACATCGGATGCTTGCGTCGAAGGCGGGAAACGACCACGGGTCGGGATAGAACCAGCTTCTCTCCCTCTTGGTTGCGAAACGGGATGGCCCAGCCGCCCAGCTTATCGAAGCCTTCCACTGCGTCGATGAGGTGGCCGTAGAAAGCGTACCGCCGCACTTCGCCGTCGGTAATCATTTCCACACCCGCCCGAATTTGCAAAGCCACTGCCTCGTCAACGGCGCGATCTTCCACTCGCTTGAATGCTGCCTCGGAGAGCTCGCCGGCCTCGTGGCGTTCCCGAGCTTGCTTCAGGTACGGTGGGCGTAACAGACTTCCAACCACATCGCTTCGGTACACGTGAGACTCCTTCCAGCCAGAGATTTCGTTCTACGCTTCGACTCACAGTAAATGTAAAACCTCTGTCAAGGTTTACCTCGGTTCCGGAAGTGGAACAGATTACGCTGTGTATAGTAAGCTCACAAGCCAAATTCCTGCAGGAAAGGGAAGAGAACGTCATCCTCGCCGTGGTCAGGTCAACAGGAAGCGGACGAGTGAATCAGAACCTTCAGACGTACCTGGATACGGTAATCAGGCAGCAGGGAGGAACCATGACTCCACGAATCAAGGCGACAGTAGTTGGCAGTTATCCAGTCCCCTCCTGGCTGGTGGGAAATAGCTCACGCCTGGTCTTGCGTGACGCCGTGATGGCGGTGATGAAGACCCAGGAGTTGGCGGGGCTGGATCTGGTGACCGATGGGGAACTTATGCGTTTCGATCCCAGCCACCCCGAGATGAACGGAATGGTGGACTATTTCGTCTCGCAAATGGATGGCATCCGCAAGCACTTTGCTCTTTCCGACTTCGACCGTTTCCGCGCCGATCGCGCCGCAGGACTCCTCACCGCCGGGATGGTGGTCGGCAAAGTCGGGGAGGGGACACTGAACCTTCCGCGAGATTACGACTTCGTAAGCCCACTGACGAAGTTACCGCTTAAGTTCACCTGCACCGGCCCGCACATGCTTTCTAGGCTTTTGACCAACTGTTTTTATCGGGATGTGGCCGAACTTGCGATGGACCTTGCGTCCATTCTTCGCCGCCAGGTGGAACTCATCGAGGCCGACATGGTGCAGCTCGATGAAGCCAGCATTGTCGGCAGTCCTGAGGACGCACCCTGGGCCGCTGAAGCCATCAACCACGTGCTGGACGGGGTTTTGAACGAGAAGGCTGTCCATATCTGTTTCGGCAACTTTGGCGGACAACCCATGTTGCGTGGTTTCTGGCGCGATCTGATTCCGTTCCTGAATTCGCTGCGCACGGATCATCTGGTCCTGGAGTTTGCGCGACGAGGCTATGACGAGCTGCCCGTCTTTTCCGATCTCGATTCGAAGATCGCTCTCGGAATCGGTCTGGTCGATATCAAGGACAACGAAGTGGAAAGCCCTGACCTGGTGGCATCGCGCATCGAGAATATCGTGAAGACCCTGGGGCCAGAGCGGCTCCGATATGTTCATCCCGATTGCGGCTTCTGGATGCTGCAGAGGAGCGTGGTGGACCGTAAGATGAACTCCCTGGTCGAGGGAAGAAATCTGTTTGAAGGTCGGGCCTGAAAAGGAGTTAGAAGCAACTGACGCGTTCCGCATAGGCGGCAGACTCATGGTGCTAGACGAGAGAGCTGGCGTTCGAGCTGCTATATTTGGTCATCTCGCGGGGATGGTCCTTGCGCCCACAGTAAAGGCGCTGTGGGACCGCAAGGTGTTCGACCTTTTCGACCCATGGTTCGAGCGGGTAAGCCTGGATGAGATCGTGAATCGGACCCGCGGCAATCGCGGCTATCTACGGGTTGCGCTTCGCCTTTTGGCGGCCTGCGGCTGGCTCGAGCAACGGCTTGCAGAAAACGGTCGCTCCTGTTCCTTCGCCCTAACCAACGAAGGGAGGATCGCCCTCAATCTGGCCCCGCCTCTTTACGGTCAGGTGATTTCATTTATCCCCAAGGCCGTTTTTCTGGAAGACTTTCTTTTCGGCGGCTCCGACGCTCCCGTCCTGCCGTCGCTCCAGCCACTCGTTCTGCGTGCAAGAGAGCGCTGGGGCATCCATCCTGCTGAAGATGCGATCACTGCCAAAGTGTACGAGCAGATCCGCGGCCATCTGGACGGTATGCTTGTAGGCCCAGCCATGGTCGCGCTTGCCCGGGGTGGGGTCTTGGCCCAACTGGAGCAAGGAGGGGCAAAGCTTGAGGCCATCGCCGGAAATAGAACGAGTCTCAGTTGCATATTCGATCTCCTGGCGACGCAAGGTTGGATCGCACGCGAGCAGAATAGCGTTCGGCTGACCTCGTGTGGCCTTTACGCGGCGCAGATCGCGACTTCTTACGGCGTCACCGTTTCCTATCTTCCGAACTTGAATATCGTGAGCACCTTGCTCTTCGGTAATCCCCGGATTGCGCGAGTGGATGCCAGAGGCGTCGAGCTGTACGTAAACCGCGGCATGAACGTCTGGGGAAGCGGAGGCGCACACAAAACGTATTTCAAAAAAGTTGACGAGATTATCATTGAAATCTTCGACCGCCCGCTCGAACAGCAACCCCAGGGTATCTGCGACATGGGCTGCGGAGATGGCACCTTTCTGGAACATTTGTATTCTGTGGTGAAGAATCGCACCGTTCGGGGCCGCGTCCTGGACGAACATCCGTTGACTCTGGTCGGCGCCGATTTCAACAAGGTGGCCCGCCGGGTGGCCAAACAAACCTTGCGCAAGTCGTGTCCGACATTCCATGTCATCGGAGGTGATATCATTCGCCCCGCCCAATTAGCGAGTGACCTCGAGCAGCTCGGGATGGATATTCACGACTTGCTTCACGTGCGATCCTTCCTCGATCACAATCGTCCCTACTCCCCGCCTATCAACTACGCTAAAGGCAGCCGCGTGGGACGCTCCAGTGGCGGGTTTTCCCGCCTCGGGGAAGAAATCGCTCCCGATGAATTGGAAGAAAACCTGCTTCGCCATCTCCGCCGTTGGGCTCCATATGTGGGCCGGTTCGGTCTCCTCGTGCTGGAGCTTCACACTCTGCCTCCCGAACTCACCGCGGCCAACCTGGAGAGAACGCCCGCCGTCGGATACGATGGAACTCACGGTTACTCTGATCAGTATCTGGTTGAGCTGCCAATTTTCCTAGAAAGCGCCCGTGAAGCCGGGCTGCAGGCGGACGAGCGCTATCAGTGCAAGTTCCCGCCTTCAGAATTGGCAACGGTAAGCCTAAATTTCTTTACGATTCCCGGTGCCGCCTGATCGAGCTGAAGCGCTGCGCCACCCAAACAGATTATTTCCTCGTGGCCCGATGAGCGTCAGCCAAACTCTGATGGGCGCGGAAGATCACATAGGCGCGGATGGCCGCGGCATCCTGGCGAGAAAGTTCGCTCTTGAAGGAGACCATGCCATTCGACTTCAGACCGCCATTCAACACCACGTAAAACCACTGCTCGCTATCGAGCGTACCCGAGTAGCGCAAATCCGGGAGGACGCCGCCGCTGACCGCTACGTCGCCATGGCACGTAGCGCAGGTGCGTTGGTATAACTGTTCGCCTTTGTGGATGGTTTCCGCACTTGCCTTAGAGGGTGGAGGATGCAAAATCGGTTCTTCGACTTGTGCCAGCCGTGGCAGGCTGGCTTTGCCGCCGAGCTTGAAAGCCAACATGCGGCTGACGTTCCGCACACGCCCGGACTTCCACGAAACCTCGCCGGCGGCCAGCGGGAACACCCCGCCCCATCCCGCGAGCACCGCGACATACTGCACGCCATTTACCATGTAAGAGATAGGCCCGGCCATTACGCCGGTTTGAGCGGGGAAGGACCAAATCTTCTCACCGGCGTCGGCGCGATAGGCTTCGACGTTTCCGTTGGCCGTCCCTTCGAACACGAGGTTTCCGGCCGTTGACAGCACGCCACCGTTCCATGGGCCAGCGCGCTCTATGACCCAAGCTGGTTTCTGCTGAACCGGATCCCAGGCTACCAACTTTCCTTTCACCGTATCGAGGACGGCCTTCTTGATCTTCTCATCCTGAGGCATTCCGGCGGCTACGACGTCGACGCCATAATTGGGAGCCAGCTTCTTGAATTCAAAATGTTCGGGGGACTTGTAGGTGAACCCAACGTCATTCACAGGAATGTAGACCAGTCCAGTGAGCGGATTGTAGGACATCGGCTGCCAACTGTGGGCGCCCAGTGGCCCAGGCACGACTGGGGCAGGATTTTTGCCCGGGTAACGCGCGATCGCGGTTTCAATCGGACGCCCGGTTTTCATGTCAACGCCGGAGGCCCAGTTGACATACGTGTAAGGCTTCGCCGAGATCAAGGCGCCGGTGGCACGATCGAGTACGTAAAAGAAACCATTCTTGGGGGCATGCAACAGCACTTTGCGTACTTGGCCGTCGAGTGAAAGATCAGCCAGGATGATCTGCTGGCTAGCGGTGAAGTCCCAGGTCTCGGCCGGAGTTTCCTGATAGTGCCAAACATATTCACCGGTGTCTGGCCGCAGGGCCACGATCGAGGACAAGAACAAGTTGTCGCCACCGCCGGGGCTTCGTATCCGCCAGTTCCACGGCGCACCATTGCCCACACCGATGTAGAGCAAGTCGAGCTCAGGGTCATAGACGATGGAATCCCATACTGTCCCGCCACCACCGAACTTCCACCACTCGCCCGTCCAGGTTCTGGCCGCTTTCTCGAGTATCGGGTTTTCAAATGGCTTTGCCGGATCGCCAGGCACCGTGTAGAAGCGCCAGAGCATGTTGCCCGTCTCGGTGTCGTAGGCTGAGACATAGCCGCGCACACTCATCTCAGCGCCGCCGTTGCCGATAATCACCTTGCCCTTCGCCACGCGAGGCGCGCCGGTGATCGTGTAACGGAACTTGGGATCGATGGTCAGCTTTTCCCAAACCGGTTTGCCGGTGGTTGCATTGAGGGCGACCAGGCGGCCATCCAGCGTGCCGAGAAAAAGCCTTCCCTTCCAGATGGCCACACCACGGTTGACCACATCGCAGCAGGCATTCACGGCCCACTCGGGAGGTACTTGAGGATCGTAGTCCCACAACCGTGCACCAGTCGCGGCATTGACCGCTACCACCTTGCTCCACGCAGTCGTGAAGTACATCACTCCGTCAAGGACCAGGGGCGTTGCTTCCTGCCCGCGGTTTGTATCCAAATCGTAGAACCAGGCCAATCCAAGTTGGTCAGCATTCTTGTCATTGATCTGCGCGAGAGGACTGAATCGCTGCTCGCTGTAAGTGCGCCCGTGGGTGAACCAGCTGCCGGGCTCTCGGTCGGCGTTGATAATTTCGGCGGCGCTTACGTCGGATGGTCTTGTAGGCGCTGACTTAGTCTCGTGCACAGCCTTCAGTTGAGAATCGCGGCAGCCTACGCAGACGGCGAGAGCACTAACCATCACGACATACCGGACTTGTCTTCCAGGCATGCGGCCTCCCGCAAGTTCGTGCGTGCTATATAAGCACAAAGGACGCGCCGCAGCTACGCTTAGTGCAGGCTCAGCACACTGAGTTCAGCCACAACGCTCGTTTGCGTATACTAGGCGCAATTCACCATGGAAAATGATGTCGAATTGCTCGCTTCGTATTGGACGATCTCGGCGGCGCTGCCTCACACGGACAAAGAGTATAGCCCCTTTGATTTCCTGGACAGGGTGAAAGCCGCCGCGAAAGCCGGGTTTAAGGGTTTTGGAATGTGGCATGCCGACCTCGACCATGTGCTCCAGACCAGAAGCCTCCAGGAAATGAAACAGATCCTTGACGACAACGGCATGAAATATGTCGAGCTCGAATTTCTCACTGACTGGTTTCTGGACGGCGAGAGGAAGAAGCAGTCAGATATTCGGAAGAGGAAGCTGCTTACCGCGGCCGAGGCGCTGCGAGCACGACACATCAAAGTAGGCGACTTTTTTCAACAGAAGACTCCGATGCCCCGCCTGATTGAGGCATTTGCCGGCTTGTGTACAGAGGGGGCGGAGCATGGAACCAGAATTTGCTTTGAATTGATGCCCTTTGCCATGATCGATACTCTCAAGGACTCCTTAACCATGGTCGACAGTGCGGGTGCAAAGAACGGCGGCATCGCGCTCGATCTCTGGCACATTGTTAAGCTGCACATTCCTTATGAGGAAGTGGGCCGCATGCCATTGCGCTATCTCGTCAGCGTGGAACTCAATGACGGGACCTTTGAAGCGCCCTGGAGTCTGCATGAAGACACGATTAACCACCGAAGGTTATGCGGCGAAGGGGAATTCGACGTTAAGAGCTTCATCGATTGCGTCCGAAAGGCTGGCTACGCCGGCCCGTGGGGGATAGAGGTCCTCTCCGAGGAGCTTCGAAGCAAGCCCCTGGAGGAACTGACTGCACGTTCCTTCAGCACGACGATGGCGCAATTTCGCTAGAGACAAAAGAGTTGGACCCGTCCCGCAATTCCAGGTACCCCTGCCTTCCGGCCCTCTGGAAAACCGCCCCGTTATGCTGCGACCTCTTGTCCGGTTAGTACCGACTTTACTGCTGCGACAATCTTGTCCTCGTTGGGCAGAATGTAATTTTCCATCGGCTCACTGTAAGGAACTGAAGTATCGAGCGCCGTTACCATCCTGACCGGTGCCTTAAGGCTCTCGAAGCCGCGCTCCACGACTTCGGCAGCAATGATGGCCGCGGCCGAGCCGTGGCGCGTTCCTTGGTCGACCAACACCAGTCGCCCGGTCTTCCTCACCGATTTGAGGATCGTCTCGACGTCGAGCGGCGCGAGCGTGCGCGGGTCAACCACCTCCGCGCTGATCCCCTCCGCCGCAAGCCGTTCGGTGGCTGTCAGTGACTTCTTGACCATCCACGCCGTCGCAACGATCGTGACATCGCTGCCGGCCCGCTTGATATCTGCCACGCCCAGGGGAATCGAATAATTTCCTTCCGGTACCTCGCCCTTGTCCAGGGTCAACATGTAGTGATGCAGGTAGACGACGGGATTGTCGTCGCGAATAGAAGCCGTCATTAAACCCTTTGCGTCCGCAGGCGTGGAGGGAACTACCACCCGCAAGCCGGGAATTCCCATCATCATGTGATAGGTACAGTTGGAGTGCTGGCCAGCCCAGCCGGCGGCAAATCCAAAGCCTGCCTTGAGGACGACCGGGACTTTGACTTGTCCGCCTGACATGTAACGAAAGCGGGGCGCTTCGTTGACTACTTGATCCATAGCCACGAGCATGAACTCGCTCATCCACAGTTCAACAATGGGCCGCAGACCAGTAAGGGCCGCACCTATTGCGATGCCGATCTCGGCCGTTTCAGAAATAGGCGCAAGCCGAACCCGATTCTTGCCAAACTTCTTCAGCATGGGATCCCGTTCGGTCATTCCCATGTTCTGGCCGTAAAAGATTACCTGAGGGTCAAGCTGCATTTCTTCGCTGATGGCAGCGGCGATCGCGTCGGCATACATCATTTCACGTGCCATGACTACCTCCTATGCATACACGTAGTTGATTGCTTCTTCCGGCAACGGCAATGGGCTGGCTAGCGCGAACTGCACGGCGTCGCCTATTTCCGCTCGGGCCGCGTCTTCGATCCGTTCGGCATCGGCTTCTGCGAAAACCTCGTTCCTGATCAAGTGGGACCGGAATTTCGGAACTGGATCTTTCGCCTTCCCCTCTTCAAACTCCGCCTTGTTGCCGTACACGGCCACCGCTTCATGCTCGGGAAACTGCGTGGGCAGTGGGGGCACAGTAATGACATTGCCGTGGGCGCTCAGACGGTAGAACTTCGACTCCACCAGGCTGGGCCCCTGCCCGGCGCGAGCGCGCTCAGCGGCTTTTCCGACTACTTCTGAAACCTGGAGCACATCCGTGCCATCGACGGTCACCCCCGGAATGCTGAAAGCTTCTGCTTTCTTGGAGAGCGGATCACCCGCGATAGCATTGGCATCCTCGAGGCTGACATGGGTGTACGCCTGGTACTGATTGTTTTCGAGGACGTAAACGATTGGCAGCTTCCAGACCGCCGCCATATTCAGCGATTCAAAGAAAGCACCCTGTTTGGCTGAACCATCGCCAAAAAAGCAATAGACCACCTGGCCGGTATTCTTGACTTGCGCGGTCAAGGCTGCGCCAGTTGCGTGCGCGATGCCAGCTCCGATAATCCCGCTGGTACCGGGAAAGTGATGCGCGGGGTCAGCCAAATGCATGGAGCCGCCGAAACCCTTGCACAGCCCATCCTTCCGGCCGAAAACCTCCGCCATCATGCTTCGCGTCGAGGTGCCCAGCACGATGGGATAGCCGTGACAGCGATAGCTCGGCATCACAAGGTCGTTCTCCTGGCGCGTAGCAAGAGCTCCGACGATGCTGGCTTCTGCGCCGTCGCCCAGGTGGGCGTGACCGCGAATTACTCCCGGGTGCGCGATAAACGTCCGCTTGACGCTCTCCTCAAACTCGCGGATACGAACCATCTGTGTGTACATCCAGGTCAGCCGGTCTTTCGTGGGTTCTTCCTTTTTCGCCATGCTTACTCCTCTTCAATCCTGTGGGATGGCTTCATGGGCAAGGCCGATGTAGCCGAGCGGATCGCCCACCGGGACTTCCCTGGTCTCGCCAGCGATAATTTTGAGCAACACACCTTCTGCCGGGGACTGCAACTCATAACTGACCTTTTCCGTCTCCAGTTCGACCACAGGCTCTCCCGATTTGACCGAATCGCCTTCGCGCTTGAGCCAGCGGACCACGTTAACCTTGGTCGATGTTACTCCGCCAGATTTCGGAACTATCAGAGTGGTGACGATGCTGCTACCTCTGGCGTGAAAAGGTCATCGCAGATTGACCGCACGCCGGAATGGCAAGCCGTGAAGCGCGTGAAACCAGAGCTTTGTGCCCAGGCTTCGCTGTACATAGGTATCACACTGGCTGAGCCGTTGGCTAGGCAGGGCGCCGGCCCAGGCGAAATGCGGCGAGCTCACCACTGTTTGCGAAAGCTCGTCTCGAATGAGAAGCCGCCATTCTGGTCGCGAACGGCATTGAACGAGGTTCTCCGGTCAGCTTGATACTCGAATTTGATTATCTCGCGCCCGGTCGAGGTGACATCGGTAGCGAAGGTGACGAAGATCTTGCTGGTTACTCTTTGTTGGATGGCTACCTGCGCCCCAGGGTTCTGCTGACCGCTCCCCAAAACTGGATCGATCGATAACTGCGAAATGCCAGCGAGTTTTTCTATCCGATTCGTTACTTGATTGCTGACCTGGGAAGCGACCAGCGATTGCGCCCCCAGCGCACCAGGAGGAGTGGGATTGGCTGCCGCTGCTTCCGAAGTTTTTCCAAATGCAACCAGGTTGATAATGTCGGCTGGTGGCAGCGCCGGGTCGGAAGCATAGTTGGTGTGCAGATGATCGGCGGGTCCCCAGAAGTGCATCTGAATGTCATATTGACTAATGGTCGTATTCACCGTCATGTCCACCACTGGTTCGGTCCGTGAGGGATTGGTGAAATCAACGGTCCCACTCTGCAGCTTGTAACGGTTCCCGGAGAAGATCAGGTCTCCGCCGCTGAGATTCAGGCGGCCAAACATCACCGGTTGCGCAGCTGTGCCTCGCAGGTGCAGGTTCGCCGAACCCGCAAGACTGAGCGTACGGCTTGTCAGGTTCAGTCCGCTGGGTGTCTGGATGCCAATCTCCAGGCGCAAGTTTTGACTGAAGTCCTGAGTCGGAGGCGGTGTCGCCTCTCCCCCTAACTGGCCCGCGAAGTCCATGAGATCAAAATCTGGCGCGAAGGAGAGCTCGTCGATGCCGACCTGGCCCGATAGAAGTGCGTCATCGAGACTGCCCGTGAGAGCTAGATTCGAGCTAAGCGTCGTGCGCACGCTCTGAGCGTAGAGTATCCGCACCCCTTCGCCCGCCATTGCCAAATCGAACTGCAACTGAGGCCGATATACAACCCCTCCACTGGCGGTCACTTTGCCTCCACCGATATTACCCTTAAATTCAGTGATGTCGAGTCGATCTCGGGTGAGCGTGAGCACGCCATTGCCGCTCTCGAGGCCCACGGGGGCGTCAACCGTGGCGAAGCTCGCGTTTACTATCCGAATTTGTCCCTGTACGTTCGGATCGGAGCGACGGCCGTAAGAATCAACGTCGAATTGGAGTTCGCCGCCGCTGGTGATGTCTGGCGTGAGTAGCTGCGCGAGACGCAGATCGATATTGCCGCGCATGAGCATGGAGGCAGACGCGTCTTTCGCCTGGGGCACGCTGGCCTGGAAAGTAATCTCGGTGCCGGTGCCGCGGATGGTTGAGCGCTGCAGGTTGAGAACTCCATTTGTGTAGTCCACCCGAACCGGTGCTGCAGCCGCGAGTTGAATCGTGTTTTTGTAATTCAATGCCAGCTGTGGGACAAGCAGATGCGCTTCCAGGCGGGTCTTGTCTTTCAGCGGACCGCGCAGACTGGCGTGGAGCTCCGTCTGTCCACTCAGGTTGCCAGCTTGTGAAGGAGCGTATAGCGCGAACAAGGGATCGAGTGGAATGGCCTGGGTGTCAAGGTTCACATCCGCGACGTAGTCACCCTTCAGCTGGATGGTGCCGTGTCCGCCAGCGTGTGTCTGCAGAAGGTGTGAGTCGAGGTTGAAATTCGCGATGTGATTTGCCACCGTGGTCTCGAGCTTCAATCCACTGATTACCTGATCGCGGATCTGAAGCTGGGGTACTTCAATCACGGCTTGCATCTGGGGATCCTGCACCGTACCTCGTCCGTTTGCATTCACATTCAACACGCCCTGAACCTGCAGATTGCGCGCCTTGACGGTCTCCAATTGGTCGAGCTTGATGCCCGATGCGTGCAGCTCCACCTGGTATGCCTGCTGTTTAGGCTCATACTGAACCGTCGCGTCCGCGGATCGCGCGGCCGGAAGGTCGACCTTGAGATGGGCATGCACTTGATTCCCGGTGCCTTCGAACCTCAGGTCCAGAGCTCGGATCGGCTCCTCGCCGATGCGCGCCGACGCGAGCCCAAGGGTGCCGTGTCCGACAGGAGCGAGTTGCGTGCCGCTGACAACGATGTCAGCTGACAGCGAGCCCGTAATTGCGGCGGTGGAGCCGGCTGCTTTCACCAGCTCTGCCGCGTTGATCTGGCTGGCGGCAAGCTGCACCTGGAACGGGTTCGAATTCGTAAACGACCATTGCTGCAAGGCCGTGATCAATTTGAAAGTAACGCGGCCACGGGTGGCGGAATCGAGCTCCCCGTTTTCCAAGCGAACCTGGGATGGATTGGCAGCGAGGTTGGTCCGAAGCAGCTTCCATGAGCTACCTCTTACTCGCAGGTCTTCTGCCGCGAGCTGGCCCGTGATTTGCGGACGCTGGGTTGATCCGCTGACTGTGGCGGTGAGTGCCGCCCGCCCATATAGACCAATGGGTGCGGAATCCGGCGCCCGCACCGCCGAGGCAATGCTCTCGAGCTCGTGCAGGTCGTTGCTATCCATACGCACCTGCAGGGCTGAGTTGTCACTAACCGTCCCGTTCAAAGTGATGGAGGTTTGCGGTGTTCGGAGGTAGCTCTGGGTGAGCGAGACTTGCCGTTTTGCGCCAGCATATCCTACATGCACGATGCCACTGATGGGAGTTGCTGTCCCTCCCTTCGTCGGCTGAGCGCTGGCTTGAAGCGTAGCCTCGGCACGCGTCATGAGATCTTGCATGGTCTTGCCCCAAGTCGCATCGGCAGAGGCATTCA
>Ga0209526_10001669_pt1 | contig 14895 bp, 6 predicted proteins | sample JacPinW_OM2H0_M1_FD_188566 | JGI IMG/M metagenome (GOLD analysis project Ga0209526, IMG submission 188566) | Forest soil microbial communities from Algoma, Ontario, Canada - Jack Pine, Ontario site 1_JW_OM2H0_M1 (SPAdes) (version 2) | ecosystem: Environmental > Terrestrial > Soil > Boreal... | reverse complement strand
CTCCATCGCGGGCGTGGACTCGTGCTCCATCGCGGGCACGGACTCGTGCTCCATCGCGGGCGTGGACTCGTGCTCCATCGCGGGCACGGACTCGTGCTCCATCCGCGGTGATTCTTCGGGCTGATTCCCCATCACTGCACTCTCCTTTGCCTGACCCCCGGGGTCCGGGATGAGTGACACTGTTACTTGCGGCAGCATCGTAGCGACGGCAGTGACGGGGTATCTCCCGTTATGAGCAGAACGGACAGCCGCTGAACCGCTACAGAAGCATGCCTTAGTAGTGAGGCTAGCGACGCCTCGGCGGCGAGCACCTGCCGCCAGCAACGTCCCTACCCGGGGTCCAGCGCCCCGAGTTTTGCCCGGAGCTCATCGGCTTGCGTCTCGTCGTTCAGCGCCTCGAAGAGGGAGATGGCGCGGGTCCAGGATTCGCGCGCATCCTGTGGCCGATGGGCGACAAGCTGAGTGCGGCCAAGGTATCCCAGCGTCTGCGCCTCGGCGAGACGCTCACCACCAGTACGACGGATCGCCGCCGCCTGGCGGAAGCAGTCAAGTGCTTCATCGATGAGGCCCCGGTCGAGGAATGCCTCGCCCAGATTGTGCAGTGTGTAACCCTCGCCGTGCGCATCACCGACGGCCTTGAAGATCTCGTGGGCCTGCTGGAGGCAAGTGATAGCCTCACCGACTCGGGCGAGATGCAGGTACGCCTCCCCCAGGTTGTTCAGGGCGACAGCCTCCCCGAAGCGAGACCCGATCCGCCGCTGAATGGTCATCGTTCGCGCCAGGGGCTCCAGCGCTTCATCAAACCGCTGGAGCCGCAGGTAGGTGTCGGCCAGGTTGTTCGCCGCCTGCGCCTCGCCGACCTGGTCGCCGATCTCACGGCGGATGGTGAGCGCGTGCTCGAAATAACCAATCGCGTCCTGAACACGCAACTGTCCGTAGACCATGCCGAGGTTGTTGAGCACCCAGGCCTCACCCGCCCGATCCCCGGACCGGCGGGCACTGGCCAGGGCGGTGCGGTGAGTCGCAGCCCACTCGGCCCGGTAGGTGCGCCGGTTGAAGAAACTGAGGGCCGCAACCGGAAGCTTCCACGCGACTTCGTCCATGCCACGCTCATAGGCCTGCTCGGTCGCGGCCACCAGGTTGGCGCGTTCGGACTCGCCCCAGTCCAGTGCCTGCTCGGCCGTGGCGAAGGTGAGAGGCTGCCAGTCAGATCCTGGCGGCTCAAGCGGGACTTCGCCGCGGTGCGGAGAAACGATCCTGGCCATCGCCGCCACGGTATGCAGGTACCAGGTGAGAATCCGGCGCACCGCCTCCTCCCGGGCTTCGGCCGGCTCCTCGGCCATGGCCCGGTCGGCCGCGTAGGCACGCAGGAGGTCATGGAACCGGTAACGGTCGGGGGCCGGTGACTGGAGAAGCTGCGCGTCAACCAGCACCTCCAGGGCGTCCGCCACGGCTTCTTCAGGCTGCCCGAGGAGGGCCGCGACCGCGGGCAGACCGATGGACAGGCCTGGCCAGACACCTAGTAGGCGGAACGCATGGGCGGGGTCTATGCCGTCCGGATGGTTCCGGCCCGGCAGGCTGGAGAAGCTCACCTCGAAACACGCCCGGACCGCCAGGTCCCCCGTCTTCAGCTCATCAAGCCGCCGGCGCTCGTTCGACAGCCGTGACGCCATGCTGCGCACACTCCAGCCGCCCCGCGCGGCGAGCCGGGCCCCCGCGATCCGGATGGCCAGCGGCAGGCCGGCGCAGGCGGTGAGCACCTCGTCCGTGGCGTCTGGTTCAGCCTCGGCCCGCCGAGGTCCGATGATGCTGGCGAACATGGTTCGAGCCTCGTCATGCTCAAGCACATCCAGGTCGACGAATCGGCTCCCGGCCAGGTCAGGCATCCGGCTGCGGGTGGTCACCAGCACCGCGCACGATGCGGATCCCGGCAGCAGGGGCCGTATCTGCGCGGCATCCCTCGCGTCATCGAGGACGATGAGCACCCTCCGTTCGGTCAGCCGACTGCGGTACTGCGCCCCGCGCTCCTCCTCGTCGGCTGGAATGCGCGATGGATCCATTCCAAGATCCCGCAGGAACCGGGCTAGAACATCACCGGACGTGGCCGGATGCTGGGTCGCGCCGAGCAGGTTGGCATATAGCTGGCCATCGGGAAACTGAACCCGCAGGAGGTGGGCCGCGTGCACCGCCAGCGTGGTCTTGCCGAGCCCTCCGGTGCCGATCACCGCCGCCACGACGACGGCGCCCGGGCTGTCCGGCCGCCGCGGGCCTGACAGCAAGTCGCGGAGGTTCTGCACGTGCTCAGCCCGGCCGGTGAAGTCGGGGATGTCGGCCGGGAGTTGAGCCACCCGAGGCAACGGCTCCGCCGCGGCCGCGGAAGGCTCAGGATCGGCAGCTCTCCCGGCCTGCGAAGCCCCCGCCGGTGAGTCCGTCGGCGCCTGCGTCCTGGCGTCCGGCGCCTCCTGGCCCATGTCGGCCGCGAGCATCTGCTGGTAGAGATGCTGCAGTTCGGCCCCGGGATCGACGCCCAGCTCGTCGGCTATCACAGTACGGGCTCGTGCGTAGACCTCCAGCGCCTCCGCATGCCGGCCTGCACCGCGCAGGGCACGGATGAGCAACACCCACAGCTCCTCCCGGAGCTGATGGTCGACGATCAGCCGCTGCAGTTCCACGACCAGCTGGGCATGCCGCCCACACCTGAGATCGGCCTCAATCCTCAGCAGCTGAGCGTCGAGGCGCGACTCCTCGAGGCGGCTTGCCTCCGCGTTGACCAGCGCCGACGGCGCCACATCGGCCAGCGCCCGGCCACGCCACAGCGCGAGAGCCTCGCTGAGCAATTCTGCGGCGCGGCGAGCTTCCCCGCTCGACAGATCCTTCGCGCCTGCGGCAGTAAGGGCAGCGAATCGTTGGGAATCCAGGTCTTCGGGGCCAAGCAGGATCTGGTATCCCGGTGCTCGCGTCACGAGCATCCGGCCATCGGCGTCGCCGATCAGCCTGCGGAGCCGGTGCACGTAGATACTCACCAGGTTGCCGGCCTTCACCGGAGGCTGGTCACCCCACAGCTCCATGATCAGCCGGTCGGTGGAGACGACTTGCCCGGGGTTGAGCAGCAGAACGGCTAGCAAGGACCGCCATTTGGCTGCGTTGATCCCGCTCCAGCCCCGCTCGGTCCGGACCTCGAGGGGTCCCAGCATCCGAAACAGCACTACAGCGCCCCGTTCAGGCTGTCGGTGCGTCTACCCCCATGCACCGCGTGAAGAAGTGCGGGTCGACGTCACTCAATCATGGATTGATCAAGCCGTAAACGGCCCGATCACGGCGCGTTTTCCACGACGCTGGCGGGCCCTTCGCCGCTCAATCACGTGTCAATCATGACGCAATCACCCGATGCCATGCTCGTTCTCAGCCGCGGCAGAACAAACCGGCCGACGGTGAGACCGCAGCGGGGCGGACGGCCATTCGGGGGCGCAGTCCGCAACGATCCTGGTCAGGGCTGGGGTCGCGTGCCCCAGCCCTGACCAGGACGGTCCTCACCCGGCCTGCTACGCGAGGACCAGGGCCGTGGCAATCGGTCCGCGCCGAGCGGGTGGCCGCCGTCTTCGTCGCTTGCGGGGGCGAAGACAGCGGTCACCCCCCAGGGCGACCCCGCCGGCCACCTCGCTCCCGGCCGCAGCGGCGTAGTTAGTTATCTCGATGAGTTGGCCAGTCAGCTCTGGCCGTCGAACAGGCTGGTCACCGAACCGTCGCTGAACACCTCGTTGATCGCACGGGCGATCAGCGGCGCGATCGACAGGACGGTGAGCTTGTCGAAACGCTTGTCGTTGCTGATCGGCAGCGTGTTGGTGACGATGACCTCGCTGACCCTCGAGTTTTTCAGTCCGTCCACGGCGTCGCCGGAGAGCACGCCGTGAGTGGCCGTGACGATCACCCGCTCCGCGCCCTCGTCAAACAGCGCGTCCGCCGCCTTGATGATCGTCGACCCGGTGTCGATCATGTCGTCCACGATGATGCAGGTACGGCCGGCCACGTGACCCACCACCTCGAACATGGCGACCTTGTTCGCGACGTCAGGGTCGCGACGCTTGTGGATGATGGCCAGCGGGCAGCCGAGCCGGTCCGTCCAGCGCTCACAGACCCTGACCCGGCCGGCGTCCGGCGCCACCACAGTGACCCGCGACACGTCCAGCATGCCCTCCAGGTACCCGGCCAGGATGGGCAGCGCGAACAGGTGATCCACGGGGCCGTCGAAGAACCCCTGGATCTGCGCGGTGTGCAGATCAACGGCCATCAGCCGGTCAGCCCCGGCCGTGGCGAACAGGTCCGCCATGAGCCGGGCCGAGATGGGCTCCCGGCCGCGGCTCTTCTTGTCCTGGCGCGCGTACCCGAAGAACGGCGCGACCACCGTGATCCGCTTGGCCGAGGCCCGCTTGAGGGCATCGACCATGATCAGTTGCTCCATGATCCAGCGGTTGATCGGCGCGGTGTGGCTCTGCACGACGAATGCGTCGCAGCCGCGGACCGATTCCAGGAACCGGACAAAGATCTCACCGTTGGCGAAATCGGAAAGCCTGGTCGGGGTCGGCTCGATGCCGAGGCAGCCAGCGATCTCATTGGTCAGTTCCGGATGGGCCCGGCCGGAGAAGAGCAGCAGCTTCTTCTCACCGGTCGCCGTGATTCCAGTCTTCTTCTCGGCCGTCGCTGCTATGCCCGTCACGCGTCCTATGCTCCCTCACTTGTAGCGGTGCCGGAAGCCGCAACGGCTGCCCGGCCACCCGCACGGGCGCCTCGATCGAGCTTGGTCCCAGGGGGCAGGTAGGCGAAAGGCCCCACCGTCGCGCCGGCCCCTATCTCGGCCGACCGGCAGACCGCGTGGGTCACCGTCGCACCCGCGCCCACCGTGGTGTCGCGAAGCAGGCATGCCGGGCCGATCCGGGCCCCGCCGGCGATGGTGGTGCTGCCCTCCAACTGCGTATCGGGCCCTATTTCCACGTCCGCAGCCAGGGTAACCCCGGTGTCGATCCAGGTGGTCCGCGGGTCGACGATGGTGACACCGGCGCGCATCCAGCCTTCGACCAGCCTGGTGTTCAAGATCCGGCGCGCCCGCGCCAACTGCACGCGGTCGTTCACGCCCAGGACTTCATCAGGATCTTCCAGCAGAACGGAAGCTACCGGGTGACTCTCCGCGCGCAGGATGGCGACGACGTCGGTGAGATACTCCTCACCCTTGGCGTTGTCGGTGGGCACGCGCTTGATGACGTCACCCAGAAGGTCGGCCTCGAACGCGTAGACACCCGAGTTGATCTCTTCGATGGCCCGCTGCTCGGGAGTGGCGTCCACCTCCTCGATGATCTTCATGAAGGCGCCGGAGTCGTCGCGGATGATCCGGCCGTAGCCGGTCGGGTCGGCGAGCCGGGCCGTAAGCGCGGTAGCCGCGGCGTCCTGCGCCCCGTGCTCCCGGATGAGCGCGGCCAGTGTGTCGCCGCGAAGCAGTGGCGCGTCCGCGTAGGTCACCACGATCGTGCCGTGGTCCAGGCCGACCGCCTCGATCGCGGTGCGGACCGCGTGGCCCGTCCCGCCCTGCCGGTGCTGCACCACGGCCGTCGCGTCAGGCGCGTGGCGGGCCAGGAACTCTGTGACCTGGCGGCGCCCGTGGCCAACCACCACGATGAGGCGCTCCGGGTCGACTTCACGGGCCGTGGCCAGGACGAGGCCCAGCATGCTCTCGCCGCAGATCGTGTGCAGCACTTTCGGCGTGCCGGACTTCATCCGCGTGCCTTGGCCCGCGGCCAGGACAATCACTGCAGCCGGACGGCTCACTTGCGTGCTCCTCGGTTGCTGTTCCCCAGTTACCGGATCCCGCTCCCCGGTCGCGCCGCCAACGCGCTCTGATCAGATGGCACATCAGTTAACACACCTGACTCGTGCAGGATACCGCCCGGTCAGCGGGCAGGTGGACGATGGCCGCCAGGCCCGTGATGTTGACCCCGGACTACTCGTAAATCATAACGAAAATGTATCGAATGCTCCCGTTATGACCTCCCGGGCGCCCCATGAAGGGTCTTACCAGTGACGGGTGCCATCTCGCCAGGAACATGCCTGGGTCGCGTGTGCGAGCAGATGATACGCCGGGAGGCTGACAGGTCGGCGCGGCTTTGGGGGGTGCCTTGATAACTGATCGGGTCGGCGGCGGCCGCCTCGCGTCCATCCGGACCGCCCGACGGCGTGGCCGGCCGCACCGGTTCGGTGTGGCCGTCGCCGTGATGTTCCTGGCCTCGATCCTCACCCCGGTCACCGCCGCGTTGACTCCCGCGCCCGCAACCGCCGCGTCCTATCAGGACTGGCCGATGTTCCTGCAGAACCCGGCGCGGACGGCGGCGACCGTCGACCCGAAGCTGAGCGTGGCCAGCGCCTCGACGCTGAAGCTCAAGTTCGCGTTCGCGACGGGCGGCCCGATCGCCACCTCGGTGAGCATCGTCGGCACCACCGCCTACGTGGGGTCGTGGGACGGCTTCGAGTACGCCGTGAACACCTCGACCGGCGCGATGATCTGGAAGCAGAACCTCGGAGTGACCGTCGACCAGGGATGTAATCCGGTCAACAACGGGGTCACGTCGGCGGCGGCGATCGTGAACGGTGTGCTCTATGTGGGCGGCGGCGGGCCTTACTGGTACGCGCTTGACCCGGCGACGGGCAACATCTTGTGGAAGGTCTACACGGGAGACAACAGCCAGGCCGGCGCGCACTACAACTGGTCCAGCCCGCTGATCGTGGGCAACTATGCCTATATCGGCATCGCGAGCAACTGCGACAACCCGCTGGTGCAGGGCCAGTTGCTGCAGGTCGGCATCTCCGGCGCGCAGCAGGGCCAGATCGTCAACACCTACAACTTCGTGCCGAACGGCCAGGTCGGCGGGGGCATCTGGACCACACCGACGTATGACGCCGCGACCAACACCATCTTCGTCTCCACCGGCACGCTGAACGACCACACCCAGACCCAGTCGCAGGCGATCGTCGCCCTGAACGCCACGAACCTGCAGTACGTGAGTTCCTGGCAGCTCCCGTTCGAGGCGTCGGTGCTCGACTCTGACTGGGGCACGACGCCCACGCTGACCACCGACGCCGCCGGCGACCAGTTGCTGTCGGTGGCCAACAAGAACGGCATCCTGTACACCTTCAAGCGCAACAACCTGGCCGCCGGGCCGGTCTGGCAGAAGCAGATCGCCATCGGCGGAGACTGCCCGACCTGCGGGGACGGGACGATCGCCTCCGGGATCTTCGCGAACGGGACGCTGTACTACGCCGGTGGCAGCAACGTGGCCGGCGGCCACGGCTCGGGCGGCTCGATCACCGCTTTTGATCCCGGCACCGGCAAGGTCCTCTGGAGCCGCCAGACCGAGCAGCCTGTCCTGGGCTCCCCGGCTTATGTCAACGGCATGATCGGCGTGGCGGAGGGCAACACCCTCGAGGTGCTCAACGCGTCCAACGGGACACTGCTGTACAGCTACGTGCTTCCGGCCACGGTTTTCGGGGCGGTCTCCGTCGCGCGCAGCCAGTTCTACGTCGGCGCGGTGGACGGCAAGATGTACGCTTTCGGGCTGCCTGGCTCGACCACGACCCCGCCCGCCGACCCGAACTGCCCGGCCACCTTCACCTGCCAGGACATCCGCAACCCGGGCGTGGCCGGCTCCGAGCAGAGCGCTGGGGGAACGCTGACCGTGACCGCGTCGGGCGCGGCCATCCACGGCACGTCGGACCAGTTCCGGTTCATCTCCAAGCCGGTGACCGGTGACTCGCAGTCCAGCATCGATGTCCTGTCGCAGAGCACGCAGAACACCCAGCCGCAGGCCGGGTTGATGGCACGGCAGAGCGCGGACCCGACCTCCCCGTTCTACGCGGTGCTGGCCTATCCCAACGACCTCACCGAGGGCAACGCGGCGCCTGACATCGTCATCTGGTTCCGGACCGCGTTCGGCGGCACCTCGCTGGAGCTGACCAAGCTGCTGCCGGCCAACAAGCCGATCTACCTGATGATCCAGCGCAAGGGCAACCTGTTCAGCACCGGATACTCCACCGACGGAGTGAACTACCAGCTGATCCCGGGCACCACGGCCGACATCAACATGCCGGCGACGACCATGCAGGGGATCGCCGTGGACTCCGGCTCGGCGACCAACACCGGCACGGCCTCCTTCAGCAACATCTCGGTCGGCAATGCCATCACGACCACGATGACCCCGCAGGCCCCGGCCGACCCCTGCCCGGCCAGCTGGACCTGCACCGACGTCGGCAACCCGAACCCGCCGGGGGACACCACCTCCAGCGGGCCGGGCGCCTTGACCCTCAAGGGCACCGGCACCGGCATCGCCACCGGCGGCACCGACTCGTTCCACTACGCCTACCAGCCGGTCTCGGGTAACCAGAGCCTCAGCGCGCAGGTGGTCACGCAGGCTACGTCGCCGAAGACGGCCCAGGAGGGGGTCATGATGCGGGCCAACGCCAGCCCGACTGCCCCCTATTACTCCGTGCTGCTCAATCCGGGCGGGTCGGCGACCATCCAGTGGCGGGTCTTCGACGGGGTGCCCTACCGGACGGGCACGCTGAAGCTCCCGTCGGTCACCTCCCCCGCCTACGTCAAGATCGTCCGGTGGCAGGACACCACCCTGAACCCGCCGCAGATCTTCTTCTCGACGCTGACCTCCACCGACGGCACCAACTGGACCCCGGTACTCGGCTCCACGGCGGCCATCGACATGGGCGCGAACTACCTGGCCGGCCTGGCCGCCACCGCCGGCGCACCCCAGGTGACGCCCCCCGTCTCCTACAACGCGGTCACCCTGACCGCGTCCAGCACGCAGCCACCGGGCATCTGCCCGAGCGGCTTCGCCTGCTCCGACGTCGGGACCGACATCCTGCCCGGCAACCAGATCTACATCGGCCCGCAGCAGGGCGGCGGCACCGCGGGAACCTGGACCATCCAGGGCGGCGGCTCGGACATCTGGTCGAACTACGACAACTTCCGCTTCGCCTACCAGAGCTTCCCGCAGACTCCGGCCAACTCCGCCAACGGCGACGGGACGGTCAGCGCCCGTGTCGTGTCCCAGGCCAACCCCGGCGGACCGTGGATGAAGACCGGGGTCATGATCCGCTCAGGCTCGGGCACCGACCCCCAGGCGCCCTACTACGGCGTCTTCGTCACCCCGCAGCACGGCGTCACCGTCCAGTGGCGGACGTCGGAGGCCGCGCAGAGCAACCAGGTCCTCGGGTCTTCCTCGGCCACGACGCCCATCTGGGTGCTGGCCTCCCGGTACACCGACACCGCGCACGGCGTGGTCTATTACAGCGCCGAAACCTCCACCGACGGGGTGAACTTCAGCTACGTTGCTGGTTCCACCATCGCGCTGAACCTGGCCGGGCCGCTGGTGGCTGGCATCGCCAGCGATTCCTACAACGACACGATCACATCGACGTCGACGGTTGACAATCTGGCGTCGCTACCGGGTTCGCAGCCGCCGCCTTACATCTGCCCGTCCGCGTGGACCTGCGCGGACATCGGCGGGCCGCTGCCCCCCGGCCAGGACAGCCTGAGCTCGGGCACCTGGAGCGAAATCGGCGGTGGCGGCGACATCTGGGGGACGGCGGACGCGTTCCACTACGCCTGGCAGACGCTCAGCGCGGACGGCACGGTGACCGCGCACGTGACCGCGCAGCAGGCCACCGACCCGTGGGCCAAGGCCGGGGTGATGATGCGGGCCACCACCGACCCCGGGTCGCCGTATTACGCCGCGTTCGTGACCCCGGGCAACGGGCTCTCGGTGCAGTGGCGGACCGCCCAGGGCGGGTCCAGCAGCCAGTTGCTGGCGGCCGGAACCGTGCCCGCGTATCTCATGGTGGGCCGGTACACCGCGGGCGGGCAGACCTACTACACCGCCTACACGTCGCCCGATGGCAGCACCTGGACCGCCATCCCCGGTTCCAGCGTCGCGGTCAGCATGACCGGGCCGCTACTGGCCGGCATCGCCATCACCTCACACAACCAGGGCACCGGCTCAGCCGTCACGCTCAACACAGTTGCGGTTACCTCCGGCGAGCTGGTGCCGCCAGGAATCTGCCCGGCCGGGTGGACCTGCGCCGACATCGGCACCGTGACCCCGTCCGCGGGGAGTCAGACGTACTCGGCCGGCGGCTGGACCATCCAGGGCGGCGGCGGTGACATCTGGGCGACCTCCGACTCGTTCCATTACGTCTGGCAAACCCTGGCCGCCGACGGCAGCCTGACCGCCCACGTGGATTCGCAGACCAACACCGACCCGTTCGCCAAGGCCGGGATCATGATCAGGGGCTCGTCGGACCCGGGCGCACCCTACTACGCGATCTACCTGACGCCGGGCAACGGCATCATCGTGCAATCCAGGGACGCCATCGGCAACAATTCCACCCAGGAGACCGCGATCAGCGGGGCGGCGCCCGTCTTCCTGAAGATCATCCGGACCGGGACCACGTTCACCGCGCAGACGTCTCCGGACGGCGTGACCTGGACCGCGGTGCCCGGCTCGGCTGCGTCGCTGCCCAACCTGGCGGGCACGGTGCTGGCGGGCATGGCGGTCACGTCGCACAACACGGGCCAGCTGTCGACCGCCGCGTTCGACTCTGTCGTGGCCGGGCCCTGAGCCGCCGAACACCGACGGTGAAGCGCCACACCCGACGGCTCGGGGCCAGCTTGGCGGCGGCCGGGGTCATGGCCCTGGCCGCCGCGGGCTGTGCGATGCACGGCCGGACCGCCTTGCCGCCAGCACCCGGCGCGTGCAGCGAACTGGGCACGGCAGCGGCCCGGACTCCGCCGCCGGTGGAGCCGACGCGGCCCGCGATGGGCTTCAATCCGTTCAACACCTTCGGGACCACGTTCGACCAGTCGCTGATCGTCGCGGTCGTGGAGGCGATGGCGCGAAACGGCATGCGCGCCGCAGGCTACAGTTACGTGATCTTGGACGACGGGTGGCAGGGGTCTAGGACCGCCGGAGGCCAGCTCACCGCCGATCCGCGGCTGTTCCCGTGCGGCATCAAGCGGCTCGCCGACTTCGTGCACCGCGAGGGCTTCGACTTCGGCCTGTACACGACGCCCGGGCCGCGTTCGTGCGCGGGCCGCAACGGCAGCGCCGGGCACGTCAGGGCCGATGCCCGCACGTTCGCCGGCTGGGGCGTGGACTACGTCAAGCTCGACTGGTGCAATGCCGACTACGCGCCCGCGCCCGCCGCGGCCATCGCCCAACAATGGCGAGCCGCACTCGACGCGACCCACCGCCCGATGATCCTGTCCATCAACGCCGGCGGGGCGCCGACGGTCGCGCCCTGGGCGCATGCCGTCGCGAACAGCTGGCGGGTCGGCGGCGACATCTGCGGCAGCTGGTACAACCAGTCCCACCCGCCGTCATCGACGGCACGGCGCTGTTACCACGACCGCCTCTATCACATGGGCATCGTCGATTACCTGAGATCGGGCGTGCTGCGGCTGGCGGCGCGGTACGCCGGCCCTGGCCACTACCTCGATCCCGACATGCTGGAAGTGGGCACCCTCAGCGAATCCACGACCGGGACGAACCTCGCCACGGACGCGCTGACCTCCAGCGAGGCGGGAACCAACTTCGCGATGTGGGCTATGTGGTCGGCGCCGCTCATCTCCGGCAGCGATCCGCGCACCATGACCGGCCGCGAGCCGACCAGCCTGATCCTGCTCAACCGCGAGATCATCGCCATTGACCAGGACCCGCTCGGCCGCCCGGCGACCCTGGTCGAGAGCCGGGGGGCCTGGCAGGTCTGGCGCAAGCCGCTGACCGGCGGCCAGGCCGCCGTCGCCATCGTCAACCTCGCTGACCGGCCAGTCGCGGCCGATTTCAGCTGGCCGAAGCTTGGCCTCAGCGCGCGGCCATCCAGCCTCCGGGACCTCTGGGCGCAGCGCGACCTGCCGGTGACCGGCGGACTGCACGTCCGGCTCGGTGCCCATGCCACAGCCATGTACTTGCTCGGCGGGCGTCCGCCGGGCTGACGACGGTACCCCCAGCCCGGGGCGGCCCCGAGATGGGAGTACCGTCCAGCCGGGATGGCCGATCAGCCCACCGCCACGGTGTCCATGGTGACCGTGCCGAGGGTGCCGTTCTTGTGCGAGGTCACGGCCAGCCCGGCCAGCAGCGGCGAGCCGAGGCTCAGGGTCGCCGTCGAACCCGGGATGAGCGTCCACGTCACCCCGTCAGCCGATGTGTAGGCGGTGAAGGTGCTGCCGGAGCGGGTGACCTTCAGGTAAGCGGGCACCGTCCCGGTGGGGTTGGCCAGCTTGGTGGTGTTACCGCCCTGGGTTTTCCGGATCTGCACCTTGATCCCCTGCCCGGGGCTGACCAGCACCGAGTACTCGGGCGCGCCGGGATCGGCGGAGGCACGGAACATGGGCCCGGCCTTGGCCGAGGAACTCGTGTTGGTTTGCGAGGTGACGTGGGCGACGACGCTGCCGTCGCCGCTGAGCGTCTGCGACACGTAGCGGAACTGATCCGCGGTCCCAGTGATGTCGGCCCCGCCGGCGTTGATCGTCCACGTGCCGCCGTTCGGGTCGAACGACTGGCTCCCGGCCGGGGCCGGGCTGCCGATGTCGGCGCAGGTCCACGGGGCCGGGCAGGGCACCGGCGGGGCAGGCGCGGGCGGCGTGGCCGACACGACCGCGCTGTCGGCGGTGACCGTGCTCAGCGCCGCGCTATTGCCCGAAGTGACGGCCAGCCCGGCCAGCACGCTCGAGCCGAGATTCAGGGTGACCCGCGAGCCCGCGATCGGCGACCACAGGTACCCGTCCGTGGACCCGTAGGCGGTGACGGTGTTCCCGGCGTCGGTGACCCACAGGTAGGCGGGCGCAGGGCCAGACGCGGTCGTGACCGTGCTGGTTCCCCCGCCCTGGGTGGCCCGATCCTGGACGGTGATGCCGCCGGACGTCACGAACGCGGCGAAGTACGGCGCGCCGGGATCGGTGCTCCCCCGGAGCATCACGCCCGCCTCGGCCGAGGAACCGGCGGGAGTCTGGGATGTGATGCGGGCGCCTACGCCACCACCGGACGACAGCGTCTTCCAGAGGAAGTGGAACTGGTCGGCGGTCCCGCTGATGCCGGTGCCTCCGCCCTGGATCGTCCACGTGCCGCTGCCTGAGTCAAGGGCCTGGCCGCCAGCTGGTGTCGCGTTGCCGATGTCCCCCGAACTCCAGCCCGAGGCGGAGTCGTCGGTCCACATCACCCGGGTCGCGTTGGACCGGAAGCTGCCGACGGTGGTCACGCTGGCGACGACCACGTCCTCGCCGTCCGCCGCGCCGGGGTAGCTGAAGGCCGCATGGCCGTTGGCGTCGGTCACGGCGGTGCCCGACAGTCCCGCATCGGGTCCGCTGGTCACAGCGAAATTCACCGTCACGTCGGGCAGTCCGGCCCCGCTTCCGTCGAGCATCGTGGCCGTCTCGGTGACCTGATGCCCGGTGAACTGCGTCGCCGTGGCCGGGCCCAGGCTGAGCGTTGCGTGCCCGGTGCCCGGGGCGCCGATCTGCTGCCACTGGATCGACTCGTTGTGCTTCGGCGGGCAGAAGCCCGCATCGATGCCCCCGGTATCGAGAACGTGACCGTCGTCCGCCAGGGTGGTGGCGACGCCGCCAACGGTGATGGTGACCGTGGGCGCGACCGTGAGCGGCGTGCAGTTGTTGGCCGGGTAGCCGCTCGTGTCGAAGTTGTCGTAGCCCGGGTTGTTAGCGGGCGGGTTCGCGCTCAAGATCACGCTCTGCCCGGCCGGGACGGTGAACGAGCCCCACAGGTTGTTGAACAGTTTGCCGCCCGGAATGGAGGAGTGGAGATCGGCCGAGACGCTGCTCACCTGGATCGGCGCCGCGGTGTTGTTGTCCAGCCTGATCGCTCCCGCGTCGTAGCAGACCGTGAGGGTGCCGCAGGCAGTCTGGCCCGGGACGGTGCCGCCCAGGAAGGTCGTGCCCGGCGACCCGGCCCAGGGAACGGGGAACGACGTCGGATCGGGCGTGTTGATCTCCTTGTCCTCGGCGTAAGCGACGAACACCGACAACCCGCCCGCGGAGGCGGCGGCCACGGGCCGCACACCGGCGCCGCCGGCCGCCGTGACGCTCACCCCCGGCCGGTGGCCCGGTGCGGCCAGGCCCGATCCCGCGGCCCCCGCCGATGGGGCCGCCAGCATGGCCAGGGCCACCGGTGCCGTGACCGCCATGGCCATGGTCAGAAGCCTTCGCACGCCAGCGCGGATCCGCATGTTTCCCCCGTGGGCTTTCTCTATGGTGTGGTCGCCAATGAATTCATCCCGACCGTGCTGAGCTGGCCGGTGTTGTGTGAGGTGACGGCCAGGCCGCGGAGCAGGCCGCCGCTGAGACCGGCCATCGACTTGGTCGAGCCGGGCACCAGCGTCCAGGTGACGCCGTCTGTCGACGTCGCGGCGCTGAAGGTGGTGCCCGTTCTCGTTATCTGGAGGTAGACGGGCACCGTGCCGGTCGTGGTGGTCTGGCCGCTGCTCCCCCCCTGTGCCTGCCGCCACTGCACCGCGATCCCGTTGCCGGGAGTGAGGAACACGGCGTAATACGGCGCGCCGGGGTCGGTGCTGACCCGCATCATCAACCCGGCCTTCGCCCAGGCGGACGAGGCGGTCTGGGAGACGACCTGGGCGCTGATGCTGCCGTCGGCGGCCAGCGGCTGCCAGGTGTAGTGGAAGTTGTCGGCGGCGCCCCAGATGTCACTGCCACCGCCCTGGATGGTCCAGGTGCCACCGGAGAGGGTCTGCCCGCCTGCGCTTGGGGCCACGGTGCCGATATCGGCGCAGCTCCATGCGCTCGGGCAGACGCCGGGCGGGACCGGCTCGCCCGCC
>Ga0209526_10001668_pt1 | contig 14902 bp, 13 predicted proteins | sample JacPinW_OM2H0_M1_FD_188566 | JGI IMG/M metagenome (GOLD analysis project Ga0209526, IMG submission 188566) | Forest soil microbial communities from Algoma, Ontario, Canada - Jack Pine, Ontario site 1_JW_OM2H0_M1 (SPAdes) (version 2) | ecosystem: Environmental > Terrestrial > Soil > Boreal... | reverse complement strand
AGGCGGGAATACAAATCCTCGCGCGGTCTGCCATAGTGGGTCGCGTCGGCTAAACTTCGACTCAAAGCCGCGATCAGGCGGACGTCCAGCGGCATTTCGGCGCTGCCGCCCAACCGGCGCAGTTTTTTATCCTCGACCGTACGCAATCAAGGTACGTAATAAGGTAGTGCGGCCACGCGGATGCCGGTATTCAGAGCGGCCCGACCGAATGAAAAAAAACTGAGTATGGACTTTGTCGGTGCCGATTGCTCGACAACCGACGGTACTGGGTATTAACGGTGGTCGAGCAGTTCAGGCGAGAATATATGTGGCTAAAGGTCTAGCTATCGCAAATCAGTTCGCGGATAAGCAGAGGTGCTTCGCGAGGCCTCTGATCCAAGCGGGCGCTAAGTTATCGCTGAGATAAGCTCTCCGAAGGGCACTCCGCCTATTGGGAGTGCCACGTACTTAAAGCCTGCTCAGCTCGCGAATCATCGTTCGCTTGCTCGGCGCTGTACGCGAGGCGCTCGCTGACCACGCTCACGCTGATGACCCGTACTGCGACGTCGCCGACAGAGGATCAACCATTGCCTGGCGGGCGTCGATACCACGGCCACCATCCCGCCTCCAGCGCGGGATGGCCGCAGTCCAGAGCTGCCCTTTCCCCGCGGCTTTCCTTTCATCCGTCCGCTTGGGCTTGTCTATGGCGACCTTCTCCCGTTACCAACCCTGCCTTTGTCCCATCAATGGCCAACAAAAGTAGAACCTGATTAAGTGCGGCTATCGCTGAAATCGAGATGGAGTGTAAAAATTACATAACCCGTTCCTTTGAAAATCACACGTTAATCAAAGGAAAAGCCCGCCCGGGGAGTGGGCACGCTCATTGCGTAAGGTTCTATTTACAAGCTTGAACATCTTCTGGGGTTCTCCGGCTGAGCCCGTGTCATGATTGGATGGGGGTAGAAAAGGTCCACCCGCGCGACGGAGATGGGGCATTCAGCGCCACAAGATGGGGATTTAAATCGTTCGCCGTCGTCACTCCGGGTTAGGGCCTTCCTGAGTTGAGCCTCGCAAGATAAGGCATCCGCGGACCGTGAGATCGCCATGCCAATCAAAGGGGACCCGTGACAGAGCATGCCTGAGCAAAAGAGAATTTTAGTCGCCGAAGATGATGTAACGACGCATGAGGATTGGTGCGCCATGTTAGCCTCGTGGGGCTATGAGGTTAAGATGGCGGAAGACGGCGAGAAAGCGCTGGATCTGCTCCGCAATTTCCAACCGCATATTTTGCTCTCGGACCTCAGAATGCCGCACCGAGACGGACTCAACCTGCTTCGCGATATACGCGAACTTCACCTTGAGACGCTGCCTATCATAATTTCTGGCGTGGGTGAGATTCCGGATGCGGTGCAGGCAATCAAGCTTGGCGCGGCAGATTATCTAACCAAGCCTATCGATCCGCCTCACCTGCAACAGATACTGAAAAAACTGACCGAACATATCGACGTGCGCGAAGAAAATCTTCGACTTCGACGCCGTCTGGTGGAAGTTGGCGAACTCGGACCATTGTTCGGTAAATCGCTCGCGATGCGTCGTGTCCTCACCAGCATCGAGCGCTTGGCTGAATCGTCAGCGTCCGTAATCATTACGGGCGAGAGCGGCACTGGCAAAGAGCTGGCTGCCCGGACCATCCATCAACTTTCTTCTCGCAAGAATGCGCCCTTCATAGGAATCAATTGCGCCGCGATCCCGCAGACTCTCATGGAGAGCGAGCTATTCGGCCATGAGCGAGGAGCGTTCACGGGCGCCGATCGCCGGCGAGAGGGATGCTTTGAACTGGCCAACGGTGGCACTCTGCTGCTCGATGAAATCACGGAGATGAAACCCGAGCTGCAAGCCAAACTGCTGCGGGTCATCGAGGAACGCAAGCTGCGCCGAATCGGCGGCACGTCCGAGGTCGACCTCGATGTGCGGGTTTTGGCCGCATCTAATCGCGATCTCGAGCGCGCTCTGCACGGCGGCAATCTCCGCGAGGATCTCTACTATCGTCTCAATGTTTTTACGATCGAAATGCCTCCGCTCTGTCAACGACTCGACGATTTGCCACTGCTGATCGAATCTTTTCTGCAGCACTTTGCGGAGCTTAACCACAAGCAGATCAGCGGCGTGGACGAAGAGTGCCTGGCTGCACTCAAAGCCCATCCATGGCCCGGTAATGTTCGGCAACTTCGCAATGTTATCGAACGCGCGTCGGTCTTATGCCGTGGACCGCTGATCACCATCGGCGACTTGCCGGCGGAATTCAAAACCGATGGACAAAAAGCGACGGGCCTTTTTCAAATTCGCCTCGGTACGTCATTGGATGATGTTGAACGGGAATTGATTTCGAGGACGCTCGAATTCGCCGGAGGCAACAAAACCCGTGCCGCCGAAATTCTGGGTATTACTGCCAAGACCCTCTACAATCGACTGGAACGTTACGCGGCGGATGCAAAACCATCTGATACATAACTTTTCTACATGGTATTGTGAACTCGTTCTTAGCATCGGGAGCAGTCGCTTTGCCATTCGCTTTGCAGTCGCTTTGATTGATCGCGCATACCTGCTACGACGCGCGACTTTCGCGCCAGCATAACTAGAACGCGAATGCTCTCCCTAAGGCTTTCCTAGGTTTGAGGCATCGCCGTTTGCGCTGTCTGCCGTCATTTATCGAAACCTCCGTACTTCGGGGACAGGATCCCAAACACCATCCACCAAGTTACGGGCTGGGGACCTGGATGAATTTTCTACTCAGTTTGAATCGTGAATGAATTACAGCCGCGCTAACTTCGAAACGCTGCTTCTTTACGGAACTCCTTGGATGGCCTTTGTCTTGCACCTTCCCTCTAATGTCGCGGCGTACCCGCGAGTTACCCAAATCAGCCAGGAGGCAAGACAATGAACAAGGACACCGTAGAAGGCAAGCTGAAGCAGTTGACTGGTGAGATTAAACGCAAGTGGGGTCGCGTCACCGACGACGATCTGATGGAGGCCCAGGGAAGCCTCGATAAGATGGTCGGTAAAATCCAGGAGCGTACTGGAGAGAATCGCGAGGCAATCGAGAAGTGGTTCAAAGCCCAGGGATATGAAAAATAGCGGAGATGCAAATATGACAACTAGAGCGTCACTCATTTCTGCATCGCTACTGGTTGGCGTCTGCCTTGTTCCAGTCGGGATGAGACCAGCGTTCGCGCAGTCGGCTGTGAGTTCCGCTCCGGACAATACTGCGGAGAACCAACGCGATCGCAATCATCAAACTCTGACCCCAATCGATCAATCGAACAAGCCCGAAGACATCGCAATATTGCGCTCAATCCGCCGAGCCTTGGTGAAAGACGATCATCTTTCCACCGAAGCCAAGAATATTAAAATCATCACGATCGATGGTGCGGTGACGTTGCGCGGGCCTGTCAAGACGGAGCGGGAAAAAGCGGAGATACTGGCCAAAGCAGAGCGCATCGCTGGCAATGGCCACGTCCGCGACGAACTCGAAGTCGCAGGCCGGTAAATATCACCGCTACCCCTTCTTAGGAGATGATCATGGCAAAAGCAGTTTTCGGTATCGCGAAGACCGAGGAACAGGCGGTCCATATAATCAATCGGCTCAAGGAAGCCGGTTTCTCGAACAACGACGTATCCGTGTTGCTGCCGGACCGTGCGGCCACCCGAGACTTCGCCCACGAGCAGCACACGAAGGCTCCTGAAGGCGCTGCGGCTGGAGCGGTTGCGGGCGGCGTGATGGCTGGCGTTCTGGGCTGGCTGGTGGGAATAGGAAGCCTGGCAATTCCGGGGGTCGGTCCGCTGATTGCGGCCGGGCCGATCATGGCCGCGCTGAGCGGCGTGGCAGCAGGCGGTGCAGTGGGTGGAATTACGGGTGCACTTGTCGGCTTTGGAATTCCTGAATACGAAGCCAAGCAGTATGAAGGCAAGCTGAAGAGCGGCAATATCTTGATTTCAGTTCACACAGAGGACAGCAAGGCACGAGCGGTCGCCAAGGAAATCCTTGAGCGCGAGCACGCAAGCGATATCTCATATACTGGTGAGGCGCGCGTCTGAGGAAAACACGTCGTTCCTTCAAACTTAGACTCGCAGGCGTCGGGTTACTCCGTCGCCTGCGAGTTTTTCATTAAGTAACCATTAACGGCGCTTAAAACCGTTTCGCGGTTTCAATTTCGCAGTGCCGGAAGTGTCGATTTGACTGGGCGTCCCGGGAACGCAATCTAGTGAGCCTCACCCCCGCGATCGGAAACCTGAGGCTGGGCGGTGACTCGAGCCAGAAAGGACCCCAGATATTCAATCTTCACCGGTTTGACGAGATGCAAATCGAAGCCCGCCGAGCGAGCCCGCCGCCTGTCCTCTTCCAGCCCATAGCCCGTCAGCGCAGCGACAAGCATCGTCCTCGCATTTGGCAGCATCCGAATGCGGCGCGCCACTTCATAACCATCGATGCCAGGAAGACCAATATCTACGAGCACCGCATCAAAGTCGCCGGCAGATACGGCCTCGAGCGCGGCAGGGCCATCCGCCGCGACCTGTGCCACGTGCCCTAATACTTCGAGCAGCATTTTCAAGCTCTCGGCAGCATCGGCATTGTCCTCGACGATTAGTACGTTCGCATGTCCGGAAGCCGCCGGCGCGCGGCCGATCGCGCTCGCCGGTTGATAGCTCTTCGACAACGCTGGGAGTCGAACCTCGAACTCGCTGCCTTTCCCAGGACCGTCGCTTCGTGCCTGGACGCGACCGCCGTGCATCTCGACCAGCCCCTTTACGAGTGTCAGCCCGATTCCAAGGCCGCCTTGCGCCCTATCCAAAGAATGGTCGGCCTGCGCGAAGAGGTCGAATACGCAGGGCAGCATTTCCGGAGAAATTCCGATACCGGAATCACGTATCCTGAGCACTACTTCGTTGTGCTCGAGCTGCACCAGCACCTCGATTCGGCCGGCCGGCGGGGTGAACTTCGTCGCGTTGTTTATAAGATTATCGACTACCTGCTGTAAACGCGCGGGATCCGCATCGACCTGAACAGTGGCAGCTTCAGGTGAGAATGAGACGACCAGCTCCTGCCGTTGAGACTGCAACAAAGAACGATCCTCTTCGACGACGCACTCGACGATGCTACGGATTTGTACTACCTCCCTCTGGAGAGCGATTCTCCCCTGCGTTATCCGTGTGGTGTCGAGCAGATCATCTACGAGCCGGGCAAGCTGGCCGGTCTGCCGTCTGGCGATGTCGAGCGCACGCTCCCGGCGTGATTCATTGAGGTCAGCTGCCGCTATCGCATTCATGACTGCGGAAAGTGGATTTCGGAGTTCGTGCCCCAATATCGAGAGAAATTCGTTGTTGCGTCTGTCCTCTTCCGCGAGCTGCGCGAGGCTCTTTTTCAGCTCCATTTCTCGGATATGAAGAGACATCTCGGCCTCTTTGCGTCTAGCCGTCTCGATCTCGAGCACCTTGGCCTTCTGCTGCAGCTGAGTTACGGAGCGAAGGCGCTCGTCTCGAGTAGCTAGCGCTGCATAACTCTCCGATGGGATGACACGTGAGTGTTGTGAGCAGACTTTCAGGAACAGTGATCCATCTATATCGCGATGAAAGGCGTTTAGCGGATGAATACAGCAGACAGACAAGGAGGCTGTCCCGGCAAGACGATTCCAGAGCTCCTCGATGCGGACGGCAGCCCCTTGCCGTCCCTCCGAAAATCTAGAGCGACCATTTCTCCGAACGCTCGAACCCGCCCTCGCGGGCTTTTCTCCGCAGCTCGTCCGATGACACCTCCGATAACGTCTGTGAAGCGGTTGGCGTCTGGCCACTCGTCGACCATGAACTTCGAAAGAGTTTCGCCAGCATCCAGGCTGACATACCGCCCCTGCTCGCGAAGGGCTTCCAGGTCTAAATCACGTGCCCTGATGCGTTCTTCCAGATCGTCTCCACGTGATCCGGTGGCTATGACGACGGTCGCATCGCCCGCCCTCAAGGCGTTACCAATCAAGCGGCTTATCGTTTCTACGAGGAAAGCATCGTCTTCATAAAACTGAACAACATGTACAGAACCATCGCCCTCATACGCGGATGCGCTCCGGTCAACTAATGAAGTATCCGGTAATGAAGCATCGGGCGCATACCCGCTCTCCTGAGAACCCATCATTATTCTCCGAATCGGCTGCCCCGAGCATCGGTAGGTAAGTCTGGCGCGCGCTTGTTCCCGCCCAACTGGTGCGTGGCATTTCGATGTTTTACGCTATGGTCACGCAAGAATTGTGCGCGAGATCTACTCACTAAGAGGAAGATTTTCGAGCCTACGCAGATATGGGACGTTGTCGTCCGAAGCCAAATGCGTGCGGACTAATGATCATTTTTCTAACTACTGTTTTACACTCGATCCGTATTGGGGCCGCGAAGGGCCAGACGACCTGCCAGCGGACTGCGAACTCAGTAACAAATGCCCGATCTGCGAGAGAATCTCGATGTTTGATTTAGAGCACCCATGCGGAAAGTGAGGTGCCTCGCAATTGGCGCGCATCCTGCTCTCTTTCCAAGATAAGAGAACGCCGACGGCCGAAAAATGCTTGAGCGCTGTCGCACATTCGCAAGCCACGCTAGCAAATTTAAAGAGGAGATACGCAATGCGTTACGCTATCGCTTGGATTTTGGGTGTTCCGTTCTGAATCTTTGTGATCTGGTTTCTCTTCAGTCATCTGCTCTAACACATCAATGCCACATGATGCTCTCCATCTCTTTGAGCTTAAGGAGATTAAAGTGAACCTAATACTACTGATAATACTCGTACTGCTCATTGGCGCGTTGCCTGCGTGGCCCTACAGTGCCGGCTGGGGTTATTATCCGAGTGGCGCTCTTGGAACAATCCTAATTGTCGTACTGATTCTCGCTTTGCTTGGGCGAGTGTAGCTATCACTCATAACCGCAGCGAAGTGAACTGTTACTTCCCGTCGCCGATAGAGACGCGTTGAATAGGTAGTCGATTCAGTTCGCGCGCACTTGTCAGTGCGCACGCACTTGAATGACCCGTCAACGATCACATTCGATCGTCGGCACTGCTCGTTCAGCGGCACTACTCGTTCAACATTACTCGAGTCTGAAAGAAGAACAAACGAGCGCGATGTCCTTCGAATTCCGATTACAGACAGAGCCAGCCTTACCGAACCAGCCTGCCCTGCTCTTGGGCGCGTAGAACCGGGAGCGAAGAGGGGGCGGCGACTTGACCGGATTCGTGCGATGTCGGCTCAATGCGTACGGATTGGCTGGTCGAGCTGGAGTCGTCACGTGCAGTGGTCATAGAAACAGGCACCATCGAGCGTTCATCCCAGGCGTCGGTTTCGAGCGCTTGCCGGGCGATTTGGAGCCGTAGATTTTCGGAAACCGGAATACGCAGCACGATCTCCCGGCAGACTTCTTCCTCCGAGCGCGCCAGCACGACGTCGCGCAGTTGCAACAGCGATTCGGCTGAGTTTATCAGGATGTCCTGCGGGGTGAGGGCGGGCATGACGTTCACGGAGTAACGGCTGCCATCGAAGCCAATGAGCTGTTCGCCATTGTGCGTCGATACGACCCTCCCCCGTACGCCGACCTGCCAGGCAGAGATCAGCGCCAGGTAGTAGGCCTCATAATGGAGGACCTCGCCATAAACAACGGCGTCGGCGCCGAGCCACATGCCGAGTTTCTGCGGATCTATCTTTTCGAGCTTCTCTTTGTCAGTGATTCCGTGGGCTCGAAGGACCGCGTCGATGCCTATTGGGTTGAGCACGTAAAACTCGCGCTCGGAGAGATAACCGACCATCGAACGGCGCAGGCGCTGCGCGTCGGTCCATGCCCAGATGACGCGCTGCTGATGGTCGCGAAAGGTCAGCGAGATCTTGTCGACGACGAAGTTTGCGCTGCCGCGATCAGCGAATGGCAGAACCGCTATCTTCAACGGGGCGTTGCCTTGGTAGTCGGATGCGACTTTGACGTTTAGCCCACCGGGATCTAATTCGACTATCCTGTCGAATAGGGTCTTACGCCCATGCGTACTGACTTCGAGCTCGGGCTGAAAGAACGGCCGGCGCTCTTCCGTGCGTTGACTAACACTCGAGCATCCGAAGAGACCCGACAATGCAGCCGAGAGAACCAGAGGATATAAAACCTTGCGCGTCATGACCTCTCCCCTAACGCACGGCGCAATTGGATGCGTCGATTGCGCTGCAAAAACTATACTAGGGCGTGTGGATGGGAGAATGCCGCGGAAATCCCGCCTTCTCTGGCCGATTGTCGCGCGCGCCGCTTCCCTTCCTGGTCCGCGCGGCTGCATTGAAATTTTTCCCTGCAGGTAAAACTTTTGCCGCGGTAGCTGACCAGAACTGCCGAAAACAAATCTTGATCGCCCCATGGGCAGCATGTATAAACCCGTACCGCATAGAAGGAACCTCATACCCTGAAGCGCCCACACCCACTCCTGCCAACGCTCGCCGTCGCTCTGTCGCTCTGCCTCATCGAGTCCTGCGCTTTCGTGGCCAGAACCGTCGCCACTCGGGGAGAGCGGCCGATTCGTCAGGCCGCCGTAACGCCGGCGAAGGCTCCGCCTGCCCTTGGCCCGCGGGTGATCGTCTTCTGTCTCGATGGCGCCGGCTATCCTCAAGTGATGCAGGCGATTCGCTCGGGCAAAGCGCCGCATATCGCCGCCCTGCTCGGAAAGGAACAGGGCAACGGGGTGTTCGAGCACGGATATTCCGCGCCGCACGTGCTCAGCGTACTGCCGTCGAGCACAGTTGCGGATTGGGCCGCGACCTTCACCGGCAAGCCGCCGGCGGAAAACGGCGTGCCCGGCGACGAATGGTTCGACCGCCAGCACAAGCGCTTTTATGCGCCTGTGCCAATCAGTGTGACCGATACGGCCGATTTCGCGCTAATGCTCAACGACGACTTGGTCGGCAAGCAGCTCGAAGTGCCCACGCTGTACGAGCAGCTCAAACGACGCTCCTACGTCTCGATGCTAATGGTCTATCGGGGCGCGACGCTCTTTACCACCGTCCCTCCAACCACCTTTGCCGGGATGGTTGGCGGCCTGGTGGGAGGGAAACTGAGCGGAAAGACCGCGCTCGAGAGCATCAGCACAACCCTCGACCTGGCTTCAGTCACCAAGCTCCTCCAGGCCATCGACGAGCATGGATTGGCGCGGCTGCAAATCGTTTACTTTCCCGGGCTCGATCTATTCACGCATGCCTCACCGGATGGGCTGCGAGCGCAAGTCGGCTATATCGAAAAGTACACCGACGACGGGGTAGGCCAGGTGCTCGACAAGTACCGAAAGCTGGGTGCGCTGTCGAATACGTACGTAATTTTCATCGCGGACCATGGCCATACGCCGACGATGGACGACGATCGCCATCGACTTGGACCTGATGACACGGACTCGCCGTTCGCGACCTTGAAGGCGGCCCGGTTTCGCGTGCGCAAGGCCTCGCTCACCTTGAGCCAGCGCGAACAGGACTACCAGGCCGTCATCGCCTCGCAGGGCTTTATGGCCTACGTATACGTCGCCGACCGCTCGACCTGCGGCGCCGGCGGGCAAACCTGCGACTGGAGCCGGCCGCCACGCTTCAAGCAGGATGTGATGAGCGCTGCTCGTGCGCTTTACGCGGAGAATCGCAGCGGCCATCCGATTCCCCAGGGCAAGGGAACTATCGACCTCATCTTTGTCCGCCGACCCGTGGCGCATGGCGCGGCGGCGCGGCGGTTCGACGTCTTCGATGGCAGAACTCTTGTTCCCATGCATGATTATCTGGCGAAACATCCTCGACCCGATCTGGTCGATCTGGAAGAGCGCATGAGATGGCTCGGCGATGGCCGCTATGGCGATCGGGCGGGCGACATAGTGCTGCTCGCCAAGGCAAGCTCGGCGATTCCGATCCAGGACAGGTACTATTTCGCCGCTACGACTCATTACACATGGCATGGCAGCCCGGATATGTCGGATAGTAATATTCCGCTCGTTTTGGCCCTCGACGCCGGCTCAGGCAAGGTCATGCAGGATATCGTGAATAATGTAAGCCGCGGCGAAACGCTCTCCCAGATGGACCTGACGCCGCTGGTTCTCGCTTTAATTGGCCGCTAATTAATCTTTGAAGGCTGTCGTCTAGGCCGAAATAGTTTTTTTGCGGCCTGCTCTCCCGCAGGAGACGAAAAGCTTGCCGGGACCTATGAGCGATTCCGCTGATAAACGGATTCTCTTGTGCGGATCTGACGCAGATCTAAAACCGCGCGAGCCACGGCCTGTAACTTCGACCGATGGCTACATATCTGCACACTAGACCCTCGGCCTCAGAGCCTGTTCCCTTGGACTTTTTAGCTGGCACGCCTTCTGCTATTTTGATGCGCTATAGGCGCAGGAGCCTAATCGCCTGTGCGTGTTCCGAATTCCAAGTGATCGCCCCTCCGGGCCGCGGCGAGCGACACGGCTCCGAGCACTGAAGGCGATAAATTTGCGCGATGCGCGCTTTTTCTTTTTATGGTCGAATCCGAAGCCATCGCACCCCAGCCTCGTCGCAGCGCGGCTCGTAGGATAGTTCCCTGGCTCCTGGGCGGCATTGCGTTTGTTTTGATCGCCATCTTCATCGCCTCGTTCTTCCTGGACGGAATCATCCGCCCCCGCATCGAAGCGAACATGAACGCGAGTCTCAAGGACTATCATGCGACCCTGTCACATGCGCATCTTCAACTACTCAGCTTCACGTTAACGCTGCGCGACTTGACCATCGAGCAATTGGCACACCCGCGGCCCCCGGTTGCGGTCTTTCCTATCATGCGTTTCCAGATCCACTGGAAGGCCCTGCTCTTCGGCCGCGTGGTGGCAAATGTTCTTCTGTGGCATCCAAGGTTTCATATCGACGAGGCCCAGTTTGCAACGGAACGTAAAGACCCTACTCCGCTGCGTCAGAAGGGATGGCAGGACGCGCTGCAGAACGCTTATCCGTTCAAGGTCAACCGTTTCGTAGTCGATAACGGCGAATTCGTTTACGTGGAAGCCGGCGAAAAGAAGCCGCTACGCTTAGCTCGCCTGAACCTCGTGTCTGACAATATCCGCAGCATCCAGGAGCCGAACCATCCGTATCCATCCTGGTTTCGCGCCAGCGTGGTGATCTTCGATCGGGGCAAACTATCTTTGGAGGGAAGGGCAAACTACTTGTTGAAGCCGTTCCCTGGCATTGAAGCCGGGTACACCGTTACAGACGTACCCATGGATGCTGTAACAACGGCCAGCCGCCATATTAATATCGTCATCTCGGGAGGCACTTTCGCCAGTGACGGTTTCATCGAGTATTCGCCGAAGGTAACCAATATCGACGTTCACAACGTGACCTTCGACAGGCTTCGGGTTACATATGTCCACCGACCCGAGACTCAGAATGCTGAGGCAAAGCGCGTAGAGGTTGCGGGCAAAACCGTCGAAAAAGAGAACAATCGGCGTGCGGTCAATATTAAAGTCCGCGAGCTCGACATCAAACGCAGCAGTCTCGCGTTCGATGACCAGATAAGCAACCCGCCTTTTAAACTTTTCATCGCCGACGCCGACCTGAAGCTCAGGCACTTGGGCAACCATCAGACGCAAGGCCCCGCGCAGCTGACGCTCGACGGCAAATTCATGGGTAGCGGCGCTACTCATATGAGCGGGACTTTTTTGGCTAGCGGCGAGGGTCCCGAATTCAATCTCAACATTGCGATCGACAACACCGACCTGACCTCGCTTAACCCCCTGCTGCGCGCCTATGGACGCTTCGATGTGGCGCGGGGCCGCTTCACGTTGTATTCGCAGCTCGCCGTCAAGAACAGCAACGTAGCCGGCTATGTCAAGCCGATGTTCTCCGATTTGGTTGTGTACGAATATCAGAAGGATAAGAACAAGGGCGTGATCGACCAGGCCAAACAAATCCTCATTGATACCGCCGGGCATGTCCTTAAAAATCGCGAGACCCAGAAAGTCGCTACTCAAGTCAGTATTAATGGCTCACTGAAGAATGCAAACGTAAGCACCTGGGACGCATTCGTGGAGATCGTGAGAAACGCCTTCGTCAAGGCGATCCTGCCGGGTTTCGATCGCGAAGTTCACAGCCTCTCCCCGCAAACGCCGGCGGCTAAAAGAAACTAGTATGGATGCGGTCGGTCCATGACCCGCGGCACAAGAGCCGTTCTTCAATCCAACCCTGCCTTGAGCTATTGCCCCGCGGCTCGTATGTGGCCCCTTTTAGTAGCGGCATTTATTGTCATCCAGCTATTTTCCTTTTCGACCACCGCTTTGCCACAACAAGAAGAGACGCTTTCCACCACAGAGCGTTCAGGACAGGACATCGAAACGACCTCACGCGGCCGGGTTGAGAGCACCGCGCCGGGCCCTGCCATCGCGTCTCCGATCCAAGGCGTCAAGGCCTCTGAGTTGCGCGACAGCTTCGATGAAATGCGCAACGGACATCGTCACGAAGCGATCGACATCAGCGAACCGGAAGGCACGCCGGTGCGCGCAGTTGTAAATGGTACGATACAAAAGTTGTTCTTCAGCAAAGCCGGGGGCAACACCATTTATGTGTTCGACCATGCGAGCATTTACTGTTACTACTACGCGCACCTTAAACGCTATTCCGACAGACTTCATGACGGAATGCCCGTTTCGCAAGGTGAGGTGATTGGATACGTCGGAGCGAGCGGTAACGCGTCCACCGCCGCTCCTCACTTGCACTTCGCGATCTATCTACTCGGACCTCAGAAGCGTTGGTGGGAGGGTAGTCCGATAGATCCCTATCCCATTCTTGAGCATACCTTAAAACGATCCTCGCGATCGGGTTCGTAAACCCACTTGTCTTTATTTTAGTTTCTCTCGCGAATGTCGCAGTCTTCGAGGAAAACGGAAGCGATCAAGGAATAAAATGCGGGCCGCTGGCACAATCCTGGGACTACTTTTGCTTGCGGTGGTCTTGAGCGACGCTTTCGAAGTGATGCTGCTGCCGCGCAGAGTGCGACGCAAGATGCGCCTGGTGACCTATCTGCTCCGCTCCACATGGTTCGTGTGGTCGTCGGCGGCTACGTACTTACGCCCAGGCCCCAGACGTGACAGCCTTCTTAGCCTTTATGGCCCGCTATCTCTATTGATATTAATCGGCGTGTGGGTGGCGGGTTTAATTGCAGCATTTGGCATTATCTCCTGGGCAGCGAGTCTCGACCCCGTCCACGGGGTATTGAACCATCTTTATTTTAGCGGGATAACTTTCTTTACCGTAGGCTATGGTGATCTGACGCCTAAAACGCCATGGGGGAAAATAAGCGCGGTTATCGAAGCGGGCACTGGCCTTGCGTTTCTGGGGACTGTGATCGGATATCTTCCCGTCCTTTATCAACTATTTTCGCGACGCGAAATACAAGTCATTATGCTTGATCCGCGTGCCGGTTCGCCGCCGACCGCGACCGCGTTACTCACCCGGCATGCTCACGGCGAAAGCATAGCGGGATTGCAGCAATTACTGCACGAGTGGGAATCATGGTTTGCCCTTGTGTTGGAAAGTCATTTGTCATATCCGATGTTGAGCTACTATCGATCGCAGCATGACAATGAATCCTGGATAGCCGGTTTGGCTGCGATGATGGATACGTGCGCCCTAATTCTAGTGGGTCTTCACGAAGTCTCTACTTTTCAGGCCCGGGTCACTTTTGCGGCCGCACGGCTCGCGCTGGTGGAGGTTAATAGAGCCCTTAGATTGTCTCCTGAGGTTCATGCCGAAAATCGTCTCAACCCGAGCGAATTTAACGACATGAAGGCAGACCTGTTCGCTGCCGGGTTGGCCTTCACGGACGAGGAGACTGCAGAGGAACGCCTTGCCGAGTTTCGAGCGACTTATGAACCATTCCTGGCAGGGCTCGCGGATCATCTGCTTTTGCATGTGCCTGGTTGGATCGCACCAAAGCTGCAATTGGACAATTGGCAGGCCAGCCCCCGGGGCAGAAGTGCTAAGCAACTGGTGGAATCAGCGCCAGTTAATCCTTCTTGAATCGTCCTGGGTAGTATTCATCCGGCACCAGTGGTTTCTCAGCGCAGCAAGTGTGAAATAATTTCGCCTTATTCCCATATTAATTTCCTCAAAATCCCATAGTTTTTAGATGGCCCCGCTCTTGCTAATTATTGCCTTGCGCTTTTTGTCCGCTTGATTGTCGCCTCATGCCTATGCGGAGGTAACTATGAAAAGCAGGCTCGGAATTAATTTAACGTCAATCGCTTTGGGTCTGACGATCGGCATTCCCGCGTTCGCTCAAAATAAGCCCCCAGCGAGCCAATCGATGCATCGGCCCGGTGAGGCCGCGGAAAACCCGGCAAACCATGCTGATCAAGGCGTTCAAATTGCCGTAAAGGATACGACCATTACTGCGAAGGTGAAGGCCGCACTTCATCAAGACAAGGAAGTCAGTAATGACAACATCCACGTCAGCACCGTAGCCGGCGTCGTTTCCCTCAAGGGAGCAGTGCCCACCAGGCAGGCGGCGGTGCGTGCTGAGGAAATTGCCCACGAGACCGTGGGCGTTAGGGGTGTGAATAACAAGCTCACAGTTGTGAGCTCAGAACGCATTGCTAAGTAAAAAGCGCCTGCGGCAGAGATGTTTATGCGCGCACGCCCGACTCTTGCTGCAGGTGATTCAACTAATGGTCTAATACTCTATCGCGAGGAAGTTTCCGAGTAAGAATTACGCAGTCCGCACAAAGGCTCCCATCTTGGCTTCGAAGATGGCCGTCGATTCGCTTACTGATATGGCCCAGCTTTTGCTGACCTATATATCAAGTGCATCAAACGTTATAGCACTGGGTTAAGTAAATCGGAACTAAGGAGGCATTTAATGAAACGTAATTCCGGAATGA
>Ga0209526_10001667_pt1 | contig 14902 bp, 10 predicted proteins | sample JacPinW_OM2H0_M1_FD_188566 | JGI IMG/M metagenome (GOLD analysis project Ga0209526, IMG submission 188566) | Forest soil microbial communities from Algoma, Ontario, Canada - Jack Pine, Ontario site 1_JW_OM2H0_M1 (SPAdes) (version 2) | ecosystem: Environmental > Terrestrial > Soil > Boreal... | reverse complement strand
CCCCCGCCGACGTGCGAAAGATTTGGACCCAATGTGGCGCGGGCCCGCTCGCCCGCGCCACCGTTGCCATCTCCTGTCACACTCCAGCCGAAGTCGCCCAGGCGGCAGCAGACGGCGCCGATTTCGCCGTCTTTGGACCGATCTTTGCAAACAAAGGCGAAAAGAAAGCCGCTCCCAGCCTTCATTCTGGGGGTCTCGATGCATTACGCGAGGCTTGTCGGGAGAAAATTCCCGTGCTCGCTTTAGGCGGCATCACGGTGAAGAATGCGCAAGCCTGCGTCGAAGCGGGCGCAGCTGGAATCGCCGGAATCCGGCTGTTTCAAGAGAACGAAGTGAGCGCAGTGGTTCGGGCGCTGCGTGGCCTGAAATCTCAATAAAAGCCACAACGCCCAACCAGTCGTGTGAGTAGTCGGTGAGTAGTCAGTCGTTAGTTCTCTCTCCTCCATCGTCAGTCGCAGGCTTCACGGTCCAGCGTACTCACGACTGACGACCGATGACTGCTTCTAATTTAGCTCTTGATGTTCTTCGCCTCGGCGTCCCAAGACACGGCGGTTTTACGGAAGTACGATTGGTTCGCCATGTGGCAGGCCAGCGCCGCATGATGGCCGAAAATCGCGTCCTCCACCACCGGCTTTCGCGTGCGTACCGCCTGGAAGTAATTCCACAGGTGCGGTTTTTCCTCATCCCAGGAAACACTTCGATAGGTAATGCCCTCCATGGCTCGCTCCTTGCCCGGGGCGACATCGTGCTCTCGATGCCATTTCTTGAAATATTCCTCGCGCATCGCGCGGGGAAAGCCCGAAGCGTAATAGCTTGGGCCGGTATCCACGCCCGGTTGCGGAGTGTAGGTGAGACTGAACTCGGTCAGCTCCAGGATGCCTTTCGAGCCCTGGAAACGATAGATTTCCGGAGTCTCCGTGCCTAGACTGAGCCGCATGTATACCGGAACCTCGCCATACTCAAACAATGTGCAGTGGACATCCGGCATGTTTCGGCCATCCTTCCAGCGCAGGATTCCACCCATGGCCATCGCTCGCTTCGGCGGCTCATTGATGCCTAACACGTACTGCATGCCGCTCACCAGATGTACCAGCAGATCGCCCGCCACACCGGTTCCGTATTCTTTCCAGCAACGCCAGCGGGCAAAGATCAATGGATCGAACTGCCGTTTGGGCACGGTTCCCTGCCAAGTATCCCAGTCCAGAGTCTGTGGGGAAAGATCGGGCGGAGGAGGATACTCCCATGCTCCGGTGGGATCGTTGCGGCCGAGCGATCCTTCCACTAGCATGAGATCGCCAAGCGCTCCTTGCGCCACCAGTTCTTTGGCTTTAGCGCAGATCACCGAACTTACGCGCTGGGAGCCAACCTGCACGATGCGCCCGGTCTTTTTTGCCGCCGCCGCCATCTCCAAGCCCTCGTCGGCGCTGTGGGACATAGGCTTTTCGATGTAGATATCCTTGCCCGCGCTGACCGCATCCACCACAACCTGCTTGTGCCAATGGTCGGGAACGGCTGCCACGATGCAATCAATGTCCTTGTTCTCGAGCAGTTCCTGATAGCGTCGCGTGGTCGGCAGATTGGGACGTACAATCTCCTTGGCCAGAGTATGACGGCCGTCATAAAGATCGCAGGCCGCCGCACACTCTACCCCCGGCAGCTCAATCGAGTTTGTGAGCAATCCGGATCCCTGCATGCCTATCCCGACCATGCCAAAGCGCACGCGATCACTGGGTGCCACCGCTTGTGGCAAGGCCCAAAGCGGGCCGGGATCGAGCAAGATGGTCTTCAAACCCAGCGATGCGCCGGCAGCCGCCGCGCTGATGCTAATAAACTCACGACGTGAAAAACGATTCCTTTTCATTTTCATTACGCCTCCAAATGACCGCGGGACTGACCCCCGGGATCGCCCAAGCGCAGCGCCATAGCGTGCATGTCGGCTATTTCTTCAGCATCTTGACCGCGACTTCCTTGAAGAACACGATGTCATTATCGCTGTGGTTCTGCAGGCCGATGTAACCCTCCTGCGGGCGCGGTCCACGTTCCGGTTCGAAGTCGAACTTCTTGGCCGGAACCGGATTGCCTTCGGTGAACTCGGTCACCTTGACGCCATTGAGAACCACCGTGGTGTGAGGTCCGTCCAGAGTGATTTCCATGGTGTTCCACTCCGGCCCGGGTTTGCCGGGTCGAGCCAACGGCTTGGTCAGGGAATACAGCGTGCCGGTCACGTGATACTCATCTTCGTTCGATTTCTCCGGCTGGTTATCTATCTGCACTTCATATCCGTAGTGCACTGGCATCCACGGCTCTCGCGGCTCGATGGGAATTCGGATGAATACCCCAGAGTTACTGTTCTGATCGCGCATCTTGTACACGACGCGGATCGCACAATCGCCCAGCTTGCCCCCGGTCCAGTAGAGCAAGCCCATCCCGCCCTGCGTTCGGATCAACCCATCTTCGACGGTCATTTCTCCCGGGCCAACGTGCTTCCATCCCACCAGATCCTTTCCGTCAAACAACTGTTTCCATGCGCCCGACTGAGCTGGTGCGCTGGCAACCCCTGTCAAAACCAAGCTGATGCCCGTGAGGAACCATACCAAACCCAATCGCATGACCGTTACCTTTCGAAGCGGAAGAAATATACACCAAACAGATGTGCCCAGGTGTGAACTAAGTCCTTTTATCTGAACGGAGGTACGCCAACTCTAGCAGGCGTTAGAAGAATTCACCGCCTGCCTCAGCCGCTGAAACCGCCATTGCAAACAGGGCCTTTAATCGAGTGCTGAAGCGCTGCTCCACGCGAAACCAGGGCAGCTCCAACCCAAAATTCAGAGTTTTTCCGCAGCCCGCTGGAGCGGGAGCGAGGGCGCGACCCGGCAGTTACCGAAGATCAGCTTTCGCGTCAGCAAACAGCACAAAACTGGCATCAAATGAAGATATAATATTCCTGCAAGCGCTCCGGGAGTAATTTTCTCCAAAGAAGACAAAATCCGATGTCGATGAAAACGAAGGCTGCAATTGTAGTTTCGTCCACCGCCGTTTTGCTGTTCATGGTGGTGGGTGGATTGGACGGCGTTCGCGCGTCCAACAACGATGGCTCTTACCGGCAACTGCAAGTGTACAGTGAGGTGCTCTCGCGAGTGCGCAGCGAGTACGTTGAAGAGCCCAACATCCCACTGGTGACCGACGGCGCACTGCATGGGCTGCTCGAGTCGCTCGACGCCAATTCCAGCTACCTGACCCCCGCCGAATTCAAAGAGTACAAGACCAACAAGACGGAAGCGAAGGGGGAAATCGGGGCGGCAGTTTCCAAGCGCTTTGGTTATGCTGCCATCATTTCGGTGATTCCTGGTGGTCCGGCCGACAAAGCTGGCATCCAGGCTAGCGATATCATCGAAGCCATTGAGGGCAAGAGTACGCGCGAGCTGTCGCTCGCCGAAGTCCACAACATGCTGCAAGGGCCACCCGGCTCGAATTTGAACCTGGCCCTGGTGCGAGCCCGTCGTGCTGAACCGCAGAAAGTTGTTATCACCCGCGATATTGTCACGGTGCCGCCTGTGACCGACAAGATGGTTGACGAGGGCATCGGTTATGTCCAAGTGGACGCCTTCAACAAGGGCAAGGCACAGGAAGTCGCGACCAAGGTCCGCTCGCTGCAGAAGGCTGGAGCCAAGAAGTTGATTCTCGACCTGCGCAATTGCGCGGAGGGCGAGGAATCGGAAGGCATCTCGGTCGCCAACCTGTTCCTCAATCACGGGACAATCACCTACCTGCAAGGCCAGAAGTATCCTCGTGAGGCCTTCAACGCGGACGCCTCGAAGGCAATCACGAGCTTGCCCCTGGTCGTGCTCGTGAACAAGGGCACGGCCGGACCGGCTGAAGTTGTAGCCGCCGCTGTGCTGGAGAACGCCCGCGGAGACATTGTCGGCGACAAGACCTTCGGCGATGGCTCAGTCCAGAAAGTGATCCCGCTCCCGGATGGCTCTGCGCTGATCTTGTCGATTGCCAAGTACTACTCACCCCGGGGCAAAGCGATTCAGGACAGTGCGGTGACCCCGAACATCGTGGTCGCGGACAGCGAGGATGAGGCAGCGCTTCCCGACGATGACGAGAATGCGGCTCCGCCGGAAGTGGAAAAAAAGCAGCCTCCACAGCAGGACGAACAGCTGCATAAGGCGATTCAGTTGCTGAAAAGCAAGGCAAGTTAGTCGTTGGGCCCGATCGCGCGCCTTCGGGGCGCGATTTTGTTTAGCCGCCAAGGCGTCTGCTCAGAGTCTCGGAGTTGACTAGAGTATTGGCCAACGACGGGCGACTGTTCGCCTGCTATCCTGGCCTCGATCTCACGTGAAATTTCAGGTACAAGACTCACCGGCGGTAAGAACTGCCGAGAGCAGGATGGTGGGGCGCCTCCTACTCGGCCTGCTGGTGCTGGCCTCCGCTCTGGCGGGTGCTACGGCCGGACTCCTGCTGGTCTACTCCACTGATCTGCCACAGGTCGATCAACTCGAACATTATCGTCCCAGCTCCATTACCGAACTGTACGACGGCCAGGGCCGCATTATCGGCTCCTTCGCGCTGCAGCGCAGGGTGGTCGCCTCCTATGACGACTATCCCCAGATCCTGCGCCAGGGGTTGATTTCGATCGAAGACAAGGATTTTTTCCGGCACTGGGGCATCAACGTCTGGCGGATCGCTGGGGCGGCTTATCGCGACATTAAATCCGGCGGCAGGGTGCAGGGTGCCTCGACTCTTACCATGCAACTGGCGCGTAATCTCTTCCTCTCACCCGACCGCTCTTTTCATCGAAAGATTCAGGAAGCGCTGCTGGCCGTCCAAATCGAGCGTCGCTTCACCAAGCCACAAATCTTTACCCTGTACGCCAACCAGATCTACCTCGGCCACGGAGTCTATGGATTCGAGGCCGCCTCTCAGTTTTATTTCAGCAAACCGGCGAAACAACTCAGCCTGGATGAAGCCGCCCTGCTGGCTGGTCTGCCCAAGTCGCCGGCCTACTATTCGCCTGTCAGTCATCCGGAGCGCGCTCTCAAGCGTCGCAATCTGGTGATCAATTCCATGCTAGAGGACGGCATGATCACCTCACAACAGGCGGCGATAGCCCGCGATCAGCCCATCCGCCTGGAACTGGCCCACGATCCCGATTCGCGGGCGCCTTATTTTGTCGAGGAAATCCGCCGCTACCTAGAAGGCAAGTACGGCAGCGACCAGGTGCATGAGGGGGGCCTGAAGGTTTACACCTCGCTCGACGTGGACCTGCAGCGCGCCGCCAACCGCGCCGTATTCGACGGCTTGGCCGCTTACGAGCGGCGACATGGCTGGAGGGGACGTTTGCAGAATATTTTGGCCGGGGATGTGAGGCTTGCCAATTACCAGCATCCGGACTGGGATAGCGAACCCGAGGTCAACGGCTATGTCCATGCCCTGGTCGTAGGGGTCTCGCCGGCTGCTGTGGGCATCAGATTTGGCCGGTACACGGCAACGCTGACCCCGGCCGATGCCAGCTGGACGCGTCGTAAGTTTCACGACATCCTAAAGCGCGGCGACATCGTCTACGTGAAGGTCCTTTCGCTGAATTCAGATGGCAAGGTGCGAGCCAGCCTGGAAGAGGACTCTGGCGCACAGGGGGCTCTGGTCGCGATCGACAATGCCACTGGCGAGATCAAGGCCATGGTCGGGGGGCGCGATTTCAATCTTTCCAAGTTCAATCGCGCCACGCAGGCGCTGCGACAGGTGGGATCCTCCTTCAAGCCATACGTGTACACCGCGGCCATCGACCGCGGCGCCACGCCGGACGATACGCTGCTCGATGCGCCCGTCATATTCCCAACCGCCTCGGGTGCCTATGAACCCCACAATTACGATGAAAAATTTGAAGGCACAATTACGCTTCGGCGCGCCCTGGCGCAGTCGCGCAACATTCCCGCATTGAAGCTGGCTGACAGCCTCGGGATCAAGACTGTGATCGAATACGCTCATCGCTTCGGCATCACTTCCAACATCTCGCCTTATTTGCCAGTCGCACTGGGCGCTGTCGAAGTCACGCCCCTCGAGCAGACTTCCGCCTACAGCGTTTTCCCCAATGACGGGGTGCACATCACGCCGCGTTACATCACCAAAGTGACGGACTACGAAGGCCGTGTGCTCGAGGAAAATTTTCCCGACGTGAAGGACGTGATCAGCGCACGCACGGCGCGCACCATGACTTCCATGCTGCGGGAAGTCGTGCTCCATGGCACTGCGATGGCAGCGTCTACATTGAAATTTCCGCTAGCAGGAAAAACGGGAACCACCAACAACTTTACCGACGCCTGGTTTATCGGCTTCTCGCCTTCCCTGACCTGTGGCGTGTGGATCGGCTACGACGAGAAAAAGTTTCTGGGAGCAAAGGAATCCGGTGCCCGCGCGGCATTGCCTATCTGGATGGACTTCATGAAGGCGGCGCTGGCCGGAAAAGACCCAGGAGAATTTCAGCCGCCGCCCGAACCGACCCCGAACCCCGCCCCGCAGACAGTGGACACGCCGGATGCGGCGCCGGCGGAAGAAGAGACGCACTAGTGGTCCACCTGCGGACAGCCGCCCTCGGCTGTCTGGACGAGCTCCGCGTGAAGGCAGCGGCATTGCTGACTATGATTTCTCGTCATGGCTTCAGATCTCGAATCAAGAGCGGCAGCGACTGGCTCGACTCTACCCGCCATGACTGAGCTACCGGAGAAGATCGCAAATGACGCCGCCATGCAGCTCGGGAGACATGGCAAACAGAAATCGCTCGCCGGGGACTGGCCATCACCATGGATGAGTCTCCCGCTACCGTGGAAGGGGTCGAAGGGTAGGTATGGATTCAGCGCTTCCGAGACCTGGCCCGAGGCGCCACTGGCCACGGTCATTCTAAACTCGGCAGGGATTGAGTGCTTCTTGACCCACGACAACATGGTGCGTATGGGCCGGTTCATATCCAACTTGCTGGGCGGAGTTACCCTGTTCGTCAATCAGGAGATGCTCAGGCAGCCACCGCCATTTTGAATGAACCACCCTGCAGACCCTGGAGGTGGAAGGCGCTGAGGACGAGCAACAACCCCGATGTCCTGAGTGCCAAGGCGTGGACGTCAGCTTGGAACCATGGAATCGGAGGGTCGTGTACGCGAGCGCATGGATCGGGGTACCGATCCCGCTGCATGAGAAGACATGGACGTGCCGCTCCTGCGGTCATCGCTGCCAGGGTCGGAATTGCTTCGCGGCTTTTCGAGAGCGCTGAACCTATTTCTTTATCGCCGCAAAACTCTCCTCCAAAATTCTCACTGCTTCATCCACATCCGCGCGCGCAATATTCAACGGCGGAGACATGCGGATCACGTTCCCGTAAAACCCGCCCTTCCCCACCAGCAACCCCCGTTGGCGCGCCTCTTCCATTAAGGCGTTCGTGCTCGCGGAGGCCGGCTGTTTGGTGGTCGGGTCTTCTACCAGCTCCAACGCCTGCATCAATCCCATGCCGCGCACATCGCCGATGATCGAATGCCTCGCTTGTAGCTCTTCCAGCTTCTCGCGGAAATATTCGCCCAGCACCGCCGCGTTGGTCCGCAGATCATCTTCTTCGATGATGTCAATCACGGCCTTGGCCGTGACACAGGTCACGGGGTTCCCTCCGAAGGTTGAAATCGTCAGGCCTTGGAAAGAATCCGCGATCGCGGGCGGGGCCACGGTCAGCCCGATCGGAACGCCGTTGCCCAGCCCCTTGGCCGCGGTAATCATGTCCGGCTCAACTTCCCAATGCTCGATGCCGAACCACTTGCCTCCGGTGCGTCCCCAGGCGGTTTGAACTTCATCCGAGATGAAATCGCCCCCGTATTGCTTGACGATGCTGAAGGCCAGTTTGAAATACTCCTTTGGCGGGGTGATGAATCCGCCCACGCCCTGAATCGGCTCCGCCAGGAATGCGGCAATGCGGCCCGAGGTCGAGAACTGAATCACATTCTCAATATCTTTCACGCACGCGACTTCGCACTCCGGATATTTCAGCCCCAGAGGGCAGCGGTAGCAGTACGGATTCATGGCATGCACGATGCCGACCTCAATCGTGCCCCGTCGCCAGGTGTTCATGCCGGTGAGCCCGCGGGTGAGCGAAGAGCGGCCGCTGTAGCCGTGCCGCAGGGCCACCACTTCGAAGTTCCCCGTGTGCATGCGGGCCACCTGAATCGCGGTTTCATTGGCCTCCGTGCCGCTGTTGGTGAAGTACGATTTTTTTAGGGCGCCCGGAGTAATTTGCGCCAGCTTTTCCGCCAGGTTGACCATCGGCTCATTGGGAAAACACGTAGAAACGTGCTGCATGCGATCGATCTGCGCCTTGGTGCGAGAGATCACCCGCGGATTACAGTGACCTACGCTGATGGTCACAATGCCGCCGAAGAAGTCGAGATACTTCTTGCCCTCGACATCCCACACATGCTGCATGAGGGCGTGATCCATGGGCAGGGGATCGGAGTAGTAAGTCGTGACCGCGGGAAAGATGTACTCCTTCTGCTTGCGCTTGATTTCTTCGCGTGTCAGGCGCAACTTCTCAGCGGCAATCAGGGTGGTGCTCATGTGAACCTCAGGCACAACGCCTATTTGAGAATGTGAACCGTTAGTTGAGACCCACCATCATAAACCACTTGCGCGCCCGGTTGGACGGGGCTTTATCCCCGGCGTCGCGCGGGGGCGGGCGGCACCGCGAAATCGCTGTAACAGCTCGAAAATCTGTGAGCCATAGAGCGCGGCTTTGTGCTCGCCAAATCCGGAAATGCTCAGTAACTCGGAGATCGAAGCCGGTCGCCTGCGGCATACCTCGTCGAGGGAACTGTCGTGCATCACCACGAAAGCCGGCACGCCCTGCTGCTTGGCCGTGCTTCGACGCCACTCTCGCAGACACTCGCGCAATTCAGCGTCGAGACCGGCGGCGGCCCTGGGCGCGGGGGCTGGCGGCGGCACTGACACCAGACGCGGGCTCCGCTGTTCCGGTGTAATCGACTTTACCAGCCACTCGGATTCACAACCGCACGCATCGCATGCGCCACATGTCGTCCACTTCGGACTCTCGCCAAAATGCAAACAAATCTCGCGATGCCGGCAGGCATTCGAGTCGGCGAAGCGGCGGATGGCATGGTAGCGCTGCCAGGCCCGCTCCTTCTCCGCCGGATCGGTGATCTGATCGATGAAGTATGCCAGCAGGGCAGTGTCGCGCTTTTGCCAAAGAAGGATGCAATCGGCTGGGCCCCCATCGCGCCCGGCGCGTCCAGCTTCCTGGTAATACTGCTCCATGGACTTGGGCAGTGCCAGATGCACCACGGCCCGCACCGACGACTTGTTGATGCCCAGCCCGAAGGCGATCGTGCCTACCAGCACGCGCACTTCGTCGGCCATCCAGCGTTCCTGGTTATTCCTTCTTTCCGCCGTCTCCATCTTGCCGTGATAGCCGATGACGGAAATCTGTTGATCCTCGATAAAACCCACCGTCTGCTCAACCTTCGCGATGGTCGGGGCATAAACGATGACGCTGCGGTCATGGTAGTTGCGCAAAGCGCGGAGGAGCAGACTGTTTTGCTCGCCTGCTTCGCATTCTTTCACTAGATATCGCAGATTCGATCGGTGAAAGCTGGCAATGTACTTGTGCGGATCCCGTAGTTGTAACTGATGAAGAATATCGTGACGCACTCGCTTGGTGGCGCTGGCGGTAAAAGCGGCAATGGGACGATCCGGAAAATGCACCCGCAGCCGGCTCAATTGCCGGTAGTCCGGTCGGAACTCATGGCCCCACTCGGAGATGCAATGCGCCTCATCAATCGCGAAAAAAGCAATCGGGACACGTTCGAGCCAGCCCATCGTATCGGCCCGCGCCAGCCGCTCCGGGGAAAGATACAGCAAGCGGAACTTGCCCTCCGACGCTTTACGTATGACCTGGGCCTGCGTTTCGCTGGGCAGAGAACTATTCAGCATCGCCGCTGGAATGCCCATCTGCGCCAGTTGTGCCGCCTGGTCCTGCATCAGCGCAATCAATGGCGAGACCACGATCGCGGTTCGTCCCAACATTACTGCCGGCAGCTGGTAGCACAGCGATTTCCCGCCGCCGGTCGGCATGACCACGCAGGTGTCTCGTCCGCTGAGCAGGCTGCGCACAATTCGCTCCTGCAAAGGGCGGAACGAGTCGTACCCCCAGTAACGTCGCAGTGTCCCCACCAGGTCATATCCCGGAGTTGCGCCTTCCGGAGTCGCGTTTCCCGGATTCACATTTACGGGAACCATGAGAGCAGTATAGGTGGTGCGTAAACAAAAAAGTGTACTGGCAAAGCCCTGTTCCCGAAGCGAAACTACGTCAATTACCAACCACTTGCGGACTTGATAAGCCGGTACGAGCCACCTGCAGCTATAATTTCGGGTAATGAAGTCTTTTTTCCGCCTGGTCCTGCTGGCGCTGGTTTTACTGGTTGTGGCGCTGGTCTCGGCCCTTACCGCCATGCGCCTCGCTATCCATGGCCATGAAGTCGCCGTCCCAGACCTGCTGGGCAAGAGTCCAGCCGAGGCCCGCATAATCGCCGGACAAAGCGGTTTAGAGATGAACGTAGAACGTCAGTATTACAGTCCTACGGTGCCGGAGGGAAAAGTTCTCTCCCAGCTCCCCCTTGCCGGAAGTCAGGTGCGGCGCGGCTGGCGGGTTCGTGTCGCCGAGAGTCTAGGCCCGCAGCGCGTTGTGATCCCCAATGTGCTGGGCCAGAGCGAACGTGCCGCCAACATCAACATCCGGCGCCGTGGTTTGGACGTCGGCGCAATCGCGCAGATGCAATTGCCGGAGGCGGTCCCCGACCAGGTTCTGTCGCAGGCTCCACCTCCTAACGCAAGCGGCGTCTCCGCTCCGAAAATCAGTTTGCTGGTGGCGATGCCTACCCAACCGCAAGCATTCGTCATGCCCAGCTTTGTCGGACAGCGCCTAGGCAGCGTCACCCTGGCATTGCAGTACGGCGGACTTCACGTCGGAAGCGTGACGGCAGCGGCCGCCCCGCCAGAAAGCCCTTCGTCCCCGGCCCCCCCGGCGCCGCCGCCCTACGCCCCTTCGCCGACCAACATGATCGTCTCGCAAAATCCAGCGGCGGGAGAAAAGGTGATGGTCGGCGCTGCAGTCGATTTTGCAGTTCGGTAACGCCGGCCTCCGGCCGGCCCGATGGGTGGCGGCAGGCCGGCGCTACGGTCTGAACTCTCGGTCACTCCGCGTCATCCTGGTGAAATTAGGACGTGGATCGGTGAAATCTGTGGCCTAGCTCTTTTCGAGGATGGCCACAAAGAACCCATCACACGGATGCACTCCAGGAATCGTTCTCACAAATTGCCCGCTCATCAGGGAATCAAGATTTTCCCACACCAGCTCGCCTTCCGCCCTCAGCCGTTCCATTTCCGCTCTGCAATCGAGGGCACGGAACGTGGTTTCGGCGGAGAGCGCCTTTACTATCACCTCCTCGTTTTCTTCCCTCTCCAACGAACAAGTGGAGTACACCAGCCTGCCTCCGGGCGCAACCTGCAGCAGCGCCGAACCCAGAATAGCCAACTGACGGACCTGCAAGTCGGGGAGATCCTCCCGTTTCAACCTCCATTTGATTTCCGGATTGTGCGCCAGAGTGCCGGTGCCCGAGCAAGGCACGTCCGCGAGGACGCGATCAAAGGCGACACTGGTCGTGAATTCGCGCACCCCCGAGTTGATCACGTCCACATTTTTCGCCGCTACCAACTTCCGCAACAGGCGGGCACGGTGTGGATGCAACTCCAGCGCAACGATGCTGGCATCCGGATTTCGCTCGGCGATTACCCTCGCCTTGCCCCCCGGGGCCGCGCAACAGTCCAGGATTCTCGATCCCGTACCCAAGAGCAATCCCACCAGCTGCGAGGCTTCATCCTGGATCGCGACTCGTCGCTCACGGAAAGCCCGAGTCCCGGTGATATTGCCGGCTCGAACCCGGCGTGCAGAAGCCAACAACAGGCCGGGAGCGAGATCGATGCCGTTCTGCCGCAACTCGGCTTCCGCTTTCAGATCGGAGAGACGAACCGTGGTGTCGGGAGCGTGCTGGTCGTAGCTGCAAATCTGCTGTGCCTGATCGGGGCCGAATTCACGCACCCACCGTTTGACGAGCCAGGGCGGATGCGCCAACGCCTGCGACAGCTGCGCCGCACTCTGGCTGGAGTGGCCTGCAGATGGGGCCTGATTTGATCGGTCCTGACTTGACGATGAGGCCAAATTTTCGGTGGATGAGTCCATACCTGTGGATGAGCCCACATTGGGGGATGAGTCCACGTTTCGGGTGGAGCAGCGCTGTGGCGCTCGATGAAACGCCCCCTTTCCAGAGGCGGCTTTAGCCGCTGAGGTGCTTCCTGCCAGTTTCCGCAGCACGGCATTTGCAAAGGGGACGGCTGAGCCCTTGCGGCCACGCTTCACCAGTTCCACACTCTCATGCACGGCAGCGCGCTCAGGTACACGATCTAAGAACATCAGCTGATAAGCAGCAAGGCGCAGTGCCGTAAGCACCTCAAGGTCGAGCTTGGCCACTCCCTTCGCGGAAAAATGGGATATTTCTTCGTCCAGAAGTGAGCGCCAGCGCAGCACTCCCATCACCAGCTCGGTTGCCAGACCATGGTCCGCAGGCGAAAGTTTCACGTATTGGCTCGAATGCAAAAGCTCGGACGCATACGCGTCCTGCTGCTCGATGCGAAGCAGAACGTCGAACGCTACCGCGCGGGCAGGGGAAATGGCCATGGATTCCAGGTGCGCAGTTGTCAGTCGCAGGTTCTCGGTTGTCAGTTACAGACAAGCCTAGGGCGCACGGTCAAGCTTCTCGCCTGTCCGCGGTCGATAGCCGTGGACAAAGTCAAACGCTGCCGTTCGCTTCTTCCCCTCTATTTGCACTTCGAGAAGTTCGAGTGCGCTTCCGCCGCCGCAACCGACGAACAGCCGACCGTCCTCGGCGACCACTTCAGCTTCCGCCAGCCTGTGCTCAACTGGATGCGCAGCCCAGATGTGTAAATTCTTCCCGCGAAAGCTGGCGTACGCGCCCGGCCAAGGCTGGAAGCCTCGCAAGCGGTTTGAGATTTCTTGCGCGGTGAGATGAAAATCAATCCGGCCATGTTCTTTCTTCAGGATGGGCGCTAGCGTTGCCATGGCGTGATCCTGTGGCCGCGGACGAACCGTGGCGGTTGGTAGGCCGTGGAGAGTCTCGACCATGAGCTCGGCCCCGATCGTGGCCATTCGTGGGGCAAGGGTTTCAGCAGTGTCTTGGGGCGAAATTGGGATTTCTTCTTGCATCAGAATGTCTCCGCTATCAAGCCCGGCATCGATCCGCATGGTGGTCACACCGCTCACCGTTTCGCCCCGAGCGATGGCCCACTGAATCGGCGCTGCACCGCGGTACTTGGGCAGCAAGGACGCGTGCACGTTGAGGTTACCCAGCGGCGGCAGATCGATCATCCACTGCGGAATGATCCGTCCGTATCCGACGACGATGATCGCGGCGGGGGCAATCCCGGCAAGTTGCGCCTGAAATTCTTTGTTGTTCTTGATTTTGTCCGGCTGGCTGATCTGAAAGCCCAACTGCAGCGCTCGCTCCTTCACCGGCGATGGCGCAAGTTCCATGCCCCTGCCTTTAGGCTTGTCTGGCTGCGTCACCACCAGGCGCACAGTGAAACCGGCCTCCATCAGCTTTTCCAGAGTGGGCAGGGCAAACGCCGGGGTGCCGCAGAATACGAGATTGAGCGATTCGGGCATCGGACGTCGTACCTCAACCCCTGGTCCCAGAACTCGCGCCGTCGGCCGCTAAAATCTGACGTCCGAGGTCCGACGTCTCGAGTCCGAGGTCCCTTACCACTCTCCCGCCTTCATCATTTTGCGGATCTTACGCTTCATGAAGTCGCGCTTGAGGGCGCTGATGTGGCTGATATACAGCTTGCCATTGAGATGATCGGTTTCGTGCAGCAAAGCGCGGGCCAATAAATCTTCGCCGGTCTTCTCAAACCACTTTCCGGTTACATCCTGGGCCCGGATGGTTACCTTGCGCGCGCGCGCCACCGGCTCGCGAAACTCGGGAACGCTCAGGCAGCCCTCATTCTGGGTGTGGCGGCCTTCGGTGCCAATGATCTCGGGATTCGCAATAACCAGCTTCGCGTCCGGATCTTCCTTGAAGGTAACATCAATCACCGCGAGGCGTTTCGAAATCCCGATCTGTGGGGCCGCCAGTCCGACTCCATGCGCCGCGTACATGGACTCAAACATGTCCTCGACCAACTTCTGCAATTCGCCGTCAAAAACCGTGACCGGTTCGGCGGGTTTTTCCAGTACCGGATTTCCATACTTCACGATGGGATAGATCATTCAGGTTGAGTCGTCAGTCTTCAGGCGTTCGTTCGAGGGCTCCAGTTGCGCTTCAGCTGTGCCAGATAGCCCGCAAAGTTGCGGTGGGTTTCCGTCACGGAGTCGCCGCCGAATTTTTCCAGCGCGCAGCGCGCCAAAGTCAGCGCCACCATGGATTCTGCAGCCACGCCGGCGGCCGGCACCACGCACACGTCGGAACGTTCGTAAGCCGCTTTGACCGGCTCTCGACTCGCAAAATCCACCGACTGCAAGGGACGCCGCAAGGTGGAGATAGGCTTCAGGTATCCACGCACCACGATGTCTTCTCCATTCGATACTCCGCCCTCGATTCCCCCTGCATTGTTTCTGCTTCGGCTAAATCCGGTGAAGCCGGTCGACGCGCCATATCCTATTTCATCATGCACGGCGGAACCCGCGGAAGACGCCGCACTGACTCCGGATCCAATCTCGACTGCCTTGACTGCCTGCAAGGACATGACAGCCCCCGCCAGCAAACCGTCGAGGCGCTCATCC
>Ga0209526_10001666_pt1 | contig 14903 bp, 17 predicted proteins | sample JacPinW_OM2H0_M1_FD_188566 | JGI IMG/M metagenome (GOLD analysis project Ga0209526, IMG submission 188566) | Forest soil microbial communities from Algoma, Ontario, Canada - Jack Pine, Ontario site 1_JW_OM2H0_M1 (SPAdes) (version 2) | ecosystem: Environmental > Terrestrial > Soil > Boreal... | reverse complement strand
CGACGGCTTCCTCGCGCGGCGCTACGGCGCATCCTCCCGCCTGGTAGAGATACAGCTACAGGTCGCTTCGCGGACAACATGGCCAGGGCAGGAGTTCGTGAATGCGCTTGGCGGGGTGATCCGGTAGGCGGGCTAGCACGTCGGCGAGCTGCAAAATCAAATACTATGAGAACCCGCTGCACGATTGCCGACTATTTGGCTGCGACCAATAAATTGGCTCGCTGCTTTGTGATGGCCGCGACCGGAATATTCGAGAGAGCATCGTGATCTCCTACACGATGACGCTCAGCGCGAGACATTCCTCTCGCGAAGAAGCGCGTCCCAAAGGGAGAACCGACCATGCGAACGACAATGCTTACCCTTCTTGGCGTGGCGTTGATAGCTGCCGCGACGTTCCAGGTCGCCTCGGCGAGGGAACGCCACAATGTCCGCAAAGCCGAACGCGCGCCTGCATCCAGCAGCCAGTCCGTGCGCAGTTCAAATGCCTATCTCTGGCAGGCCCAGCGGAGCGAGCCGGACTGGCATCGCTATCCCGGCCAGTAACTGCGATGGACCGGCCCCGCACCATGACGAATGAGACTGGGGCGCGATTCCGTATCTACGCGGCGGTCGCCCGCGCGATTTGGGGTTTCGTGGCAAACCACACATCGCCGGGCACATGTGCTGCCGCCATGCGTTCGGGATCTTCCGTCCACGCTTTCGGCAGATAAAGCCTCCGGTCGATGAAGGCATGGCCGTGGCACGATACATAGGAGGCGAACACGCCGATCCGGCAAGTGATTCTTGCCGCCGAGCCCCGTGTACTGGCGCGCAACGCCGCACGACGCCTCGCCCTGTTCAAAAAACCGGTCTCGTCGATGACAAGAACCGCGTCCCCATCTGCGAGCATTTGCATCCGCGTCCCATCGGCCGCGGCCCAGGACCGCCTGTTGACGCCATGGGCCGGGATCGCCCGCCGCCTCAGCGCGCATCCAGCCCGTCCTGCGGGGTTCGCTTCCCAGAAGCCCGTCCAGAAACCGTCCCGCCGACGCCGCTTGCGATGGAACAAGGGACCAATCCGTCCCTTCGCATCGCGTAGCGAAGATACCCAAAGCTCAAGCGTCGTCTCAATCGATGCGCCCACCAGCCATGATCTTCCGAATCATGGTTGCCCATGGATTCAGGAGCCCAACCAAAGCGCAAGCGTAATGCTAGGCCGCCGTGCTCCGATCCGCCGAGCCGTATCTTAAGGGATCAGCACTCCCTTCCCGTTGTTTGCGTATCGAACATCCGATACGCTTCCTAGGCGGCCTCGATGGGCCAAGAGTGTGTAAAGAGCCCGTCGACGTCCAGTTTCCGCTCCGACACGAAGCGGGCACAGTCTGCTTGACCGTTCTTGCTGAAGGTCCAACTGCCGAAGACGGAAAGCTGCTTCCGGTTCATGTCATTGCTGACGTCGATCGTGACGTCGCCGCCCTCTCCGAGGAACACCACGCGACCCCATTTGCAGGTCGACTTGATGGCCGCCGACCTGCCTTGGGCGCGCCGCTGCAATCCATCGTACAATCGGCTCCGTGCCCGCCCGTGAGGTCCCGGATCGCTTCGACGACGTCGTCCAATTGCGCGTCGATGATCTCGTGGGCCCCCGAACTCCCTTTGCTCGATTGAGGCGCCCCGGATCGATATCCAACGCGATGACACGCGCCCCCATCGCGGCCGCCAACTGGGTCCCGCTCAGGCCTACCGCACCCTGGCCGAAGATCGCGATGGTTTCGCTCCCGCGCAATCCGAGACGGTCCAAGCCACCCCAGGCCGTGCCGGTGCCGCACGAGACCGCTACGACCGAATGCCCATCCCGTTGCTGTTGCTTATTATCGTGATCGCGTTTCCGGTGGCGATCCCGATCGCGATTGCGCTGCACATGCGGGACCGGCGCCGTATGCGGGCGGTGGCTGAGAGAGCTCGTTGTGAATGTTGCGGCGCGCCGTTGGGCGTTGTGTCGCTGCGTCGTGCTGACACAGAATGGGCGAAACGGGCTGCAGCGCTGCAGCACGCGCGGCCGATTATGAGGCTTCATCTGATCCGCCGCGTTTGGGCAATATGCGCCGCGTGCGGCGCCGAATACGACAATGACGCCCGCGCTCACACTTTCCTTCGCGTCGTTCGCAACGGCATACCCGACGATGAGGCAAAGCCAACGCCTCGTAGAAGCGATTTGTTTTCGTTGCTTCGAGCGTTTCAGCCATGCTTCTCGCCCGCAAGGGATCCATCCATGAGCGTTGCCCTCCGAAGGCAAAGGTCACACGTTCGAATCGTGTCGGGTGCGCCATTCTGCGATGTTCTACGACATTGTACGATGCAGCGCCGGTTCGGGAGCGATACGTCACTGGCAAGAACTTGCGAGCATAGATCTGTACGTTACAGCCGTGAGAGCGCAAACGTGGTTACAGACTTAGTCGTCCTATAGCTCGATGCGCCCGCCGCTCGAGGCGAAGCAGTGTCTTTGAATTGCGCCAAATCGTTGCCGTCGATGTTCTGGTATTGCGCTTGAGTCTTGGCGTTCATCGTGCGTCCTCCGATGTGCGGCCTAAGCGCCCTTGACTTCGCTGGCCCGAAGCAGCTGCATTTCCCATGCTAGAACAGAACCGGTGGCGCCTCCGTGGTCGGCAAAAATCTTGGCGACCTCCGGGAGATACTGGGTGCGCGCCCAATCACGCTGAAGTTCTCCGGCCATCCCCAGCCAAGTGATCGGTTGAGCGCCCGCCGCGACGAGGCGACGGATGGCCATATCGTGTGCCTCCACCGACACGCCGCCGGACGCATCCGTAACGACATAAACGTCGTACCCCTCGCCCATCGCCTGAATTGCCGGCATCGCCAAGCACATTTCCGTCCAGAGGGCGGCGAAGACAATCTTTTGCCGGCCCGTTTTCTGTACGGCTTTAACAACGCGCTCGTCTTCCCAGGCGTTGATATAGGTGCGGTTAATAGTTTTCTGATCCGGAAAGAGATCCTGAATGCTTTTGAAAATCAGACCCCCACGCTCTTCCGTTACTGTTGTCAAGATCGTGGGGATGCCGTACGCCTTCGCGGTCTTTGCAAGACCAGTAACGTTGTTCATGACCATCGTGGGTTCGTGGCTGTTGACATTCGCGAGTTGGAACGGCTGGTGGTCGATCAGCACAAGAACGCAGTTGTCCGGAGTAAGAAGCGCATCGAGTCCGGCTTTCGGAAATGCTGGCATATTTCAGTTCCTTCTTTTAATCAGTTGTTTGATCTGGTGCACTCAATCCGGTCAGCGCAGTTGAGCGAAGCACTTGCGCAACTCGTCAACGAACAGCTCGGGCTGCTCAAACGCGGCGAAGTGACCGCCCTTAGGAACCTCGTTCCAATAGAAAAGCTTCGAGTACGTACGCTCTCCCCAAACCTTCGGGGGCGTGAACATGTCACCTTTGAATATGCTCACGGCAACGGGGATGTCGAGCGGCATTCGGACGAAGTCTTTCTGGAAGCTCTCGAAATAGAGCCGCGCTGAGGATGCGGCGGTGTCGGTGAACCAATAAAGACTGATGTCATCGAGCATCGCGTCAATGCCGAGCGCATCTTCGGGATTCCCGTGGTTGTCAGTCCACTCCTTAAACTTCTCGTAGATCCACATCCCCTGTCCGACGGGCGCGTCGGCAATGCCGTACCCGAGTGTTTGTGGACGCGTCCCCTGGATCGAGGCATAAGCTGAGCCGTCGCTCGCATACTTGCCGAGCTGAGCAAGCGCTGCCTGTTCCGCGGCCGCATACCCACCGGGAGGTGCTGGTGGTGGCGGAAAGAGGATCGGAAGATTCAGATGGACAGCGGCCAGCCCCTGGAGTTGCTGCTTGGCCATCCAACTCGTCACACCGGCTCCCCAGTCGCCACCTTGCGCGACGTAACGGGTGTAGCCGAGCCGCTGCATCAGATCCCCCCAGACTTTCGCGATGCGCGGAAGGCGCCACCCCGGTTCCGTCGGTTTGTCTGAAAACCCGAACCCAGGAAGCGAGGGGATTACGACGTGAAAGGCGTCATCGGGCTTACCGCCGTGGGCCGTCGGATCGACCAAAGGCGCGATGACCTGCAGAAACTCAATGACCGATCCAGGCCAGCCGTGCGTGATAACGATGGGAAGCGCGTCGGGGTACTTCGATCGGACGTGAACGAAGTGAACTCCGAGACCGTCAAGTTGCGTGCGAAACTGTGGCAGCGCATTCAGTAAACGCTCGACACGACGCCAGTCGTAGCGAGTGCGCCAGTATTCGACCAGCGCTCGTGCGTTTGCGAGCGGTACACCCTGGGACCAATCCGCTACCGGTTCCTTGTTCGGCCAGCGGGTATTGGCCAGTCTCCGCTTGAGGTCGTCCAGTGCGGCCTCAGGTACATGGACCTCGAAGGGTGTCACGGCTTTCGTCGCTGGGGGAAGCACGAGTTCCGCGACCTTGTCGGTGCTTGCACGGGCAGTTTCTGGGCGAAACTCTGCGGACAAGATCGCGGCACCACTAGTTGCCGCAGCCGCAGGCAGGAACTCGCGACGCGATCTGAGGGGCACCGATATCTCTGTCTTCTCCTGTGTGTCATTCACAGGGACGTCACTGTTCAGATTGTCCATTGTCACGCCTAACCTCGCCGTGACCTGAAGGCCTTCCGTAGCTCTTCGGTGAAGAGCTTTGGCTGCTCGAACGCGGCGAAGTGCCCGCCCTTGTCGAGCTCATTCCAATAGAACAGGTTGGGCCACTGCGCCTCAGCCCAGGCCTTTGGCGGGCAGAATATCTCGTGCGGAAAGACCGACGCCGCCATTGGCAGTTCGATCCGTCCGCCGGACAGGCCCGCCACGCCGGCGCGGGTGTTCTCCCAGTAGATGCGGGCCGACGACGCGGCGGTGTCGGTGAACCAGTAGAGACTGATATCGTCGAGCATCGCATCGACGGAGAGCTCATCTTCAGGATTGCCGTGGTTGTCGGTCCACGCCTGGAACTTCTCGTAGATCCACAGCGCCTGGCCCGCGGCCGAGTCTGCAAGTGGATAGCCAATGGTCTGCGGACGCGTCCCCTGTTCGCGGAAATAGCCGCTCTGGTCATTGGTGAACAACGCCGCGCGGTCGATGGCTTTGCGCTCGGCAGGCGTGGGATTCTCCGGCAGCTTTTCGGGAAAGACGAACTGCCAGTTCACATGGGCCGCGATCAGGCCCGGCGGCCGCTGATGCGCCAGGGCGTGCGTTACGCCCGCCCCCCAATCGCCTCCCTGCGCCACCCAGCGCTCGTAGCCAAGGCGTGGCATCAGCGTCGCCCAGGCGCGCGCGATCCTGTTCACGTCCCAGCCTGTCTCGACCGGCTTGTCGGAGAAGGCAAAGCCTGGGAGCGACGGCACGACAACATGGAACGCGTCCTCCGCCCTTCCCCCGTAACGGGCGGGATCGCTGAGCGGGCCGATGACCTCCATGAACTCCACGACCGATCCCGGCCATCCGTGCGTAAGAATGATCGGCAGCGCGTTCTGCTGAGGGGAGCGCAAGTGGATGAAATGAATGCCAACCCCGTCGATCTGGGTCCGGTATTGCGGGAAGGCGTTGATGCGAGCCTCAAAGCGGCGCCAGTCATACTTGTCTCGCCAGTAGGCAACGAGCGCCTGAGCCTTCTGGAGGGGAACGCCCTGCGACCAGTCGCCGACGGTTTCCCGCTCCGGCCACCGCGTGGACGCCAGTCGACGCTTGAGATCGTCGATCGCGCTTTGCGGCACTGACACCTTGAACGGTGTCACGGCTTTCGTCGCTGGGGCAAGCACGAGTTCCGCGACCTTGTCGGTGCTTGCACGGGCAGTTTCCGGGACAAACTCGGCGGACAAGATCGCGACACCACTGGATGCCGCAGCCGCACGCAGGAACTCGCGGCGCGAGTTAAGGGTCGGCGCTACTTCCGTCCTCTTCAAGTCACAACTCAGCTTGTCCATGGTCACTCCAGCAAGTCACTTTGTATGTCAGGCCGTATCCACAAGTATGATTTCAGCGGGCTCGATCGCCGTGATGGCAATTCCGCGTTCGCCCGCAATCGCGATGCCGTCACGCTCTCCGACCTGTTGGTCGTTCACCATGACTCTTCCACGCGCGGGAACGAGATAGCCGTATCGGGTCGAGGACAAGGGATATGTGATGCGTTGCCCCGCTTCGACCGTGGCGCCGAGTACCCGAGCGTCGGCCTCAATCCGCAGTGCATCTTGGTCTTCGGGAAATCCGCTCGCGATTGGCATGAGCCGACCCGAGCGCTGCATATCGGCAAAGGGTTTAGTGGCCCAACGGGGATCGAGTCCAAGCCGACGGGGCAACAGCCAAATCTGAAAGATTCTCAGGTATGCGTCGGTGTCGTTGTATTCGGAATGGCGCATTCCACGACCGGCGGTGATCACCTGCACGTTTCGCGCACCAATCTCGCCGCTACCACCCGAACTGTCTTCGTGTTGGAGTACGCCTTCGCGCACGTACGTGACGATCTCCATGTCGCGATGCCCGTGCATCGCAAAGCCGCTGTGCGGGGCAATCTCGTCGTCGTTCCAGACTACGAGGTTCCCGAGCTGTGCGTGCATTTGGTTGCCCTGGCTATCGACGACGAAGTGGTGCCTGGCCTTGAGCCAGTCACTGTTTGCGCCTCCCAGGGTGACCAGAGCTCGCAGTTGCAGCATTCGTTCTTAGCTCTCGTGCTTGTGGTGCCCCCAAAGGCCCGCGACCGGAGAGGCTAGTGTTGCAACAGACCTTTATTTAGACCCCCATTTGCAGAAGACTTTTGTCATACATAGAATAATGAGCCCCCTCCGCGAGGCTCGTGGCCATGGACGCCTTCCAAGACCTGAACAACCTCTACTTCTTTGCCAGTGTTGTCGATTGCGGCAGCTATACGGCTGCTGCCGAGGCGCTCGGCATGCAGACCTCGAAGCTCAGCCGTCGGATCAGGTCACTGGAGAGGGAACTCGGCGTGCGCCTGCTCAATCGCTCGACGCGCAAACTCTCGCTCACCGAAGCGGGCAAGACGCTCCACCGCCACTGTGTCGCGTTGATTGCCGAAGCTGATGCCGCAAGGGATGCGATCAACCAAACGCTGTCTGCGCCGCGAGGACTGGTTCGGGTCAGCTGCCCCACCGGCCTGCTTCAAGGCGGCGTCGCCGATATCCTCGTGGGGTATCTCGCCGCGTACCCCGAGGTTCAGGTCGCACTCGAGGCGACCAATCGGCGAGTCGACGTCGTTGACGAGGGAATCGATATTGCGATTCGCGTGCGGTTGCCTCCGCTGGAGGATTCTGACTTGGCGATGCGGTCATTCGGTTCGTCGGACATGATCCTGGTCGGCAGTCCCGCGCTCGTAGCTGCCTTTGGACAGCCCCAAGTGCTCACAGACATCGCGCGAATGCCCACGCTATCGACGGGGACACTTGGGAGAGAGCATACGTGGCATTTTGTCGACGCTGAATCAAAACCAGCCGAACTGGTTCACAACCCTCGTCTGAGCGCCAACGACTTCTACAGCGTGCGTCGCGCAGCGCTTCGCGGATTGGGTGTCGCACGCCTGCCCGCATTGCTTGCCAGAGATGACTTGTCGAGCGGAGCACTGGTTCGGCTGCTGCCGTCGTTGAGCTTTCCGTCGGGTGTTGTGCATGCTGTCTTCCCATCAAGGCGCGGGATGGTTCCCGCCGTCCGATCGCTCCTCGATGCCCTTTCCAAGGGCTTCGCCGCTAATCCATGGTTCGAGGGCGATGGCTCAAACGATCGAGCCTGACGGGTAGTTTTGGTGGAACCACCCTGGCGTGCGGGCGGCTAGGGCAGCTCTAGAACGCATCGCCGCTCCAGTTGAGTCCTCCCCGGCCCCTTTGGCTCAAAATAAAAACACGGGTGTGACGCCGTAGACCCGCGCCACCATGAGCATGAACCTCGCAGAGGCGGGGGCATTATTCTAACCACGACAAAAGTCTTCTCCAAATTGGGTCCTAAATAAAGGGTTGTTGCAGCACTAGTCTCTCCCCAGCGAGCCCCGTTCGTGGAGGAAAGACAGTGAAGTCCGCAAGCGAATTACTTGAAACCTATCTGAATAACGTCGGCACCCCCAAGGTATCAGCGGCTCAGTTTGCCGAGGACGGCGTGCTCGAATTGCCGTGGGTCAAGGCTCATGCTCAAGGCCCGGCCGCAGTCGAACGGCTTCTCACGGGCATGCTCGCGAAGGTTCCCGACTTTCGCTTCAAGAATCTCACCTACTTCATCCAAACACCTGACAAGGTTGCCGCGGAATACCAGGTCGAAGCTCTGGTCGTCGATACCGGCAAGATCTATCGGCAGACCTACGCCGGCGTGCTGATCGCCGAAAACGGCAAGATTAAATTGCTCCGTGAGGCCCTCGACACCGTCGCAGCTTCGAAGGCCTTCTCCAAGGACTGAACTGAACCACGCTTCGACTGCACCGATTCTCGTAAAGAGCGCACCGTCCGACGCCAGCAAGACGGCGGCCTTTGCGACTTCGTTAGTTTCGCCGAAACGACCGGTGATCGTTCGAATGAAGGAAGCCACCGATGAACTACCTAGCAATCCTTAAGAGTGGCATCGTTGCTCTAATGGGCGCCGGCTTCTTCTTGGCGCTTATGGGGGTATTTGGTTTTTCCGCGGCCATCGCCTCCCTAATCGTCTTCATCCTGTCGGCTCTTTGGATTTTCCGTCGGCCCCAGCCCTCTAGGGAAGTAGAATGACATCAGAGCTTCTAGCGCGCATCCAATTCGCGTTTACCGTCAGCTTCCACATCATCTTTCCGACGATGTCGATCGGGCTCGCCACTTTTTTGGCGATTGTCGAGGGTCTATGGGTCAAGACAGGCGATCCCCTCTATCAGCAGATTTACCGCTTTTGGCTGGGAATCTTTGCGATGGGGTTCGGCGTCGGCGTCGTTACGGGCATCGTGCTATCGTTCGAATTCGGCTTGGGGTTCGCTAAATTTGGTCAGATGGCAGGCCCGGCTATCGGCCCAATAATCGCTCTGGAGGTACTGACGTCATTTTTTCTCGAAGCGGGCTTTCTGGGAATTATGCTGTTCGGCTACAACCGTGTCGGGCCGAAGCTGCACTTCTTCGCAACCTGCATGGTAGCGCTGGGTACGTTGCTTTCTGCATCGTGGATACTCTCGGCCAATAGCTGGATGCAAACACCAGACGGTGTCAGCATCGAGAACGGGCGCATTGTGGTTACGGACTGGTTCCGCGTCATCGTTAATCCGTCCTGGCTCTACCGTTTGCCTCATATGCTGGCCGCCGCTTACCTCACCGGCTCTTTTTTAGTCGCCGGAGTCGGAGCTTGGTATCTCCTGCGTGGCGAGCACCTCGAGTTCGGACGGCGTACGGTTTCGTTAGGCACCGCTTTCGCGACCGTGGTGATCGCGTGTCAAGTTTTCCTTGGCGACATACTCTATGGAAAAATGCTTGAGCTGCAGCCGTCGAAGATGCAAGCGGCCGAAGGGTTCTGGGAGAAAAAGTCGGAGTCTCCCGCCCCCTACTTATGGATTGTCGTTCCCGACCAGAAAAGCCAGCGCAATAGCTTTGCGCTAGGCACGCCGTATCTCGGAAGTATCTTGCTCACCCATAGCCTCGATGGACGCGTCGAAGGATTGACGAATACTCCCGTCGATCGACAGCCTTACATGGGCCTCGTCTTCTATGGCTTCCGCGTCATGGTCGTAACCGCCATTCTCATGTTCGGGCTCGCAGTCGCTTCGCTGTGGCTGCGTTATCGGGGACGGCTCTATGCGACCCGATGGTTCCTGCGCGCCCTAGTGATTATGTCGCCCTCTGGCATCGTCGCGACGCTAGGCGGCTGGTACTTGGCCGAGACCGGAAGGCAACCCTGGGTTATTTGGGGGATGTTGAAGACGGCGGATGCCGTCTCGCCGGTGCCGGCGAACGTTCTGCTTTCCACCTTTATCGGGTTCGTCTGCATATACGCTCTATTTATGGCGTCATTTCTCGTCTTTGCGGTGCGAGTCATACGACGCGGCCCAAGCCATGCTCCGGAACATGCCGAACCTACGGGGTCGCTGAAGCCCGCGTTGACGTCTGCAGTCATGCATGCAGCACCGGCGGAGTAATCGAACATGGATCTACCGCTTTGTTCTGCTCTTTTCGTGGCTTTTGCCTTATCGCTCTACGTCCTGCTGGACGGATTCGATCTCGGCGTTGGTGCTTTGCTCCTTCTACAGGCGGACGAAAAGCTCCGCGACCGAATGGTCGATTCGATCACGCCGACGTGGGATGGCAACGAAACTTGGCTGATCATGGCCGGTGTCGGTCTGCTGGCAGGGTTTCCCATCGCATACGGCATCCTGCTGCCAGCCTTCTACATCCCTCTGATCGTCATGTTGCTTGGCCTCGGCCTTCGAGGAGTGTCGTTCGAATTCCGTTATCAGGTCGATCGCAGACGCCGCATCTGGGACCTCGCCTTCGGAGCGGGCTCAATCATAGCCGCACTCATGCAGGGATTCATAGTCGGTGGTCTCGTGCAAGGGATCGCGGTGACGGACGACCGCTTCTCTGGAAGCGTTCTTGACGTATTTCGGGCTTTTCCGGCGCTTACGGCGTTGGCGGTCCTGACCGGCTACGTTGTGCTCGGTGCCGGTTGGCTTCATCTCAAAGCGACTTCCAAGTTGCTGGACTTTGCACGCCTCAGCCTTTGGGTGGGCACGCCTATGTTTGCAGGGTTCTTCGCCGCCACTTGCGTCGCTTCTGCTTTCGTCCAACCCCGTGTACAAGAAGCTTGGACGTCCCATCCAGCACCTCTCGGGTTGATCGCTGCAATATTCGCTACCGTCGCCGTTCTTCTCGTGCGCTCGACGGGACGTGAGCCGGCAGTTCGTCCGTTCTTGTTCGGCCTGATCCTGTTCGCCTGCGGTGTCGGCGGACTTGGCATCGTGATTTTCCCGAGCATCGTTCCCTTCCGGTTATCGCTGTGGGACGCTGCTTCGGCGACGCTGAGTCACGTATTCATGCTGGCAGGTGCGGCCGTGGTCACACCAATTGTGCTGGCGTACTCGGCATTCGCATACCGCGTATTTCGCGGGAAGACTCCAGAACAAGGATGGGAATCTTGAAGGTGCGCGGTCGGCGCCTCCTTTGGTTCGGCACCCTTTATCTAGCTTCGGTCGGAGTTTTGGCGCTTGCAGCCTTCTCGATGCGCGGAGCCCTGCACGCGATCATAACGAACTAGGGTTAATAGAGCCAGAGCGTCGGAAAGGGCTGCCATGAGTTCGCTCAACGCGTTCAATGCAACATTGGTCGCGAAGTTGCTTGATCCTTTCGTCGGGTCGAACTCCATCCCGATCAGCGCAATCCTTATGTGCGCGGAAAGGCCGTCTTCATTTGGTTCGCAGGAGATTCGATGAGCGATATATCGGCCGCTGAAAACGACGCTGCTACCAATCCGCCCAAGTCCAGAGGCCGCCTCCGGTGGCTGTTTCCAGCAATGCGGGTCGCGTTCCTGGTCGCAGCAGCTTGGCTGCTTTGGTATGTGGCCGGTCATTGGAATCGTTGGACTGGCGCTGCCCGGCTCGAATCGACCGATGACGCTTTCGTCACCGGAGACGTCACGCCGCTCTCGGCGCGCGTCTCTGGCTACATCACGCAAGTTGCCGTCCATGATTTCCAGAGGGTGCGACAAGGCGACCTCATCGCTGTCATCGACCCTTCCGATTACGAGGCACAGTTCGCCCTCGCCCAGGCCAATCTCGCCGCCGCTCAGGCGACGCTTGCCAATCTTGACAATCAACGCAGCGTGCAGAACGCGCTCATTCGCCAGGCCGAGGCCAGTATCGACGCCGCCGACGCCGACGTGACCCGCTACGAGCTCGAGGCGAAGCGACAGCGCGAGCTGCTCAGAGGCGGAACCGCCGGCACGCCACAGGCGGTCGAACAGGCTGACGCCAACTTCAAGCGCTCGGCCGCGCAACGGCAATTGAACGCTGCGCAGCTCGAGCAGCAGAAGGCGCTGTTGGCCGCGCTCGACACCCAACAGAAGCAGATAGAGGCGCAGATCCGCGCCTCGGAGGCGCAAGTGGCGCTCGCTTCCGACAATCTCCGATACACCCGCATTCTCTCGCCGGCCGATGGTCTGGTCGGGCAGCGTCAGGTTCGCCCCGGTCAATTCGTCAATATCGGTACGCAAGTGATCGCCGTCGTTCCGCTGCCGAACATCTGGGTCATTGCCAATTACAAGGAAACCCAGATGACCAACATCCGCGCGGGGCAGCCGGCTCGCATCGTCGTCGATGCATTCTCCGATCTCCGTATCACGGGTCATGTCGAGAGCTGGTCTCCGGGAACGGGCAGCACCTTCGCCCTGCTCCCGCCGGACAACGCCACGGGCAACTTCACCAAGGTGGTCCAACGTGTCCCCGTGAAGATCGTGCTCGACCATGACGTCGCGCTTGGTTCCCTGGTGCGACCTGGCATGTCGGTCGAAGCAACCATCGACACCCGCGGCGGTTCTGGCCATACCGAAGATAGAGAGCCGGCCTCCGCGTCAGCCCGGCCATGACTGTGGCTTTCGAACCGATCACCTCCGCGGGCCGAGCCCTTCACGAGAATGCCGCACACCAGCCGCAGCTGAGCGCTGATAAGCTGCGCCCCTATATCGGCATCGTCGGGGTCCTGCTCGGCGCGATCTTGTCGCTCTTTGGGAGCCGCGTGACGAGCTTCGGCCTCGCCGATCTGCGCGGCGGGCTGCATGTGGGCTTCGATGAGGGGGCCTGGATGACGACGAGCTTCGGTGTGGGCCAGATGCTGATCGGTGTCGCCTGCCCCTATCTCGGCGCTATCTTCGGCGTCAGGCCTGTGCTGCTGTTCGGAATGATCCTGCTGTTCGTCGCGAGCTTGCTGGGCCCGCTTTCGCCCAACCTCAACGCCTTTCTGGCGGGGCAGTTCCTGGCGGGCGTCGGTTCGGGTACGTTCATCCCGCTCAGCATCGGATTCATCGTCCGCAGCCTGCCGACGAAGCTCACGATCTATGGCGTCGCGATCTACGCGATGAACTTGGAACTGTCCCAGAACATCGCGGCCTCGCTCGAGGGCTGGTATGCCGATAACTGGTCTTGGCGCTGGATCGATTGGCAGTATTGCTGTGCCCTGCCGCTGATGTTTGCCTGCATCTGGTACGGCGTGCCCCGCGAGAAGGTCAACACAACGATCTTGGCAGATCTCGACTGGCCGGGGCTTGCCTATGCAGGGATCGGTTTCAGCCTTTTATATGCCGGCCTCGATCAGGGCAATCGCCTGGACTGGACGAGCAGCGGGCTGGTCAATGGCCTGCTGATCTCGGGAAGCTTGGTCACCCTTGCCTTCATCGTTCGCGAGTTCTTCGCTGATAAGCCCTTCTTGAATATCCGCGTCCTTGTGAGAGAGGGGATTATTCCGATCCTGCTCTTGCTGGCGGGATTCCGTTTCATCATCCTGTCGACCGCTTACATCATCCCTACCTATCTGCAAGTGGTCCAGAACTATCGCGAAATGCAGGTGGGTGCGGTATTGCTATGGATCGCCCTGCCTCAGCTGCTGATCGTTTTCCCGCTGGGTTGGCTGCTCTCGAGGGTCGATGCCCGATTGGTCCTGACGCTTGGCGCGTCTTTGATCTGCGCTGCTTGCCTGATGGCGACGAATCTCACCGCCGATTGGGCCACCGACGACTTCCTCCCGTCGCAGATCCTGCAGGCGCTGGGTCAATCCTTCGCGCTGACCGCGCTCATTGTTATAGCCGTCCGCTCGATGAACCCGACCGACGTCCTGACGATCGGAACGCTTGTGCAGACGAGCCGTCTGTTCGGCGGCGAGATCGGGACGGCATTCATGCAGACATTCGTGCGCGTTCGCGAACAGGTCCATTCCAACCTGATCGGGTTGCATGTCGATAGTCTGGGTGGCCTGACGGCCGATCGCTTGAACGCCTATAGCGGCGCGGTGGGGGCTCACAGCGGCGATGTCGCCGCCTCGAGCGCACGAGCCGCGAGCCTGTTGGCCTCGGCTGTCGCGAAACAGGCCGCCATCCTGGCGTATATCGACGGCTTCCTCGCTGCGGCGGTGGGAGCTTTCGCCTGTTTGCTCCTGGCGTCCTGGTTACGGCCTCGCGGTGTCTAAGCTGAAGTTTTGCACCCGCAATACGCAGCAATGCGAAGCAAGTGGCGTGCGCCGCTGCGCTCACCTTTGCCTTCCGCGAACAGGCCATCAAGAGCAGGATCGCAGACCATCGGCACAAGCTGTATGCCCGGTGGAGGAGTTCAAGACATCGACGTTGCCCATGCCGTAGCGCTCCAGCGCGATCTCGCCGTGCTTCAGGATCAGGAGTCCGGCCGTGCGGCGGCGGGCCATGTAGTCGTTGAGGCTAAGGCGGACCCCGCCCACTTCAAAGGTCAGGTCCGCGAGCGAACGGGCGTGCGGTGGGAGTGGCCGCACCGCGTCGCCGCGCCGGATGACGCGCACCGGCCAGACCTGATTCTGGTTGCGGAAGGTCGGCGCCTGGTTCGGGTGTCGTGTCCATGATGCGACGCACGGCACGATGTCAATGGACCGCCCATCAATCTGCCCGGGCGTGTAGAGCGCAGGCAAGCAGTTCCCGCGTCTGAAGCTAGATGCGCCGGCCATCCGTCCGTTTGGCGTTCGGCACCCACTCGCTCAAGATCGATGCTCCAGCCGTGAGTAAAGCGGCGTCTGCTCAGAGGCGACTCTGTTGTACGAGTCGCGTCTTGATTGCCGCGATGTGAGCTTCGCCATCGCGCAGCGCGTCGGGCGTGGTGTGGACCGAGTAGTAGCCAAGGACGAGATCGTATTCGTGGGGAGCGGCCGAGCCGAGAACGAACTCGGTATCGCCCAGCGCTTCGAATTCGACCGCTTTGCTTGAC